>ERZ778495.504-NODE-504-length-37297-cov-9.150341_pt1 | contig 37297 bp, 33 predicted proteins | sample MGYA00433100_ERZ778495 | MGnify/ENA primary metagenome ERZ778495 (study PRJEB29527, sample SAMN07138962) | mouse gut metagenome | material: feces | host: mouse | place: China:Nanjing | collected 2016-01-25 ...
CGACTGAATATTAACTTTAGCCATTATGCTGCTTAATTTTGATTAGTTACTTATAATTTAAAGTATAGAATTATGTTGGACTTAACGACCCCTTCTTTATTGTTTTCCGCCATATCATTGATACTGTTGGCCTATACGAATCGCTTCCTTTCATACGCCAGCGTAGTGCGTGCCTTGAAAGAAAAGCATCAGCAAACCCATGACCCCAAGGATATCGCCCAGATAGCGAACCTGCGGAAAAGGCTCTATCTGACCCGTTCCATGCAAATATTAGGAATACTCAGCTTGCTGCTCTGCGTGATCGCAATGTTCTTCATTTATGTATCGTGGCAGGTTTTCGCCGCATGGATATTCGGCATAGCCTTATTGCTATTAGCGGCGTCGTTATGTGTATGTATCTGGGAAATAAATATTTCCGTTAAGGCCTTGGAAATTTATCTGGAAGATATAAGTTCTAAAGAGAAGTTAAAACAGTGAGTAGTATTAAATTTTCCTTCGAAATGTTTTGCCAGTTCAGAGAGATCGTCTATCTTTGCACACGCAATCGGGAAATCATTTTCTTAGAACGTTAAAAGTGAGAACTTTGACATTTTGGCCCATTCGTCTATCGGCTAGGACGCAAGATTTTCATTCTTGAAAGAGGGGTTCGATTCCCCTATGGGCTACAATAAACAGGATTAAAAAACAATAAAGAGAAGATCTAGAAATGGCAAATCATAAGTCATCAATCAAGAGAATCAGACAGACAAACGCAAGACGTTTGCGTAACAGATATTACGCAAAGACAGCTAGAAACGCTATGAAAGTTTTGCGCGCTACTGAAGACAAGAATGAAGCACAAGCTTTATTCCCTAAGGTATGCTCTATGTTGGATAAGCTTGCAAAAAAGAACGTTATCCACAAGAACAAGGCCGGCAATCTGAAATCCAAGTTGGCTAAGCACGTTAATGCGTTAGCATAAGCAGAAGGTAATTACTTTTACAAGTATAAAGCCGGACTCTCAGCAAGCCCGGCTTTTTAGGCCTAATGGCCCATTCGTCTATCGGCTAGGACGCAAGATTTTCATTCTTGAAAGAGGGGTTCGATTCCCCTATGGGCTACCAACCTAAAAAGGAGAGAGATAAGTTTATGGCTTATCTTTCTCCTTTTTTATTATCCCTGTCCTTTTTTCGCTATTTTCACATCCCCCACTTCGCTATCTCGATAAAAACCACTACATTTGTTAGATTTTTTTGAGGACATAGATAATTACAGATTTTAAAGAAAGATAAACTCATGAGTGAAGAAATTAAGAATACTTCTACAGAGTACTCCGCAGATAGTATTCAAGTACTTGAAGGGTTAGAGGCAGTACGAAAAAGGCCATCCATGTATATTGGCGATACCAGCGAGAAAGGTCTCCATCACTTAGTGTATGAGGTCGTAGATAACTCCATAGACGAAGCGCTAGCCGGATATTGTACATACATCGACGTGGTAATCAATGAGGACAACTCGATCACGGTTACCGACGACGGCCGCGGTATCCCCGTAGATATTCATGAGAAAGAAGGTAAATCAGCCTTGGAAGTAGTATTGACAGTGCTGCACGCCGGCGGTAAGTTCGACAAGGGAACCTATAAAGTATCCGGTGGTTTGCACGGTGTGGGTGTATCTTGCGTGAACGCCCTCTCTACTTATCTGAAAGCGGAAGTTCGCAGAAACGGGAAAATACACATGCAAGAGTTCTCTTGCGGAAAGCCGTCGCACGACGTACAAGTGATCGGTGATACGGATAAGACAGGTACTACGATCTCTTTTAAACCGGACGGTTCTATCTTCTCGGTCACGGAATACAAGTATGATATATTGGCTACCCGTTTGCGCGAGTTAGCGTTCTTGAACGCTGGCATTACGCTACGCCTGACAGATAAGCGGGTTCAGAAAGAAGACGGTTCTTTCAAGTCCGAGGTATTCCATTCGGATGAGGGATTGAAAGAGTTTGTCCGCTATATCGACCGTTCTAAAGAGAAACTGATTCCAGACGTAATCCATATCGTAACCGAGAAACAGGGTATCCCTGTTGAGGTGGCGTTAACTTATAATACTTCTTACAACGAGAGCGTATTCTCTTACGTAAATGATATTAACACGATAGAAGGTGGTACACACTTGGCCGGTTTCCGCCGGGGTCTGACCCGTACGTTGAAAAAGTACGCCGAGGATTCCAAATTATTGGAGAAAGCCAAGGTGGAGATTCAAGGGGATGACTTCCGTGAAGGTTTGACCGCCGTTATCTCTATCAAGGTAGCCGAGCCTCAATTCGAGGGACAGACAAAGACGAAGCTGGGTAATAGCGAGGTTACCGGTGCCGTGGATATGGCGATCGGCGAGGCGTTAGGCTATTATTTGGAAGAACATCCGAAAGAGGCGAAAATAATCGTCGACAAGGTGATCTTAGCCGCGCAAGCCCGTCATGCTGCTCGTAAGGCTCGCGAATTGGTACAACGCAAATCTCCGCTGACAGGAGGTGGGCTTCCCGGTAAATTGGCGGATTGCTCCTCTAAAGACGCAGCGATTTGCGAATTGTTCCTTGTCGAGGGAGACTCCGCTGGTGGTACGGCTAAGCAAGGACGCGACCGTAACTTCCAAGCGATCCTACCGTTGCGCGGTAAGATCTTAAACGTGGAGAAAGCGATGGATCATAAGATCTTCGAAAGCGAGGAAATCCAGAACATCTACCGTGCGATGGGCGTAACCGTCGGTACGGAGGATGATCCGAAAGCTTTGAACATGGAGAAGCTGCGTTACCACAAGGTGATTATCATGACCGATGCCGATGTGGACGGTAGCCACATCGCCACATTGATCTTGACCTTCTTCTTCCGCCGTATGCGTTCCTTGATCGAGAACGGATATGTTTATCTGGCGACTCCTCCCCTCTATTTGTGCAAGAAAGGTAAGGTTGAGGAATACTGCTGGACCGAGCAACAACGTCAGCAGTTCATCTTAAAATATGGAGGAGGCAACGAGAACTCGATCCATACACAACGATACAAAGGTTTGGGAGAAATGAACGACCACCAATTGTGGGATACGACCATGAACCCGGAAAACCGTACATTAAAGCAAATCACGATCGACAACGCAGCCGAGGCTGACCAGATCTTCGCCATGTTGATGGGTGAAGACGTAGGCCCTCGCCGCGAGTTTATCGAGGAAAACGCTACATATGCTAACATAGATGCTTAAAATCATGAAAGTCCGTCGTCCGAATCTAGAGACCCTATACAAAGAAGTTGATAATTATATACCGGCTAAAGAAAGCCTTCAACCTCCCCGAATAGGAATATCCGCTAACCGGAGAGACGGACTTTCCTGTATAGCCGAGACCTACGTGCAAGCCGTGCTGGATGCGGGGGGAGCTCCGGTACTTATCCCGGTGATCACGGATCTGAAAGCATTGACCGTACTGGTATCCGAACTAGACGGATTGGTTATGAGCGGGGGTGGAGACATCAATCCGCTCTATTTGCATGAGGAGCCTATCCCGCAATTGCAAGACGTAGATACGTTACGCGACGAATACGATTTGATCTTGCTTCGCTTGGCCGCTAACCGACAAATTCCGATCATGGGTATTTGCCGGGGGCATCAGATCATGAATGTAGCGTTCGGAGGAAGTGTCTATCAAGACATCCATTCACAAGCCAATCATGCTCTATTGAAACATAGCCAGACATTGGCTCGGGAATATCCGTCGCATACAGTAACACTCGAACCGGGAATGAACCGCCTACGTACCATTTTCAATGGAGAAGAACAAATCCTTGTCAACTCTTTCCACCATCAAGCGGTAAAAGAGGTCGCACCCGGTTTTAGGGCGACAGCGACCGCTCCAGATAGAATCAATGAGGCAATGGAACATACGGAGAAAACGATATTCGGCGTACAATGGCATCCGGAGGCCATGGCTCCGCAAGGGGATGAGGACATGAAAGCCTTATTCGCTTACCATATCGAGAATGCCCGCCGTTTCGCAAAAGCCAAAACGATCCATCAACGGATCATGACGATCGATTCCCATACAGATACCCCAATGATCTTTCCCGGCGAATTTAATATCGGGGAAAAAGAAGGTGGGAAAGTGAATCTTCCTTTTATGGAAGAAGGGCGTATCGACGCAACCTTTATGGTCGCCTATATCCCGCAAGGTAAACGAGATGAGGCATCCTTACAGGCAGCGACAGCGTATGCGATAGAACGGCTGAATCAAGTAAAACGCCAGCAAACCTTACATCCGGACCGGATGGCTATAGCAACTACCCCCCAAGAGATCCGAACAATCAAAGCGCAAGGGAAAAAAGCGATCTGTCTCGGTATCGAGAATGGGTACGCTTTAGGAAAGCAGATCGAGAACCTACGGATGTTTAAGGAGATGGGAGTCTCTTATATCACCTTATGCCATAATGGGGATAACGATATTTGTGATTCCGCTAGAGGAAAACAGGAATGGAAAGGACTAAGTCCTTTCGGTAAGGAAGTGGTAAAAGAGATGAACCGGTTAGGAATCATGGTTGATATCTCGCATGCGGCGGAAAGTACCTTTTATCAGGTAATGGAAGTGAGCGAGACGCCAATCATAGCCTCCCACTCTTCCGCACGTGCGCTTTGCGATCATCCCCGTAACTTAACAGATGATCAGCTGAAAGCACTGGCTGCTCAAGGGGGTGTCGCCCAAATCTGCCTATACAAAGGATTCATCAATAAGGAAGAGGAAAAAGCTTCTTTAAGCGACGCTATCCGCCATATCAATCATATCGTGGATTTAATCGGTATCGATCATGTAGGAATCGGCTCGGATTTTGACGGAGACGGGGAACTGATCGGTTGCTCGGCTACCAACGAGTTGATTAACATTACCGTCCGACTTTTAGAAGAAGGATATACGGAAGAAGATATACGGAAAATATGGGGTGGAAACTTGCTAAGGGTTATGACCGCTATACAAGATTCCCCAAACAAATAACAAACGAAAACAACTACATATTATGAAAAAGATCTTATACACAGCAATATGTGCCTGCAGCATCTTATGTGGAGCACAGGCACAGACACCCGGATCGGAAGTACCCAACATAAAAAAGCTATATGAGTTGACAGACTCTTGCGATGTAAACGTGCGGGCGCAATTCTTCCCTTTGATCGGGATCTCTGCCAGTATTTCAAATGGGGCTTCCCGAGTAGGAGCCAGCTATATCCAATCCATCGTAAAGGCAGGGGGAACTCCGGTTATCATCCCGGCTGTTACAGACGGTAAGGTACTCAGGAATATCGTATCGAATTTAGACGGGCTAGTTCTTATAGGAGGAGCGGATGTAAACCCTCTATGGTATGAGGAGGAGCCTCGGGAAAAGCTGGAAGAAGTCGATCCAGTACGCGATTTGTATGAGTTGAAACTAATCAAGATGGCTACCGACCAAAATATTCCAGTCTTAGGTATATGCCGAGGATTGCAACTGTTGAATGTAGCGTTTGGCGGTACGCTTTACCAAGACATCCCCTCACAACGTGGCGATCGTTCTGTCAAACATAGGCAAGATTTACCCAGTTCGTATGGCTCACATCGTGTCTTCGTTGATGCGAACTCACAGCTAGCCACTATTCTAGGGAAAGATACCTTAGCTGTAAACTCTCTTCATCATCAAGCGATCAAGGAGTTGGCGCCTATCTTTAAGGCTACCGCTTATGCGCCCGACAGTATTATCGAGGCTATCGACGCTTATCCGAACCGATCCATCATGGGAGTTCAATGGCATCCGGAAGCATTGACTTACGGAGACGACACTACGATGTTAAAGATATTCCGCCACCTGATAGGAAAGGCCGAGACTTTCCACCAAGCCAAAGAGATGCACAAACATTTCCTTTCCGTAGATACACATACCGATACTCCTTTCTGGTTTAAACGTGCAGGATTCAGTATCGCCGACCGGGAACGTAACCGGGTAAACATCCCTAAGATGCAAGAAGGGAAACTAGACGGGGTGTTCCTTGCGGCCTTCATCGGACAAGGTAAACGTGATGAGGTCTCTTTACAAGAAGCCGTACAAAAAGTAACAGGCTTGATCGAGGGTATTCGCAAGCAAGCTGAATTGAATAAGGATTTATGTGGCATCGCAGTTACGAACCAAGACTTCATCCGCTTGAAGAATGAAGGAAAAAAAGCGTTCTTTATCGGTATAGAGAATGGATACGGCATAGGTAAGGACTTGGCGAATATCGCTAAGTTCAAGGCGATGGGTGTCAATTATATCACGCTCTGCCACTCCTACGATAACGACATTTGCGACTCATCCACCCATACCAAGAAAGAGTGGGACGGTTTAAGTCCGTTTGGTGAAGAGGTCGTGAAAGAGATGAATCGCCAAGGTATCATGGTGGATATGTCTCATGCCTCAGAAAAGTCTTTTTGGGATGTTATCAAATTGTCCAAGGCCCCGATCATCTGCTCACACTCCTCATCCATGGCGATGTGTAAGCACGACCGTAACCTGACCGACGATCAACTAAAAGCCCTTGCCCAAAATGGAGGCGTAGCGCAAGTCTGCTTGCTTGACCGCTATATCAATGAGGATTATAAAAATGCGAGCCTTACCGACGCGATCGAACATATCGACCACATGGTGAAAGTCGCAGGTATCGACCATGTAGGTATCGGCTCTGATTTTGATGGCGGTGGCGGAATTATCGGTTGCGAAAGTGACAACGATTTCATACAGATCACTGTTAAATTAATAGAGAAAGGATATACAGAAGAAGATATCGCCAAGATATGGGGTGGAAACTTGATGCGTGTATTAGACGAGGTTCAAGCGGCTGCCTCCGTAAAAACATTATAAACAAAACAGATTTATGATCAGATTATTTTTTGCTTTATTGAGTTTTGCTCTTTTATCATGTGGAGCCAAAGGAACCAAAGAGACAGGTAATATGCCGGAGATCAAAAAACAACCGACCGCTTCAGCTGTTCCCGATTTCAATGCGGACAGTGCTTACGCCTATGTAGCGAACCAAGTCGCTTTTGGTCCTCGTGTACCTAATACAGCGGCTCATAAAGCATGCGGGGATTACCTAGCGTCTGAATTAAAGCGCTTTGGCGCCAAAGTCTACCAGCAAGAAGCAATACTGACCGCCTACGACGGAACGAAGCTGGAAGCGAGAAACATCATAGGCTCGTTTGATCCGGAGAATAGTAAACGTATTTTACTATTTGCGCATTGGGACAGCCGTCCCTATTCGGACCACGATCCCGATCCCTCCAAGCACCGGACTCCATTGGACGGGGCAGACGATGGCGGTAGTGGTGTAGGTGCCTTATTGGAAATCGCCCGCCAAACCGGACAAAAAGCCCCGGGTATCGGTATCGATATTATTTTCTTCGACGCAGAAGATTATGGTACGCCGGAATTTGTAACCGATTATACACCGGATAGCTGGTGCCTAGGTACCCAGTTCTGGGCAAAAAATCCGCATGTCCCCAATTATACGGCGGAATACGGAATCTTATTGGATATGGTAGGCGGCAAGAACGCCACGTTTTTCAAGGAGCAACAATCCTTACGTGCGGCAGCCCCGATCGTCGAGATGGTATGGAGTGCGGCCCGCAATCTGGGATATGGCAAATATTTCATTAACGCCACCGGCGGAGCCATCACAGACGATCACCAATATGTGATTAGCGGACGTAATATCCCAAGTATCGACATCATTAACTACGACCCTGAGTCTAAAACAGGTTTCGCCAGTTATTGGCATACGCAAAAAGATAATATGGAGAATATAGACCGTGAGACTCTAAAAGCTGCCGGTCAAACCGTACTGGAAGTAATATACAATCGATAAAATACTGATAAAATGACAATCAATGAACTTCAAGACAATGTAATCGAAGAATTCTCTGTCTTCGACGATTGGATGGACAAATACGCATTATTAATAGATCTAGGAAATTCTCTTCCCCCGCTTGATGAGAAATATAAAACGGAAAGTAACTTGATCGAAGGCTGCCAAAGCCGGGTTTGGTTCCAAGCGGATTATGTGGATGGCAAGATTATTTTCCAAGGAGAAAGCGACGCCGTGATCGTAAAAGGTATCGTATCCTTGCTGATACAGATCTTATCGGGCCATACCCCTCAAGAAATCTTGGATGCGGATCTATACTTTATAGACAAGGTAGGATTAAAAGAGCATTTATCCCCTACCCGTTCCAACGGGTTGGTAGCGATGGTGAAGCAAATGCGTCTATACGCAATGGCTTACCGGACAAAGGAACAACAATAAAAACAGGTATTTTCACACCGATATAGGCATAGACTCATACGTATATACGCATTGGGTTATGCCTATATGCGTATTAAAAGCCGAGCGTAAGTTGCTCCGGTAACAGTGTGAATGTCTTACGATGATAAGGTGTGATGCCGCATTCCCGGATCGCTTCCCTGTGTGCCTTGGTAGGATAGCCTTTATTGTCCAGCCAATGATAAGCGGGGTATTCCAAGGCCAATTCATTCATATAATCATCCCGATAGGTTTTAGCTAATACAGAAGCGGCAGCGATACTCAGGTATTTTCCGTCGCCTTTTACTACGGTCGTATGCGGAATATCGGGATAAGGGGTAAAACGGTTTCCATCGATCAATAAATGTTCCGGCTGTACTTTCAATTGCTCAATCGCACGATGCATGGCCAAGAAAGAGGCTTTCAAGATATTAATCTTATCGATCTCTTCCGGGCTAACGATACCTACCGCCCAAGCGATCGCCTCCCGTTCGATGACGGGGCGAAGCTTATACCGTTTCTTCTCGCTTAATTGTTTGCTATCGTTTAAATCCTGATTCTTGAAATCCTCCGGAAGAATCACAGCGGCGGCGAATACCGCACCCGCCAAGCAACCTCTTCCCGCCTCATCACACCCGGCCTCTATACGACCGGTTTCCATATAGGGTAATAACATGTATCTATCTCTTTTTTATCGTAAAACACGTCACATGCTTACGATGCCCATTCAAGCATCCTTACGATGGGCATCGTAAGCTCCTTTGAATGCCCATCGTAAGCTCCTTTGGATGGGCATCGTAATTTTAACTATTCAAATCCTTCACAATCCAAGGGCGAAGCACGAACCAAGCGAATGCCGTAGCGGCGATCACCCCGCAAGTATTCGCCAAGAAGTCAAACCAATCCCCACCCCGGTACGTCGTACAATATTCTTGCAATATCTCAATAATCCCACTCATGGCGATCGGGCATAAAACCGCCCCGATCCAAGCATGTCCTAATACCGTCTCATACTTCCGGTGATTCCGCAAGAACTCCAGCCATAGCATACCCGACATCCCCCCATACATACAGAAATGAACCACCTTGTCCACTCCCGGGAATAATGGGATATTATCCAACTGCGGCGGCTTAAAGAACGACAAGTAAATAACGATCACTATAATCGCCAGTGAAAACGGATATTTCTTAATATAATACATCATACTCAAAACATCTTCCGAACTCGTTCCACACCTGCGATGAACGTATCGATCTCCTCTTTCGTATTATAAAAGGAGAAAGACGCCCGCACCGTACCCTCGATCCCTAAGGTATGCATCAAAGGCTGAGCACAATGATGCCCTGTACGAACCGCTATTCCCAGACGGTCCAGCAACATCCCCATATCGTAATGATGGATATTACCCACCAAAAAAGAAAGTACCGCTCCTTTATGATCTGCTTGTCCGAAAATACGCATCCCTTCGATCGTATTTAATCCAGCGGTCGCATATCGTAAAAGCTCATCCTCATAAGCCGCTATATTCTCTATACCGATCCGATCTACATACCGCAAGGCTTCCGCCAATGCCGTGCTACCGATATAATCCGGAGTTCCCGCCTCGAACTTAAAGGGAAGTTCATTAAAAGTTGTCTTCTCGAACGAGACCGTAGCGATCATCTCGCCACCTCCCTGATACGGAGGAAGTTTATCCAACCACTCCTCTTTGCCATACAAGACCCCGATACCCGTCGGTCCGTAAATCTTATGCCCGGAGAAAACATAGAACTCCGCATCCAAGTCCTGCACATCCACCTTCATATGCGGAACGGCTTGAGCCCCGTCTATCAACACCGGCACGCCTTGCTCATGAGCGATCTCGATCATCGCCTTTACCGGATTTACCGTACCCAAGACATTAGACACATGAGTCACGGAAACCAGACGAGTCTTATCCGAGAATAATTTACGATACTCATCCAGATTTAACTCCCCCTTCTCATTCATCGGGATCACTTTTAAGGTGATTCCTTTCCGGGCCGCTTGTATCTGCCAAGGAACGATATTGGAATGATGCTCCATCACGGACACGATCACCTCATCCCCAGCCGACATACATTCATCCGTAAAGCTGGAAGCGATCAGATTGATGGATTCCGTAGTTCCCCGGGTAAAAATAATCTCGTTCGAAGAACGGGCATTCAAGAAATGCTGTACCGTTTTGCGGGCCTCCTCATGCGCCTCTGTCGCTGCTTGGCTCAAGAAATGCACACCTCGGTGGATATTCGCATTTACGTTATAATATCCATTCTCTATCTTTTCTACCACTTGACGAGGTTTCTGGGTAGTAGCGCTATTATCAAAATATATCAGCGGTTTATCGTATATTTTATGATCCAAGATCGGAAAGTCTTTTCGGATCGCTTGAACGTCTAACATAGTCTTACTTCTTTTTGTCTTAAAATTACGAGAGCCAAAGATACAAAAAAAAGGCTTTCTCGCTGAAAGAAAGCCTTTTTTATCATTACCTAACAGATATTACGCCTACACTTTATCCACTACTCACACGCCTACTTTTCTCTTCCAAAGTCAAAATACGGAGACTCTGTACGGGCGTTGTCCATTAAGGACGCTAGTTCTTTTACCTTATCGGGATACTTCTCCGCTAGATTCGTATCCTCGTGTATATCATTACTTAAATCATACAGTTCCAATATAGTCTCACCCACGACCGGTTGCCGGATTAGTTTCCATTTACCGGAGCGCAATGCTTCCCGGCCATTCAACTCGTGAAATTCCCAGTATAAATAATCATGGGCCTGTTGATCTTTCTTTGATAACAAGGTTGGTAAGAAAGAGATTCCATCTGTCTTCTCGGGCAAGACCGTACCTGTAAGCTCCGCCAATGTCGGCATGACATCCCAGAATGCGCTTATATGATCCGATTGAGCTCCGGCCTTGATCGTACCCGGGCACCATGCCACCATCGGTATACGGATACCACCTTCATATACATCCCGTTTGATCCCCCTGAAAGGTCCGTAACTCTTGAAAAAGTCGGGATCAGCTCCACCTTCATGATGCGGGCCGTTATCGCTGGTAAAAATCACGATCGTATTCTTATCCAAACCCAACTCTTTCAATTCAGCCATTACATCCCCCACGTATTTATCCAACCGGGAGACCATAGCGGCAAAGGAAGCTAATGGTTTCTCCGAGGTGTTATAACCGCCGTACACTTTATCAAACTTACCAATATAAGGAGTCTCCTCGAATGAGTTCTCGTACATCTTATAAATAGAATCATGAGGAAGATTCAATTCCGCATGAGGTAGCGTATAAGTAAGCATCGCAAAGAACGGTTGCTCCTTATGATCTCGGATGAACTTCAACGCTTGCTCATGAATCAAATCCTGCGAATACGTCTCGCAAGCATTGTTCTCGTTTTCCGGAAAAAGAACCTTCTCCTCATTATGCCACAAATGATCCGGATAGAAGGAATGCGACTGCCGTTGGCAATTATACCCATAAAACTCATCGAAACCCATCTTATTGGGAACGGAGACAGAACCCGGATATCCCAATCCCCATTTACCGAAAATACCAGTCGTATAACCGGCCGATTTCATTAATTTACCCAACGTATAGGTATCCTCCCGCATCGGCTGTTGGCCTTCGGGCGTGATCTCCCGGTTTCCCCGGACTTGTGTATGTCCCGTATGCAATCCGGTCATCAAGGAGCAACGGGAAGGGGCACTCACCGTACATCCTGCATAATGCTGCGTAAATAACATTCCCTCCGCCGCCATCCGATCGATATTGGGAGTCTTGATAATCTGTTGGCCATAACAGCCAACATCTCCATATCCTAAGTCATCCGCTAAAATATACACAACATTCATAGGACGCTCCGGAGTTTTTTCGCAACCAGACATTCCGACAAGCAGCAATGTCCCAGATATACATAAAATCAATTGTGTTTTCATATACGTTATAAAATTAAAAATATTAGAAATCTATTATGATCTTCTGATCCTCATTCGTAGACAAACGGTTCGTCCGTACCTTAACCCTTCCCATACGATCCGAGGCATCGAAGTACCAACCTTCTTGTCCGGTGTTGAACGCTTCGGGGGAGATGGCAGATAGAGGCTTTCCCCCTACGGTTACGTTTGACGGGGTAGATTCCGAGCGGACATCCAATAGGTAAGTACGCTCTTGGTAACGTCCTTTATAATCTCCTTTCGCTTTCGCTATATCCACGGTGATCGTTCCTTTCTCACCTTTCGGGGCGGAAACAGAGATCAAAGTACGGGCAAATTCGCCTTCCTTATAATCACGAGTGAGGCCATCATCTTCATATAAGTTGAAAGAGGTAGTTCCGTAGGGATATAAGTCCAAGGTCAAGACATCCGCTGGCTTCTCGCCGACATAATTCATATCCGGGTACATCGGGATGATGGCACCTTGACGGATAAATACCGGGCAAATATCTAGTTTAGCCTCATATTTATCCAACCACTTGCCACCCTCGTATGTCTTTCCAGTCCAATAATCGTACCATTCTCCGGCAGGGAAGTAAATACTATCGCGTACGTTCTTCCGGGTATATACAGGGGCAACCATCATCCACTCGCCACTCATAAATTGATATTGGGTAGTCGTATCACGGGTAACCACGTCGTCCGGGAATTCCAGTACCATAGCACGGGCCATCGGTACACCGGTCGTATGCGCCTCATGACAATAGGTATAGGCGTACGGGTTCAGACGCATCTTCAGCTTTAAGAACTTACGGTTGATATCCGTGTACGGATGTCCATATATCCAAGGCTGACGGTCGGCATCTGCCCAGCCACTCATGGTCATAAAGATCGGGGTGAAGACCTTCCATTGCAAGTCGCGAGTATAGGTCTTCGGAGAACCGCCGAAGATACCGTCCACATCGCTGGTAGCGGCGTTCATGGCAGAAAGTCCGGCACCCGTGATCGTTGGGATATGGTAACGAATATAATCCCAGTTGCTCACTTGGTCACCACTCCATACCGTAGAATACCGTTGGGTTCCGGCCCAACCGCAAACAGCCCATACGAAACCCCGTTCGTTCGTATTGTTCTCGATCCCCTCGAATGCGGATTTACAGCCGTTCAAGGCAAACTCATAGCCTTCTCCAACCCAAGCCACATCCAATTTACACAGGCGGGTACCACATTTACCTACCTCGTAGGCAATCTTATCTACACCATTCTCTGTCCACAAGCCCGTATGGAAGCCTCGTTTACCTAATTCCATAACGACTGAATCCAATTTCACATAGCCACAACCATAACCATCGTTCGGCAAGATCCAGCCACGGGGCATATCATATTCCACGTATTTATCAGCAACTTGACCGATTACGTCCGGGGTAGATTGAGGCCATCCGGTTCGCTGTTCCCCTTTGTTATAGCAGTCAGCGTCTCCCATCGTAAGCATCCACATCGCCGGCATAAAAGGTTTTCCTGTGATATCCGTATAGTCGTTCAATAGGTCTTTCAGCGAAGGGCCATAGAAGTAGAACGCATCAAAGCGATTCTCGTTATGCGTTAACTGACTGGTGAAGCCCATCAGCTTAAAACCATCATCATAGTTCTTGTCCAACATCTCCGTGCCGTTGAAGGCATAATGTCCCGGGGCAAACGTATTGCGGAATACGCCATATCCTTTCGTGGACATATAGAAGGGAGCCGGGTTAGAGGATTGGTCCTCATCCCAACCGGTCACCTCAATATCCGCTTCCTTCCCAGCGTATGAGAAATTACCTTGTTGCATACCGCAACCGTAGAAATCCTCATCACCGCTACGACGCATCGTTTGGGTCGTTTTCAGTCCGAAGGCAAGTGGTTCGGCCTCCTCGTAGATCACGGCACGGTTATTCTTGTCATACATGGCGAAACGAATGGGGTTCTTATAGACACGTACGACACATTGGGGAGTCGTGAACTTATAATAGCTGCCGTTGTCGGCCATAGAGACTCTAGGGTTCTTTACCCCATAATCCACAACGATCGAGTTAGCCGCCGGATTGGTATATTCCCCATCCGGTGCCAACCAGATACGAAAGATATCATCCCGGTAAAACATCAACTTAACCTTAGCATACCCGGAAACAAACTCATATTCCGTGTTGCTGATCTTATTAAACTTCGTCAACTTACCCAAGTTCATACGGGCAGCGAACAGGTTCGCTTTTAATACGTTGTTTGACGAACGCTCATCCTTCGGGTATTGGATAGCGAACTCTATTTTATAGGAGCCCATCTGGGTTAGGTCGGTAGCGGGGAAAACTACCTCATATTCCTCTTGTTTAGCGATCGGATGCCCGGAGGCGGTTACCGTGGCAGTCAGTTTCTGACCATTGTTCAAGGAGGCGATTACCGTGAAATCCTCGTCTACGGGCTGGGAGCCAACGTTCTTCAGCTTCACTTTCAATACGTCTTCCTTCGTGAACGTATTCCCGGTTTCTTGGTGTGAGGTCACTTTCTCCAAAGCCAAATCATGCGCGAAAGGCTCTGTCAGCTCAATATCATCGACCATCCAGTACCAAGAGAAGATATCCCTCCAGAAGAAACGCAAGTAGACGGTTTTCTGGTTCGCAGCTACCTCACTGATGTTGATCTCCTCATTCACCGGGGCGTGAAGCTGGGTGATAGCGGGGATCTTATCCATCACGTTATACTCTTTCCAATTCACCCCGTCGTTGCTGACGCCTACCCAAAGACCGGCACGTTTTCCGGTGAACCAATTGTTCCAACGAAACAGGTGCTGGAATTTCAATACCACATCGTTCTTTCCCGTGCAATCGATAGCACTGGTCTGGAAATATCCGTTTGGGTATTCCTCACGCTGATTCCACTTCGTGATCTCCTCCCCGGTGACTACGCCCGGCCGGAATTGCATATGATAACCACGGCTCGTGGAGGCGATGGGAGGTGCTTGTTGTTCAAACTGGAAAGAGCCGGGATAAGGCTGATCGGTAACAATCCATTCACACTTTGCCGATTTCGTTGAATCGACAATCATCCAGCCATCGGATAATTTCCCGGTGGAGAAATCTTCTTTCCAAAAGCTTTGTTGAGCGAACAGGGAAGAAACACAACCTATCAGAAGCATGGATACAATTAGACTTTTTATCATTTGAATTAGTTGATTAGATTTAGGCAGTAAAGATAGTCTTAATTTACGAGGGTTCGCAAACGTTCGCGTGATTTTTATTCTCTTTTCGCCGGATGGAAGCGTATTATTATCAATAGAATCCTTCTATCTTCGCGTATATACAACCTTGTTATATAAATCAATAAACATATATCATGAACAGACATTTATTATTGAGCCTTTTATTGGCACTCTTCGCTTCCAGTACGCTTTCAGCCGATAACCTTAAAATCGAGCCGGCCTTTTGGTGGAGCGGTATGAAAAACCCGGAACTCCAGCTGATGGTGTATGGTAAGGATATCGCCGGATATCTCCCTAGCGTGAAATATCCCGGCGTACGGTTGAAAAGCTCGGTAGCGTTGGAAAGCCCGAATTACTTATTGATCTATCTGGACGTGGAAAACGCCAAGCCCGGCAGGTTTGATATCACGTTCACGAAGGACAAAAAGAGTTTCAATTACTCGTATGAGTTGAAGGCCCGTAAACCGAACGCCGATCGGATCAAGGGGTTTGACTCTTCCGACGTGCTTTATCTCATCATGCCGGATCGTTTCGCGAACGGAGATCCCTCGAACGACCAGATCCCGATGCGTACCGCTTATAAGGTAGACCGTAACAGCCCGAACGCCCGTCACGGAGGCGACTTGGCCGGTATCGAACAACATTTGGATTATATCGAGGATCTAGGCGTTACCGCTATCTGGCTGAACCCGGTATTGGAGAACGACATGAAAGGAGGCTCTTATCACGGATACGCCACGACGGATTATTATCGGGTAGACCCACGCTTCGGCACGAACGAGGATTATGTCCGCTTGATCGAGAAGACGCACGAGCGGGGCATGCGTGTCGTAATGGATATGATCTTCAACCATTGTGGAAGCGATCATCCTTGGATGAAAGATATCCCTAGCCACGACTGGTTTAATAATCTCGATAACTACGTGCAGACCAACCACGATAAAGAGGCTTATTTCGATCCTTACGTGTCGGATTATGATAAGGAGACGATGCTGAACGGCTGGTTTGTCCCGAGCATGCCGGACTTGAACCAAAAGAACCCGCATGTGGCTAAATACCTTATCCAGAACTCTATCTGGTGGATCGAGTATTGCGGCGTGGATGGCATCCGGCAGGATACGTATCCGTATGCCGACGTAGACATGATGCGCCGGTGGTGCACGGAGGTCATGAACGAGTATCCGGAGTATAACATCGTAGGCGAGGCGTGGATGAACTACACGATCGGTTCCGCTTATTGGCAAAAGGGCAGCCGATTGAACTTTGGACAGGATACCGAGCTGAAATCGGTAATGGATTTCCGCTTGATGGGTATCGCAAGCAAGGCGTTCCACGCCGAAGGCGGGCTACCGATGATCTTTGAGCATATGTGTTATGATTACGTATATCCCGATATCTATAACGTATTGCGTTTCTTGGAGAACCATGATACGGATCGTTTCCTGCCCTCCATGCCGCAGAGGGTCGATGATTTGTACGCGTTCAAGCAAGGGGTGACATTCTTGTTGACGATCCCCGGTATTCCCCAGCTCTATTACGGGCAGGAATTGCTGATGAATGGTACCAAGGAGAAGGGAGACGGATATATCCGTCTGGATGTTCCCGGCGGCTGGCCCGGCGACAAGACAAGCTGGTTCGAGGCTTCCGGTCGCAGCGAGGTGCAAAATGACGCATGGAATTTCCTCCGGACTTTATTGAAATGGCGCAAGGGCAACGATATCATCGCAAAGGGTAAGATGAAACATTTCATGGTGAACCAAGGTGTCTACGTGTACGAACGCAGTCTCGACGGACGGAGCGTGTTGATTTTCATGAACGGCAGTGATAAGGAGGTGAACCTCCCGTTGGCACGCTATGCGGAGGTGTTGAGGGGAAAAACGTCCGGGAAGGATGTATTGACAGGGAAAGAAATCCCTTTGCGAGATGAATTATCCTTGGCACCGAAAAGGATATTTGTATTAGAGATGTAATCCGAATTATCACAATCCGGCAGGAATAAACATTTCACCTATACCTGCCGGATTAATAGATATTTCTTAATCCATACTCTTCTTTCTAAAGAAAAGATAAACTAAAAAGACAGCGACAACCACATCCACAAAATTCCAAACCACACGTCCAAGCGGTATCTTCATGAAAGGCTGAAACAGCAAAGTCAAGGCAAGACTAGTGATATACAACCCTTTTTGTTTGTCTTGAAAATAATCGTAGGCCATCACTCCAAACAGTATAGTCGCAACATACCTTATCAACACATAATACCCATAAGGCATGGGAGCCAGACAGATCAACAGGGCTATCGCCAAGAGTAATAAGATGATGTTTTTCTTTTCTACCATTTACGTCAAGAACTATCTTAAATTATAACCATAAATAGCAAATAGGGAACTTAATACGGTTAAGCTACCAATATAAAAACCCCAAGGCTTGCTTTCTAAAACAAAAAGCATATGAAACTTTGTATTCGCATCTGTTATCATATCACTTATTAAAGCTAGGGCAAACAAACCTGCTAAATATATCGGAATATTCCAATACCATGCAAGCCCCGTCAAACCACATGTCGAAATTACACCTATGATTAAGGATAAAATTAAAAAGAACCTTAAAGAAAAATTGCTTCTCATATATGATGGTTGGTCGCAAGTAAGCACCCATCGTTTTACATTACTATGTAATTTAAAAGAGGTAAAATTACATAACAAGGCTATTAAGCAGATCAAAATTTTCATTCGTATCATTTATTTATTGAGTTTATAATTCTTTCTAACACTAAAACTATATCTTTGGATATTGGTTAACATAGGCTACCATTGCTTCACTGAAACTAAGATGAATGTTTACAAGTTTAGCTTTAATGCATTCACAGAGAGCCCAGCAAGCACCACTCAACATATCCAAAGGCCACCAAACAAAAGAAATTAGCCCTCCTAAAAATAGAAAATTAAAAAAGAACAAGAAGTCATGTCGCAATAAGAACTTGATTAGCAAATTCAACAAGAAAGAAATCCAACCTTCTACAATAAATGGAAATTGAACAAGAGTAAGAATTATGATCAATATTGTTTTCATACAATTTTATTTTTACGGTTTAACATTTATCTTGTATATCTCTCATTATAAAATTCCAGTAATTACAAAGTTCTTCAACCCATTCAGTCAATGCTTCATCGAAAGAAATATCATCGCTATCAATTCCTATTGTAGGTCTTAATACAAAAGGATTTATCTCTAATGCACAGTAAAGATGGATAGGTATATATTGTTTTGTACGAGGGTAGTCGGATCGAAGCAAAGATTCAATTTCTTCTTTATAAAGTTTCACCCGTATACTAATTAAAGTATAAATATAAGAATCTTCCATATCAACGCAAGCTTTCAATTGGGAGTATAAAGATTTGACAAACTTATTCGGGTCATCATCTTGTATCTTATTTTCAGAATGGCAATAAAAATAAGCGGCCCATGAATTGAACAAGAATATTTCCGCATAGTATGACTTAAAATTTGACATCTTGGGATTTTGGTTCAAATAAATATCCGTCCATTTTTTTGAAATGTTGAATAAGTCAAAAATTCTGATCTTTTCTTTTTTAGTAAAGAAATTAAATAAGCCCATAATAAGTCAATTAGATGTAGTTTCTTCGTTCCTAAAAAACTAGTTTATAAAACACGAAGCGTAGAACTGCAATGCCACGTTCTGAATTGGAGGTCCTAGGAATAACCTTACGCACGAATGTAGTAATAGCAGCCCACGCTATAGCGTGAGAACCACTATGCCACCCTTGTGCGTGATTGAGAAATTTCCTAGGTTTCCAATTCACAAGATAAGCATAACGCTTCTTTAATTTCTAAATATGTCCGGATACAAGCCGCCTTGATCCGATCACAAAAGTACAAAAAAAACAGAATAGCAACCTATTCCGTCTTATTTTTATCATCCGGATTTCCGGATAGTGCTTCCAGAAGTTTTCAAGCACCGTCCGGATTCGTGACAGGGCTTAAAATTCTCTGTAAGCTCTATCTTGATTCGTGACAGGGCTTATAATTTTCCGCAAGCTCTGCCACGAAGCAAAACGGTGCTCGCAAACTTTTACGAGTCCAATTATGCTTTATTTTCACAAGGACTTTGATTAAAAAAGAGAAAAACGTATATTTGCTAAATCGTAAATGTAGATGTATTCACTTTAAAATAAATCATACCATGAAAAAACTCAAAATCAAAAAATTCTCAGCAAGCCCACTACGCATGGAGGAGGATTTCGGTTTCTTGAAACAAGTGCAAGCCGAAGCGAAGGCATGCTTCTCCGGTTCGGACAGCGAAAGCCCGGACGAGATCAGCTTGCTGGCCGAGGGACGTGCGTCATCGGCGCTAAACGCATCCTTGGATGTATTTAATGGCGCACTCGACGGGTACGATACCGCATTGAAGGAATCATCCAGCATACCTTCCGCCTCGGTAGCCTCGAATGCCGACGGAGAAAGAGATCTCGCTTGGCGAGGCGTAAACGCCTACGCAAAGGCCATGACCGCACATCCCACGGATGCCACCCGCACGGCAGCCATCGAGGTGAAAGCCTTATTCGATAAGTATGGTGACCCGACTTCCCTGTCTCAGACAGAAGAAAGCGGCGTATTGCACAATTTGATACAAGATCTTCAGGCATTGCCCGCCGAGAAACGGACGGCCTTGGCCTTGGATGTGTGGATCGCCGATCTGGAGGCAAAAGAAAAAACGTTCCTAGCTGCCGTGCAACAACGTACCTCGGAGCAATCCGCACGGGTAGCCGGTATCGTCAAGCAATCCCGCCAAAAGGCTGATGAAGCGTACGACAGTCTGGTGGAAACCGTAAACGCATTGGTATTGCTGGAAGGCGAGGCGGACTACGCCACTTTCATTGACCACGTGAACGTATTAATCGACCGGCAGAAGACGGTGCTCAAGACTCGCTCCACCCTCAACGCCAAGAAGGCGGGGCAGACGGGGACGCCGCCGGAAGAGACGAAATAAGCAAATCTTTCAACGAGGGATTTGACTCATGTTTCTTTTTTAGATTTAAAAGGTTAATGAAAAGAAAGGCTCTCCCGCCGTGAGGCGCAAGAGCCTTTAACTATCTTACCCGGCGGGATACCCTATCCCAACCGTTTCTCCAAGATCAATTGATGCCTGCACCGGATGCCGTTCTCCCAGATAGGCTCGGCATAGTTCCGTACGAAATAATCGCGATCTACGGCTACCAAGTCGAAGCCTTCCTGTTGATAAAGCATCATCGGGCCGGCGGCTGAGGTTCCGGTGCAAATACGCAAAAGCTCGACATCTTGAGCCGGAGCCCATTTATTAGATACATGCCGTAATAGTTTCCGGGCGATTCCTCGCCGACGGAAGATATCCGCCACGGCAAGATTCATGATCTCCGCCTTGCCACCCTCCTCCTTGCGAACCACGATCACGCCGGCAACGGAATTTCGTACCGTAGCGATAAAGCAATCCGAATCCTTTAGGTAAGCCTCTACTTTCTCCCGATCCGGATCGGCTTCCAGCAGTAACTCATAAGGAGGGAATAAAGCTGCTTGTATCTCCGGCTCCCCGCCCACGACAATCTCCACGATATTGCCGTCGGGATCTCGGATCACACCCTCATAGTAACCATCCCCGGAAACGCGGGTCTCACCGGCGATCGTGTATCCATCCATCCGGAAACGTTCGATCATTTGATCCACTTGCTCCTTCGTATCCGCATGAAAGGCCAGATGAGCCAAGCCGATATGATCCTTGTCGTAAGTCTCTGTGATATCTTGCCGTTGCATGATCTCCAAGGCGGGGCCACTCTCGAAAGAGACGAAATAAGAGGCGAATCCTTTTTTCGAATTCACATATTTCTCGTTACTCTTACCATTGAAATACTTTACATAGAAATCCCGTAAACGTTCCAAATGATTCGTCCATAGGGCGATGTGTGTCAATTGCATAAGTTGGAGGTTTTAATTTGTCACTGCCAAAGATATAAAAAAATCAGACATGGTTCCCTACATTATCGTCGGGATAATCCATGCCTGATTATAGTTTTCCTCTTATTCGCAATTATTTACAAATCCGGCAACCGGCGCATTTGGCCAGCTCACCGCGGAAACGTTTCTCTACCAGTTTATGCAAACGGTCTTTCAACGCCTCCAAGCGTACATGGTCGATCACGTTGGAAGTGAAAGCCACGCTCAATAACATACGGGCCTCGTCACGCGGGATACCGCGGCTTTGCATATAGAACAAAGCGTTCTCATCCAACTGGCCGGTCGTCATACCGTGCGAGCATTTTACGTCGTCCGCATAAATCTCCAGTTGCGGCTTGCTGTACATACGGGCCTCGCGGGTAGCGCACAGGTTACGGTTCGTCTGGTAAGCGGCGGTCTTCTGGGCATCCTCTTTCACCAAGATACGTCCACTGAAGACACCTACAGCATGATCATTCAGTACATTCTTGAACAACTCGTTGCTGGTACAATTCGGAACCGCATGGGTGATATGGCTATAGGTATCCATCTGTTGCTCCTTATCCAGAACGGACATACCGCATAAGGTAGACTCGGCATACTCGCCATTCAGTTCCACGTAATAATTGTTGCGAGTCAAGCCATTCGTCAACGTAATACCGTTTACCAAGACATTGGTCGAGGCCGCCTGCCTTACGTGTACGGAGGAGAAACGGGTCGTAGACACGCTGCTTTCCTCCAAATCATAATAATCGAAGCGAGCGCCTTCCTCCGCAAAAATCTCAACCACTTGAGTCGCCAAGAATTTCACGTCATCAATACTATGATCGCAAACCAACAACTTCGCCTCCGAATGAGGTTCCATAATCACCAAGACACGACGGTTCGCCATCGTATCCACATCATTACGGAATATATTCACCAATTGGATAGGACGCTCAACCACGACATTTTTCGGTACATACACCACGAAACCATCTTGGGCTAACATCGTATTCAACGCGATAATACCATCCTTGCCACTCGGTGCCGCCTTTCCGTAATACTTGGAAGCGATCTCCGGATATTGCTCCGTAAAAGCCTTCAACCCTCCAGCATACACGCCTTCCGGCAAATGCGCTTTCGGTAAGTCCTTATCGTAAAACGTATCGTTCACGACAAAGTATAACGATGTGCTTAGGTTCGGCACGTCACAACGGAACACGTCATAAGGATTCACCGGGATAGAGACCCGGTTGATATTCAAACCGTAATCCGGTGCGAACGCCTGGGCTACATCCGTATATTTATAATCCTCGCTTCTCGTGGAAGGGAATCCGAGTCGCTCAAAGTTCGCCAAGGCCTCAGCCCTGAGGGCATTCATCACCGGCGTACTATGACGACATACCAGATCCTCACACTGGGCGAAAAGATCGATATATTGTTGCTCAGCCTTCATATTACTCATCTCCCATCTCTTTCTTGATCCAGTCGTAACCTTTCTCTTCCAGTTCCAAGGCCAACTCCGGACCGGCGGTCTTCACGATACGGCCTTTGTAAAGCACATGCACCACATCCGGTTTGATGTAATCCAGCAGACGCTGATAGTGCGTGATTACGATAGCGGCATTCTCCGGAGTCTTCAACTGGTTCACGCCATGCGCTACGATACGCAAGGCATCGATATCCAAACCACTATCCGTCTCATCCAAGATCGCCAATTTCGGCTCCAGCATCGCCATCTGGAAGATCTCGTTCCGCTTTTTCTCTCCACCGGAGAAACCTTCGTTCACGCTACGGCTAGCCAGTTTATTATCCAGCTCGACGATCGCACGCTTCTCACGCATCAATTTCAAGAAGTCCGTAGCCGAAACCGGTTCCAGACCGTTATATTTACGGTGCTCGTTCAACGCTGCACGCATAAAATTCACCATACTGACTCCCGGGATCTCAACCGGATATTGGAAGCTCAAAAAAATACCCTCACGGCTACGATCCTCCGGAGAAAGATCCAGCAGATTCTTACCGTTGAAGATAACCTCTCCTTCCGTTACCTCAAAAGCGGGATTACCTACTAATACACTACTTAACGTACTTTTTCCAGAACCGTTCGGTCCCATGATAGCATGTACCTCACCCGCTTTCACCGACAGGTTGATACCTTTCAATATCTCTTTGCCATTTACGTTGGCATGCAAATTCTTAACCTCTAACATCTTTTCTAATTGATAATTGAAAATTGAAAGTTGATAATTATCTTTTTCATCCTACGCTGCCTTCCAGCGAGATCGTTAGTAATTTCTGAGCCTCGACGGCGAACTCCATCGGTAACTTATTCATTACCTCACGGGCATATCCGTTCACAATCAAGCCAACAGCCTCTTCTACCGAGATACCTCGTTGCTGGCAGTAGAACAATTGCTCCTCGCTAATCTTACTCGTTGTAGCCTCATGCTCCACGATCGCCGTCTCATTCTGAATATCAGCGTAAGGAAACGTATGGGCTCCACAAGTAGAGCTTAATAGCAAACTATCGCATTGGCTATGATTACGGGCTCCTTCCGCACGGGCGGACACCTTCACCAACCCCCGATAGCTATTCTGGCTATGACCGGCAGAGATACCCTTGGATACGATCGTACTTTTCGTATTCTTACCCAGATGGATCATCTTCGTACCCGTATCGGCCTGTTGGTAATTATTGGTCACGGCAACCGAGTAAAACTCACCTACCGAGTTATCACCCGCCAAGATACAGCTCGGATATTTCCAAGTGATCGCCGAACCGGTCTCTACTTGCGTCCAAGAGATCTTGCTACCCTCACCTTTGCACAAACCTCGTTTCGTCACGAAGTTATAGATACCGCCTTTACCTTCCTTATCACCCGGATACCAATTCTGTACGGTAGAATACTTCACCTCGGCACGCTCGTTCGCCACGATCTCCACGATAGCGGCATGCAATTGGTTCTCGTCACGCATCGGTGCCGTACATCCTTCCAAATAACTTACATACGCCTCATCGTCTGCGACAATCAAGGTACGCTCGAACTGTCCGGTATTAGCAGCATTGATACGGAAATACGTACTCAGCTCCATCGGGCAACGTACGCCCTTCGGTATATAAACAAACGAACCGTCCGAGAACACGGCCGAATTCAAGGCGGCGAAGAAATTATCACGATAACCAACCACGCTGCCCAAATACTTCTGCACCAAGTCCGGATGATGTTGTACAGCCTCGCTGAACGAACAGAAAATAATCCCCTTCTCCGCAAGATTCTCCTTGAAAGTAGTCTTCACGGAAACACTATCCATCACGGCGTCTACTGCCATTCCGCTTAAATGCTTCTGTTCTTCCAAAGGAATACCCAGTTTATCGAATGTTTTCAACAACTCAGGATCTACCTCATCCAAGCTCTTTGGTCCCTCTTTTTTCTTAGGGGCGGCATAATAGATAATGTCCTGATAATCGATCGGCGGGATATTCAAGTGAGGCCATGTAGGTATCTCCAACGTCTGCCAATGGCGAAAAGCCTTCAAACGAAACTCGAGCAGCCATTCCGGCTCGTTCTTCTTGGCAGAGATAATACGGACCGTCTCCTCGTCTAATCCACGATGGATCACCTCCGTATCAATATCGGTAACGAAGCCATATTTATAATCTCCGCTCGTTACCTCATTAATTATATGATTTGAATCCTGCATAATTAAAAATTAACCATTGATAAAAGCCCTTCATTCTCCTAATGAAAACAAATTATGTGGGAAAATTGTTGGTACTATTTGCTTCACGCTATAATAAAAACGAGATTCTATCTTCGATTGGCGATGAATCAAGACCGATCCGCGATCCACGAACTCCAGCGCATTCAACAGCAAACTGGTAAAGACCAAAACGACCAGCAACCCGAAAAAACCACCAAACAAATGGTTGATAACGCTCAACGGTGTCGCCCCTACCACCTTGGTAACCAGTTCTCCCGCTAGAATAAACACCCCCATAATCAAGATAAAACCCGCTATATAACTCAAGATCGTAACCCCTTCTTCTGGAAACCAACCCAACGCCAAGATATATCCTTTCAGCCAAGCCGCCGCTTTCCCGCAGAAAAAGATCGCGATCACTAGGGCTATAAGCGAAACAACCTGTTTGATGATTCCATCAAACAGGCCTTTCACAAATCCTATCCCTGCCAGACATAGCAATGTAATGTCCAACCAGTTCATCGTTATAACGTCTTCTTAATTTCTGTCTCTTCGTAAGCCTCGATCATATCGCCCACTTGGATATCGTTGAAGTTCGTAATATTCAAACCGCAATCCAAGCCAGCCACGACCTCTTTCGCATCGTCCTTGAAACGTTTCAAAGAGCCTAGCTCGCCGGCATAGATAACGATACCGTCACGTATCAAACGGATCTTGTTCGTACGTTTGATCTTGCCTTCCTTAACCATACATCCGGCAACCGTACCAACCTTGGTGATCTTGAATACCTGCTGAACTTCCACATAAGCGGTAATCTCCTCCTTGATCTCCGGAGAAAGCATGCCTTCCATAGCACTCTTCACCTCCTCGATCGCATCGTAGATGATAGAGTACAAACGGATCTCCACACCTTCCTTCTCGGCGTTTCTACGCGCTTGCAAAGACGGACGAACTTGGAATCCGATAATGATAGCGTTCGAAGCCGCTGCCAAAACCACATCCGACTCGGAAATCTGGCCAACCGCCTTGTGAATTACGTTCACCTGAATCTCCTCGGTAGACAAACGGATCAAGGAGTCGGACAATGCCTCTACGGAACCATCCACGTCACCCTTCACGATCACGTTCAATTCTTGGAAATTGCCCACGGCGATACGACGTCCGATATCATCCAAAGTAAGCATCTTCTGCGTACGAAGACCTAACTCACGTTGCAATTGCTCACGACGGTTAGCGATCTCGCGCGCCTCTTGCTCAGTCTCCAATACATTAAATGTATCACCGGCCTGAGGAGCACCATTCAAACCGAGGATCAATACCGGCTCGGAAGGACCAGCCTTCTCCACCCGTTGATTACGCTCGTTGAACATCGCCTTGATACGTCCTTGATGAGTTCCCGCCAAAACGATATCTCCCATCTTCAACGTTCCGTTCTCCACCAATATAGTAGAGACATAGCCACGTCCCTTGTCCAAAGAAGACTCGATGATAGAACCAACCGCACGTCTTTTCGGATTCGCTTTCAAATCCAATAGGTCAGCCTCCAACAATACCTTCTCTAACAACTCCTCAACACCGATACCTTTCTTAGCGGAGATCTCTTGACTCTGGTACTTGCCACCCCAGTCTTCCACCAAGTAATTCATATTCGCCAACTCCTCCTTGATCTTCTCAGGATTAGCATGTGGCTTATCGATTTTATTAATAGCGAAAACAATAGGAACACCGGCTGCCGAAGCGTGATTGATCGCCTCAATCGTCTGAGGCATCACGTTATCATCAGCGGCCACGATAATAATCGCGATATCCGTCACCTTAGCACCACGTGCACGCATAGCGGTAAACGCCTCATGCCCCGGAGTATCCAAGAACGTGATATGGCGACCATTCTGTAACTTCACGTTGTAGGCTCCGATATGCTGCGTGATACCACCAGCCTCACCAGCAATTACGTTTGCGTTACGGATATTATCCAATAAAGAAGTCTTACCATGGTCAACGTGTCCCATCACCGTTACGATAGGCGGACGGGCTACCCAATCCTCCTCGTTATCATCCTCCTCATCAGCATTGATAGCCTCAACAACATCTGCGCTTACATACTCAGTCTTAAAGCCGAACTCCTCAGCCACAATATTGATTGTCTCCGCATCCAAACGCTGGTTGATAGAAACCATGATGCCAATACTCATACAAGTACCAATAACCTCCGTTACAGATACGTCCATCATGTTCGCCAAATCGTTGGCCGTAACGAACTCAGTAAGCTTCAACACCTTGCTTTCCAGTTCTTCCTGTTCCATCAACTCGTGCTCACGCTTCACCGCCGCATCGCGTTTATCACGACGGTATTTAGCACCCTTATTATTCTTATTATTCTTGTTGGTCAAGCGAGCCAAAGTCTCCTTGATCTGCTTTTGAACATCCTCTTCGCTAACTTCCACTTTCACCGGCTTCTTCAAGCGAGGCTTACGGTCGTTATTCGAACGATCGTCACGATTGGGACGCGGATAATTCGTACCCGGTGTATTATTCACGTCTACCCGATCTTTCTTGATACGTTTACGCTTCTTCTTAGCGTCACCTTCCTCACCCGCTTTAGCAGGAGCGTTCGGTTTAATCAAAGTAGACGAATTCGGACCTTTATGAGGAGCGCCCGGACCGTTGTTATTATTACCCGACCGGTTATTATTAAACTTCTGCTTCTCATCACGCTCTTTCCGCTTCTCCTCCTTCGTTTTCTTCTTCGGACGAGTCGATTGGTTAAGCGCATCCAAGTCAATCTTACCAGTTACCTTGATCTTTGACTCCAATTTAACCGAGTTCAAACGGAAAAGATTATCATTCTTTTCCGCATTCTTCTCTACTTCCGGTTTCACACTTTCCACCTTAGGTTCCACAACAACCGGTTGCTTCTCTACGGTTTTTCCTTTTTCCACTTCCACTACTATAACTTTTTCTTCTTTTTTCTCCGTGGGAGCCTGCGCAGGCTGCGCGGGTTTAACAGGAGCTTGAGCAGCGGGAGCGGCAGACGCTTCCTTCACTTTCAGCTCTTCCTTTACCTTAGGCTCTTCTTTCACTTTCGGCTCCTTAGCCTTCGGTTCTTCCTGCTGTTTTTTATGTTGTCCACCATCCAAATCGATATGACCCTTCATTACGATCTTAGGTCTGAATTCTTCCGGTATCACTGTCTTTATTTCCGCGGTCTTCTCTTCTTTCACAGAAGGGACCTCTTTCCGCACACGATCTGCCGCAAAACTACGATTTTTCTCAGGCAGATCCTTTCCAAACTCTTTTACGAGCAAAGCATACTGTTCATCACTGATCCTCGTGTTGGGATTATCCTCAACCGAGAACCCATTCCGGTGCAGGAACTCAACCACCGTGTTGATTCCTACGTTCAATTTTCTCTGTACTTGAATTAATTTTATAGGCATATCTAACTTTGTCGTAATACTTATTCGTTACCTTCATCTTCAAATTCCGCAGATAAGATAGCTAAAAGATCGTCCACGGTCTGCTCTTCCAGATCGGCACGTTCAATAATCTCATTGCGGTCCATAGCAAGGACACTCTTCGCCGTATAGCATCCTGTATTCTTCAGTGCATCAATCACCCAACTGTCAATCTCGTCAGAGAACTCATCCAAGTAGATATCCTCCTCGTCCGCTCCTTCGATATCACGGAATACGTCAATCGTATACTCAGTCAACATACAAGCCAGCTTAATATTCAGACCGCCTTTACCGATCGCCAAAGAAACTTCCTCCGGACGTAGATAAACCTCAGCTTTCTTTTCTTCCTCATTCACACGGATAGAAGAGATCTTAGCCGGGCTTAAAGCACGCTGGATAAACAAAGAAAGATTTGAGGTGTAATTAATCACATCAATGTTCTCGTTTCTCAGCTCACGAACGATACCATGGACACGAGAGCCTTTCATACCTACGCAAGCACCTACCGGATCAATACGGTCATCGTATGACTCGACAGCCACTTTGGCACGCTCTCCAGGAATGCGGGCAATCGCCTTGATCGTAATCAAGCCATCATTAATCTCCGGAACTTCCAACTCGAACAACCGTTGCAAGAAAACCTTATCCGTACGGGAAAGAAGGATCTTCGGGTTGTTATTATAGTTATCCACACGTTGAACGATCGCACGTACAGTCTCTCCCTTACGATAGAAATCAGTCGGGATTTGCTCGGATTTAGGCAGTAGCAACTCATTACCATCGTCATCTAGCAACAGGATTTCTTTCTTCCACACCTGATAAACCTCAGCAGCGATGATGTGGCCGATTTTATCCTTATACTTAGCGTACAGGCTGTCTTTCTGCAATTCAAGTATCTTCGAAGCCAAAGTCTGGCGCAAGTTTAAGATCGCACGACGTCCGAAGTCCGCAAAATGCACCTCATCGGTCACCTCCTCACCCACCTCACAGTCGGCGTCGATTTTACGGGCCTCTGTCAACGTAAGCTGCAAGTTCTCATCCTCCAATTCATCATCAGCCACAACCGTACGGTTTCTCCAGATCTCGAAATCACCTTTCTCAGGGTTGATAATCACGTCATAGTTCTCATCCGTGCCAAACATCTTGGCGATCACGTTACGGAACGAATCTTCCAAAACGCTAATCATCGTATCTTTATCGATATTCTTTAACTCCTTGAACTCAGCAAGGGTGTCTATCATACTGATCGTTTCCTCTTTCTTGGCCATAATCTTACTTGAATCTTATTAAGTATTTTGTATATTTTATTTCATCAAATGTATACGACTCATCCTCTATCACGGTCACCTTTCGCTTAGCGCCCTCCGGCTTCACCTTCTTCTCGACAGAGACAACCACACCGTTCTCATCAGCAGATTTCAACACACCTGTCAGCTTCGAGCCGTTTTTCAACAACATCTCTACCTCGTTTCCGATGTTCTTGACGTATTGGCGAAGTACCTTGAAAGGAGAAGTAATGCCAGCGGAGCCAACCTCCAGCTCATAATCCTCGACGTCACGATCCAGATGCTCCTCCAAATGCCGGCTCAACTCAGCGCAATCATCAATGCTTACCGCTTCATCGCTATCAATCTCAACGACTATCAGGTTCCCTGGTTTAATCACTACGTCCACTAAATAATTGCTTGAAGAGGCTAGTTTTTCCTCTACTAATCGGCTTACCACATTCTTTTCTATCATACACATATATGTTAAGAACAAAAGAAGGGGACTGCCCGCCCCCTCCTCAACTTCACTTAATCGACTGCAAATATACAAAAAATCAATGAGTTCTCAAAATATCTACATCTTTTTGCAGAAAAAATTAATATCTTTGCTGCCGAATACGAAGGGGTGCTCGCAAAATCCTTCACGAAAGGAGCGGGCTGAGATCATACCCATAGAACCTGTACAGGTAATGCTGTCGTAGGGATTCATGCTTCTCCCATCCTTTCTATTCATCTATTTAGTTTTAAAACAAAAAGATGAAAAGATGAAAAATGTATTGGTTATCTTGGCCGGCTCCTTGTTGGCTACAACCGCCAAGGCACAAATGCCCAGTCCGGTCGACTCCTTGAAAATCTCAAAAGACGTATCTTTGGATGAAGTGGTTATTACCGCTACCAAAGTCGGGAAAGAGACCCCGGTAGCCTACAGCGACATCTCCAAACAAGAGCTAAGCAGCCGCAACAACGGGCAAGGTATCCCATTCCTTATCTCCCAATCCCCGTCTGTTATCATGACATCGGATGCCGGAACAGGTATCGGTTACTCCGGTTTTCGCATCCGAGGTACAGATGCGAACCGTATCAATATCACGATCAATGGCGTACCGGTTAATGACTCCGAGTCTCATACCGTATTCTGGGCTAATATGGCCGATATAGCCTCCTCGGTAGAATCGATCCAGATCCAACGAGGCGCTGGAACCTCTACAAACGGAGCCGCGGCTTTTGGCGCTACGGTCGCCATGCAAACCGAGAGACCATCTTTAAAGCCTTATGGCGAATATTCCGTATCGGCAGGTTCTTTCGGTACGCTGAAACATACGGTAAAAGGCGGTACCGGATTACTATACGATCATTTCGCTTTCGATGCCCGCTACTCCAATATCCGTAGCGACGGTTTTATCGATCGTGCCTCCGCCCGTATGAGCTCTTACTATGCCTCCGCCGCTTTCTATGCCGATAATACACTGGTTAAATTCCAAGCCTTCGGAAACAGCGAGAAAACCTATCAAGCATGGAACGGTGTTCCTTCTTATTTGCTTGAGACGGATCGTAGCTACAATCCATGCGGAGAATATGAGGAAGGTGGAGTGAAGAAGTTTTATAATAACCAAACGGACAATTACTGGCAACACAACTACCATTTAATGGCCAGCCAGCGTATCGGAGATTTCTGGAATATGAACCTGACCCTTCATTACACCGATGGTAACGGATATTACGAGGATTATAAATCGCAAGCCAAATTCAGCAGTTATAAACTACCGGAATATATCGATCCGGAAGGTAATACCGTAAAAAAGGCAGACCTCGTGCGCCGTAAATGGCTCGACAATTATTTCTATGGGGCCGTTTATACCGCGAACTATCAACGTAGCGACACACGACTTACGCTGGGAACCGCCGCCAACAACTATGTAGGCGACCATTTTGGCCGGGTAATGTGGACAAAAAGCGCAAACGTCTTACCACAACCGGATTACGAATATTATCGCAATACCGGTAAGAAATTAGACTACAACGTATACGCTAAATTGACTCAACGTCTTTCCCCTCTTTTCACCGGCTATATGGACTTACAATACCGTGGGATCCATTATACCATTAAGGGAAACGATGACAAAGCCGGGGAAGGACTGGACATTCGTAAGAACTGGAACTTCTTCAACCCGAAAGCCGGTATAAACTTTCATAACAACGGCCATAACGCATTCGTCTCTTTCTCCGTCGCTAACCGGGAGCCAAACCGTGACAATTTCACGGAAGCAGGTCCTGAAGAGCGTCCTACCCACGAGACCTTATATGATTATGAGGCTGGTTATAGTTTTGGCAATGACTATTTCCGGATTGGGGCCAATCTCTATTTCATGGATTATAACAACCAATTGATCCTGACCGGCAAAATTAGCGAGATCGGCGAGGCCCTCACTTCCAATATAAAGAATAGCTACCGAATGGGCATCGAGCTTACCGGAGGTGCACAAATCACCTCTTGGCTGAATTGGAACGCAAACGCAACCCTCAGCCAAAATAAAATCAAGCATTTCGTGGAATACGTGGATAATTGGGATACCGGAGGACAAGAAATCAACAATCTAGGCACAACAAATATAGCTTTCTCCCCTAATCTAATGGCGAACAGCATGTTCGATTTCGTTTACAAAGGATTTATCGCTAGTTTCAACTCGCAAATAGTAGGTCGCCAATACATAGACAACTCAAGCAACAAGGACCGTTCCATCGATCCCTACTTTATCAATAGCCTACGCATCGGTTACGCCTTCCAGCCTAAGTTTATGAAAGAAATAACCCTAGACGTGACTATCAACAACCTCTTCAACGAGAAGTACGAGACCAACGCATGGGTATACTCTTATATCGAAAACGGCACACGCAAAAAGGATGACGGTTATTTCACCCAAGCCGGCACGAACGCCATGGCCAGAGTAATCTTCAAGTTCTAATTAATTTTCAATATGGTTTGGCTAGAATACTTCGGAGTAATAACCGGTCTACTCTATCTCCTTCTGGAGATTAAACAACATAGGGCCATGTGGGTGGTGGGATTCCTTACCTCTCTCGTGTATATATTTGTCTTCCTGTTCGCTAAAATTTATGCGAACATGGGATTGCAAACCTATTACGTAGTAATCAGCATATACGGTTTCTATCAATGGACCCGGAAAAAGCATGAGATACACTCGGAAAACGACGGTCTTCCTTCCGGCCATATCCTATACACCCATCTGAGCATTCCGCTTTTCATAGGGATCACCGGGACACTGGCCGTCGTATTCGCCATCCTAGGGTATATCCTTTATCAATTCACGGACTCTCCTATCCCCGTAGGCGATGCGTTCACCACCTCGGTAGGTATCGTCGCCACGTGGATGCTAGCAAGAAGAATCATCGAGCATTGGATTTTTTGGGTAATCGTAAACCTCGTTTCCGTATATCTTTATTACCTTCGGGGCTTGTATCCAACGATGCTACTCTATTTTTGCTATGCGGCACTAGCCGTAGTAGGCTATTACAATTGGCGGAAGAAAGGGGAAGAGTTTTAATTACAATTATATGAATTATGGAAGATAGTACGGAAGTGAAAGAAAAAGAATGTGTGGTCATAGCGAATGGGAGATTTCCTTCCGCTGAATTACCTTTGAGGTTATTAAAGGAAGCGAAAACAATTATCGCTTGCGATGGAGCCGTGAAAACGCTTTATGAAAAGGGTATTCATCCGGACGCTATTGTAGGAGACCTGGACAGCATACCCGCAGACCTGCACAAACGCTACGCCGACCGAATCCACCATGTAGAGGACCAAGAGATCAACGACCTCACCAAATCCGTCCGCTTCGCCCACGCCCAAGGCTATCGAGAAGTTCTTATATTAGGTGCTACCGGATTGCGTGAGGATCATACATTGGGAAATATATCCCTTCTTATGGATTATGCTCCTTTATTCAAGCGGGTGGAGATGTTATCGGACTACGGTCTTTTCACGCCTATCTTAAAAACAACAACCTTCGCTTCTTATCCGGGACAACAAATCTCCATTTTCGTTCTTTATCCCGAAGGGGAGATTAGTACGGAAGGACTCCGCTGGCCCATCTATCAACGAAAATTCACCTCATGGTGGCAAGGAACTCTCAACGAGGCTTTGGGAAATCAATTTACCGTCACCCTCTCCCCAGATTGCCGGGTAATCATTTACAGGGAAGCCCCCTATACGAAAAGTTTATGCGGCGAAGTCTATTAATCCGAATTCTTCGCCTTTAAACATTCAACCCCATTCTCTACAAAAGCCTTTACTGTGCCGCAAAGCATATTTCACTAAGGGATAGTATGGCCAAGCCCCACACAACCTAATCTTTTCACATCCGTGAAGAGATCTTTTCACCTATGTGATACGATCTCTTCACGGGTATGAAACGATCGTATCACATAGGTGAAACAATCTTCACATACAGATGAACAGTCTACTACCAATAATACTTTTATCCAATAGAAAAGCTCAACCGTAACAAATCCCCGTAAGCGCCTTCGTGTTCCTATTCACAGCCCTCATGTCATATCCCAGACATAAAAAAAGCAGCTACTTTTATTGTAGCTGCCTATTTTTAAGTAGCGAGACCCGGGATTGAACCGGGGACCTCATGATTATGAATCATGCGCTCTAACCAGCTGAGCTATCTCATTTACAACAACTTAGCTTATAATATCTTTTACGGTTTAACTCATGGTTTAACTGTCAAAGCCATACCAATACTGATTAATAAATTAGTTAATTATCTCATTTTCAATTTAAATATACGCAAGATCACCCAAGTAAGCAAGAATACTCTTTGCTCGCTTGGGTGATCTTTGTTTTATCCTTGCTACTGGAAGGGGGCTTTAAATAAGAAAAAGTCTATTCTGAAAGTATATACTTCAGAAACAAACCTTTCATTTTACTCTTTCATAAGTATATGTCTCTGTCCACCACGTTTCAGATCCATCCAGATTTTTAACTTCCACTTTTTTTACATAACCGTCTTCATCCAATTCGTAATGAAAGGTTAGCTCCACGTTATCATCATCAGAAGTACCATATTCAATACACTCTTTTGGCAAATATTTAGGAGCTTTACCCAACAATGAAGCATATTGCAAATTACAATAGTCAAGTCCTAAAGCATCATCTGTATAAGCCAAAAACAATCCTCCCTGATTAGGTATATCAGTGTATTCGATTCCTTTATCAAATGAATCGTTACTAACCATCAGTCCTTTATCATTAAAATTATATTTATCTTCAACATCCTTTCGTCCGTTAAACATCAAAATGGCAGAAGTCATATAATCACCAGAATAAGTATAACTCCAGATACCGCCATCATCCATTTCCCCTTTTTCAACGTATCCTTTATCATTTAATGTATAGTTGGTTACTTTAGAAAAATCTTCTCCATCAGAGTTTTGAATATCAACTTTTTCTGTAACGCCATTTGTTGTATAAGTATAATTCGATACCCATGTTTTACTATAGCCTGAACTTTTATATGTATCTGTTATTTTAGAAACTTGTTCGCCTGAATATTCAATATTGAATAAACCTGTTCCCGATTGATCCTTGTAACTAATAGAGATCAATCTCTTAACGGCATTCTCTGGATCAATGATATTATTATCCTCATCGTCACCACAAGAAACGAAGTTCACACACAAAGCCACTGAAAGAATGGCTGTAAAAAATCTGTTTGTTTTCATGCTGAATATCATTTATTTAATAATTATTTTATGAGTTTTATCATTTGCTGATACAATGTAAATCCCTTTAGGCAAATTTATTACCTTACCACCACTAATAGTCTTATTAACTAAGATTTGTCCATGTATATTATAGATAGAAACATTTATAGGTTTATTTGTACAAACAAGAATCCCATTACTTATGTTTTGTATTTCGTATTCATTGGAATGAGATACAATCTCATTCGATGTTGGAATGTCTGTTTCAATAATATTTATAAAATCTCCCCACTTATCTGCCAACCAATAGTTATTGTAAGATCCTTTAGGAACGTACAATGTACCCTCTTTCTTGACAGAACTATCAAAACTTCCATTTAATACAGGAGGTATTGTATTATTTACATATACATTCTTTATATTCTTTGCCACTGCAAAAGTACCATGTCCTATAAACATAACACTATTAGGGATATAAATGGTTTCTCTTTTATTTCCACAAGTGTAACCTATTATTGAATCTTTACGAATAGTGTATAGAAAGCCACCTTCACTTAAATAATGAGCATTATTTTTATCAACCTCTATTTCTGATAAATTCTCACAATAAAAAAACGTACCACAATCTATGAATAGAACACTTGCTGGTATATTTATGATTCTTAATCTTTTACATCCTTCAAATGCTCCCGCAGTTGAATAATAGCCATCTATTTTTCCCCCTATCTGAATAACACCATTAGGAATGATGATTGACTCCAAATTTTCACATTTGTAAAAAGCAGCAGAAGATATATACTTAACATTTTTAGGAATATTAACAGAAGATAAATTTTTACAACCATCGAATGCATATGCTCCTATCGTTTCTACTTTGTCACCAAGTACAACAGTTTTCAGACAAGATAACTTATCGTATTCATTCGCAAATGCATTTATATCAATTTTTATAACACTATTAGGTAATCTAACAGAAGACAATTTTTTACAACTTGCATAGTAAAACATTTCTTCTGGAATAATGTTATCTTCTGTTTTCCGTTCAATTGTTTTTGTATGAATTTTATAAGTAAATTTTCCACCCTTTTTAATATTTACATCTTTCAAATCCAACGAGATCAAGTTAGTCATGTTACGAATAACTCCAATATCAGAAGCGTTAATATCTCCAGATAAGGTCAATTTTTCTATTTCCTTATATTTATTTCCTAACAATTTAGAAAGAGTTCCTGCATCTTCCACCTTAATTGTAATTTCAGGAGCATTTTGTGCAAATATATTCGTGTTAACAAATAAAAATACACCAATTATAATTAGGCCATGTATAAATTTTGTTTTCATAACTCTTTTGATTTTATCGTTTTACCTGTTTCTAAATACTTTTGAAAGTATTGATATATATCCACTTCAATAACTCCTTTATAGATTAATTTACCTTCTGGGCTCTTTATCTCGCCACAAACAGGCATTTCGTTTTCGTCAAACGTTCCTTTAAAAGTAAAGCCATTAGAATATTTAGCCCCTATTGGATTACTTAGACCATCTCTAATAATTTTCCACGAACAACTCATATTATTAATTATATTTTCTTCCCTTGTCCCCTACGGAAAGTGAAATAATAAAAAAGGTGTGGGAACACTATTTACTTTATC
>ERZ778495.505-NODE-505-length-37284-cov-6.628462_pt1 | contig 37284 bp, 24 predicted proteins | sample MGYA00433100_ERZ778495 | MGnify/ENA primary metagenome ERZ778495 (study PRJEB29527, sample SAMN07138962) | mouse gut metagenome | material: feces | host: mouse | place: China:Nanjing | collected 2016-01-25 ...
CATAAGTACTGGCTTCGGGATTGGAAATGCGAGGCGGGGTTCACGGATTCAGGTAAAAGTTATTTATTAACAGTTCCTAAGCGTCGAAAAGACTGACGCTAAGAATAACAATATGCACACAGCCGCACAAAGGAAAATTGCCGCTTTGCGACGTGCGTCTGGCGCAACTGCACGACAAATTTTTTTGACGTGCAGTATAAACTAAGGAATTGTTATTGTTTCAATAAGAAAACATTTCAGAAAGGAATATTTCACAATGAAAGAAAACTACAAGGTACATATGGTATCGGCACCGATTGACTGGACAGTAACGGTGCCTGGGTCAAAAAGTATGACAAACAGGGCGCTTTTAATGGGCTCCTTGGCAGATGGAAAAACAACACTGAGTGGTGTATTATTTAGTGACGATTCAAGACATTTTTTAGCTGCATTGCAGGCATTAGGCTTTGATGTGGAAATTCAGGAAGCACAGAAGCAGGTTACTATTACTGGATTAAATGGAAAAGTGCCTGTTACAGAAGGTAAAATTGATGTAGGCAGTGCAGGAACGGCAGCGCGGTTTTTAACCGCGCTGCTTGGCGTGGCAGAAGGAACGTTCACGATTCAGGCATCCGAGCAGATGAAAAAACGTCCAATGAAACCATTGTTTGACGTACTTGTGGCAATAGGAGCAAAGATTTCTTATTTGGAAAAGGAAGGGCATCTGCCCATTCAAATTACAGGGATTGGCGGAACAAAAGCAATGGACGAAGTGTGCTGCGTTGCGTTGGATATTAGCGAAAGTACGCAGTTTTTAAGTGCGCTTTTATTAATTTCGCCCATGATAAAACAGGGGCTTTCCATTGCAATTACGAGTGCGCGAAAAGATGGATCTTATATTCAGATAACGCGGAAAATGATGGAAAATTTTGGTGTAGAAGTTATGTTTGACGGTGAAAATTATAATATACGAAAAGACAGTTCGTACAAGGCAGGCGCTTATCAAATAGAGCCCGATATTTCCGCGGCGTGTTATTTCTATGCGGCGGCGGCTTTAACTGGCGGCAAGGCGCTTGTGAAAAATGTAACTTGGGATTGTATGCAGGGTGATTTGCAGTTCCTGAACGTATTAGCGCAAATGGGATGTACCATTACAGAAACGGCGCAAGGGATTGTAGTTTGCGGCGCAGAAGGCGGACGGTTAAAGGGAATAACTGTAGATATGAAAGAGTTTTCTGACCAGACAATGACGCTTGCGGCGATAGCACCTTTTGCAGAGGAAGATGTTCGTATTGAAAATGTGGGGCATATCCGTCTGCAGGAGTCCGACCGCATTCACGCCATTGCAACAGAACTTTCGCGTCTGGGGGTTACTTGCAAAGAGGAGGAGGATGCGCTTACAATTCAGCCGAAAATGCCAAATGCAGGCATTGTACAAACATATGACGATCATCGAATGGCAATGGCATTTGCACTGATCGGGCTTCGCGTGCAGGGGATTGAAATTGCAAATCCGATGTGCTGCCGGAAAACGTTTGAGGAGTATTTTGACGTGCTGGAAACGCTGACGAGGGGGAAATAGTGGAGGAAGGTAAAGTTGATAAAAACGGAATTGGGCAGACAATACTTCTGATGGCTGGTTAAAAAAGAAATGGGCAATTTTAAATGGAAAACGTTGTCTAGTAAAAGGCGGAAGCGGTGCAACCCAACAAGAACCTTACAATGAAGTATTGGCAAGCTATATTATGGAACGCTTTCGTTTTCGTCTTTTCGAGCGAGAAGTGATTCTATGATTTCACGTTCCAAGTTTTGCAGTCTATATTTGATAAATCATAATGATAGTCATAAAATAGTGTAAACTAGGAGGAAATTAATTTGATAAAAACAGAATTTGGTATTATTGATCAATTGGATAAAACAATTGATTATGAAGATTATGATCCAGAGCGTTATCACTGTGTATATATTGATGATGAGCGTTATATTGATGACTGGTGGGAGAAACTGATGCAGATGAAGACATATTTTCATCGACTAAGTCGCCCAGAGTTTGGACTTGCGCGGTATGGCGTTACGTTGATTCCGCCGCAATCGCTGACAATATTTCAGGATATTGTGATATCCGATAAGAGAATAAACGAAGATCCGCAATTGGTACTGCTTGCGCAGTTGATTCAAAAAGCGATTACAGAAGGGAAATATATGATACATTACGGAGTGTAGAGAATGCAGCGCAAGAATTTTATTAATTGGAGATAAAGCATTATTGGGAATGGATATATTAAGTTTATTTTCCTTTCAATATTGAAAGGAAAAACGGCAGAATTATGGAACATTTATACGGCGTACTTGTCACAAGTAATTTCTGAACAGTTCCTAAGCATCGAAAAGACTGGCGCTTAGTATATTTATGCACAGCCCCATGCAGAGGAAGTATGCCGCTGAAGCGGCGCATGGGGCGCGGCGAGTAGAGAACCTATTTTGCAAACGTTGCATTAGTAGTTGTCAATTTTCCGAATTAAACTGCTGCTTAAATATGGCGAAATTTCTGAAAATTGTGTATAAGTCAATGTGCCGCCGGCATCAAGGTAGTGCAGTAAACATTCTTCTTTTTCGCTGCTGTTAAGATAGGGCAGACATTCCACAAAAACATTGTAAAAATCAGCAGTCGGCAGGGCTAAAATCATCGGTGCGCGGCTTCCGCTGCTAAGGTAGGGCATATAATCGGAAATAATAACAGGTTTTGCCAGTGTAATTGTGCCATTTTGCATGGATTCTGCCAAATATTCACAGCATTCTTTTTTTTCACTGCTGGTTAGAAACGGCAGACATTTACCGAAGGTTTCTGGAAACTCTGCTGCGGGCAGTGTAATCAGCAAGGAGGATTTATAGGTATCAGGAAAATAGGGCATTAAACTGGTAACAGTATCTGCTTCAAGCGCTGTTATTGTGCCGTTCTCCAAGGCTTCAACCAAATATTTACTAGACTGCTGTTTGTCGGAATAAATAATGAAATTAATAAGTTCATCTTGATTCAGAGTAATTCCACGGTCTAATATGGCTTTGAAAAGCGCGCTTGCTTCTTTATCCTTCACTGTGGGCAGCGCATCCACTATTTTGGAGATATCAAGGCTTTCCTTATCAAGGTCAGGGTTGTTGATATCTTTTAGGAGTAGACCAATATATTCCTGACTTTCGGAAGAATAGAGCCCATCAACTGGCGCATTTTTTAAATCGGTATATTCGATTGTTAAATTGCGCAGTTTTGCTTTATTGCCGACCATTTTAATAGCATTTCTGCCTTTAGGCAAAGTGACTTTCTGGCTGGTCTGTTCGCCGGATTCCGCAGAAACGGTGGTTACCGTATTATCCGGCGCAATATGCACCACTTTAAAATTTCCAGAATACAGTTTAAAAGCAGTATCAATCTGCATTTCTATATCTTCAGTTGCATAAATAATTTGTATGGTATCCGATCCTGACAGCATAAAGCCGGAAGCTTTTATTTTATTGCCCATGCCTTGATAGGAATAGGCAACCCAGCGATCCGAAACATCTTTGTCTGCAATCTGCTGGTCATCATAATACAGTTCAGCAATGGTTGTATGATAAGAAAAATCATTATCCGTTTCGGTAAAGTAACTTTCTGCTGGCTCCGGTAAAGAAAATTCCATATCGCTGCACGCGGACAGTGCCAGTACACAGACAAAAGTACATACTGACAGCAGTAACCGCAGTGCAGTCTGTTTTTTATAATAAATAATGCCGTTTAGCCGTTTCTTTAAATCACTTTTTCGCGCAAGCAAAGTAGTGGAAAATACAGTTCCTTTGGCAATTGCTTTGGATATCTGCTTATTGTCCGTTCTATATAAAGGGATACTTTTCTGTGCTGTATCCAATAGAAGATTTCCGTAAGCCTTTTTATTTTCCTCTGTTAAATCCATATGCGCAAGTACTGCTTCGTCACAGGAGAGTTCACAGTCAATGCTTATGGTTCTGCCAATAATATGAAGAATGGGGTTAAACCAATGTATGCTTAACAGTAGTTGAAAAATCCATTTATACCATAAATCTTTGCGTGCGATATGGATAAGTTCATGCTGCAAAATAAACCGCAGTTGAGTAGTATTTTGGAAGTTCGTTGTTTCTTCTGTAAGCGTGCAAAATTGTGTGTAGTGAACATCCTGCGGAGGTATTTCGCTGTTTGTGGGTAAATTCTGTGAATGCAGTTCTTGTGCAGCGAATAAATCCTGTGGAAGTATCACAGAGGGATTCCATAAGCCGATGGTAATAGGGCTGGATACAGCGGTACTTTTGTAAATAACAGGTGTTTTCTTTATGCTAAGCTTTTGTGATAGTTCTTTTGCAAGCTGCTGTACTTGGGTGTTGGTGGCAGGAATGCTGTTTTCTTGCATATAACATACAAAATGCCGGTAATTTCGCAGCTTTCGCAATAGGGAAATCGCTGCGCCAAACAGCCAGACAACGCAGAATACAGCAGCTGTTAATACAAGCAATACCCATAATATGCTTTCAGCTGTAGTACCAACAGAATCTGGATTACTTGATTTAGAAACGTTGTTATCCAAAGTATTGGCAGAAGCGTTTACATTGGATTCTGCATTGGTGTAGGACACCTTGGAAACAGACGAATTTATAATGGGTGCAGACAACGTTTCGGGCGGGTTAGATGCCGCTGCTGGTTCAACAATCGTATTAGGAATATTCATTGTATTTTGTTTTTGGGTATTTGCAGTATTTGCTGTGTCTTGTACTTGTGTAAGAGTATTTTGCGCAGTAGTATTTTGTGTATCCAGTGTATTATAAATGGTTGTTTTATCTTGGGTGTTTTGCGTTTTCTGCTGTGGTTTATCATTTGTCTGCAATGGTAATGTATTAGGCTGCAATGCAATATAATGCGTATTAAAATGCACTGGAATCAGCAGTCTTGCAATGACAAGGAGCCAGATATAGTAGTTCCAGCGTTTGGAAAAAAGGCGTTGCGTTATTGGGTGTGTCAATAGTATTATAAGCCCAATAAGTGCGCTGGACAGTGATAGTGATAATATAGTAAGGAATAACTGCATTATTTGTTTCCCCCTTTGTAGTAACGGTCAATTTTTTTAATGGTACTTTCATCTAAGAATGCGGTAATAGAGGAAAAGGCTGAGTAGGGTAAATTCCCTCCGTTTTCCAGATAATGCAGCAAGCACTCCTCTATTTCGTCACTGTCAAGATAGAAGATGCACGTTTGGAAGGTATCCCAAAAATTTTCAGTTGGCAGAGCCATAAGCAGTTCGGATTTAACTTTATCATCCACATAGGGCATAAGGCTCGCGGCAGTTTTTGCATCTAGCTGAATCGTGCCATTTTGAATCGCTTCTAATAGATATTTGCTGGATAGCTGTGTGTCTGTACTAATAAAAATAGCAGTAAGTTCTTCTGTATTAAAGGAAACTCCAGCATGGAGCAACGCAGCAAATCCCTCGCTTCCGACAGTGCTGTCAATATAGGGCAGAGTATTCACCCATGTAGTTTTATTCACAGTGCTTCCGGCTGCAAGATATTGCGAAATTAGGCTGGCATATTCTTCTTCCTCGGAAAAGTAAACACTTTCAAAGTCGGATTCTTGTAAGTCTGTATAGTCTACATTGAGATTTTCAACCAATGCGCCCTGCCCGACAAGCTTTAATATATTTCTGCCTTTTGGCATTGTAATGGTTTTTTTTGTTCCCGCTCCTGTTTCATTTAAGGTGATTACGGTGTTGTCCGGCAAAACCTGTACAAGTTTTAATTTCCCGCTTTTTAATACGAAAGAACTATGAATCAAGATGTCAATTTCTTTTGGTGCATTGGCAATTACAAGTGTAGTGGAGCCGTTTAACTGCATTCCTTTACATTGCAGATCCTTGCCGCCCCAGTATGAATAATAATTTTCAATATCGCAAATATCTTTTCCGGCAATTGCGGTCGTATCATTATATACTTTCCAAGCATCGCCGGTTTGGTCAACCGTGTCGGGGTGCGTCATAAAATATTCCCATATGTCCGATTCTGAACGATCCCAATTCTCTGTCCAATTCTCTGTCCATGCGTCTGTCCAAGAATCTGCCCATGCGTCTGTCCAAGAATCTGCCCATACGTCTGTCCAAGATTCTATCCAATTCTCTGTCCATGAACGAATTTTATTTTCAAGAATGGTTTCTAATAAATCAATAATGGAGCGGTTTTGCGTTGGAAAAATATTTTTAGCTGTCTGCATCATGGTGTTTTCTTCTGCAGTTTGTGCAATGGCAGACTGCATTATGGAAACGGTTTGCGCTGGTATTGCTGACATTAAAATAGTGGAAGGATACTGCACACCGCAGCCAGCAGTAAAGACCGAAATACATACAAAAACGCATAGTGAGAGTGAAAGCCGCAAGCGTGTCTGTTTTTTATAGTGTAGGATTCCTTGCAGCCGTGTTTTTAAATCGCTTTTTGGTGCTATAAATGCAGTGGTAAATGCGTTTTTGGCGTTGTTTAATGCAGCGGTGCGCTGGGCAGTATCGATCAATAGATTGCCATAGGTTTTCTTGTCTTTTGCTGTGAAACGCAGGCTTGTAAGGAGCATTTCATCACAGGAAAGTTCGCAGTCTGTATTTATCCGTCTGTCAATTAGATAAAGAATCGGGTTAAACCAGTGGAGGCAGAGCAGAAGCTGATAGAGCCATTTATACCATAAGTCTTTGCGCGCCACATGAATTAATTCGTGCTGAAGGATAAAACGAAGGATTGCATTCGAATCTATGTTTTGATTGTATGTGTTTTCTGTATCCGTTTTCGAATTTTGTTCTTTTGCATAAATATTTGTCTGTACAGTATGGTTTTCTTTGGGTAGGATAATGTTTGTATTGCGCAGTCCGATTGTAATAGGGCTGGAAATAGAGGGGTTCTCGTATAGTGTAGGTCTTCTGCGGATATGAAGCGAATCCGCCAATTGGTTCGCTAAGGCTGTAGTGCGTTCGTCAGTAATCAGTATATTATTCTCTCGTAAACGTGCAGTAAAACGTCGGTAATTCCAAAGTTTTATACTAAAAGCAGCAATAGCGCCAATTAGCCAGACAATCACCGCTGACAAAAGAAGTACAGACAAAAGCTGTCTTGTAAATTTCGGCGTGGATACAGTGGAATTGTGGAATGTATCCATGTTTGATAGTGGTTGTTTTGCGATATCCATGTTGTTGCTGTCAGGTGTCTGGGTGCGAAAGTCTGCGCGGTTATCTGATTTTGGCGCTATGGTATCCGTATTTTTATTATCAGAATAAACTTTGAATTCTTCTGTATTATTCTGCATATTCGGAAACTGGCTCTTGTTGTTGCTGTCAGGTTGTGCAGCTTCACTGTTTAGAACCATATTCGGAAACTGGCTCTTGTTGTTGCTGTCGGATTGTGCAGCTTCACTGTTTAGAACCATATTCGGAAACTGGCTCTTGTTGTTGCTGTCGGATTGTGCAGCTTCACTGTTTAGAACCATATTCGGAAACTGGCTCTTGTTGCTGTCAGATTGTGCAGCTTTACTGTTTGATGCAGGCAATTGGGTGAAATGGAATCCGAATTGCACCGGAATCAGCAGTCTTGCAATAACAAGGAGCCAGATATAATAGTTCCAGCGTTTGGAAAAAAGGCGCTGTGTTATTGGATGCAGCAGCAGTATAATAAGCCCGATCAGCGCACCAGATAGTGACAATGATAGTATTGACAAGAATAGCTGTGTCATAAAAATCCCCCTTTTATTTGTGGCACTTGTAAACGGTTACAATTGTAATGAACGAATTATGGATGGAATACTGCTTAGGCAGAGAAATATGGAATCTATGAAACCAATAGCGCTAAAGTAAGCGTTTGGTTCTATAAAAAGTTTATTATAAATGCTGATTAAAATAATCTCGCAGTTCTTCAATATCTGCCTTTGTCAAAGCTTCGCTGCTGACCAAAGAAGCAGCAAGATTTCTTGAACTGCCATGAAAGAATTTATCAATAAAATTTTTGGTTTCTTCCTTTACGTAATCCTCGCGTTTAATACAAGGTGTGTAGTAGTAAACTTCTCGTTTTTCCTGACAGATGACACCTTTTTTTTGCAGGCGCTGGATTAAAGTAAGGACTGTGGTGCGCTCCCAATGTTTGACTTTATCTAAAGTGCTGCGGATTTCATTGGCGTTTAAAGCACAATCGGCAGACCACAAAACCTCCAAAATTTCTAGTTCTGCATCAGATACCGTTGCTTTTTTTTCCATATATAAGACCTCCTATTTGAATTGACTATGTTTGTAGACAATTTAAGTTTACAACTGTAGACAGAAATTGTCAAGAGAAAATTGGGGAAATTTGGTTTTCATAAAATAATTTTGTGAGGCTTGATTTATTGCAATTTGGTAAGGCAGAATTGTAGTGAGTTAAATAATAACGATATTCTTAGTTATAGCAATCGCGAGAAAAGTGTGCTATACTGAATTATACTACATAACGCCAGAATTTATCGTACGGCGCTGGTTAAATATATATGGCTGGCGTTATGTAGTCAGATTACTCGGAAAATTTAACTGTTAAGCAGTATATATTTCGACGAAAACGCGTATAATGGCACGCAGATAGGAGTAAGCAATGAATTTTACATTGGAGCAGCAACGTGTTATTGACACGAGAAACAGCAGTATCCTTGTATCGGCAGCAGCAGGAAGCGGAAAGACTGCTGTGCTTGTAGAACGCATTATACAAATGATCACGGATGAATTACATCCTGTTGATATTGACAGGTTATTAATCGTAACATTTACTTCCGCAGCAGCGGCGCAGATGCGTGAACGTATTAGCAAAGCAGTTTCCGAACGTTTGGAAAAAAATCCGGAGAACGAGCATTTGCAGCGGCAGACGTCACTGATACATAACGCACAGATTACAACGATTGACTCGTTCTGCCTTTTTATAATCCGCAATAATTTTAATGAAATCGGTATTGATCCCGGTTTTCGTGTGGCGGATGAGGGCGAGATAAAGCTTCTCGAAAGTGACGTAATGGGAAAACTTTTGGAGGAAGCGCATACAGAGCCTAGTGAACGCTTTTTGCGTTTTGTGGAATGTTACAGCACAGGCAAAAGTGAAAAGAAAATTGAGGAAGCGATTCTGCGGCTGTACCATTTCTCTATTAGTAATCCTTTTCCGGAGGAGTGGCTTTTGGAACGGCTTACGGATTATCAGTTAGAAAGTATGGAAGAACTGACCCAGAAAGAATGGTTTCATCCTGCACGTAAATATATGGAAACCGTGTTACAGGAATGTGAAATACGGCTGCTTAAAGGGTTAGCGATTGCAGGCAGCGTCGGCGGGCCTATGCAGTATATTGGTAATTTAGAATCGGATTTGGCGTTAATACAGAAAATGCAGAAGGCGGATACATATGATGCGCTATATGATTTGTTTACCTATGCTACATTTACAAAGTTGTCAGCAAAAAAAGGCGATGAGGTCGATCCCCAGCTAAAGGAGGTTGTAAAGGCAATCCGTGACGAGGTAAAGAAAAATATCTCGGATTTAAAGAAGCATTTGTTTATGATTTCGCCGGAGGATACGTTTGCGGATATGGCGGTGTGTCAGGAAGCCGTTGCGGAATTGGTATCGTTGACACTTGCCTTTAAAGAGCGGCTGGATGCGGCGAAGCGCGATAAAAATTTAATTGATTTTTCTGATATGGAGCATTTTGCGTTGGAAATACTGCTGACTAAGGACGAGGAGGGCAATATTGTGCCGCGGGGCACTGCCTTGGAACTGCAGGATTATTTTGAGGAAATTATGGTGGACGAGTATCAGGATTCCAATGAAGTGCAGGAACTTTTGCTGAAAAGTATTTCCGGTGAAGGAAAAGGCAGATACAACCGTTTTATGGTAGGAGATGTTAAGCAGAGCATTTATAAATTCCGCCTGGCACGTCCCGAAATATTTATGGAAAAATATGACACATATGTCATTAACGAAGAAGATAATGTGGAAGAAACCGAATCTGAAATGCAGCAAGAACAAAATTATCAGCCAATTTCACAAGATGCATTGAAAAATGCTATAACAGAAGGTCTGGCAGACTTATTCGGCGATGAGAAACCAGAATCTGGCAAAGTAGAGCTGTCTATGCAAGAGCCGCCCAAAGAAATTCGTATTGATTTACGTAAAAATTTCCGCAGCCGGCAGGAGGTTACGGAGGCTGTGAATTTTATCTGTGCACAGATAATGAAAAAGCAGGTGGGAAATGTAGAATATGACCAAAAGGCGGCGCTTTATGCGGCGGCTGCCTATCCGCCGCCGGCAGAAAATCCGCTGTTATATCAGACAGAACTTTTAATTGCAACCCAGTCGCCGGAATCAGAACAAATGGAATCGAATAAAGCGCAGCAGCGCACCAGCAGCACTGGTATGCAGGTAAAGTATTCCGATAAAGAAAAAGAAGCAATTATGGTAGCGTCGCGTATTAAAGAACTTGTTGGAAATTTTCCGGTTACGGATGTTGCCACCGGAGAAACCAGACTGGCGAAATTTTCAGATATTGTGCTTTTATTCCGTGCTACAACAGGATGGGATGAAGATTTTCGGCGGATTTTGTCGGAGCGCGGTATTCCCGTTCATGTTACCAGCAAGGAGGGGTATTTTGAAACGCTGGAAATACAAGGAATTGTCAATATTTTAAGAGTGCTTGACAATCCATTGCAGGATATTCCGTTTTTCGGTGTGATGAAGCTTCCATTTTTCGGTTTTACAGAGGAAGAAATTGCCATAATCCGCTGCAGTGTGGAGCAGTATTTGTCTAAGCAGGAAAATTTGGAGGCTTCCCAAGAAGCAAAGAAAGAGCAAGGACTGACGGAAGCTTTCCAAGAAGAAAAGAAGGGAGAAGGTCTGACAAAGGTTTCTCAAGAAGAAAAGAAAGGAGAAGGACTGGCAGAAGCTTTCCAAGAAGCAGCAAAAGAGCAAGGACTGACAAAAGCTTTTGATAATGAATCAAAAGACCAGAGTTTAATAGAAAACGCAGCATCTTCAAGAAGGCTGTTTCTATATGAGCAGGTGAAACTGTATGCGCAAAAACTGTGCAACGAGGGGACAGAATCTGTAATCTCTGGGAAAATCAGGAAACTTTTGGATACAATTAACACTTATCGGGCAAAGGTTGTCTATACACCGATTAAGGAATTAATTCAGGATTTGCTTCGTACAACGGGCTATGAAGCTTATGTGGGCGCAATGCCTGCGGGCGATCAGCGGCGGGCGAATCTTGCGCTTTTACTAGAAAAAGCGGGAGCTTTTCAAAATACCAGTTTTTATGGATTGTTTCATTTTATCCGCTACCTTGAAACAATACAGGAGCAGGAGGTTGATTTCGGTGAGGCGAATATCCTTGATGAGAATGCCAATGTCGTGCGGATTATGACCATTCACAAAAGTAAAGGACTGGAATTTCCCATCTGTTTTGTGTGTGGTTTGGCAAAGCAGTTTAATCAAATGGATATGCGGCAAAGCATTTTAATGGATGTAGCGCTGGGGGTGGGTGTGGATTATATTGATTCTGATCTGCGCGTAAAACGCAAGACATTACGTAAAAATGTGGTTGCACAGCATATGAAAGAGGATACAAGAGGAGAGGATTTGCGTGTGCTTTATGTGGCACTGACCCGTGCAAAAGAGAAGCTGATATTAACAGGATACTTGGAGAACCTTGAAAAGAAATTGGCGTCTAATTTTTATTTGACAATGGAAAATGAGGAAAAGCTGCCGTATTCTGTAATAATGACGGCGAGTTCCTATATGGATTTCATTTTGGCGTCTTTAATGCGTCACCGTTGTATGGAGGATTTGCTGGAGGAATATGGAATTGGCTTTACACAGCATAAACTTCCGTTTGAGGAGGTGCCGTTTCAGGTGGTATTGTGGCAGGAGAGCGACAGTTACACAGCACAGTTTCAGGAGCAGGGAAAAGCTGCAATCTTAGAAAAAGACCTTGCCAATGCCGGAAAATTTGCCAAGAAGGAGCTATCAAGCAGGCTGCAGGAACGGTTGGAATACCAATATCCCTTTGCTTATCTTGAGGGATTGACCGTTAAGACAACTGTTTCCGAATTAAAGCGCGCAGCGTATGAGGAAACCGCAGCAGAGTCAGCGGAGTTGGTTATTCTGCCCAAAGAAAGTTATATTCCACGTTTTGCCAGTAAATATCTGGCGGCTGAAAATGTGGAGGAAAGACAGAGCGGTTTGACGGTTGACGGCACTGCAATGGCGGATAGGATATCGGCTGAAAATGTGGAGGAAAGACAGAGCGGTTTGGCAGTTGACAGCGCTGCAATGGCAGACAGGATATCAGCCGAGAGTGCACAAGGCAGTACAATCCCAGCACAGCAAGGCATTCAATACGGAACAGCAGTACATAAGTTTATGGAATTGTTATCGTTTTCCAAAGAATTGCTATACTGTGCGGAGAACGAAAATGCTGACAAACATTTGTACGCTGCAATCCGGAAAGAACGTGCGCGTTGGATTTCTGAGGGAAGCGTATTGGAGGAGGATTTGCAGTGTGTCAGCAATAAGCGGATTGCTGGATTTTTGCGAACATCGCTTGCAACGCGTATGATAGCAGCACAGGAAGAAAATGTACTGTTTCGGGAGCAGCCGTTTGTTCTTGGTATACCAGCAAAGAAACTGAAAGAACAGTATCCAGAAGATGAAATGGTATTAATTCAAGGTGTAATTGATGTATTTTTTTATGAGGACGGGGAAATTGTTCTTGCCGATTATAAAACGGACAGAGTGGACAGTGTGCAGGAATTAATTGACCGTTACCATGCACAGCTTGATTATTATCAGATGGCGTTGGAGCAGATTACGGGGGTGCACGTAAAGGAGCGGATTCTGTATTCTTTTGCATTGCAGAAAGTAATTTCAGTATAAGACATGGTTAAAAACAGCAGTAAAATAAAGGAGTATAAGTAATGTTTCAATATATTTTATTTGATTTAGATGGTACACTAACCGACCCAAAAGTTGGGATTACCAAGTCTGTGCAGTATGCTTTGCAGGCTTTGGGTATTGAGGAGCCGGATTTAGATAAATTAGAACCTTTTATTGGCCCGCCGTTAAAGGACAGTTTTATGGAATTTTATGGTTTTAATCACGAGCAGACGGAAATTGCAGTTGAAAAATATCGAGAGCGCTTTGTGGTAACAGGTATTTTTGAAAACGAAATTTATGCTGGTATTGCGCAGATGCTTGCTAATCTGCATTGTGCCGGAAAAAAGCTGGCAATTGCTTCCAGCAAGCCGACAGTATTGGTGGAGCGTATTTTGGAGCATTTTGCAATTCAAGCGTATTTTGATGTGGTAGTGGGAAGCGAAATGGATGGGACACGCAGCCGCAAAGAGGAAGTTGTGGAGGAGGCGCTGCGCCGCTTGGTGCCGCAGATATTTGTCAATCCAAGCGAAAGAAGTGCCGAAGAATCCAGTATTCAGCAAATCAATAAGAAAGCGCTTAGAAAGTCGATTGCAATGGTAGGCGATCGGAAATTTGATATTGAAGGGGCAAAAGCGTTTGGATTGACGGGGATCGGTGTTGCGTTCGGATATGCACAAGAGGGCGAACTCGAACAGGCAGGCGCAGACTATATCGTGGAAACGGTAGCAGAATTAGAACGGTTATTGATGAAATAAAGTAAAAGAAGTTTGAGGAGATTGTAAATGGGAAAGGTTAAAATTACGCCGAAAAGAACCAAAATACCGCAGAAAATCTGGTATATTTTAAAGCCGTTTCTAGTCTATATGCTGGTGAAAACGTTTGCGATGTTGTTTTTTGCATTTGCAATTCCAATGCTGCCAATTCGTGGTATTGCTGTTTGGATAGAATCGGTGCAGCATCCGCTAAGCGCTGTGATAAATGCGATAGCAAGCTTGATCGCGGTCTATTTTTTATTAGAAGATTTTCTAAAGGAAGTAGCTGTTTCTGGTGAAGTGGATATTGATGCAGGGATTCTGAAACAATTTCTGCAGTTTTGTAGTAAGGGATTTTTGGGATATGGAAAAAAAGAAAGGGGAAAGCTTGCGCTCTGTGCGTTTTGGGGCATGGTATCCGCGTTTTTGTTAAATGGCATAGTATCCTTTTATATGAAGCTGTTTGAAACGTTTTCTGAAAAATATCAAGAAGTTGAAACCATACAATATTCTGTTCCCTTGTGGTTGGGGATTTTGCTTTATGGCGTAATTGCTCCGCTGGTGGAGGAAATTGTATTCCGTGGAATTTTGTATAATCGAATGCGGCGCTTTTTCGGCATTCCCTGCTGTGCCCTTTTGTCGGCGCTGCTGTTTGGACTGTTTCACGGCAACCTGCCGCAGTTTGTTTACGGCACCTGCATGGGAATACTGATAGCGCTCAGTTATGAAAAAGTAAAGTGTTTCGGCGCGCCCTTTTTCTTTCATATGGCAGCGAATCTTTCGGTATTTTTGTATGCGTTCGTATAAATGGAAAATATTGGCTCTTTACCGTGCAAGCACTTCGAGGATTTCTGCAACATACATTGTGTGCATATCGCCATCGGTATACCATTTTTTGATATCCGGCGAGAGGAACGAGTGCTCTGTAATCCTTGTGGCAGATAGCTTCTGACAAAGCAGCACCAAACTACCCTCGTCAATATACGGAATAGACAGTTTATAATTCCATGTGAGCCCTGCGTTTGCAATTTTATCTTCGTTTCTTCCGGAATGTGCGCCACAGTAGTTTAGAGCATTTTTGTAAGCTTTATCCAAAAAAGAAACAGACAAGAAATCGCCGGCATCAATCAATTCTTTTGTATACCTAGAATCACGGATAAACAGAAAAGCGACGTTTTTTCCCCAGAGGACGCCAACACCGCCCCAGCTAATGGTCATGGTATTTGCTTTTTGCTTTGAGCCAGCAGATACCAATGCCCACTCCGTACCAATTTTCTCGAATGGATTAAATTCCAACTGTTCAATTGGAAATGGTTGAAATGTATGCATATGAAACACTCCTTATGATATTTTTTCTAAAGTTTAATTATAACGCGTTCGCGCCAAAATGTCACGAGTCATTAGTGCAGGAACACATATTTTATAAAAAAGTTTCATACATCCGTCAAAATCTATTAATTTATTGATATTTGCGATTTTTATTGACACAAAAATAGTAATAAAGGTATAATATAAACTATACAGTTGAGGTCAGTACAACTGTAAATGGTGAAGAATAGCAATTTTAAGAATAGAAGGGCCTTAGAACTTAATTTAGAATCGTGTCACGTTTCTGAAACTCATATCGCATCTGGCTAAAAGTCCGAAAAACAGTTCTTATTGTACCATTTTCAAACATCATAAATCCAAAATAGTAGATTGGAGTGTAAGAATGAAGAAAGAAAAGAACAGAAGCAGATCGGATAAAGGCATGCCGCTGCTTCTTTCGATTGTAATTGTTTTTAGTATATTGGGTGTTGTCGTGTTTTCTGTATCACATAAGATTTCTAAGGAGATGACTGCGTCAGCAGTGCAGAATTTAAACGAGAGTTTGGATTTAATTGAATGCACAATCGAGGCAATTTTTAACAAGGAAGCGGAGTTTCAGAAGCTAATGGCACAAGAAATTGCGCTGGCATCAGATATGGAAGCGTATATCTGTTCTTATCAAAATAACCAGACAATGGTTAAGGTATCTTTGATTTGCACAGGAGAAACAGTAGGTATTTCCAATACAGGCGAGGCGTTTTCACAAGCAGAGCTTGATTTTTCTTCAGGAAAAAAAATAGAAGGTCTGCCGATTTCAAAAACATATATTAATTATATGGGAGCATGGGCATATACCATGAAATGCCCAGTACAAAAAGACGGGCAGGAAGTAGCGGTTCTTTATATAGAATATACATTCGATTCTCTTGATAAGTCGCTTCCAAACGGTTTCTATAATCAAAAAGCAATGCTTTATATTATGGATGCAGAAACCGAGCGTTTTGTATTAAAACCGAAGGGAATGGGAGTGCGGGACGCTGGTCATCTTAATTTGGAAGATTTTTACCGCGCCAACGATATCTATGAAGAAGACTTAATGACAGAGGTTACAAAATGCCTGGAAAATAATAAAAATATTTTGTATTACCATAAAGTCCTTGGGGAAAATGCTCTGAACTATATGTGGGCTGTGAATGACGGAGCACATTATTTAATCGGTTATGTACCGATAGAAGCGATTCAGCAGGAGGGGGATACGGTTAACCAAAATATTTATATTGTGGTTGCAGTAATGCTGGTTGCGTTCTTCTTATGCTGTGTTTTATATTATTTTAGTCAAAGACAGCAGAACAAAATCCGAAAAGAGCGGGAAATAGAGAGGGAAATCTATAACAAGCAGTTAGCAGAAGCGTTGCAGGCGGCACAGATTGCAAGTAATTCCAAGACAATGTTTCTTTCCAATATGTCGCATGATATCCGCACACCGATGAATGCAGTTCTTGGATTTACAACCTTGCTTGCCAAAGATGCAGAAAATCCGGAAAAAGTAAGGGAATACACAAAGAAAATTACAGCATCTGGACAACATCTGCTTAGTTTAATTAACGATATATTGGATGTATCAAAGATTGAGAGCGGCAAAGTCGTGTTGACAATGGAGGAATTTACGCTAAATGACTTGGTTTCTTCTGTAGATGCGATTATTCGTCCTATGGCAAATAATAGAAATCAAACATTTTATGTACAAGTAACAGGTATTCAGCATGAGTATTTAGTGGGGGATGAAACAAGAATCAATCAGATTTTAATTAATCTGTTGTCTAATGCTGTAAAATATACGCCAGAGGGCGGTGATATCTGGTTTCGCATGATTGGGCTTAAGCAGCATTCCAGTCAGTTTGAACATATTCGGATTGAAGTGGAGGATAACGGCTATGGCATGACGCCAGAATACCTGACAACAATATTTGATGCTTTTACAAGAGCAGAGAATAGCACTACCAATAAAGTGCAGGGAACAGGGCTTGGTATGGCGATTACAAAAAATATTGTAGAGCTGATGGGTGGAAGCATAGATGTCGTCAGCGAAGTAGACAAAGGGAGTATCTTTCGGGTGGAGTTAGAGCTTCGCATATCGGAGAATGAAACATACAAACAATTTTGGAAAGAAAATGGGATATCACGGATTCTTGTAGTAAGCAGTGATACGGAGGAGTGTGCAAATATCAGTTTGCTAATGAAAGAGTCAGAGGTTGATGCGGAATCTGTACCCAATCTACAAGAAACACTTGTCTTGCTGCGGCAGAAGCACAGTGCCTTACGTTATCAGATGATTCTGATTGACTGGGAAACTGTGAAAACGGATGAAATTGCATCGTTGAGAGAGCTGCGTGAGTTGGTATCAGAAGGAGTGCCAATTCTTTTTGGGGTTTCTTGTACGGGCAATAGCGCAGAAGAAGCGCAGCACGAGGAAATACTTGGTATACCAAACACGGGTATTTTGACGAAGCCTTTTTTTGTATCGGCATGTCAAGAAAAAATTTTAGATATGCATATGCAGCAAAATGGAAGTAATACAGCAGAATCCGCAGAACGCAATAACTTGTCAGGACTGCATTTCCTTGCAGCGGAGGATAATGATATTAATGCGGAAATTCTAATTGAAATATTGTCCATCGAGGGTGCAGCCTGCGAGGTAGTAGAAAATGGCAGAATGGTGGTAGAACGTTTTGCCAGTGCCGCAAAGGGGGAATTTGATGCTATTTTAATGGACGTACAAATGCCGGTAATGAACGGATATGATGCGACAAGGGCGATTCGAGCACTTCCGCGTGAGGATGCTGTTACAATTCCAATTATAGCAATGACAGCAAATGCGTTTGCGGAGGACGAGAAAGAAGCTTTGGAGGCTGGAATGAATATTCATCTGGCGAAACCAATTGATATAGAATTGCTAAAGAAGGTAATTTATCAATGTGTTCAAAAAAAGTAGTTGAGGTTTTAAAATGAATAAAGAAAGCGTAAAAAAATTTGGAGTGTTTTGTTTAGCAGGACTTGCGGCAGTCAGTATCGCTGCCTGTAAAGGAAACGGGGACAACAGCAAAAATATCATTATCTCTGAGGATAAAACAAAACGGGTTATTAATTTATTCAGTCCTATGGAAAAGACAAGACCAGATGCAGATAATGTTGCTCGAACAGCAGCAGATAAAACAATTATTTTGGCAGAAGAAAAATTGGGCGTATCGGTACAATATAATACTTATACAGCCGAGAACTACCAAGATAAAACATATGATGATGTGGCACTCGACAGGGTGCGCAGCAACATGGATGATATATATTTGTTAAATCCGGATACCATTCAAATATTGGGGGAAGAAAATTTATTAATGGATCTATCAGGATTAGAAAGTGCCAAAAATCTGCGTGATGTGGTAAAAATAGCAAATATTATCGATGGTAAACTGGTTGCGATTCCGCAGGAAGTGGTTGCGTATGGCTTGTTTATTAATAAGGATATGTTTGATCAATATAATCTGTCCCTTCCGAATACGCCGGAGGAATTTTTGGAATGTTGTCGTGTTTTTAAAGAAAACGGAATTGAAACGCCGATTGGCGCGAACCGTTGGTGGCTTGAAACGTTTGTATTGGCTCAGGCATATGCAGATTTGTACAATGGAGGAAATACGGAAGCGGAGATTGCCGCATTAAATAGTGGCGAAAGCAAATACAGCGACTATATGCGCGAAGGCTTTGAATTTCTTCAGGAATTGATTGACTGCGGATATATTGATGCAAAAAAAGCATATGTAAGCGAAGCGATTGAGGGAGAGGGAGCAGATTTCCTTTCACAGAAGACACCAATAGTTATGGCATATTGGGGCGCAGCAAATGCAGAAACCGCATATGGCAATCCCGATTTTAATATGCTTGTGATTGGTTTTCCCAGCAAGCGTGGTCAAATGCCTGTAGTTCCAATAACCGGATTTGCGATTGGCGCAGACGCAGAACATGCAGAGGACGCAAAAAAAACTTTGGATATTTTGGTTTCGGATGAGGCGCTGCAAATATATTCTGAAACAAATAAAGTGATTTCGTCGTCCAAAAATGTGGAAGTAGAGTGCATTCCAGCATTAAAGCCGTTGAATAATCGAATTAATGAGAATGTTTTTGTGTTAGGCTCTAATGCCTCCATGAAACTGGAGCAGTGGGGAAACACCTGTTTAATTGTGCGCAAATTACTAAATGGTGCGACCGTGGATGCGTGTATGGCAGAATTTGATCGGTTACAGCAAGAAACATTGAAATAGGGAGAGTACTAGAAAAAATGAAACAGACAATCGTAAAAATATTACAAGGGTTATCGATTATATTTGCGCTTTTTGCTGGTGTTTTTGTCGCGAAAAACATAGATATTGAAATGTTGCTTCGCAGCAAAGAGGAGCCAGTAACATTAGCGGAAACAGAAAACGGAATGATAGAGGATTATATCGGCTATCCTGCAGCGGCGGATATTCCGCGCATAGAAACGGCACAGGCATGGGAAGATGCATGGCAGACTTCTTGCTTCACGATAGAACCAATTGGTATTATTCCGACTGGAATCGGGGAGCGCCATCCTTGGATCAGTATGTATACCAGTCAATTCAGCAGATTGGGTGGTTCGCGCAAACGCGAGGATGTTACGAGGATAGCACTGGATTTTTTTGGAGAATATGCGGAGTATTATCTGCTCCAACTGCCCGACCAATCCTATATTCTTGCACAGATGCCCGTAAGCGTCGCCACACAGATTAAAGCAGGAAAGAAAATTACGCTTCCTATAGGAAAGAAAGGCGCTGTACATGTACGTGCGCTTGCCAATATGGAAGAACTCTGTGAACAATATCATGTATACACAAAAGGGGTCTTTTACTGTATTAACGATCAATGGAATGAAGCACACAGCGGATGGATACAGTTTATCTGTATTTTAATTATATTTGTAGTACTATTTGCGGTAGGAATTCCACTGTTTATTGTGATTGATAAGGTTTTTAAGGTGAAGGATTAACTTGGTTATAGAATATAAAACAGAAATCAAATTGTTCAAGGCATTGCGAATGGTATTGATTTGTTTCTAAGTGAATAGAATCAATTTATATTGGAGGAAGTTGCAATGGAAATATTGAGGAAAAAGAGAATGCTGCTATGTGCGGCGGCTGTGTGCACAGTGCTGTGCGGCTGTGGGGCAAATGGAGAATACACAGAGAAAAGTGCAAATGCAGCAATCGATTCAAAGGCAGTGCAAAGCAGTAATTTAAACAAATCGGCGTCTGGTAAGGTTTCATTGGTAGTTTGGGGGGCTGAGGAGGATAAGGAGTTGTATGCGCAGATGCTTGAACGTTTCCAAGAGAACTACAAAGGGCAGGCGGAGTTTGATATTACATATGCGGTGCAGGGGGAAACAAACTGTAAGGATGCTTTAATAGGGGACTTGGAAGGGGGAGCGGATGTCTTTACATTCGCCGACGATCAATTAAATACGCTGGTTGCAGCAGGAGCATTAGAGCCAGTGCAGAATGCGGATGCGATTCGGGCGGAAAATCTGGAGGGGGCAGTTGAAGCGGCAACGGTTAATAATACGTTGTATGCTTACCCTTTAACAGCAGATAATGGATATTTTCTTTATTATAATAAACAGTATTTTAGCGACAAAACGTGCAGACAATGGATGGATTATTAAAAGTGGCGGCAGAACATGGGAAAAAGGTAACAATGGACTGGTCATCAGGATGGTATGTATATGCTTTGTTCGGCAATACAGGTCTGACAGTGGGGCTGGAGGACAATGGTATTACCAATTTTTGTACTTGGAATGCAGTGGACGGCGCTGTGAAAGGGATTGATGTGGCGGAGGCGATGCTTGCCATTGCACAGCAGCCAAGTTTCCTTAGTACAGATGATAGTGGTTTTATGGCAGGCGTTCAAGACGGTTCCGTGATTGCAGGAGTAAGCGGTGTATGGAATGCTATTGCAGTGGAGCAGGCATGGGGAGAAAACTATGCGGCGGCAAAACTTCCAACATATACTTGTGCAGGAAGACAGATACAAATGGCATCTTTTTCCGGATATAAGCTGGTTGGCGTTAATGCTTATTCGCAGGAGTATTTGTGGGCTTCGAGGCTGGCAGAGTGGATTACCAGTGAGGAAAATCAAAGTTTGCGTTTTGCAATGCGTGGGCAGGGACCTTCTAATACCAGAGCGGCAGCGTCTGCTTCTGTGCAGCATTCCCCAGCGATTGCCGCTTTATTAGAACAGTCAAAATATGCAAGTTTACAGCGGATTGGCGGCAAATTTTGGGAACCTGTGCAGCGATTTTCGGAAAATATGGCGGCAGGAAACCGTACAGGACAGGCGCTGCAAGAGCAGTTAGATAATATGGTCGAGGGTATTACAGCGCAATAAGGAGAGCATATTTTAAATACAATGCCTGTGAGAATAGGCAGATTGGAGTAAATATGAAGAAAAGAATTAGTATTAAGTATCGTTTGATACTGCCGATTGTTCTGTTGGGTGTTATGGCACTGATTTCCAATGTCTTGGCAGTTTCAAATATTCGGAATGTCAATACCAATGCATCCATTATTGCAGATGACTATATGGATGGAAAAAACAAGCTGTCAGAAATTCGCCGCTGTGTAATGAATATTCATAAAATGGCGCTGTCGCATATAGTGGCAACAGATTATAGCACTATGACAAATGTTGTATCACAAATAAAGCAAGAGGAAAAAGCATTGGATGATATGCTTGTGGAATATCAAAGCTATGTTGCGGCAGATGACATCAATATATATCAGACGTTATTGGCAGATTATGATTCTTTTAAACATGCATTAGTACATTTAGTATGTGCTAGTGCAGATAGTAAAACACAGGATGCATACTATTACGCGAATGGGGATGTGGCTGCATATGGAACGGCAATAGAACGTGGCATTGATTCGCTGAATGCTTCTATCAGTGAGGAAACACAGCATGCACGCGATAACCTTTCAACTGTATATATGCGTTCCATTGCGATTAGCAATACAACAATTATTATCTGCCTGTTGTTGGTTTTGGCTGCTGTCAGTATTGTACTAAAATATGTAATGAAACCGATTCAAAATATTGCGCAGGCACTGCAAAAAAGTGCGGAACGTGTTAAGCAGGTGGCATCCGAAGTATTAAAAAGAACAAGAACTTCAAACGAGAGTGCAGAGGGATTGTCAGCATTAGCGCAGGAGTTATCTGCAACAATACAGGAGGTAGCAAGCAATGCCTCCAACATAAATCGCAGCGCAGAGGATATTCAGATTAGTGCAGAGGATATGGCTAAGGAGTGTGGCACAATTACAGACTATTCTGTACATATGAAAGCTCGTGCAGATGAATTGGAGTATTCGGCGCAGCATATATTGGAAACGACAAGCGCAAAAGTGGAAGATATTTTAAGCGTTTTAAATCAAGCGATTGAGGAGAGTAAAAACGTTGATCAGATTAAGAGTCTTACAAGTGATATTTTAGAGATTTGTTCAACAATTACGCTGATTGCGCTGAATGCTTCTCTTGAAGCGGCACGGGCGGGAGAAGCCGGAAAAGGTTTTGCGGCAGTAGCAGCAGAAATACAGAAATTAGCAGCGTCGAGCAGGCAGACGGCAAATAAAATACAAGAAACCAATGTGGTTGTCACAAAAGCAGTGCACAATCTATCTGAGAATGCACACAATTTGGTGGAGTATTTGAATAATTCTATTTTAACGGAATTTCAAGCTTTTGTACAGATTGGAAGCCAATATCAGAATGACGCAGCTTATGTGGAACATGCAATGGATACTTACAATGAAAAGGTAAATGGACTGCACGCTGCAATTGCGGAAATTGTGGAAGCAATCGGAACGATTACGAATGCAATTGATGGTGGGGTTGTTGGGATTACAGGGGTAGCAGACAGCACACAGAGCCTCGTAGGGGATATGGCAGACATTGCGGGGCGTATGGGAATTAATCAAGAGGTAGTAAGCGAATTAAATAAGGAAATGGAAGAACTTACGAATTTATAGCGATGGATTCCGCAAAATCACCTAGCGGCATATTATAATAGTAAGAGCATATTAGGGCAGGGAATGCGGCTTTATGGATTTTGCAGATTCCAATAATAATTTTGCCAAAGAAGCTTCCTGCATTCTTCAGGTAACACAGCGAGAACCGCGACTTACGGGAGAGGGAGTCATTGTGGCGATACTAGACAGCGGCATTGATTTTTTCCTACCAGAATTTCAAGATGCAGAGGGAAAGACCAGGATATTAGCGATATGGGATCAGACTGCTGTGGCTGAAGAACAACAGGGGTTCTTACCACCGCCTGGTTATCAAGAGGGCGTATTATATACTAGGGAACAGATTAATGAGGCACTTTCTTTGGGGCGTGAAAACGGTCAAAAGCTGGTGCCTGTTTTGGACTTATCAGGGCATGGTACGGCTGTTGCAGGCGTGGCAGCAGGAAGTCTTATTGGAGTCGCGCCAAAAGCGGATATACTTGTGATTAAATTGGGCACGCCGCAGCCGGATTCATTTCCAAGAACAACACAATTAATTCGCGGCATTGACTATGCAGTAAAGCTGGGGATTGAACTAAATAAGCCAGTAGTATTAAATCTAAGTTTTGGCAATACCTATGGGGATCATCACGGCAATTCGCTTTTGGAGCGTTTTATTGACAATGCATCAGAAATCGGCAAAAGCGCAATTATTATAGGAAGCGGTAATGAGGGTGCGTCAAGAGGGCATACGGCAGGCATAGCAAAAGAACTACAGAGGATTGAACTTACAATTGCAGACTATGAAACAGGATTAAGCATTCAGCTTTGGAAACATTATCAGGATATCTATAATATGACAATTGTGTCACCCAGCGGTGAGCGCGTAACATTGGAACTGGCAAATTTACGGCAGGCGGATACTGTGCGCAGAAGGCTGGAACAGACACAGCTTTTATGCTTTTTGGGTGAACCGTTGCCATATAGTACTAGTCAGGAAATTTTTATTGATATGATGCCAATGGAACGAGGCATGCCAATAGAACGAGGCATGCTGATAGAACGAGGCATATCTGTCGGCTCTTATATTAACAGCGGTGTATGGCGTTTTGAGTTGGAACCAGTAAGTGTTGTTACAGGGGAGTATCGGTTTTATCTGCCAAGCTATGCAGTGCGCAATGCCGGAACAGGATTCCTTCTTCCGACACCGGAGATGACAATTACGATTCCTTCGACATCACGGCGTGCGATTACTGTGGGAGCATATGATCCAATTTATAGAAGGTATGCGGATTTTTCGGGGAGAGGGTTTGTGTATCGTTATGAGGAGGGACGCTTAAACAGACCAAACGTTCCTTTCGGTGTGGCAGAGGTAAAGCCAGATTTAACAGCGCCAGGGGTAAATATTTCGGTTCCAGTGCCAAATGGCGGATATGAAAAGGTTTCAGGCACGTCATTTGCAACGCCGTTTGTTTCGGGTTCGGCAGCATTGCTTATGGAATGGGGGATTGTGAGGGGAAACGATCCATTTTTATTTGGACAGAAGTTAAAAGCGTATTTAATACGGGGAACGCGTCCGCTTGCCGGCGTACCAGAACGGCCTGATAGTATGACAGGATGGGGGACATTGTGCGTGCAAAACAGCATTCCTTTATAAATAATTTTAAACTTGTGGTTGAGTAAGGAATTGTAGTGACAATTCAAAAATATCAGACGCATTACAAATATTGACATAAATCTTTCCCCTTGTTACAATAAATACAGAATAAATTGGTTACAGTTCAGCCTAGGACTTTGCACTATGCTGCAAAGTCCGTAAGAACACATAGTGGTTGAGATACATCAAGCCATCACGAAGCGATTTTGCATGGCTTGATGCCCGTAACAGGAAGCCATAGGCTGAATTGTTACATAAATTGTTGCAGATTAAGAATAGGATTGGACATGATTACAACAAAAGAACTATGCAAAACGAGGAGGAATTATAATTATGTATCACTGCCAGCTTCATTATTATTTGATTGGCCGCGGCTGCAGGGCATTTGAATTGATTCAGGAATTGCCGCCGATGGAGCATTTTTCGCACGTATTTTCGCAAAGCGGTGCACCGAAGAAGGAATTAACCGCAAGGGCAGATATTATTTTGGTAAATTTAGAGGAATTGGAGCCGATTCCGGTGCTTGAGGAGGTGGCTGCGGGCAGGAAAGAGGAAACAGAAATTATTTTGTTAGCCGATAATGAACATATGGTTTTTGAACTTCTGCCTGAGAAGCTGCTTGCGCAGATAAAGGATATCTGGACAAATGCAATGTCCGATAAAGAAATACATTTTCGTTTATTGAAATGGCAGCAGGCATTGAAAACGGAGAAAGATAATTGGCAGACAAATCATTATTTGGAAGCGGCGATTAACAGCACGCCAAATCTTGTATGGTATAAAAATAAAGAGGGAATTCATGAGAAAGTAAATAATAGCTTCTGCAAAACGGTTAATAAAACAAAGATACAGGTAGAAGGGCGCGGTCATGCGTATATCTGGGATGTAGAACAGGATGATCCAGCTTGCATTGAATCGGAAAATGAGGTTATGACCAAGAAGAAAACTTGTATTGCAGAGGAAATAATACAGACAGGCGGCGGTAAGAGAATACTGACTACTTATAAATCGCCGCTTTATAATATTGACGGAAGCGTAATGGGAACGGTCGGCATTGCGGTTGATGTTACGCAGGAGCGTGCATATGAGCAGGAACTTATCAAAAAAAATCATATATTGGAAACCATTTTTACTTCTTTGGACTGTGGTGTTATCTGCCATTCATTAGATGGAAGGCAGATTATTAGTATCAATCGTGCCGCATTGAAAATACTGGGATATGAGTCGGAAGAAGAATTAAGGGAAAAAGGATTTGAGATGATTTCTCCGTCGGTAGTTGAGGAGGATCGGGAAAGGCTTTGTGCTTTGATTGGAAAGCTGACAAAAGAGGGCGACAGCATTAGTGTGGAGTATCGTGTTCGGCATAAGGATGGGGAAATTCTTCATGTCATGGGAAATGTTAAGCTTTTGAAGGAAAATGGAGAATTGTTATACCAGCGTTTCCTGTTGGACTGCACAGCGCAGAAAATACGAGAAAAAAATAGAGAACAGCACCATATGGAATTAGTGCAGGCATTGAGTATTGATTACAGTTTGGTTTGTTTTTATGATCTTGAAACAGGCAAGGGGTTTCCACTGCGAAAAGAGGAAAATACCAAACAAAAATTCGGGGATGCTTTTCATGAAGAAATGTCTTATCAAAAAAGCATGGAACAGTATATTGCGCATTATGTATATGAAGAAGACAAAGAGGTATTATCGCAGGCGGTGATGCCGGATAAACTGATTACAGAATTGTCAGAAAAGAATATCTGTTGTGTAAATTACCGTACTAATGGAAAAAGGACGGAGTATTTTCAATTAAAAATTGTACGTGCAGGAACCTGGAACAAAAGCCGAGGCATAGTTCTGGGATTTCATAGCGTGGATGAGGAAATACGCGGCGAGATGGAGAAAAAGAGCTTGCTGGAGGACGCATTGGCACAGGCGAACCGCGCAAGCAAAGCAAAGAGTGTGTTCCTTTCCAATATGTCACATGATATCCGCACGCCGATGAATGCGATTGTCGGATTTACAACACTTGCGATTACGCATATTGATTATAAGGAACAGGTGGAGGAATACTTAAAGAAGATAAAGACCTCAGGAGAACATTTGCTTAGTTTAATAAATGATGTTTTGGATATGAGCCGTATTGAAAGCGGCAAGATGCATTTGGAGGAGAAGCCGTGCAGTCTGCCGGAAGTGCTGCATGGGCTTTGCAATATCCTTCAGGCGGATGTGCGTGCCAAACAGTTAGAACTGCATATGGATACAGTAGATGTTCTTAATGAGGAGATATACTGTGATAAACTGCGGCTGAATCAAGTGTTATTAAATTTAATTGGAAATTCTGTAAAGTACACTGCCTCTGGAGGCGTGATAAGTATGCGGGTCATTGAAAAGATGGGTGCTCCGGAAGGGTATGCAAACTATGAATTTCATATTAAGGACAACGGAATCGGCATGAGTGAGGAGTTTGTTAAGCATATTTTTGAACCGTTTGAACGTGAAGAAAATACAACAATGAGCGGTATTCAGGGCACGGGGCTTGGCATGGCAATCACGAAAAATATCGTCGATATGATGAATGGTTATATTGAGGTAAAAAGCGAACAGGGGGTTGGAACAGAATTTATTGTGAAATTTACATTCCGCCTGTATTCGGGAATGCGCGAACCGCTGGTAATACCTGAATTAAAGAATTGCAGAGCGCTTGTGGTGGATGATGACTTTAACACCTGTGACAGCGTGTCTTATATGCTGCAGCAGATTGGAATGCGTGTAGAGTGGACGTTATCTGGCAAGGAAGCAGTGCTGCGTACACGTCAGGCAGTGATGCGCAATGATAATTTCAGCGTATATATGATTGACTGGTTGCTGCCTGATATGAATGGTGTTGAGGTAACGCGCAGGATTCGTCAGGAAGTTGGGGAAAATGTTCCGATTATCGTATTGACTGCTTATGACTGGTCAAATATTGAGGAGGAAGCAAAGGCGGCAGGCGTAACCACATTTTGCAGTAAACCACTGTTTTTATCAGGGCTGCGTAAATGTTTAAATTCTGTGATGGCTGCGGAAAATAAGGGGGAACTGGCTGCCAGCAAAGAGTCTGTCTGCATTAAAACAGGGCGGATTCTACTGGCGGAGGACAACGAACTGAATCAAGAAATTGCAATGGCAATTTTGGAAGATTCAGGATTTACCGTAGAAGTGGCAGGCAACGGAAAAATCGCAGTGGAAAAGCTGGAAGCATCTGAGGTGGGATATTATCAATTGGTACTAATGGATGTGCAGATGCCGGTGATGAACGGTTATGAAGCAACAAAGGCAATCCGCAGTCTAAAGAATCAAGATTTAGCAACAATCCCTATTATTGCAATGACAGCCAATGCATTTGAGGAAGATAAACAGGAGGCTATACGGTGCGGAATGAATGGGCATATTGCGAAGCCGATTGATGTGGATGTGCTATTTGAAACATTGCGAAAAATGTTATCGTAAATGTGATATATTTTTGAGTAAGCGAAGAAAGGGATTGTCGCGTTAAGGCAAACATATATAAGATAGTCAAACACGGTTCTGAAATTTATACGATATCTTGTGTTATTAAAACCTATTGCGACAGCCCTGATGGATTGGTATAGGGTTGTCACATTAAGGCAAATGAACACAAGATAGTCTAACACCGTGTTAAGATTTATACGATATCTTGTATTATCAAAGCTTATTGCGACAGCCCCAGAGGGATAAAAATGAATTATAGAGATGCATTGAGTAAAGAATTATCTTATGCCCTTCGCCATGCTCCATGGGAGTATGAATTAGAAATGGATGCAGAGGGCAGAGTTCCGATCGACCAGCTTTTAAATGCGCTTCATAGGGAAGAACACTGGAAAGATGTGCAGGAAGCGGATATTCAAGAGGTGATTGCTAAGTCCGAGAAGAAGCGTTTTGAACTTAAGGATGGAATGATTCGTGCGTTTTATGGGCATTCCATACCCATGAAGATTGTGAAAGAGGAAAAAACGCCGCCAAAAGTGTTATATCATGGCACGGCAAGGCGTTTTTTGGATTCCATTAAAGCAAAAGGTCTGCTGCCGCAGAGTAGACAGTATGTTCATTTGTCACAGGATATGGAAACTGCAAAAAGCGTAGGCAGACGGCATGACGGCACTCCCTGCATACTGGTAATCGACGCAAAAAGAGCATGGGACGAGGGGGTAAAGTTTTATTTGGGAAATGAGAAAGTATGGCTTGCGGATTGGGTGGATGCAAAGTATATTGTGGATTATTATATTTCAACGACTTCCTAAATATTTTTACTAGACTTTAACTCGCGGATAGAGTAAAATAGAACAATACCAATTAATTTGTGAATAAGGAACTGTTCAGAAATTAATTGTGACAAGTAATTGACATAAGTAATTTATGCACACGGGCACTCAAAGGAAGAGGGACTGTCGCATTAAGTTTTGATTATACAAGATATGGTATAAAATGTGGTACAGCATTATAATATCTTGTATATGTTTCCCTTAATGCGACAGTCTCGTGCCCGGCACGCGAGTAGGAGAGAAGGTCATTCCTCTACTCGATTAACAGTTTCTAAGCATTGTGAAAATATTAGGGAGTGATAATACTGGCTAAGAGAAGATATGTAAGAACTCGTTCCTTGCAGCAGGGTATGAAAATCGATCAGGCGATTGTAGACCGTGCAGGCAGGATATTAATAGCTAGAAATACAGTGATGGATGACTACCATATTATGTCGTTGATAAAAATGGGGATTCCAGGTATTTACATTCGAGAGGGCGAGGATGACGATCTTATTACAGGTAATATTGCCGATATGGTTGTGATTGCACCTTCGATACAACAGGAGATTGAGAAAAAAACTGTAAACGACAGGGCAAAAGTGCGCTTATCGGAAAGTGTGAAAGCACGTGTTGCAGAGGGCATCCAATATCTTTATAATGAAACGGATTCTCCAGGATTTGCGGATACAACACGCAGTATTACGGATGATTTGATGCGTGCAATTTCGGATAATGACGCAATTGCCGTAGATATTAGTACATTAAAGATTAGCGATGAATATACATTTAAGCATAGTGTTGATGTGGCTACAATGTCTATGATTGTAGCAAAAAAGTATGGTTTGGACGATAAAACCGTCTATGAAATTGGAATTTCGGGGCTTTTGCATGATGTTGGCAAGTCGAAGATCCCCAATGAAGTGCTGAATAAAGCGGGACGGCTGACAGATCAAGAATTTTCACTGATGAAACAGCATTCTTTGCTGGGATATGGCATTTTAAAGGAAAAAGAAGATTTATCAAATTCCATTAAGCTTGGTGTATTGCAGCATCATGAAAAAATTAATGGAAAAGGCTATCCTATGAGTGTTGCAGGGGATAAAATTAATCTTTTTGCACGGATAATATCTATTTCAGATATCTATGATGCACTTGTTACGGAGCGGCCTTATAAAAAACCATTTTCACCGCGCAATGCAGTTGAGATGATTATGTCAATGACAGAGGAACTTGACATTAATGTGATGAAAAGTTTTTTGGAGAGTGTGATTTTATATCCGGTGGGAACGGATGTGGAACTAAGTACAGGCGAGCGCGCAAGGGTTGTGGAGAATAATCCACAGTATGTACTAAGACCAAAAGTGATAGGATTAAAAACGGGAAAAACATATGATCTATCAGATATTAACAGCGCCAGCATTATTATATTATAATGTATGGATATACTTACGAGCGATAAACTTTGCCATGAATGCATAGTATTCACGCACTCGTGAGTCTGGTTATTTGGTAAATCTTAGTGATTGTAAGTATAACAAAAGGGGTTATGAAATGTGGTACTACATATATAAACGTCATGGGATTTGTAGGACAAAAGGACAAAAGAAGAAATGTATTTATCTATTTGCTGTGTTTTTGATTGTTTGTTTTAGCGTTTTAGGTTTAGGCAGTACAGTAAGGGCAGCGGAGGATTCTTTAGAGTATATGTATATCAGAGCCACCGATTTTCCAGAAGGGGACTTGACAAGGCTTGCGAATGTACTGCGGAAAGCGCAGCGGGGAGAGGAGGTTACGATTGGATTTATCGGCGGATCTATAACCGAGGGGTACGATGCCAGTTCAAAAGACAACAGTTATGTTTCGCTTGTATATAAATGGTGGTGTGAAGCGTTTCCGTTGACAAAAGTGAATTTGGTAAATGCTGGTGTGGGCGGAACATCTTCTTATTTGGGGGTACACCGTGTTGGGGAAGATATGTTAAGCCATAATCCAGACTTGGTTTTTATAGAATTTGCGGTAAATGATACGCATACAGAACTTTGCAGGAACAGTTATGAAAATTTACTGCGCCAGATTTTGGGTGCGGAGATGGAACCAGCAGTAGTATTGCTGTTTTCTGTGAATGCATATGGGGACAGTGTGCAGCCGGTTGAAGCGGAACTGGGAGAATATTATCGTGTTCCAATGATTAGTTATGGCAATGCGGTTATGCCGGAAATGGCGGCGGGGAGTTTCGCTTGGTGGCAGATTACTTCTGATGTGGTGCACCCCAACGATATGGGACATGCAATTTATGCCGGATTGATTACGAAATATTTAGAGGCCGTTCATGCAAGGCTTGGCAGTATTCCTGAAGTTTCTGACTGGACGATGCCAGAAGCCGTTACGCCACAGATTTTTACAGGCGCACATATCGAAAATGCAGGTACTTTACTGCCGGCAACAGCCAATGGATTTCAAGTTTATGATTTTAACAGGCATTTTGGAAATAATTGGTATGCAACAGAGGATAATGCATATATTCTTTTTTTTGTGCGGGCTTCAGAAATCGGGATAATGTATCAGCGGACAGTTGAGGGGACGTTTGGACAGTATGATGTATATTTGGATGGACAGTATGTTAAGACGTTGGATGGAAATTATATAGAAGGGTATGGCACAGAAACAGATGTTGAACAGATTTATTCGTCGCCGGAACATGAAAACAGACTGCATATTTTAAAAATAGAGAAAAGTCCCTTTTCAATAAACACGGATTTTGTTGTAGTTGGACTGCTGATAACGTAAGGAACGGTTAATAAATTACGCATGACAATTACTTGTCTAAATGCCCATCTGCGGCATCAGAAAATCTTGACATAGCTCGCTATGCCTGCGATTTTCTTCTAATTACAAAGTAATTTGCATAGGAACATTTATACGGCGTACTTGTTTCAAGTAATTTCTGAACAGTTTCTAAGTATAGGAAACGATAAAAGTATTTGCCGTTTCCTATATTTGATGCACACGACCGTATAAGGAATTTAGCCGCTTTGTAGTATGCGGTTGGCATATTTTCAAACAATTGACGGGTGATCCTCCAATTTTGGATAGAGGGATAAAGATGGAAACAAGGATTGCATTAATTGGTATTATAGTGGAAGAACCACAATCCGTTATGGCGCTGAATCAGCTTTTACACAAATACAGCAGTTATATTATCGGAAGGATGGGGATTCCTTATCGGGATAAAAAAGTCAATATTATTAGTGTGGCTGTTGACGCGCCGCAGGATGTAATTAACGCGTTGTCTGGAAATATTGGAAGGCTTGCAGGGATTACAGCAAAAACAGTGTATCAAAAAGTCTGAAATAAGGAAATGAGTATGCATGGGAACAGGGAAATAGAGATAATTGAGGGGCTTGCGAAGGAGAGTAGGCTTGATATGGCAGGGCTTGCGGTACTGCTGACAACAGAAAATGCAGAAACTGTCAAGTATTTGCAGACGCAGGCACGCGCAGCGGCAGACAAAATTTATGGCAAAGAGATTTATATTCGAGGGCTGATTGAATTCACGAATTTTTGCAGAAACAATTGTTATTATTGCGGTATTCGGCGGGATAATTCCAATATTGAACGTTATCGTTTATTAAAAGAGCAGATTTTAGCGTGCTGTGCGTATGGTTATGACATCGGAATGAGAACATTTGTTTTACAAGGCGGCGAAGATGCATTTTTTACGGATCGGGATATCTGTGAGATTGTTTCTTGTATAAAAAAACAGTACGCAGACTGTGCGGTTACACTTTCCATTGGCGAAAAAAGCAGGGAAAGCTATCAGGCGTACTTTGATGCAGGGGCAGACCGCTATCTGCTGCGCCATGAAACGGCAGATAGGGAACACTATCAAAAGCTGCATCCTATAGAATTAAGTTTGGAAAATAGAAAACGCTGTCTGTGGGATTTAAAAGAAATCGGTTTTCAGACAGGCTGCGGTTTTATGGTTGGCTCTCCTTACCAGACCATCGATACAATCTGGCAGGATTTGCAGTTTATCTGCGCATTACAGCCGCAAATGGTTGGTATCGGACCGTTTATTCCGCAAAAGGATACGCCATTTGGAAAACATAAGGCGGGTACATTGGATAGGACGCTGCGGCTTTTGAGCATAATACGGCTGTTAGTGCCGCACGTACTGCTGCCTGCAACAACGGCGCTTGGGACAATTCATCCGTCCGGCAGGGAGCAGGGGGTATTACATGGCGCAAATGTGGTAATGCCCAATCTTTCTCCCACAGAAGTGCGGGAAAAGTACAAGCTTTATGATAACAAAATCCATGCCGGAGCAGAGGCGGCAGAGGGGCTGCAAAATCTGGCAGAAAATATGGAGTACATTGGGTATCAGATTGTTGTGGGGCGAGGGGATTTTCGGTAGCAAATTTTGGAGGTCAAATTTTGGAGGTATAGTATGCTTGGGTATCGCCGTGATATAGAAACACAGCGTCAGATTTTATGGAAAATTCTTTCTGAAAATATCGTTCTGCATCAAGTAATAAAAGAAGTACAGACATTCGGTTACGATAATGCTTATGTTGGGGCAGGCTGTATTTGCCAGTCTGTTTGGAATTATCAGAATGGTTATGATCCAATGTATGGGATTTCAGATATTGATATTGTGTATTATGATACGGATTTATCCTATGAGAAAGAGGATTGTGTTATCAAACAGGTGAAACAGCGGTTTGCTGGACTGCCCGTTGCAATAGATGTAAAAAATGAGGCAAGGGTTCATTTATGGATTACGGAACGTTTTGGGTATGTTATAGAGCCGTATACTTGCGTTGAGGAGGCTATTGATACTTGGCCTACAACGGCGTCGGCAGTGGGGGTGCAGATGAAAGGAGAGGTTTTCTCTGTGTATGCGCCCTATGGTTTGAATGATATGTTTGGTCAGATTATCCGTCCGAATAAGGTTCAGATTACAAAAGAAACATATCTGGCAAAATGCACGAAATGGAAAGCAAAATGGGATTCTTTGCAGATTGTAGAGTGGTAATATTTTTTATGCACACGACTGCATAAGGAATTTAGCCGCTTTGCGTTTAATATTATAAAAACTAATTGGGAAGCTTTGGCGTTAGAACCAGACCTAACCAAAAAGAAAGGAAGAAGAAAAATGTATCAAGTAACATCTTTAAAAGCAGAGGAATTTATTTCCGATCAGGAGATTCGGGAAACACTTGCCTACGCAGACGAAAACTGCGGGAATGCCGAGACAGTCGGCAAAATTTTGGAAAAGGCACGACAGAGAAAGGGATTGAATCATAGGGAGGCATCCGTTTTGCTTGCCTGTACAGATGAGGAGGTAATACAGCAAATCTATCAGCTTGCCGAGCAGATTAAAAAAGATTACTACGGTAATCGCATTGTGTTGTTTGCGCCTCTTTATTTATCCAACTATTGCGTAAATGGCTGTGTATACTGTCCATATCATTTGAAAAATAAGCATATTGCACGCAAAAAGCTGACGCAGGAGGAGATTGTCAGAGAGGTTACGGCACTGCAGGATATGGGGCATAAGCGTCTTGCGATTGAGGCGGGAGAAGACCCTGTCAATAATCCCATAGAGTATATTTTGGAATGTATTGATACGATTTACAGTATTAAACATAAAAATGGTGCAATCCGCCGTGTCAATGTAAATATTGCGGCAACAACGGTCGAGAATTACAAAAAGCTGCATCAGGCGGGAATTGGAACGTATATTCTTTTTCAAGAAACATATCATAAAGAAAGCTATGAAAAGCTCCATCCAACAGGGCCGAAGCATGATTATGCATACCATACAGAAGCAATGGATCGCGCAATGGAGGGCGGCATTGATGATGTTGGGCTTGGCGTACTGTTTGGATTAGAGATGTATCGCTATGAGTTTGCGGGGCTTTTAATGCACGCAGAACACTTAGAGGCAGTGCATGGCGTGGGACCGCATACGATTAGCGTGCCGCGGGTAAAACACGCAGATGATATTGATCCGTCAGCGTTTGATAATGGTATTAGTGATGATGTGTTTGCAAAAATCTGCGCATTAATTCGAATCAGTGTACCCTATACAGGTATGATTATCTCTACAAGGGAAAGTCAGGCGGTGCGTGAGCGTGTGCTTCCTTTGGGCGTATCGCAAATTAGCGGCGCATCGAAAACAAGTGTTGGCGGTTATGCAGACGAAGAACCGGAGGAAGTGACGAGTGCTCAGTTTGATGTCAGCGATCAGCGCACATTGGATGAAGTGGTCAATTGGCTGATGCGGATGAATTATATTCCCAGCTTCTGTACAGCGTGTTATCGGGAGGGCAGGACAGGTGATCGCTTTATGACGCTGTGCAAAAATATGCAGATATTAAATTGCTGTCACCCAAATGCTTTAATGACGTTAAAGGAATATTTGGAGGACTATGCCAGTGAGGATTCTAAGCGCATTGGTATGGCGCTGATAGAGAGAGAACTTGAGAAAATTCCAAATTCCAAGGTGCGGGAAACAGCGGCGGCTTATATTCATGATATTGAGGGCGGAAAACGGGATTTCCGGTTTTAGGGAGGGCATATGGCAGAAACAGGAAATGAAATACCAGCTTCTAATCGGCTGCATATCGGCGTTTTTGGCAGGACAAACAGTGGAAAATCGTCATTTATTAATGCATTTACAGGGCAGCAGGTGTCGATTGTAGCAGATGTCGCCGGAACAACCACCGATCCCGTATATAAGCCAATGGAGATTGCGCCGCTTGGGGCTTGTGTGTTAATAGATACTGCGGGATTTGATGATAACAGTCCCCTTGGCGGCAGCCGTATGGAAAAAACAATGCTTGCTGCGGAAAAAAGCGACATTGCTGTCATTATTTTTGCGGAGAATAAGATGGAGCAGGAACTTGCTTGGTATTCTAAATTTCAGGAACGCAATACGCCAGTATTGCTGTTGGTGGGCAAGGCGGACAGCCGTAAGCCAGAGGAAACGCAGGCGCTTTTGGAGCAGATTAAGAAGAAAACGGGTAAGGAAGCACTGCCAATTAGCACAGTAACAGGCGTAGGCAGGGATAAGGTTCGGGAGGCACTTGCACGGTTGATACCAGAGGACTTTGGGACACGTTTCATAACAGGGGATTTGCTGGAAGGCGGAGAATCGGTAATGCTTGTAATGCCGCAGGATATCCAAGCGCCCAAAGGCAGGCTGATTTTGCCGCAGGTGCAGACAATACGGGAACTGCTTGACCGGAAATGCATTGTTACCAGCGTGACGACAGATCAATTTACGGAAGGGCTTGTCATGCTGCAAAAGCCGCCGAAACTGATTATTACTGATTCACAGGCATTTGGTTATGTATATCAGAATAAGCCTGCCGAGAGTATGCTGACCTCTTTTTCTGTGCTGTTTGCAGCATATAAGGGAGATTTGCCTTACTATATGGAGGGCGCGCGGCATATCGAAAACTTAAATGCCCATTCTAAGGTGTTGATCGCCGAGTGCTGTACCCATGCGCCGCTTGCTGAGGATATCGGCCGCGTAAAGCTGCCGCGGATGTTGCGGAAACGTTTTGGAGAAACTTTGCAGACAGAGGTAAAAAGTGGAACGGATTTCCCACAGGATTTAACGGAGTATGATTTGATTATCCAGTGCGGTGCGTGTATGTTTAACAGGAATTATGTGCTTTCGCGGATTGACAGAGCGCGGAAGCAGAATGTGCCAATGACCAATTATGGTGTGGCAATCGCGCATTTGACAGGAATATTGGATCAGATTGTAGTTTAAAATATAAAGGGAATGGGGCGGTTGGAAAATGAGGTGCTCTGGCAAGTATATCGTTTGCATTTGGGGTTTAATATCAATAACACGATAAAGAACTTCGGCGCGGGAAATACCAATTGCAGAAAATGCTGTCCCATTTGCAAAACCAGCTTCTGTTCCTGTGAAATCAAGTCCAATTTTGTAAGGAACTGTTCAAAAATTACTTGTGACAAGTACGCCGTATAAATGTTCCTATGCAAATTACTTTGTAATTAGAAGAAAATCGCAGGCATAGGAGGCAAAGGCATAAAGAGCAATGCCTTATGTCAAGATTTTCTGATGCCGCAGATAGCCATTTAGACAAGTAATTGTCATAAGTAACTTATTAACAGTTTCTAAGTGCCTTCCCCGTCTATTACAACGTCAGTTGCGACAAGCCCTGCTGCATTTGCTCATGTGAGATAAAGAAGTAAAAGAAGTGTAAAAAATTTTGCCGTTCCCT
>ERZ778495.511-NODE-511-length-36678-cov-6.290391_pt1 | contig 36678 bp, 37 predicted proteins | sample MGYA00433100_ERZ778495 | MGnify/ENA primary metagenome ERZ778495 (study PRJEB29527, sample SAMN07138962) | mouse gut metagenome | material: feces | host: mouse | place: China:Nanjing | collected 2016-01-25 ...
GAAATAAATCTCGTTGCGTATGACAGCGGTATGGGCGACGATTTTGCCGACAGTCACGCGTTCGGCGATACAGTCACCCTGCGCGGACGGGTATCGAACGTATATCCGACTATCCACAACGTGTGGGTAACGTGGTACGAGGAAGTAACATAATAAAAACGGCATAAAAAAGCGCTGTCCGTGTTTTATCGGACAGCGCCTGTTTTTTTATTCTGCCGCGCTCATAATAGCATTTACAACGTCGTCATTGAACCACACAAGGTCGCGTCTGTTGAGCAGACCGAAGTTCTCTCCGTTTCCTACCAACGCGCCGTTATCCCACCAGATACACGGCACACCGATTTCTTTAGCGGCGGTAAGGTAATCGGTAACACACTGCACTCTGCCCTCGGTGTTATTCTTATTGACAGAACCGAATTCGCCGATGATAACGGGAATTTCGTTATCAATGAATATCGACTTGATATTTCTGAACAAATTCGGTATCTCGCCGTTGTTCGGATCGTAAACGTCCGTACCCTTTGTATCAAGCGCGAACGAATACGGCAGATACGCGTGAACGGAAACTATGATGTTGCCCGCGTTCTCCGGTATCTTCAGCGCCTTCAGGTTCTCGGGCATTGACGAAGCGGCGTAGGGGGTGAGCATAAGCGCTCTCTCGGCGTTGTTTCCGCCGCTCGCTCTTACGGTATTTACAAACGTTTCTGCATATTTATTGACGATATCTCTAGAAGCTGCGTCGCCGACCCACTCCGCGCCCTCTCCGCGCAGGCGCGGCTCGTTTACGCCCTCGAATATCAGTCGCTCACCGTAGCCCTTAAAGCGCTCTGCGATCTGCTCCCAGAGCTTTCCAAGCTGCTTCAAATTTTCCTCGGCGAACTCTTCTTTCGGCATATACCACTCCTCGTGATGAGTGTTCAGAATTACGTACATACCGTTATCGTAGCCGTAATCGACTACCTCCTGAACTCTGTCCATCCACGCCTCGTCAACGACGTAATCCTCGTCCATATGTGTGCCCCACGAAACAGGTACGCGCAATACATTAAATCCCGCTTTTTTTACCAAATCTATCATGGGCTTGGTGGTAAGCAGGTTACCCCACGAGGTCTCCGCGCCTACGCCCTCGCCGCCCGTGGAATCCAGCGTATTTCCAAGATTCCAGCCGACCTTCATCTGCGCCACCAGCTCCTTTGCGGAGGTGATGTTCATCGGATCGTTTCTCTGTTCTTTCTCGGGAGTACTCTCGGAATTGCTATCCGTTGACTGAACAGGCTCCGAAACGCTTGCTCCGTCGGAGCTGTCGGACGGTTTATTATTATTGTTGTTACAGCCGCATAACGTAACGGCAAGCACCGCTGACATAACCAAACTGATAACCCTCTTAAATTTCATAGTATTCTCCTTTTTAACAAAATTACTTACCCAGCGCCGCCTTAGTCATCGCAACGATATTTTCCGCGCAGAGACCGTATTTCTTCAGCAGCTCCTTAGCCGCACCGCTCTCGCCGAATTTATCGTTCATACCGATCTTTATGACGGGTACGGGGCATTCCTCAAGAACAACGTCGCCGACTGCCGACCCGAGACCGCCGATAACGCTGTGCTCCTCAACGGTAACGATCTTGCCCGTTTCCCGCGCTGCCTTTATAATGATGTCGCGGTCAATGGGCTTTATCGTGTGGATATTGATGATACGTGCATCGATCCCCTGCTCCGCAAGCGCCCTGCCTGCTTCCATTGCCTCCGCGACCATAAGCCCCGACGCAATTATCGTGATATCCTTGCCGTCCTTTATCGTAATGCCCTTGCCGACCTCGAATTTGTAGGTCGTTTCATCGTTGAATACCGGCACCGCAAGACGACCGAAACGCAGATACGTCGGACCCTCGTACTCCGCCATTGCGAGCACCGCCGCCTTAGCTTCAACATAATCGGAGGGATTGATGATAGTCATTCCGGGGATAGTCCGCATAAGCGCGATATCCTCGTTGCACTGGTGAGTAGCGCCGTCCTCGCCGACTGAAATTCCCGCGTGAGTAGCGCCGATTTTAACGTTAAGGTGCGGATAACCGATTGAGTTTCTGACGATCTCGAACGCTCTGCCCGCCGCGAACATCGCGAACGAGCTTGCGAAAACGAGCTTTCCCGTAGTCGCGATACCCGCGGCTACGCCCATCATATTTGCCTCGGCAATACCGCAGTTGAAATGCTTTTCGGGATATGCCTTCCTGAATATTCCCGTTTTTGTCGCGGCGGCCAAGTCCGCCTCCAATACTATCAAGTCCCCGCGCTTTTCTGCGAGCGCCACAAGTCCGTCGCCGTATGCGTCGCGTGTTGCTTTATTTTCCATATGATTACGCTCCTTTCATTACGATTCCAGCTCGGCGAGGCGATCACTGAGCTGCTTCATAGCGCGCTCGTATTCCTCGTCGTTAGGCGCTTTTCCATGCCAGCCGACGGAATTTTCCATATAATCAACGCCCTTGCCCTTTGTGGAGCGCATAATGATAACGGTGGGCTTCTGCATTACGGTCTCAGCTTCATTGAACGCTTTTTCCATTTCGTTGAAGTCGTGAGCGTTAATGCTGATAACATGCCAGCCGAACGCCGTGAATTTCTCGTCAATAGGATACGGAGACATTACGTCGCCGATCTTGCCGTCGATCTGCAAACCGTTGTTGTCGACTATCGCGATAAGGTTGTCAAGCTGATAATGAGCCGCGAACATCGCCGCCTCCCATACCTGTCCCTCTTCAATCTCACCGTCGCCGAGTATTGCGTAGACCTTGTAGGTATCGCAGGATATCTTGCCCGAAAGCGCCATTCCGCAAGCCGCGGAAATTCCCTGTCCGAGCGAGCCCGTACTCATATCCACGCCGGGTATCTTTCCTCTTACGGGGTGTCCCTGCAGGCGTGCGCCGAGGTGACGAAGCGTTTTCAGCTCCTCAACGGGAAAAAAACCGCGCTGTGCAAGAGCCGAGTACAGCCCCGGAGCGGAATGTCCCTTTGACAGCACCAAGCGGTCACGGGTAGGCATATCCGGCTCCGCAGGGTCTACGTTCAAACGGTGCATATACAAGTACGCCAGCAGATCCGCGATAGACAGCGAGCCACCCGGGTGTCCCGCCTTAGCGGAATGAGTGCCCTCAATTACGCCCATTCTGATCTTTGTGGCAGCTATTTCAAGCTGCCTTATCAGTTTGTCATCCATTTTATGATCCTCCTAAATACTTATGCTATATAACAAATTATCTGCATATATATCCCAATGTCTTGGGATAATCACTGCCCGAAAATCCGGGGTCGATACCCCATGCCGCGGCGATCTCGAGAACATGATCCTCGGTCGGCAGCTGAACCTTTTCGGGGTCATCGGCGGAACTCGTTATCATATTCAAGAATCCGAGACGTTCCTCCTCGGGAGTGAGCGCACCCTTATTCAGCAGCACCTCGCCATCGCAGCCGCACCAACCGTAACCGCGAACCATTTCGCCGTCAACATATTTCACCCAAGCGTGATACTCCGAAACGCGGTGCGTGGAGAAGTACTGCAGCTCGGGAAATTTCTTCGCGCTCTCGTCAAGCAGTTCGGGCGCGAGCGTGAGCAGAGCCATTCCGTAATTCACTACCAGCACATAACCGTTAAGCACAGGCGATATGAACCGGTAGCCGTTGTATGCCATTTCAATGCCCTTGTCCCAATTCGACGGCTCGAAGTTCTTCAAACCGAGCTTTCGGATAACGTCTGTCGGGGAGTCCGACTTTACACAAAGCCAGTTGCACTTATAGCCGAACGGCACGGGGAAATCCGGCTCGCTGCCGGTTGCGGCGCGCATCGGCTGCAACGGCTGCACTGCGGCAGATGCGGCGGTCTTGACTGCCTCCTTCGGCTGTTTTTCCTTATTGAGGTACTTGCTTTCGCTGAATAAATCGTCTAAAAAACCCATGGTGTTACCTCCGTTAAGTTATTTTATATTGCATAAAAATCCCGTGGATGCGGGATATGTCTTTCGGGTAAAGCCGGTGTCGATACCCCAAGCGGCAGCAATATCCAGAACATTCTGCTCATCGGGGAAGTCGTAGTTACCCCAATCCGCTTTGCTGTCGGGCAGCAGGTTTGTAAGTCCAAGCTCCGTTTCCTCGGGAGTTACCGCGCCTTTATTCAGCAGCATCTCGCCGATATCGCCGCACCAGCCGTAGCCGCGTATCATCTCGCCGCCTGCGTACTTTACCCACGCGTGATATTCCGCGACGCGGTGAGTGCTGAAAAACTGAAGCTCCGAGAACTTCTTAGCAAGCTCGTCAAGGTTTTCTGGGGCGGTATCAAGAACGTCCATACCCCAATTGACAACAAGAACATAGCCGTCCAGCACAGGCGAGACAAACACACCTTTGCCCCCGTAAACACCGTCGTTCCAATTACACGCGCGCGGATTTTTCAATCCGACCTTCTCAATGACCTCCCCGGGAGAATTAGCCTTGACGCACAGCCACGAGGTCTTGTACCCGAACGGAACGGGTTTATCGGGAACGATCTGCGCGGCAGGCTCGTTTACTTGCGGAGGTGCATTATTCACGCCGTTCGCCGAGCTTGCCGTGTTCGCGGAATTAGGTTGAGCGTTAAGTCCCATTCCGTCCGTAAACGCCTTGCCGAGCGACTTGATAAAGTCAAACATAGTTACCTCACAATTTCTCGATATAGTCAATGACCTCGGCTATCGCGCCGCTGTTGTTATCGCAGACGATAAGGTCTGCCGCCGCCTTGACGCTCGGCTGAGCGCTTGCGACCGCTACGCCCAAATCCGCTTTTTGTATCATTGCAGTGTCGTTCATATAGTCGCCCGACGCTACCGAGAACCTGTCCTCGGCGTGGAGCAGACGTATCAGCTCCGCGAAGCCGCGCGACTTGTCAACACCCCTCGGCAGGCACTCGAAATAAAGCGGCGCGGAACGCACCCACTGCGCATCCTCAAATCCGCCCGTCCGTACCGTCCTTTCCACTTCGTCAAGCTCATCGGGTGGCGCGGCGATAACGAATTTCAGCCAGCCGCCCTCGGGTATCTCGTCGAGGGGTCTGCGGTCGGGGGTAACGCTCTCCATTTCGAGGTGCTCACGCTCTGTTTCGTTCAGAAACGGCACGAAAACCGTGTGCTGATGAAGAACCTCAAACCCGAGCCTGTTCGGAAACATCTTGTTTATCCTGCGGATATATTCGCGCGCCTGTGAGCCTATCTCGCACTGCCACAGGAACCTGTCCTGCTTAAAGTCGAACACTCCCGCGCCGTTGAACAGCACCGACGGTATTTCCAGATGAAGCACGTCCTCGACTATGCGCCTTGCCATTGCCCAGCCGCGACCCGTCGCCGTCGTGAACAGTCCGCCGCCCGCACGGAAACGCTCAATCGCCGCCATGTCGCGGTCGAGAATGCGCTTGTCGTCCGTCAGCAGCGTACCGTCGAGGTCGGTCATATAAATTACCTTGCCGAAATCCATATCAGCCCTCTATTCTATGCTTTTCAGAAATTTCGTAAAATATTCGGGCAGCTCCGAGTCGAACTCCAGATATTCGCCCAGCCTCGGGTGAACGAACCCAATCTTCTTTGCGTGAAGGCACTGTCCGCCGAGCCATTTCGGCTTGCCGTTTCCGTATACCTCGTCGCCCGCGACGGGGTGTCCGATGTAGGACATATGCACACGTATCTGGTGTGTTCTCCCCGTTTCGAGCTTAACCGCGAGATGCGTATAGACCGCGTAATTTCGTATCACGCTGTAATGCGTTACCGCCTCGCGCGAATTATCGGGGGTCACGCACATACGCTTGCGGTCGGTCTTATGGCGACCGATAGGCGCATTGACCGTACCGTCCTCCTTTATCGAGCCCGTCACGACCGCGCTGTATTCCCTTGTGAATGTATGCGCCTTTATCTGCTCGGACAAACCCAAATGCGCAAAGTCGTTCTTCGCGACCATGAGCAGCCCGCTCGTGTCCTTGTCAATACGGTGGACTATCCCGGGGCGTATCTCGCCGTTTATTCCCGAAAGACTGCCGCCGCAGTGATACATCAACGCGTTCACGAGCGTTCCCGAATAATGACCTGCCGCAGGGTGAACTACCATGCCTTTCGGCTTGTTCACAACCAGCAAATCCGCGTCCTCGTAAACTATATCAAGCGGTATATCCTCGGGGAAGATATCTGCGCTTTTCGGCTCGGGAAGCTCCACCGCGACTATGCTGCCCTCGTTCGGCACATCCTTTTTGCCGCACGGCTTGCCGTTCACGGTAACGAGACCCTGCTCAATAAGCTTTACCGCCGCGCTCCGCGACAGCTCGGTGCTGTCGGATATCAGCTTGTCCAGTCGGCAGCCTCCCGCCGCCGTAAATTCAATTCTGTCCCTCGTCTCCATTTTCTCCGTTGCCTTCACCGTCCGAGCCCTCGGCTATCTGCGCTTTTTTCTTTTTATGCGCCTTGATCTCGTCTACCAACACTATAATAAACAGCAGCCCTGCGCCGCACACCGCGCAGATATCCGCGACGTTGAATATCGGGAAATTTATCAGCCGAAAGTCGATAAAATCCACGACCAGACCATCGTTGAATATCCTGTCGATCAGATTTCCGATACCGCCGCTCAGGATAAGCCCCACGGACGCGACGTAAACGGGTCTTTTCACCTTTTTGAAAATCATAGCGTACAGCAAAACCAGAATAACCGCGGAGGTAATGGCGATTAGGAACCACTTGTGCCCCTGAAGCTTGCTGAACGCCGCGCCGCTGTTCAGACAATAATAGACGTTCAGTACCTCGGTATCGCCGATCTTGATTATATGAATAGTATCCTGCAGCTCCATGTTCGCGGAGACTATATATTTCGTCAGCCTGTCAAGTCCGACCAGCAGAGCCGCTATCAGTAGCCAGATGTATTGCAGCAATTAAAATTCCCCTTTTCGTCGATTATATCAGCTTTTTCTGTTTTTTTACACAAAAGTCAGGAAGGGGAAAATACCCCTCCCTGATCGGTTATTGCCTATTCAAAATGCGTTTTGATAACGTCCGCGCAGCGCTTACAGAGATTTGCGTACTTGCTGTCACTGCCGACAGTATCGTCGAATTTCCAGCAGCGCTCGCACGCGCAACCCGACTTCTTCGTTACCGTTACCGAGCACGCCGCGCCCTTGTATTCGCCCTCGCCGTTCGTGCTTACCTTAACGCCCGATACGATACAAGCGTCGGCAAGCTCGCTCTCGAGAGCCTTTACAGACTCGTCCGCAGTGAATATCTCCACCATTGCCTCCAGAGACTTTCCGATCACCTTGTCGGCGCGCTTCAATTCGAGAGCCGCAAGAACGTCTTCGCGGACGGCGTGTATCTTCGCCCACTTCTCCTCGTCCGCAGTCACGCCTGTTCTCTCTGGCATCTGATTGAAGATGACCGAGCGCTGATCGTCGTCATTTTTATGAGGCATAAACTGCCATATCTCGTCGGCGGTGTAACACAGAATAGGAGCTATCATACGCACCAACGCATCCAAAATAACGTACATCGCGGTCTGAACTGACTTTCTCGCGGGAGAGTCCGCAGACTCACAGTACAAGGTATCCTTAACGATGTCGAGATAGAAATTCGACATATCCACAACGCAGAAGCTTATAAGTGCGTGATACGCGAGATAATAATCGAACGCCTCATACGACGCCTTTACCTTGTCAATCACCTCGTCAAGACGCGCAAGCGCCCACTTGTCAAGCTCGCGAAGCTTTTCGAACGGTACCATTTCGGTGTCAGGGTCAAAGCCCTTGTTATCATTAAGATTACCGAGAATATAGCGCGCTGTATTGCGTATCTTGCGGTAGCTCTCGGAGAGCTGCTTAAGCATATCCTTGGAAACGCGGATATCCGCGTGATAGTCGAGAGACGCTACCCACAGGCGCAGAACATCCGCGCCGAAGTCCTTGATGACCTCCTCGGGGAATATCTGGTTACCCTTGGACTTGTGCATCTGCTGACCGTTTCCGTCGACTACCCAGCCGTGAGTGCAGACCGCCTTGTACGGCGCCTGACCCGTCGTCGCGACGGATGTGAGCAGACTCGACTGAAACCAGCCGCGGTACTGATCGCAGCCCTCCAGGTACATATCCGCGGGCCACGAAAGCTCGGGACGCTCCTTGAGAACAGCCGCGTGCGTGCAGCCAGAATCGAACCATACGTCGAAAATATCCATTTCCTTGCGGAATTTATTGTATCCGCACTCGCACTTCACATCCGCGGGAATGAACTCGCCCGCGTCCTTTGCATACCACGCATCTGAGCTTTCCGCCCTGAACAGGTCGGAGATAGCCTTTATAGTCGTATCGCTGATGATCGGCTTTCCGCAGTCCTCACAGTAGAGCATGGGAATGGGCACACCCCACCGTCTCTGACGGGAAATGCACCAGTCGGAGCGCATATTGACCATATTCTTAATACGCTCCTCGCCCCACTCGGGTATCCACCGAATGCCCTCGATAGCCTTGATGGTCTCGGGCTTGAACATATCCACGTTGCAGAACCACTGATCGGTCGCGCGGTAGATTATAGGCTCATGACAGCGCCAACAGTGCGGATACGGGTGAACGATCTTCTGCATTGCAAGCAGAGTGTTGTCATCCTCGAGGCGCTGAGCGATTGCCTTATTAGCGTCCGCGGTCTTTAAGCCGCCGAATTCACCCGCTTCCTCAGTGAGCACGCCCTTTGCGTCAACGGGAACGATAATGCTGAACATTCCCTTGTACTCAGGCTTCATGCAGACCTCAAAATCCTCCACGCCGAAACCGGGCGCGGTATGAACGCAACCTGTGCCGCTGTCGAGTGTTACGTGATTTCCGACGATAACCGGAGAACGTCTCGGCAGGAACGGGTGATCGGTCTCAATAAGCTCAAGATCGCTGCCCTTGAAACTGCCGACCGTGCTGTACTTCTTTATACCGACTGCCTCCATAACGGTGGGAACAAGTTCCGCAGCCATAAGCAGATATTCGCCGTTGGACCTGCTCTCCTCGTCCTCGACCTTAACAAACGTATACTCGTAATTCGGACCCAAGCATATAGCAAGGTTGCCGGGGAGCGTCCATGTTGTGGTCGTCCAGATAACGACATACGCCTTTTTCAGATCTATTCCCAAGCTGCCGAGCTTACCCTTGTCGTCAACAAGCGGGAACTTAACATAAATTGAATAGCACGGATCGTCCTGATACTCGATTTCCGCCTCGGCAAGCGCGGTGTTGCAGTCCGCACACCAGTAAACAGGCTTCAGCCCCTTGTAGATGTAACCCTTTTTGTACATCTCGCCAAATACCTCTACCTGCTTCGCCTCGAACGCGGGATTTATGGTAAGGTACGGGTCATCAAAATCGCCCCATACGCCCAGACGCTTAAACTGCGCCTTCTGATCGTCAAGGCAGGACAATGCAAACTGACGGCAGCTCTTGCGGAGCTCCACCGGGTCTACCGCGCCGCTGTCAACGCCGAGCTGCTTAATTGCCTTAAGCTCGATAGGCAGGCCATGACAATCCCAGCCGGGCACATAATTTGCGTTATAACCGGTCATAGCCTTATATTTAACGATAATATCCTTGAGCACCTTGTTGAGCGCGGTGCCGAGGTGAATGTTTCCGTTTGCATAAGGAGGACCGTCGTGCAGCGTATAGGAGGGCTTGCCCTTGTTCTTCTCGGTAAGCGCGTAGTACATACGCTCGCGCTCCCACTTCTCCAGCATTTCCGGCTCTCTCTTGGGCAAATTGCCGCGCATCGGAAAATCGGTCTGCGGCAGATTTACCGTACTGTTAAGATCCACTGACATATTGAAATCTCCTCGGTTTTGTTTATATATTTATATTTATTTATTATTTTTGCCGAACTGCAGCTTGTCGTGACGGGATGTACCCTCCTCGGGCGACTTGAAAAACGGCAAATTATTTTCGGCGGTCTTATCCGCTACCTTGCTCTCCTCCTTAGCGGGCTCTTCCTTTTTATCCTTGGACTTGTCCGCAGGCTTTTCAGCAGGCTTGGGAGCGGGCTTCGGCGCGGGCTTGGGCTTCTGCTGCGCAGCCTTTGCGGCGTTTGCCTGAGCTGCCTGTGCCGCCTGTTTTTTACGCTCCGCCTCGCGCTTTTCCACTTCCTCGGCAGTTCTCTTTATATAATCGTTCTCGCACTTCTCGGGCAATGCCTCAATAAACGCTATATGCTCCTTGTAACCCGCGAGTATCTTAGTCCTGTATTCAAGAACCTGCTTACGCGTCTGCTGGAGAATATTCTCCTGTATCTCCTGCTGTCTGTCCATTGCAGCCTTAATCTCGGCAGCCTTGTTATTAGCGTCGCTGACGATCTTCGCAGCGGCGGCGTCCGCGTCCGCACGCGTTTTCTTGGAGTATTCGTCCGCATCGTTTACCAGTCTCTCGGACTTGGTCTTAGCATCGGCAAGCTGCTTTGTTACAGTCTCGTTGGTCTCCTTTGTGAGTTTTTCCGCCGAAGCCTTTGACTCGGCAACGATAGCGTTGCCCTGCTTCTGCGCTACAAGCAGCGCGTCTCTGAGGGCGTCCTCATCGTCGCGGTACTCGCGTATCTTATCTGCCAACACCTCAAGTTTTCTCTCAAGCTCGCCCTTCTCCTTCTGGAGCTGTGCAAACTCGTCGGAGACCTCCTTAAGGTATTCATCTACGTCATCGGGCTTATATCCGTTAAAAGCCGCTTTTTCAAACTTCTTGGTTACAATTTCCTTTGCGTTCATTTGATCTCTCTTCCCTCCGAAATTCAGCAGGATATCCTGCTCCTGTTTCATAACCCGTTCACATAGCCCGAAGTACTCCGTTGAGTTGCTATATGTATAGGCTTTTTTACCGAAAAAGCATAACTGCTTTTATAGGAATAGCGGCGTATCGGCACGCCATTCCTATAAATACAGCATTCAAGACCGTGACAAAAACGGTCTTATGCGTATTTCTCTATAACAACACGCAGCCTGCCTTTTTTGGTCTGTCCGACGATCTCCGCCAATCGGAACCTCCCGTAGCCGCGAATTGAAATTACCGTTTTTTCCTTTACAGTGCCGCTTACATTAAGACACACCGAAAAATCCGCACTTACCTGCCCCGATTTTATGAGCGACGCGGATTTCTCTCTTGAAATATTTGTACATGCGCCCACAATACAATCAAGCCGCAGCGACGATACCGCCGCGGCTATCCTCTCAAGCTTCGCTTTCGGCAGCTCTCTCGTAATGCCCCTCTCGGTCTTTACGCCGACATTTCCGATCTTTGTGATATCAACAATCAGCTCGGCTGCCGTATCAAGGCAAAACACGATCGCATATTCCTCTGCGACTAAGATATCCCCCACAACGCTGCGCTGTAAGCCGGTCGAGAGAACAGCTCCTAGAAAATCACGGTGCGAAAGCTTATCGCTCCTGCGAAAAGAAAACGTGACGGCGCGCACGGGGAAAAGCTCGTCCGCAGACACCTCCTCGGCATATGTGCCTTTGAGAAATCCGCAGACATTCCTTGCCGCGCCGTCATATCCGCCGTAAAATATCGGAACCGTGCCCGTTTGCGCCGCTCCATAACCTGCCACTATCGCCTCCCGCTCATTCAGAAAGCGGGAGAAACGCGGAACTCCCGTTCTTTGGCTCAACACGGCCAAATCGGAAATATGTGCAAACAGAAAACGTTCCTCAGCATTTAAAAGCTCGAAATTCACTTTATGCCGTATTACTCGTCGATGTTGTTAATCCAGTCAACGTTCTTTGGTGCAACTGCGTAGCAGCAGGTGTCAACCTTCTTGATCCTGCCCTCGAAAGCAGCTGCAACGCCCGTCATAAAATCAACGATACGTGTTCCGATCTCCTGATCAATACCGTTAAGGTTCAGGAAGATGATGGTACCCTCGCGCAGCATATCTACCGCGCCGTTCATTACCTCGTCATATCCAGACGGCTTCATGATGAACAGCTTGGGAATTCCAGAACCGCTGTGCATATTGATGATCTTAGAGCTGCTTGAATTATTGCCGTAAGAGCTCGAAAAATCGGAATAACCCGAAGAAAAGCCTGCCTCCTCGTTCGTTACAGCGTTGGAAGAGGTATCATATCCATCGTCGTAATCCACAAATCCCTCGTTCTCGTCCCCCGTGCCGAAAATGCTCTTCAAAAAGTTCGCCATTGTTAATTTCCTCCCAATTATAAATATTTTCTGTATCCGAACAGACCTGAGCCTATACGGACAATTGTGGCCCCATATTTTATTGCCGTCTCATAGTCTCCCGACATTCCCATCGAGAGTGTGTCGAACATCGCATTCTCTCTGTTATGTGCGTTCTCGACCTTCAAGTGCTCGAACAGCTCCTGCATTTTCGCAAAAACGCTCTCCGAACAGCCTGCGGGCGGTATCGTCATCAGACCCCTCAGCCTGATGTTCGGCAACGCGGCAACCTCCGCGCAGAACTCACCCGCGCTGTCAGCCGTTATGCCGCCTTTTGTTTGCTCCTCACCTATATTTATTTCGGTGAGTATATCCATAATTATCCCGTGCTGCGCCGCGCGGCGATTGATCTCCTCCGCCAGTCTCATACTATCCACGGAATGTATCATTGATACCTTATCAATGATGTACTTCACCTTGTTGGTCTGAAGTCCGCCGATGAAGTGAACCTCCGCGGGCTTGTAATTTTCCCGCTTGTCAAGGTACTCCTGAACCCTGTTCTCGCCCAACAGTGAAACTCCCAGATCTAGAGCGTAATTTATCCGTTCGAAACTGACTGTCTTAGTAACAGCCATAATCCGAACTTCACGCCCCGATCTAGCTATATTCTCACAGATACCGAGGTAATTCCTGCGAATATCCTCAAAGGTAGTCTGCGTATTATCGGATAACTTTTCCATCGTACAAATCTTTACCCTCGGTAACTATCTCATCATACAGCTTAAGATAATCATCGTCCGTCTTCTGCGAGCAGATGACATAGCCCTCGCCCCAATAGACAACGTTCACCTTTTTAAAGACCAGACTGTCTCCGCGCACAATGAACACTCCGCGCTCGTCATTTTCATTATAGCGCAATGCCTTTCTTGATACACGAAGTCCGCCGTAACTGTTGACAAGCAGCTTGAAACGCGCAGTACGCCCCGACGCGACCGCTGAATTCAGTTTATCGCACTCAAAAACATACACAGCCTTATTATCGCCGCAATTCTTCACCGATATGATGTCCGCGTCAATAAGGTACGTACCAGAACCGACACGCAGCGTGACTTCGCTGCCCTCGTACAGTCCGAACATCTTCTCGGTGTCGACGACTGCCGCAACGCGCCAGTGATAATCGCCGATAAGCTTTCCGATAGCGTTTGAGCTCCGCGTTTTCGTGGGGGACGCAATCACCTCGTTAATCTTATCCTCGGTGATATCCTCCGCGCTCGTGTAGCCGAGATCACCCTCGTATCCGTCAACCTCGCTCACGAAATAACCCGCGCCGCCCGCAATGACCTCCTGAACTCCGCCCGAAATGAGCACGTTCAGCCTGTTGATCTCATCGTTGAGCTGCTTTTTCTTCGTACCGTAGCCGTCTGAAGCCTTCAGCGTGATCTCGCGCTTGCACATGGCCTCCAGCAAAGCACTCTGTTTTTCGCCCGCAGCGTTAAAGTCGCCGTCTATTATACTCGAAATGATATCCGAATGGCTCTCGTTTATCTGTATGGAAATAGCTTCAAGCTGAGAATTATCTGTGCCGACAAGCCTTTCAGCGCTCTCAAGCACCTCGACCTGCTTTTGCAGCAGACCGATCTCTCTCAGATAAGCCGCGTCATTATCGCTTTTGTAACGCCTTGCCACAACAGAGCTTTTACCAACCTTAGAGCCGTTGACCTGCTCATAACTCAATATTCCGGTACCGCCGTCGTAGATCAGCGTTTCATCGCGCAGATACACACCGTCGAACGGTACCTCCTCCTCGATGTCGTAAAAGAATGCCGTCTCGGTGGTAAGTTTTTCGCCGCCTGCAAAGAATATCTGTCCCACAGCGACCAGTATGACAAACACGGACAATGTCACGATAATGACGGTCGTCCAGCCCGAGTTCATTTATTCCTCCTCGGACTTCTCGTAAGCGTCGAGTATGGAAACGGGCTTAAACGGCGTGATCGTGGAGATCGCGTGTTTATAGATCATATTCTGTTTTCCGTCCGTATCCAGTATGACGATGTAATTATCAAACCCCTTTACAATACCCTTGAACTGAAATCCGTTGGTGATATAGATCGTTACGGGTATCTTGTCCTTCCTTGCCTGATTGAGGAAAACGTCCTGTAAATTGATGTCTTTAGCCATTTTGACCACCTTTTCTCTCTGTATTAAAAAGCAGAAAAATCCACCGGGAATTTCCAACTTTTTCCTAGTGCCCCAACTATATAAATCTAGTATAACATACTTTTTTAAAAAAAGCTACTGTTTTTTAATGAATTTTTTAAAAAAATCAAAAAAAATTTAAGAAAAAGCCATTTTTATTCCATAATATGCATTATTTTCCAGAATATGTAAGAAATCACCGATAATTCTCACTATCGATGATTTTTACTGCTTTATCAACTATACTCAATAAATCGTCATTTTCACCAACTATTATATGTTGAATTCGTTCATCACGCCGAAACCATGTCATCTGCCGTTTAGCGTACTGACGCGTCCTCAGCTTCAGCTCCTCCACGCAATCCTCCAGAGTTCTCTCTCCGCGGAAGTAGGGATACAGCTCCTTGCAGCCTATTGCCTGCGCGGCTGTCGGACGGTCGGGCTGCTCGAAGCACTGCAGCGCCTCCTCAACCAGTCCGTTCTCCAGCATTATGTCGACGCGCCTGTTTATGCGCTCTCGTAACTGTTCGCGATCCTCGAAGTCGATAGTCAGCATTATAAACTCATACGGCGATGGCTCCCGCCTTGACATCGCCTTTGCCTGCGATATCGTGTGCCCCGTGGTCTTGTAGACCTCAAGCGCACGGATAATGCGTCCGACATTGTTCTCGTGGAGCGTCGCGGCAGTCTCGGGATCTACCTCTCGGAGCTTATCAAGCAGTGCCGCATTGCCGAATTCCTCGGCGAATTTCCGCATATCCTCTCGATAGGCGAAGTCCTGTTCGCTGTCGTCGAACATGAGGTTATCGACGAACGAGCTGATATACAGCCCCGTGCCGCCGCATATTATCGGTGTCTTGCCGCGCCTGAAAATATCGCGGACGCACTTATCGCACAGCTTGACGTAATCCGCGACCGAAAAGCTCTCCGTCGGTTTGAGAAATCCGAGCAGATGATGCGGTATACCCTGCTGCTCCTCGGGAGTAGCCTTTGCGCTCGCTACGTCCATATCGGTGTATATCTGCATACTGTCCGCGGAGATCACCTCCCCGTCATAGCGCTTGGCAAGCTCTACCGCAAGCGCGGTCTTACCCGAGGCGGTCGGTCCGCAGACTACGATTATTTTGTTCATATAAATATAAAACGCTTTCTTTTCGTTAAAAATCAATATACTTGCTAAGAATACCCACACACATGGGCGATACCTCTCCGGTTTCGGGATTTCTCTGCGAACGGATATTGTACAGATACCCCGTTTCGCCGTATCTGCCGAGATCGTTATTGTTATAACGGCGGTCGTCCATGCTTATCCCTGTGACCTTTAAGCAGATAACCGCGTGAGTTCCGTCCTCTGTAAGGTCGCGCTCCCACTCGAGTTCGCAGTCCATATTCAGGAAGCACTCCTTAATGCGAGGCGCGTTGACTCTGCACGACGGCTCAACGGTCAACCCAGAGGCGGTTATCTCATCCGTATTAAATCCGTTGTTCTTTATAGTATCCATACACTTATCGAGAATATCCGCGGACGGGAAGTTCACGACGCAGCAGCCCGTCTCCTTTATCGAACAATACATATGCCCCGATTTGTGAACGCTCGAGAATACGCAGTGATATCCCTCCGCACCCGTAAAAGTACACCACGACTGCATTGTCGCGTTGGGCATGCCGTTGGATTTATAGCCCGTGACCACCACAAGCGGCGACGGCACCGCCGCCGTATACTCAAGCCACGAAAAGCCGAAAAACTCTTGTCCCCCGAACGCCTCGGGGAACTTGTCAAATTCCTTTTTCATCTGAATTCCACCTGACTATTTAATATTTCGTATCGGGTGACGGATAACCGTTTTGCGCTTTTCGGGGGCGCATTTATTTGGATCGCTGATGTAAATTTCGTGGTGAAGCCGCTCTTCGGTGATATCGTTTACATACCCGTTTTCGGCAAGGAATTTGTCCATTGCGTCGACTGTCCGTGGCTCGTCGTCATAGCTGCCGATATGCATACATTGAACGCACAGACCCTCGTCCACCGTAAGCATTCCAGCGGCGGAGCAGTCAATTTTCTTTTTCCGAGCCGCCTCCGCCTTTGCCCAGTCGAACACCTCCGCGTTGACGAAATCGGGCAGCCGCAGCACGGATATCCACCGAAAGCGGCTTTTGTTTTCGTATTCGGCGCTCTCCCAGAAGCCCTCGAGCGGCGGCACTACGAAATCGAAATAGCCGTCTATGACGTGATCGCCGCGCTTGCTCATCTTAATGGTATACAATATCCCGTACAGCACCGAAACGGCGTTCTTATACGCGCCGCCATCCTCGTTTGGGTCGCCTTCACCGCGCACAGCCGCGTAGGTTATCAGCGGCACGGTGATAATCTCGGAAACGGTTTTCGGCTGATAAAGCGTCTTGAATTCCTTTTTGAAATCGTATGGCATAATTAAGCCCTCCTTAAATGCGCTTTAGTGATTGACAACCTCTTTGAAGAATACTTCTCCCATAATCAGAAGAAAACCGCCGATAAAGAACGACACGGCATTCGCGGCAAATGCGTATCCCACCGCTCTGCCCTCGCGTGTTCTTCGCTCCGTGAAGCGAGGAAGAAATACCGCGTACACCGACGCTTCCACCGTAAAAATTACAATCTCGGCTAAAATACACGCGGCTGCCGCGCCCAATCCTCCGAGATTTACATCTCCGACGGCTATCATAATATTCAAGAAAATCTGCGTACAAACGTTCATTATTATGATAAGTTTATACTCCTTTTTGCCGCGGTATCCGAACAGCCGCGCCACACCCAGCTCCAGCAGAACGGTTATCACGATCCGAACCAGCAGACCGCCGACCTCGATGTAAAAGCCCCTCGCGCCGCCGTTCTTGGCGATCGACATCTCTCCGTCGCTCACATCGACCGTAAAGTACGAATCAAAAGCGTACCGCTCAAGCATTTCGCTAAGGATATAACTGCCGTCGTCCGGAAAGTACAGCAGTATCTTAAATCGGTTCGGCGGGTCATATCCCCAAGTCCGGCTGCCGCCGCCCGTCATCTTATAGTATACTTTGTCGACGGGCGACGTGTAAAGAGAATACCCGTCCGTTGTCCGGGATATTTCGTACAGCGCCCGCCATTCGAGAGACATCTTTTCGATATATTCATCGGAATACCCCGGATCGAAATCCGAAAGCAGCGTGAGAAAATACTCTCTTCCGTCCTCCGTACCCGTCACGGATATCGTAAGCGACTCCTTCGGACCGCAGTCCGCGAACGCGGGGACTCCCGCCGCAAAAAAAATGAATACCGAAACCGAGATGATAGCTAAAACCTTTTTCATAATGTCCTCCGATTCATACCAAAACCAAAGCGGAACTTATAGTCAGATTATAATATAAATTACAAATTTTGTCAAGGTCGGCGTTTATGATTTCGGCTTTTTCGGTTTCTTCGGCTTAGGTTCAGGGAGCGCGTTGTATGTCGCCGTGACGAGCTCCGTCAGGAACCCGCGGTCGTCCACGTCCTCCACGAGGAAATAATTCTTCGTACCCTCGTACGGCGGCTTCTCGGGGAGCTTCGGGTACCGCTCCTTTATCCCGTCGGCGATCTTCACGAAAAATTGATCGTCGCACACCAGCGCGAAAATCTTTCCATTGCAGTACAGCCCGTACTCACCGAACATCTTCTTATAGGTTATCTCGCCAGCGCCGCGGCACTGCTCCGCGACGTATTCAACAAATTCTATCTTAGATGACATATGTCCTCCCGAATTAACCGTTCGCCCACTTTTTGCACTGTTCAATGCGCTTACCCTCGTCGCCCTGCTCCTTGTCGTAAGCCATGTCGTTCGCGAGCTTACATGGGAACTCCGCGCACTGTCCGCAGTGCTCGTGACCTTTACTCTCGCAGCTTGCCTTTACGGGACATTCGCCCCAGAATGGGTTTTCGATATTAGTACAGCCCTTGCAGCCCATGCTCTCCCTGTATTCGCACTCTCCGCATAAAATTCCGCATCTCGATTGTATCATGGTATATTCTCCTTTTAATTATCCGTCGGGTAATCAGTACCCGCCCACTTTGCGCATACGCGCAGCCGTCTGTCGTCTCCGTCGCCGTATTGAGTATCGAACGCCATTTGTTTCAGCGCCTCACACGGGAACTCCTTACACTCTCCGCAGTGAACGTTCTCCCTGCCCTCGCAGCAGATTTTGACGGAACATTCTCCGTGAAACGGATTTTTAACGTTGACGCAGCCCTTGCAACCCATTGACTGTACGAACTCGCAGCTCTCGCATAATATTCCGCACCTTGACTGTATCTCGCTCATACGCTCAGCTCCATTTCCAGAAATTTCCGAATATACGGGGTGTTCTCCTCCGACAGCGGTATCAGAAACGCGTTGTTGCGGCACTTCCTGTAAACCTCGCCGTCCATCGTGAACTCGTAGCCGCCCGTGCAGTGCGGATCGTCGCCCGTATCGGTGAGCTTGCGGCAGTCGTTAGACTTTTTCGTTTTGCTCTTGATCTTTTCGGGCAGCGTATCGAGAAAGTCTCCGTACTCCCCAGAATGTGCCGCGTAAATCCTCGCCTGCGTTCCGCTTTTGCGCATAACGAAATTCAGCAGCGTTTTCTTGCTGTCACCGCGTAAATACGACACGACAAAGCCGCTTTTCGCCGTTTTGAGCTTGCACTCGCAGCCGTTTTCCAAAAGGAAATCGTTAAGCTCCGAAACAAAACCGCGGTTGCTTTCCTCAACTGTTTCAAGAAATTCTCCAAAGTTACTCATCTATTAAACCCCTTTTCTACTAAAATAAGCCGTAAAGGCTAGTATTAGTATACCTCGGATTCGGAGAAATTTCTTGTAAAAAAACGACATTATCCGCGATTTATTGCATAATCTATCGCTTGCTTGGGATTCATAAGGTGACGGCGGCGGAAATCGTTGAGCAGGTGCGGCTGATCGGCATAGCCGTACTTCTCCACCGCATCGAGAATATTGAGATCGGGGCGCGATATCATCTCCTGCCACAGCAGCTGATACCTCACCAGCGATGAGAACGCCTTCGGAGATATCCCAATAGCGGCGGCAAACGTTCGCTCCAGCGTCCGCGCCGAAAGCGTTGTGTGAGCGCATAATTCCGATATTTCAAGCGAGCCGTGATTGTCTATTATGAGGTCTATCGCGTTCAGTAAATTGTTGTCCGCACATATGCCGTCAAGGCGTTTCAGGAGCGCGTTTTCGGCGGCAGCGGCGCGTTCCTCGAACGTTTTGGCGCTTGCTATATACGGCGCAAGCTCCGCGCCTAAGTTCCCGAAAAACTCCTCCGTCGGGAACGCGAGGTTCTTGCTGCCCGTGAAATCGCGCTTGGCAAACAAATGCGCCGTCCAAGCGTAAAAGCGCACCCCAAAAAGCTCCGAGTCGCCGTTCGCCGAATAGAACGAGTTCTCGTCGATAGTGCAGAAAAATCCGCTGTTCTCCGTGCCGTCTATCCTGAAAATGATGTCCATACAGGTGTCGGGGATAACAAGCAGGTCGCGCTCGATCTCCCGCTCCGTCCAGAAGCAGCGTATATACGGAGACAGCGCCGCGCACGGCGCTGTCTCGCGATAACCGTCACGACCGAACGGAGTGCATAATATCGGCTTGTATTTTTCCGTAAGCAAATGCATTATACTATTCTCCCGAAATATTTTTCGATCTGCTTTTTGGATATCTGCGTCATTACGGGTCGCCCGTGCGGACAGTATCTGATATTGTTATCCTTTAAGACCATATTCGCGAGATACGCAAGCTCCGAAACGTCCTGATCCTCATTCGCGCGAATGCTCGCCTTGCACGCCATCGTATGCAGAACGTCGTCGAACAGCGCGCCCTCCGCATTGTCGTTGCCCTGTACGAGTATGTCCGCTATGCTTTGCAGCAGCTCCGCGGGGTCGGCGCTCTCGAGCGACTGCGGCATTCCCTCGACGAGAACCTTTCCGTCCTCTCCGAGCTTCAGCAAAATTCCCGTGTTCTCAAGCCGCTGTTTATAGCTGCCGACCGCCTCGTATTCCTCGGGCGACAGTGCAACCTCGCGCGGCTCTATCAGCAGCTGCCCGTGGATATTCACGCCCTTTTTGAACCGCTCGAAGTTAATTCGCTCGTGAGCGGCGTGCTTGTCGATAAGTATCATGCTCTCGCCGCTCTCGCAGAGGATATACGTCTTGAATAATTCGCCGATAACGCGGATATTTTCAACTGGGATCTCCTCCTCGGCGGGCGTTTGCTGCACGGCTTGAACGGGCGACACGAGCTGCTCGCGTTTCTCGAATGATTTGCTCGATAAAAACGAAAACCCGGGAAGCTCCTCCTGAACCTTTTCCTCGGAAATATTCGGCTTCAACTCGCTATGCATAAGAGGCGGCAGCACCTCGGGCAAGACCTCCTGCTCAGCGGATTGAACGCTTTCTGGCCTGGGAAACTCAAACGGCACAACTCTCCGGTAAAAGCTCTCGGGAGCGGACTTCTTTTCGGGAACGGAAGTGACGCTGCCCGACGGTATCGTTACCGTGGAAACAGGCTCGTCATCATTGTCGGTAGCGTTATTTTCGGACACGTTCGGGAGCTGTATCTCGCGGCTCTGATCGTAGCCGAGCAGACCGTTCTTGACCGCAAAATAGATAGCGTCGAACACCGATTTCTCGTTCGAGAACCGCACCTCGGTCTTTGCCGGGGAGATGTTCGCGTCAAGCAGCGCAGGGTCAAGATTGATACACAGCACACACGACGGAAATTTCCCGACCATTATGCCGTTGCGGAACGCCTCCTCAAGCGCCGCGCAGCAGAGCGGGCTTTTCACGCTCCGCCCGTTTACGAAAAAGTGCTGCATGGTACGGTTCGCTCTCGTGAACAGCGGTGAGCTGACATAGCCCGTCACGCCTATATCGCGGTAGATGTTGTCGACGGGTATCATTCCCGCCGCGAACTGCTTGCCGAACACCGCGTAAATAGCGCTGTAATACTCCCCGTCGCCCGACGTGAGCATGGTCTGCTTTCCGTCGCGGATAAACCTGAACGAAATATTCGGGTGAGACAAAGCTAACTTCTCGATAACATTCGCGCAGTAATTCCCCTCGGTAACGTCCTTTTTCAGGAACTTCAGCCGCGCGGGGGTGTTGTAGAACAGATCGCGTATTATTATCGTCGTACCGTCCGCGCAGCCTATTCTGTCGTACTCCGACGGGGTCACGCCCTCGATATTGTACGACGTGCCGAGCTTATCCACGGGGCGCTTGCTTATCGCCTCAATACGCGAAACCGCCGCCACAGACGCCAGCGCCTCGCCGCGGAAGCCGAGAGTGTTTATATTTTCGAGATCCTCCTGCGTGTACACCTTGCTCGTCGCGTGGCGAAGAAAAGCAAGCGGCATATCCTCATACGATATCCCGCACCCGTCGTCCGTAACGCGCATATACGCGATGCCGCCGCGCTTTATTTCCACGGAAATATTGCGTGCGCCCGCGTCTATCGCGTTCTCCGCAAGCTCCTTTATCACCGACGACGGGCGCTCTATCACCTCGCCTGCCGCTATTAACTCGTAAACGCTTTTATCAAGCTGATTTATCTTTGGCATTTGGAATTATTAACCTTTCTAGTTAAGCGAATCCTTCAATTCCTTAACGAACATCAGCGCGTCCATGGGGCTCAGCGTATTGATATCCGCCGCGCGCAATCTCGCGATAGCGTTCTGTTCGTTTACAGCGGCAAAGCTAAACTGCTCGTCCTTACTGCGCTCAATAGCCTCCGCAAGCCGCACCTTGCCGCTCACCTCGAGATCCTTAAGCTCTTCTTTAGCGCGCTGAATGACCTTATTCGGCAGTCCCGCAAGCTTTGCGACCTCGATACCGTAGCTGTCGTCAGTACCGCCCGGTACTATCTTGTGCAGGAACTTGATATCGTCGCCGCGCTTTGATACCGCGACGCTGAAATTCTTCACGCCCTTGTAGTCCTTCTCCATGGTGATAAGCTCGTGGTAGTGCGTAGCAAACAGCGTCTTGCAGCCTATCTTCTGCGAGATATGCTCCGCGACGGACTTCGCTATGGATATTCCGTCGAATGTCGAGGTGCCGCGGCCTATCTCGTCAAGTATAACGAGACTGCTCTTTGTCGCGTTCTGCAATATCTCCGCGACCTCGTTCATCTCCACCATAAACGTGGATTGCCCCGCCGTCAAATCGTCCGACGCTCCGACGCGCGTGAATATCCTGTCGACAACGCCGATCTTCGCGTACCGCGCGGGCACAAAGCACCCTATCTGCGCCATAAGCACGATTATCGCCGTCTGCCGCATAAACGTGGATTTACCCGACATATTCGGTCCCGTGATAATAAGCAGCCGATTGTCGGACTTGTCAAGATAAACGTCGTTAGGAGTGAAAGGATGGTCAAGCAGTATCTGCTCAATAACGGGGTGCCGCCCGTCCTTGATATCGACAATGCTGTCCATTGTTATCTCGGGCTTGACGTAGTTGTTCTCGAGCGACACCTGCGCAAACGAGCACAGCGTATCGACCTCCGAAACAGCTGCGGCGGTCCGCTGTATAAGCTCGAGCTTTGTCGCGATAAAGCTGCGTATCTCGCCGAACACAGCCTGCTCAAGGGCAAGTATCCTGTCGTTCGCGCCTAGTATCTCGCCCTCTACCTTTTTCAGCTCGTCGGTTATGTAGCGCTCGCCGTTCGTGAGCGTCTGCTTGCGGTGATAGTGCGCGGGGACCTGTCCCACAAAGCTTTTCGACACCTCGATATAGTAGCCGAAAACGCGGTTATATCCGACCTTCAGAGTGCGTATACCCGTCGCTTCACGCTCGCGCTGCTCTATCTCGCGGAGTATGCTCTCGCCGCCGCCCGTGATGTCGCGCAGGCGGTCTATCTCCTCGTTGAACCCGCCCTTGATAACGCCGCCGTCCTTTAAGCTTACCGGCGGCTCGTCGACGATAGCGTTCTCGACGAGCTGAGCTATCTCCGCGAGCTCGTCAATACTGCCGTTCAGCTCGATGAGCAGCTTAGACTTTAATACCGAAATCTCCTTTTTCAGCAGCGGCAGCCGCATACAGGTCTGCCCGAGCGCGTAGATATCGCGCGGCGACGCGGACTTGTACATAACGCGCGACATAAGCCGCTCAAGGTCGAACACCCCTTTGAGCGCCGCACGAACATCGCCGAGCACTGCCGAGCTTTGCATAAGCTCCTCCACCGCGTTCAGCCGTGAAAGTATCGCCGTATGCGAGATAAGAGGCCGCTCTATCCACGCGCGAAGCCTGCGCCTGCCCATAGCGGTGACAGTCTTGTCCAGCACCCACAGCAGCGAGCCGCGTTTTTCCTTTGTGCGCATAGTCTCGGTTATCTCAAGGTTTCGCTGCGCCGCGAGCCCCAGATCCATATACTCGATACCGCTGTGCGCGGTAAGCTCGACAAAGCGCTTTACGGTAGCCTTATGCGCCTCCCCGACATATCGGAACAGTGCGCACAGCGCCCTCTGCACCATACGCATGGACGATATCCCGAGCTGTCCGATGTCGCTTTTGTTTTCAAACTGCGCCGTAATGACCGACAAATCCGAATTGTCGAAGGTATTCTCGTCGGGCATTTCGCACACGCAGCTTTTAAGTCTGCCCGTAACGAACGAGTGGACTTCCTTTAAATCAAGAAATCCCTTGTTTATGAGCAGTTCAACCGGATTGAACCGGGAAAGCTCGGCAATTATTTCCTGCTCAATATTTTTTCCGCTTTTTTCAAACACGTGTATCTCGCCTGTGGAGATATCCGCGAACGCCAGCCCGACCGCGCCGTCCTCCGCGAATATCGAGGTGATATAGTTGTTGCTGTCATCGGTGAGCATGGACGCCTCCGTGACAGTGCCCGCCGTCACAAGACGGATAACGCCGCGCTCCACAAGACCCTTTGAGGCGTGCGGGTCAGTAAGCTGCTCGCAGATAGCGACCTTGAAGCCCCTGTCGATAAGCCGCTTTATATACTGCTCCGCGCTGTGGAACGGCACTCCGCACATCGGCGAACCCGCGCGCGCGGTAAGCGTAAGCTCCAGCTCTCTCGATACCGTAGTCGCGTCCTCGAAAAACATCTCGTAGAAGTCTCCCAGACGGAAAAATAAAATATAGCCGCCGTATTTTGACTTTATGTCAAGATACTGCTTTAGCATCGGAGAGACCTTTTCGCTCCGCTGTTCGTTGTCCGCCACAAAAATCACCTCAAATCAAAAAAACCTCTTAGGTTCGGTAATCAGCCGCAGCCGCCGCAGGTAGAGCAGCTTCCCGAGCACTCCGCCGCCGGCGGTTCGCTCGGACAGGTAGCGGGGTCCGCACCCTCAACCGAATAGGTGAGGATCGTGTTGATCTCGCTCATCAGCTTGTCCATGCCCTGCTTTGCCATCGTGAACGCCGCCATATTCTCGTTGGACATCACCGCGTCGTATGCCGAGTGCATTTTCGCGGTAAGCTCCTTTACCTTTTCATTATTGATCTCGCCCTCGGGCTTGTCCGACTCCATTGACAGATTTTGTCTGATAAGGTTGAACTCGCCGATAAGATTCTGCAGCTCCGTATCCGCGTCATTCGCGTTCTTCGCGTTGACATACTCGATATATCTTTCGTCAGCCTGTACTACCTTTCCAAGCTCTCTTGCCGCTTCAATAACAGTCATAATAAATTCTCCTTACAAATTTTTCCGTGTTTCCTCCGCAGAGAAAACGTCTTATACTATCTTTCCCACGAGCGCCCATTGATACGCCCGTTCTATCTTAACGTTGACGAACCCGCCGATAAGCGACCTGTCGCCGTCAAAATCCACAATTACGTCCTGAGGGGTCTTGCCCGTGAGCAGGCTCGGGTCGGTTCTTCCCTCACCCTCGCACAATACGCGAAGGGTCTGCCCGACATACTTTTCGTACAAGCCGCGCCCTATATCACCCTGAACCTCCAACAGCTCCCTGAACCACCCGCCCTTTTCCTCGGCGGATACGGGGTCGGGCATTTCTGCAGCTTTAGTTCCCTTTCGCGGGCTGTAAATAAACGTATACAGCGAGTCGAACTTCACCTCGCGTATCAGCGAGAGCGTTTCCTCGAAATCCTCCCGAGTTTCCCCGGGAAAGCCCACGATAATGTCCGACGTGAGCGCCGCGTCGGGAATACGCTCACGGATATACTCAACTATTTTGATGTAATCCTCCCGCGTATAGTGACGGTTCATAAGTCCGAGAATTCTGCTGCTCCCCGACTGCACGGGAAGATGAAAATGCCTTGTCACCTTTCCGCACTCAGATATTGTGTCGATAAGCTCCCTTGTCGCGTCCTTGGGGTGGCTCGACATATAGCAGATACGGAACTCGCCGTCTATCGCGTTCACCGCTCTCAGCAGCTCGGGAAAGCTCGTCCCAAGCTCCTTGCCGTAGGAGTTTACGTTCTGTCCGAGCAGCAGCAGCTCCTTAGCGCCGCTCTGTATAGCCGTTCTCGCTTCGGCGAGGATGTCCTCTGTACTCCGCGAACGCTCACGCCCGCGCACATACGGCACTATGCAGTATGTACAGAAGTTATTGCAGCCGTACATTATCGGAATGCTAACTTTCAGCGCATTTTCGCGGCGTATCGGCAATCCCTCGGCTATTACCCCGTCGCCCTCGGGAACGTAAAACTCGCGCTTTCTCTCCGTCAATTGCCCGTATATCAACTCGGGAAGCGTGTGCAGCGCGTTGGTTCCGAACACCAAGTCGACATGCGGAAAGCTCCGCTTTATCTTCTTGACGATATGCTCCTGCTGGACCATACAGCCGCATACCCCGATAATAACGTCGGGATTGCGCCTTTTCTCGTGCTTTAGCGCCCCGAGATTTCCGAAAACCCTGTCCTCGGCGTTCTCACGCACCGCGCACGTATTAAATATGATAATATCCGCGCCTTCGGGGATATCGGAAAAATCGCAGCCCATTTCCGCCAGCATTCCCTTTATCTTCTCGCCGTCGCTGACGTTCTGCTGACACCCGAACGTGTGTACATGCGCCGTCGGCGGTGTTTCGCGCCGAGAGTTTATCTCCGCGCATTTCTCGATAAATCCGCGCTGTTTTGCCATTTCCTCGGCAGATATATTAGTTGTCATAATACCCCTATCTAAAAGCTCCGCTTACTGTTGCCTTGTTTATTATTTTGATTTATTAGCCACGCTAAACAGAGTGTCCACGCGCAGCGCAAAACCGAATTGCCATTAGGGCAATTCGAGCAAAAAACGCAGAGGGCTTCGGCGAAGCCGAAACTTAGTGCAAGACAATCAAGCATTTTGTTCACCTTTTCCGTATCGTGTAGCGCTTTCTTTGACCATGCTTAAATTCGACGGTTTTCGCGAACACCGCCGCCGAAACGTCTTCCGCTCCCGCGCCCCGCAACAGCTCGCCGACAGCGGAAAGTGTGCTGCCTGTAGTAGTCACCTCGTCGATAAGGATTATCCGCTTGCCCTTTACGTTGACACGCTTATCAACGTAAAAGCTATTCAATGCGTTTTTGCGCCTGTTCTCCGCGTTAAGCGACTTCTGCTCGCGCTTACCAGAAAAGGCAATCAGCGCGTTCACCATCGGTATGCCGACGCGCATTGCAAGGCGCTCCGCTATCAGTTCCGACGACGAGAACCCGCGTTTGAGCACACCCGCTCTACCGTTCGGAACGGGCACGAGCATATCCGCCTCAGCGCCGCACAGTCTGTCGCTCATCATCACCGCGAACGCGTCCGCGGGATAAACAAGACCGCCGTATTTCAGCATTAGCACCGCGTCCCGCGCCCTCCCCGTATAGAAGCAGCACGCATAAAGCGCCGAAATATTGTCGGACGGCGGCACTATACCGTGAACAAACGGCAGATACCTGTAGCACTCGCCGCACCAATAGTCCCCGTTATCGAGCACCTCTCCGCAGAACGGACACCTGTTCGGAGCGACAAGAGAAACAATTCGCCGAAAGCGCTCATAATTTCTCAGCGAATTAAACAAAATGATCCTCCAGCATAGGCTTAAGGCACGAAAACCGCTCTGTTCTGCGGTCGTTATACACCATGGAGCTTACCTTGACCTCCGTGCCGATGACGATAAGCGTTTTCTTAGCGCGCGTCACCGCCGTGTACAGCAGATTTCTGTACGACAGCCTGTCCATTCGGTTAGGCAGCGGCAGTATCACCGCGGGGTACTCGCTGCCTTGGCTCTTGTGAACGGTAATGGCGTATGCGTGCTCGATCTTTTTTAGCATATCGCCGTCATAAAACGCCTTTCTACCCTCAAAATCTATCTCGCATTTCTGATTTATTCTGTCGGTATCAATTATCTTCCCGATATCACCGTTGAATATTCCGTGCGATTTTTCCGTACCTCGCCGCCATTCGACGTCGTAGTCGTTCTTGGTCTGCATTATCTTGTCGCCGTCGCGAAAAAGCGTGCCGATAAAGTTCATCTCTCGCTTTGACTTGGACGGCGGGTTGAGCGCCAATTGCAGCTCCTTGTTGACCGCACCCGTACCGACCGTGCCCATTCGCGAAAGACACAGCACCTGAATATCGTCCAGCGGATCATATCCGTAAGCCTTCGGCAGACGCGTTTTGCACAGCTCGATAACTAGCCGCAGCGTGTTCTCCTCGCTGTCCGAGGGCATGAAAAAGAAGTCGTTCGTGCGGTCGTTCAGTTCGGGAACGTCGCCGTGGATAATACTGTGCGCGTTCGTGACGATAAGGCTCTTTGCCGCCTGACGGAATATCTCGGTAAGCTCGACCATGGGAACTTGTCCGCTGTCGATAAGGTCTCGCAGGATATTCCCCGCGCCCACCGACGGCAGCTGATTGCTGTCGCCGACCATGATCAGCCGAGTGCTGCCCTTCAGCGCCTTCAGCAGCGACGCGAACAGCATAGTGTCCACCATTGACATCTCGTCGATTATCACCGCGTCACATTGCAGCGGGTTCTCCTCGTTGCGCTTGAATGTATTCCCGCCCGAAAAATCCACCTCAAGCAGTCTGTGGATAGTCTGCGCCTGCGCGCCAGTGAGGTCTGCCATTCGCTTTGCTGCTCTGCCCGTAGGCGCGGCGAGCTTTATCCGCATTCTGCGCTTTTTGAACAGCGCGATAACACCGTTGAGCGTGGTGGTTTTGCCGGTACCGGGACCGCCCGTAAGGATAAACACACGGTTGTTCAAGCAAGCGTTTATCGCCTCAAGCTGGAGTTTTTCATATTCGATACCCTGCTCGGAGGCAATGCCCGCTATCTCGGCGGTGCAGTCGGTGTTCCCGTTGTCGGAATGCTTTATCATCTCCGCCATCCGCTCAGCTATGTATGTCTCGGCTCTGAAATACTCCGCAAGATAAATATACCGCGTATCGTAAATATTCGAGTCCACGATATCGCCCTGCTTCTCGGCGAACTGCAGCGCCGCGGCATACAGCTTATCGCTTACGATAAGCTGACGGGTCACGACGCTGCACAGATCGCTCTCGCGCATACAGCAGTTTCCCTCATCGGCGTTCATTCTCAGCACCCAGAGAATACCCGCAAGCACTCTCTCCTCGCTGTCGGGAGGGAAGTCTATGTCCTGCGCTATGCGCTCCGCGTCCGCGAAATGCAGCTCGATGCCGTTCATGCACAGACAGTACGGATTATCCTTTACGGCGCGTATCAGATCGGTGCCGTATGCCTTCCACGCCGCCGAAATAACGTATTGCGGTATCGAATATTTTGAGAAAAACGTCATTACCTTACGCAGTCCCGTGATATTGTGAAATTCCTGCCCTATGACCTTCGCGCGTTCGGGAGTAATGGTCTTGATAACGGAAAGCTGCGCGGGGTCGTTTTCGAGAATATCCATCGTTCTCTCGCCGAACGCGTCAACGATACGCTTTGCCGCAGACGGTCCCAGACCTCGGATAACTCCCGAGCCGAGATATTTCCGTATAGCGTCGACGTCCTGCGGCAGTGAGCGCTCGAAGATGTCTACCTTGAACTGCCTGCCGTACTTCGCATTAGTGATGTACTCGCCGTACAGCGTCAGCCGCTCTCCCTCGCGCACGTCTCCCATATTGCCGACCGCGGTGAGCAGTGTGCTTTCGACGTTCATATCCAGCACGATATACCCCGTCTCTTCGTTGAAGTAAACCACATCCTCAACATCGCCCGTTACGCATATTAAGTTGTCACGATCATTTTCGACTGTCATTGTTTCACCGACCCGTACCGACGGCGTTACTTTCCGAAAGCTCCGTTCCGTCGGCGATAATGTATACTTTTCCGATAAACGGAGACTTTTTCGCGTTTTCTAAAAATTCGTCTATATTCTCATCATTTTTAACGTAAACGTCGAACTCGCGGGACGCACTGTCCAGCAGCGCCTTTGCAAGCAGGTGCAACAGCGTTGCAAGCCCGAAAATGGAAATGAACATAAGTCCGAATACGTATAAAAACTCCATACAAATGCCCCCTCTCGGAGCATTATATGCGCTTTGACGGCAATGTGTCCGCCGCACTTACCCTTCAAGAAGAATGCAGTTCCAGCCCTCTTCGTTTTTCGCGTTGACGACCTTCCAGCCGTTTTCGGAAAGCGCCGCCGTCACTTCGTCAACGCGCTCGTCGATTACCCCCGAGACCATCAATTTGCCTCCGTCATTGAGAAATTCCTCAAAAAGCGGGCTCATCGCGATAATAACGTCCGCGACGATATTCGCGCAGATAACGTCGTAGCCGCCGCCTATTTTTTCGCGTAGCGCCTTATCCTCGATAATATTTCCGCAGTACGCGTTAAAGCTTGTGAATTTGTTCTTTTCAATGTTTTCCGCGGCTGTTTTTACAGCGTTCTCAAAGATATCGCATATAGCGACCTCACGTGCGCCCAACAGCAACGCCGCTATCGACAGTATTCCGCTGCCGCACCCGAGATCAAGCACACGTTCGCCGCCGCTAATGACATCCTCCAGCATTTCCATCACCATTTTGGTTGTATGATGCTGCCCCGTACCGAACGTGGACGCGGGGTCTATTTCGAGTATCCTGTCGCCGTCCTTGGGCTCAACGTCCTCCCACGATGGCTTTATGATAAGGCTCTTACCAACTCTGAACGGTTTGTAGTACTTTTTCCAGTTGTTTGCCCAATCCTCTTCCTTGACGTTTGCAAGCTCTATGCGGATATTGCCGTAATAGCCGTCGGAGTTGTTCGCCTTGTAGCCGCCGACCAGCCCGCGTATCGCCGCTAAGGTCTCCGCACCCTGCGCGTTCTCGTGAACGTACAGAGTTATGTGCGGCTCGACGGTTTTCAGCCCCATAAGCTCATCGTCGACATAATCCCAATTCGCGTTCTTGTCCGCGAGGAAGTCCTCGAAATCTGCACTGTCCTGGATTATAAAGCCCGTTATCCCGTACTCGGCAAGCGCACCCGTTATCCCGTCTATTGCCTGCGACGAGGTGTATATGTCGATTTGAATAAAGCTGTCCATTTTGCCCTCCCGAAATTTAGTCCGCATTAAACAATCATATTTATTATACTACATATTGTACAAAAAATCAAGGGATAAAATATATTTTGCGCATTTTTCGCAAATATTTTCACACATAAAGCCGCTCACGAATGAAGTATGTGCAAATTTCACAAAATTTCAACCTCCCGAATTGTTTGTCGAAAAAAGTCGAAAAGTATTTCAGTTACTCCATCAATTGAAAAATATTACAAATTATGCTAAAATAATTTTGCACAACCAAGATATATCTCAATGCAGATTTTTTCGTTGCCCCCAAGCAAACACCTTTATTCCACTATCCCTTGGAGCATATGAGAAAAACAAAAAGGAGGACATAATAATGGCAAAGAAGTATAACGACAACGCTCTGAAGAGGGAATTCGGCACAATTATCCGAAACCGACGACTGAAGAAACAGATCACTCAGGAACAACTGTCGGAGCTGACGGGAATAACGGTGGTCTACCTGCGCGACCTCGAAAACGGAAACTACACCGCGACATGGATAATATGGTTAAAGCTGTGTACTCTTCTTGAGCTTGACATACCCGGATTTCAGAAAAAGTATATCGTTCCGCAGATCGCCAAAAACGAAAAAGCCGAGAAAACCGAGCAGATTAATTGAAAAAGATACCCCGCCTAAGCAGGGTATCTCAGTTTGCAGAAAAAGTCATTTTAACCCGCATTTCCCGAACTGGCTTGGCGCGAGGGTTTATCGACAGTCTGAGATCCCCTGCCGAAGCAGGGGATATTATTATGCATATTTATCGGATTACTTATTCCAGTCGTAGAGCTTGCGTATCTCCGCGCCTACCTGCTCGAGCTGGTGCTCAGCTTCGATACGGCGGCATGCATTGAAGTGCAGTCTGCCTGTCTTGTTCTCGTTGATCCACTTGGAAGCGAACGTACCGTCCTGAATTTCGGTGAGTACCTTCTTCATTTCCTTCTTGGTCTCATCGGTAATCAGGCGCTTGCCTGTCTCGTAATCGCCGAACTCCGCTGTGTCGGAAATGGAGTATCTCATCATAGAGAAGCCGCCCTTATAGATAAGATCAACGATAAGCTTCATCTCGTGAATGCACTCGAAATACGCGTTCTGAGGATCGTAGCCCGCCTCAACGAGAGTCTCAAAGCCCGCCTTCATAAGAGCGGTAACGCCGCCGCAAAGTACTGCCTGCTCGCCGAACAGGTCGGTCTCGGTCTCCATCTTGAACGTGGTTTCGAGAACGCCCGCGCGTGCGCCGCCGATACCCGCAGCATAAGCCAAACCCGTGTCAAGAGCCCTGCCCGTAGCGTCCTGATGTACTGCGACCAGACAAGGAACGCCCTTGCCCTCTACATACTCGGACCGAACGGTGTGACCCGGACCCTTAGGCGCGATCATGATAACGTCAACGTCCGCTGGAGGAACGATCAGACCGAAATGAATATTAAAGCCGTGCGCAAACATCAAGGTCTTGCCTGCGGTAAGATTCGGAAGAATGCTCTCCAGATAGAGCGCCTGCTGTTTCTCATCGTTGATAAGTATCATAATGATGTCTGCTTTCTTGGCAGCGTCCGCGGCGGTCGCGACCTCCAGACCCGCTTCCTCAGCCTTCTTCCAGCTCTTGGAGCCCTCGTACAGACCAACCACTACCTTAACGCCGCTGTCCTTGAGATTCAGCGCGTGAGCGTGACCCTGTGAGCCATAGCCGATGATAGCAACTGTCTTGCCGTCGAGCGCGGACAGATTACAGTCCTCGGAATGATACATCTTTGCCATAATAATTATCTCCTTTATACAATTTTATTTCGACGCTTTTTAAAGCGAGGATTTCGTTAATTCTTCACTGTAACCGCCTGCTCGCCCTTTTGTATAGCGATAGTACCCGTGCGGACTATCTCCTTTATCCCGTAAGGACGCAGAAGCTCCTCGAAATTATTGATATTCTGGGTATTATCCGACATCTCGATAGTCACGGAATTCGCCGAGATATCCGATATCTTTCCGTGAAACAGCTCGCATATGCTCAGCACCTCTGGACGCTGCTTTGCGGTACAGCTTATCTTTATCAGCACAAGCTCTCTGCTAACCATGCTTTCGGGTGATAAGGTCTTTACCTTGATGACGTCTATCAGCTTGTTGAGCTGCTTTTCGATCTGTTCGAGCGTATAATCGCTGCCATCCGCGACGATCGTTATTCTTGACACGTTCTCATCGTCGGTAACCCCCACCGCAAGGCTGTCGATATTGAACCCGCGCCGTGCGAACAGTCCCGCGACACGAGCCAGTACGCCCGCGTGGTTTTCAACTAATACGGATATAGTATGTTTCATTTTAACCCCTTATTTAAAAGCAAGTTGCGAATCGGCTCACTGCGTTCGCCCAGCCGAGCGACAATGCAAACTTTTCGCTCCGCTTCATTTCGTTTCGCTCCACTCCAAATATGCAGCGTCACTCGCTTTCGCAACTTGCCCTGCGACAAAATAATGTTGCATTTGGCATTAGATTGCCTACTGCGATTTCGGAATGTTGCCTTCAGATAATCACAATATCGTTTTCTCCAGCTCGGGAACAGCCACTTCAAGCAGGAACGGATTGTCCGAGGAGATCAGTTTTTTGATACCTTCTATCGCGCTCTCCTCACTGTCCGCGATCATATTTCCCATACCGTAAGCCTCGGCAACCTTACAGAAATCGGGACTGCCGTCGAGCGATACGCCGACCAGTCTGTTCTCGTAGCTGCGCTCCTGCACCTCGCGAACCATTCCCAGAAACCTATTGCGCATTACGATAACCTTTACGTTGATACCGTGCTGTATCGCCGTCGCAAGCTCCATAAGCTGCATCTGGAAAGAACCGTCGCCGCACACCGCGATGACCTCTGCGGTCTTGTCCGCACACTTTGCGCCGATAGCCGCAGGCAGTGAATAGCCCATAGTTCCCATACCGCCCGAGGTGAGAAATCTCCCCTGCCTAAGCGAGATATTTGCCGCCGTCCATATCTGATTCTGTCCCACATCCGCGACTATTACCGAACGCTCGGGCAGATACTTGTCCAACGTCTGAATAAACCATTTCGGGTTGACATATCCCTGTTCAACGGGCTTCGGCTCTGAATCGGAACGATGTTCATCAAGGCTCTCGCGCCATTCCTTGTGGGAAAGCGGCTGCTCGAACGCGTCCACCTGCTCCAGAAGCTGCTCCAGAACCAGCGTTATATCTCCGACTATCGGGATATTCGCTTCTATATTCTTGCCGATCTCGGCGGGGTCGATATCTATATGCACCACCGTGAGATCATGGCGCTGCTCCATTGCCGCGATCGCGCGGTCGCCGACTCTCGCGCCGAGCAGGAACAGCGTATCACAGCTGTTGACGGCGGTGTTCGCGGCTTTCCTTCCGTGCATACCGAGCATACCGTAATACAGCGGGCTGTCGGACGGCATAGCTCCCAAGCCCATCATAGTCGAAACGACGGGGATATCCGCTTTTTCGGCAAGACGGCGCATAAGCTCCACGCCGCTGCCCGTGAACAGACCTCCGCCCGCGCAGATAAGCGGCTTTTTCGCCTCTTTCATCGCTGTTATCGCGCGTTTTATCTGATAACCGTTGCCGCGCGTACTCGGGCGATACGAGCGTATATCCACCGTTTCGGGATACTCGAAATCTATCTCCGCCTGCTGAACGTCAAACGGCACATCAATAAGCACGGGACCGCGTCTGCCGGTACCCGCGATATAAAACGCCTTTTTGAACACCTCGGCGGTGTCCTCGGGTCTTTTCAGCAAATAGCTGTGTTTAACGAACGGCTCCGCCGAACCCGTGATGTCCGCCTCCTGAAATACGTCCCGCCCGATCTGCTCCGAGTTCACCTGACCCGTGATAATGACCATCGGCACGGAATCCATATACGCCGTCGCTATCGCGGTGATAAGGTTCAGCGCGCCGGGACCGCTCGTCGCGACGCACACCGCGGGCTTTCCCGTGATTCGCGCGTAACCCGAAGCCGCGTGCCCCGCGTTGACCTCGTGCCGCACCAGAATGTGACGTAATCCCGTCTTATATAATTCATCGTAAAAAGGACAGATCGCCGCGCCGGGGTAACCGAAAAGCTCGGTAACGCCCTCCGCCTTCAGACACTCGGTCATAGCGCGCGCGACCGTCATACGTTCGCTGCTCAAATCAAAACACTCCTTTCGGGGAGTAATACACTAAATCAACAAATTAAAAATATCCACCTTTTTATTATACCAAACCCAAGCCTTGTTGTCAAGCACAGTAACAAAAATTTAAGGTGTTTTTCGGCAAATATTTTTATTTTATGTCCAAAGCGAAAAAGGGAGCGCAGTAAAAGATACCGCGCTCCAATAAGTTAAACCTTCTGATAATCGTAGTTGAACGGATCGACATACGAGCCGTTTACGCGAACCTCAAAGTGCAAATGCGCGCCCGTCGACCAGCCCGTCGAGCCTACATAGCCCAGAACGTCGCCGATCTCAACGTGCTGACCCTCGCTGACTATTATGTCCTCAGCATGAGCGTACAGAGTCGCAAGATTGCCGCCATGATTAACGATCACGTAATTTCCGTAACCGCCGCCGCAGCCGCAGCTCCAACTCTTGCCATAGTTGTGACCGCAGTAGTTGACAACGGAGATGACCGTACCAGACTGCGCCGCGTAAATGTTCGAACCGCTTATGCCGCCGCCGCTGATATCGATACCCTTATGGTTGCCGTTGCGCCACGAATCGTAGCCGAAATAAGTGGTAATGCTCTGATACCGCGAATCGAGCGGCCACCTGAACCCGTCTCCATACTCGATATGCTCGGAATCGTTCGCTTGAGCCTGACGGATAAGCTCCTCGATCTGCGCGTTAAGCTCCTCGAGAGCGGCGTTGCCCGCCTCCATATCTATGTACAGCCCGTCGATACGGTTCTGCATATCCTCGTTGTCTATCGACAGACCGTAGAGATAATTCTGCTTTTCCGCGGCGTCCGCCTCAAGACCCGCTTTTTCATCCTCGAGATCCTTCTTTTCCGCCTCGAGCTTTGCCTGCTTTTGAGCAAGGTCGGCTTTATCCGCTTCAAGCTTGTCAATATCGCGGTTAAGCTCCTCGATAAGCTCCTCCTGCTCCTTTATGGAGTCCATAAGGCGCTTCATAAATTCCAGATTTTGTCCGCCGATATTTTTTACAACGTCGGAATACATAAAGAAATCGTACCAGTCGTTGGAGCCGTTAAGTATCGGGATAGTACCCGAGGAATCGTTTATGTAAAGCGCTCTCGCGAGCTTTGCGAACTTTTTCAGGTTCTGTCTGTTCTGCTCCTGAAGGTCGGCAATCTCGCCTTTCTTCTTTTCGATCTCAAGCTCCTTGTCCGCGATATTCCCCTCTACGACCTTGATCTCGCGCTGTTTTTCCTCTATCGCCTCGATCTTGGCAGCGACCAGCTCGCTTGTTTTGGCGATCTCCGAGGTAACGCCGTCTATCTGCTCCGAAACGAGATCCATAGCGTACTCGTTATCCTGAATATTGCCCTCGAGATCGTTTATTTTTTGCTCGCGGTCCTGATTTTCTTTCTGTATCTGTTTTATCTGTTCCTGAAGATCCTCAATGGAATCGCTCCCGCTTGCTTTTACGGGAACGGCGCTGTCGGCTGTCAAGGTAACAGCGACGACCGCTGCGGCAAATACCGCACAAAGCTTTATCGCGGCTCTTCCGCTTATTTTTTTAATCCCCATAATTCACCTTTCTCCAATCGTGTTTTTTACACGAGCGACGCAAATTTTTCAAATTTCCCCCCGCGTTCGCCCGCAAAACT
>ERZ778495.513-NODE-513-length-36636-cov-6.435281_pt1 | contig 36636 bp, 34 predicted proteins | sample MGYA00433100_ERZ778495 | MGnify/ENA primary metagenome ERZ778495 (study PRJEB29527, sample SAMN07138962) | mouse gut metagenome | material: feces | host: mouse | place: China:Nanjing | collected 2016-01-25 ...
GATGCACACGACCGCATAAGGAATTTAGCCGCTTTGCGGCATGCGGTCGGCGCAGGTAAACGCAAATAAAATTTGCGTTTACGATAGATGTTATCAAAACGGATTGTATAAGGATCGAAAAGTGTGAAAGAAGATTGACACTGTGAAGTATAAAGTACATTTCATTTCTTGTTTGTGCCTTGCGCGAAGCGATAAGAATGATAACAAATATGAAAAAAGGGGGTTTGTGAATGAAAAGACCGCTGTGCTATGTATGTGTAGCGTTTGTGGTAACGGTGTTTCTTTATTTACAGCAAATGCAGCAGACAGCGTCTAGTCCCATTGTGCCGGAGGGCAGCAAAGTGACAGTTCTGGGGGAAGTATATCATAAAGAGTATAAAGGCGGAAAGCTGGTACTCTATCTTAGGCATATCAAGCCATTACAATCCAATCAAGAAAAAAATCAATGGAATATTGAAATGGATAAAAAAGAACTTCGGATTTTGTGTTATATAGAAGCCGACGAGGAACCTGCACAGGCATATCCGGAGCCAAAACTTGGAAGCGTTGTAGCTGTTACAGGAAAAGCGGGGGCATTTCGCAAAGCTAGAAATCCGGGCGGTTTTGATATGGAACAATATTATAGAATATTAAAATTGGATTTCCAGCTATGGGAAACGAAATGTATTGCGCAGAGTGATTCCTATTCTTATTATAAGGAAAATTTGTATCAATTGCGGCGGTATTTTGAAGGTATATTAGATGTAGTGATGAGCGAAAAAGATGCAGCAATTTTAAAGGCAATGCTGCTTGGGAATAAAACACAGCTTGATGCGGAAAGCAAACTGCTTTATCAAAAAAGCGGAATATCACATATATTTGCGATTTCTGGCTTGCATATTAGTTTAATTGGTATGGGGCTGTATTATCTTTTGCGTAAAATTAGACTGCCTGCTGTGGCAGCATCGCTATGTTCCATATTGCTTATGATTGCCTACGGAGATATGGTCGGCATGAGCAGCTCTGCATTTCGGGCAATTGTTATGTTTTCTATGAAAATGCTTGCAGGTATGCTGCATCGAACATATGATATGCTAAATGCGTTAGCGGTAGCAGCAGTGCTTTTATTGATAGAGCAGCCATTGTATCTTTACTATTCAGGATTTTTATTGTCGTTTGGGGCAATTCTTGGCGTTGGCTGTGTGTTGGAGAGTATTCAACCGGAAAACGCAGCTAGTAATGATAACAGAAGAAGGGGCAGAGAGCGCAGAACGCTTAGCACGATATGCAGTGTTTTGGGAGATAAAATGAAACAGTCACTTTGCGGAAGTCTGAGTATTTTTCTTATTCATTTCCCGATTATGCTTTGTACATATTATGAATTTCCGTTGTATTCATTTTTTCTAAATCTATTAATAATTCCTTTAATGACCATTGTAATGGGGCTGGGGCTTTTTGTACTTGCCTGTGGCAGTCTGCCGATTCCTGTTTTGGGTATGGCTATGGCGAAACTCGCGGCACTTGGAAATCATATGTTGTTTTGGTTTTTTGAAAGGATAAGTACTTTATCGTTGTCGCTGCCTGCTGCAAATTGGATTATGGGAAAACCGGATAGTTGGAGAATTTGGTGCTTTTACGGATGTGTACTGTTTTTGTACTTGATGCATGAGTGGGGGAAAAGACAATCGAAGAAAGACATATGTGTTAAAAAATGTATGCGAATTACGTTGCCATTTGCTTATAAAGTAATTTTAATCATTGTTGCAGTAAGTATGATAAGTGGTCGGGCAATATGTGGGCTTGGCATAACGTTTCTGGATGTAGGGCAGGGCGACGGATTTTGGATTGAAACGCCGCAGGGGCATCACTACCTAATAGATGGCGGAAGTACTTCAGAAAAGGAGGTCGGTCAGTATATATTAGAGCCGTTTTTAAAATATTCAGGAACAACAAAGTTGGAGGCTGTTTATTTAACGCATCTTGACCAAGATCATATATCGGGTGTGGTGGAACTACTTGAAAGCAGCAATGGTATAGGAAGTGGGATTGATATTGGGAAAATTGTAATTGCAAAGGCAGCAATACAAGATGAAGCGTATTGGAAAGTAGCTGCACTGTGCGAAAAGAAAGGAATCTCATTGGAGTTTGCAGCCGCAGGGGATGTTTTTACGTTGGAAAAAGATTTACAATTAGAAGTGCTCCACCCAACTGCGGATTATCAGCCATCATCAAGGAATGCCTATTCCCTAGTAATGCGGTTAATGTACAAAGATAAAAATGGGGAGTTTGGCGTGCTGTTTACTGGTGATGCGGAGGAGGACGCAGAGGAAGCCATTGTTTCTTACCTGGCGAAGCAGAACTGGAAATGCCAGATTTACAAAGCCGCACACCACGGTTCTAAATATTCTAATACGGCGGAACTGCTCACATACTTGAACCCTCCTATTACTGTAATATCATGCGGCGCGCGCAACCGATACGGTCATCCGCACAAAGAAACCCTAGAGCGGCTGGGGCAGGTGGGAAGCAACGTAATCAACACCAAAGAAACAGGTGCTGTAAGTGTACAGGTGGTTCAGGGAAAGATAAAAATTTCTTACTCGTTGTCGCGCCGATAATTATGATTTAAACTGCTGTTTGCCGAATCAGACAAATATGGGTTTATCTGTTCTAATTCCTTATCTGTTAAAAAGTGACACCAAAGACCATATTGAGGTTCTGTAAATTCATATTGCAGCGATTGGAGCCAATCATTAGGATCAATAAGTGTCAATATTGGTTTATTTTCACCCATTAACCGATATGTTCCATATTGGCATAGCATTCCATGAAAATTGACAAGCATGATTTCCCCCTATTATTTAAAAAGCGATCTCCCAGGTTGTTTATTTGCATCTACTAACTATTTTCACTCAATGCTGCTTATATTTATACAGAAAATTAATATTTTTCTATTTTTTATAACTATTTGAAAATAGTGTTAGCATTACAGTTAGTGCAATTATATCATAAATCTAGCAATTTTCAACAAATTCTCCTGATTTATAAAATCCTAGTACAGCATTGCATTATTTTATTTTTTAACAGTTTCATAGGATACCATTTTTTATAAGGTTATGCTATAATCTCATATAGATTAGAAAAGAGTCGTGTTACAGTTTGGCGAGGAAAAATTGTATTACTTAGATGATAATAAATTGCAGCAATTTTCTTTTGTGCGGCTGTGTGCATATTGTTGTTATACCTTGTGTCAGTCTTTTCGACGCTTAGTATAACAAGGCTGTGATTGCGATTTTTAATAACAGAAGAAATAATAAGTTACAGTTTAGCCTAGGACTATGCATGGCTTGATGCGTTACAAATTCAGTAAGGCTGAATCGTAATAATAAGAATACAGTTTATAAAGTATTTTGACAAAGTTTAATGCTGTAACAAGATAAAAAGGAATAATGAAAAGGATTGATAGAAAGCGATGAAAAGAATTGCACAGGATATTAAAAACGGGCAGTTTAACAATATATATCTGCTCTACGGAGAGGAAGCATATTTGCGCAGGCAGTACCGCGATAATTTAAAGAAAGCGCTTGTCGCAGAAGATGATACATTGAACTGTACAAGTTATTCCGGCAAGGATATCAATGTTAATGAGATTGTGGATATTGCGGGTACGATGCCGTTTTTTGCAGAGCGCAGAGTTATTATAATTGAAAACAGCGGCTGGCTTAAAAGTGGTGAGGACAGAATGGTAGACTTAATTAAGAACCTGCCCGACACAACATATATTGTATTTGTGGAGTCTGAAGTCGACAAGCGCAGTAAACTTTATAAGGCAGTAACTGCAAAAGGGTATGCAGCACTTTGCGAAATGCAAGATGAAACCATGCTGAAAAAGTGGATTATGGGTCTGCTAAAAAAAGAGAATAAGCGGATAACGCCGGATGCGCTAAATCTTTTGCTGGATAAAACGGGAACCAATATGGAAAATATCCGGCGTGAAGTGGAAAAACTCGTATGCTACCGATATTTTGACGAGGGAATTACTGTGGAAGATGTGGAAGCATTGTGCATTGTACAGGTACAAAATAAAATCTTTGATATGGTAGAAGCCGTTGCACAGAAAAGGCAGAAGGAAGCATTGGACTGGTACTATGACCTGCTTGCGCTTAAAGAAGCTCCCATGAAAATTTTAGCATTGATATCCCGCCAGTTTCATATGCTATTGCAGGTAAAAGAGATGCGCCAGAAGGGATATCCCGAGGCTGATATTGCCAAACAGACAGGGCTAAATGCCTATTATTTAAAGAAAAAATATATTCCGCAGGCGGCGCAGTTTCAAATTTCACAGCTAGAAACAGCATTGCGTAAATGTGTGGAAGCAGAGGAAGACGTAAAAACAGGACGAATGCAGGATATACTAAGCGTAGAATTAATTATTGTTGGGCTTAGTTCATAAAATGAAAAAGAAAGGAAGACAAAATCATGATACCAAAAGACCCTGTTATGTTATTAAGTTTTATGAATCTAAAGCTTCGTGATTTTTACACCAGTCTTGAAGCTTTCTGCGAGGATACAGGTGAGGATTATTTTGCGATTACAGAAAAACTTGCGACAATTGATTATTATTACAATCAAGAAAAAAACCAGTTTGTATAAAGATGCATTGCAGTTTGGCTGTGCTTTGAATGTTTAAGGAAAAGCATATTCCAGTAAAAAATCGGCAGTTTTTCATAGCGGAGGGGGATAAGAATGGAACAACAGCAGAAATGTACTTTAACAGATATTTGTATTGCTTTCTTAGTGAAAAATTATTTTCGACTTTCTATTGAGCCTGCTGGTAATGGATGCTTGCATCAATGGGATTGGGCTGCAAAACGGGCTGATTTATGTTTATATGCAATAGATCCAGTGGAGCTTGTTGCGTTATATATGATTTCTGACGATTGGATATCAAATATAAAAATACCAGAGAGTATTTGGCAGCTTTTGTGATGATAAGGATTAAATTGCGCACAAACCATTTGTAATTTATTCTGGTAAACATTAGCGTTTATCAATAATGCCGCCCCACGAACGTAATTATCTTGAACAATATGGTACAATTTATCGCTTGTGAGTATATAAGATATTGTCAAATTGATAGAAAGGAAGCAATTGAAATGATTGAGGCAGAGGAAAAAGAATATGTTTCCGTTTTTGCAGGAAGCTGCCAGTCACGAGAATTATTGGAGGAATATTTGTTTCAGCAGCATCAGTTATTAAATTTCTCTCCGATTCGTTCTGTGTTTGAAAAAGATTTTCATTTTAAATATGATGAACGAGATTTGTTTCATGCTGTAAATGCGCGAATGTCAAATAATGTAGAGGAAATTTTCGCAAATGTAAAAGCCTTTGATATGGATTGGCTAAAACAAGAGCATTCGGATTGTTTTGATCGCTTTTATAATGCTGCGATTGTGATAAAAAATTATAGATATCAGGGAGAAGTGAAGGAAATTACAAATGAAAAATTTGGGTATTTTAAATTTTTCGGTGTATATCCGTTGAAAAGAGCGGAAGTAATTATAGATTATGGTAATACATATAGAAATGCAATTTATAAATTGATTCAATGGGGATATAAGGTTTCTCGTGTTCAGGAATCGGCAGATTTTAATGCTGGAATGGAATGGCTGGCTCAAAAAGATCAAAAGATATATACCGCAGAAAATCCGTTGCGGCTGTTGGGGCTTATTACCATAATACGGGAGTATGGAGAAAATTGGGAACATAGTGATGTGGCGAGAACTTTTTCAATAAAGCCTGCACTGGGAGAACTGGATTATCATGAATGGATGTGGGGGAAGATACTCGATCCAGAACAGATCGAGGAGGAATAAAGTTCTGAGAAGAAAGGCAGGGACTTAATTATAGAATGAAAAAAGTAAAGCAAAAGGAGTATGATTTTAGAAATAAGTTATATCTTTCCGTTTTTGTGGGTGTCTGCAAGTCAGAGAAATTACTGGATAAATATTTGGAGCAGTATTTAACTTTATTAGAACTGGACTGTATTGGGTCTTCATTTGGGATAGATTTTCATATTAATTATTATGATGACGAGTATTATAAAGCGATTGTAAACGCTCAGATGTCTAATGATATTGACGAGATTTTCGCAGACGCAGCAATTTTTGATTTGGATTTGCTCAAACAAGATTATCCCAATCATTTAGACAAGTCGTATAATACAGTTATTATTATTGGAAGAATGAAGTATGAGGGAGAAGTACAAGAGATACAGAATGATGAATTTGGGTATTTTAAATTTTTAGGTACTTATCCCGAGCAATTGCCAAATAAAATAGAAGATACTTCTAAAATGCATCAATACGCAGTAAATAAACTGGCGGATTGGGGATACAGCATTTCTATTACAAGTGAAAATAGAGAAGACAGTAAAGATTATTTTAAATGGAAAGCAGAGAAAGGCGGAAAGACATTTACAGCGAGCGATCCCCTGCGTCTGCTGGGCATTGTAACAATTGTACGGGAGTACGGAGATGCATGGGATCGCGCAGAGATACATAGCACTTTATCAATACTGCCGATATCGCAGGAAAATTGTTGAGATGAAAGCTTAGTTTGATTACGAAGTTGTAATATGCATCTGCTGCTGATATTGCAGGAAAAGTGTTGAAATGAAAGGAAGATTGAAAAGATGATGATGTTTTCTGTAAGAAAAATCGTGGGAACAGTTTGTATATGGATGGTTTGCAGTACGGTTGTTCTGCTGCAAGGTTGTACAACTGGAAAGACAAAGGTACAAAATACAGCGGAAATAAACGGGCAAAGCAGCGTTTCGCAAAACAATGAGAGCATGGATAAAGATAGTAATGCTATGCGAAACAACGAACAAGCGGCTCAAGATAGCAGCATTCTGCAAAACGATGAAAAAGTAATTCAAGATAGCAATACTGTGCAAAGCAACGAAAAAGCAGATCAAAATAACAGTGTTTTACAAGGTGATGAAAAAGCGGATAATAGCCCTCAAACACATCAAAACAATTTATCTTCAGATAATAATGCATCACAAGAAATCTTATATACATTTACAGATGATCTTGGCAGGGAAGTCACTGTTACAAGCCATCATCGAGTGGCAGTTCTGATAGGCAGTTTTACGGATATCTGGTTGCTTTCCGGTGGAACGGTAGTGGCGGCAGCGCGGGATTCATGGACAAGTTTTGATTTAGGGCTTGATGAAAGTGTGGTAAATATCGGTTCTCATGTGGAACCTGATGTGGAACAGTTAATTGCTGCCAATCCGGATTTTGTAATTGCCAGTGCCAATACGGAGGCAGATTTAGCATTGGAGGAGCTTCTGACCAATGCAAATATTACGGTAGCATATTTTGCCGTATCAAATTTTGACGATTATCTGCATATGCTGAAAATCTGTACGGATATTACAGGACGCGCCGATTTATACCAGCAAAATGGATTAGCAGTGAAAGCGCAGATTGAATCGGTAAGAGAACGCTCCCATCAAAGGAAAGAACAGGGTGAAATAATGCCAAAGGTATTGTTCCTTCGTGCGAGTGCGGGAGCAATTCGGGCTAAGGGAAGCGAGGGGAATATTGGCGGTGAAATGCTTGCTGATCTTGGGTGTATCAATATTGCTGACAGCGATAACAGCCTTTTGGAAGATTTAAGCATGGAGGCAGTGATTACTGCGAATCCTGATATTATTTTGATTACAACACAGGGAACTGACACAGAGGCAATTCAAAAAAATGTGGAGGAAACTTTATTAAACAATCCAGCTTGGGCAGCATTGGAGGCTGTAAAGACAGGAAAATATTTTATGATAGAAAAAGAACTCTACAATCTAAAACCGAATGCACGCTGGGGCGAAGCGTATGAAAAACTTGAGAAACTATTATTTGGATAGTAGGTCTGCATATCCCAGTTGCATAAGCAGCCAAAACGTTCCTTGCAGTAAGGAAAAACAAATTGTTTGTCAGTGTAAGAATAACAATAGGGAACAGTTCTTAAAATATTGTGATAAGAAAGGAATATTAAAAGAAAAAGTCAATAATTTGGGACTTGGTAATATAGGAAGGAAGCATAGTTGAAATGGGATATTTTCCGTTTTTTGTGGATATCGAAGGAAAAAATGGATTAATTGTGGGCGGCGGATCGGTTGCAGTTCATAAGATTCGTAAATTGCTGCCATTTAGACCAAAACTAAAAGTAGTATCACCTGCACTATTACCAGAATTAATAGAAATTGCGCAAAACAGCGAAATCCTTCTAATCCAAAGAGAATTTCAAGAGGAGGATTTGCAGGACGTTACTTTTGTAATAGCATCATCAGAGAACCGCAGCCTCAATGCACGGATAAGCTGTTTATGCCATAAGGAAGGTATTTTGGTCAATGTAGTTGACAATAAAGAAGAATGCAGTTTTTTATTTCCGGCGCTCGTCCACCAAGGCGATCTAACAATAGGTGTTACCACCGCCGGTGCAAGTCCGGAGGTTGCTGCAACCATAAAAAATGAAGTAGCAGCAATGATGCCTGCAAATATTGAGGAGATATTAGACTATCTAGCCGCACTTAGACCGCTTGTCAAAGAAACGATTCACGACAGCAAGATCCGTGCGCAGTTTCTAAAGGAAATGGCAAATTGCTGTATGGAAAGCGGCGGAGTCTTTAGTGAAAAGGAAACAAAGCGGAGATTGGATGCCTTGATACAGAGAACAGAAAAAAGCGCCAGTATATCGCCAAAACAGGAAATTTGCGGTGAAACACCTACAGATATAGATACCAGCAAGAATAAAATAGAAAAGAACATAAGAAGCGAAGAACTTGCAGGTATAAATACCAGCAGGAATGAAATAGAAAAGAACAACGGAATCGTAACAGTTGCAGGTATCAATACCAGTAAGAATGAAATAGAAAAGAACAACGGAAGCGTAACGCTTGTAGGTGCAGGTTGCGGCAGTTACGAATTAATAACTTTAAAGGGACTGCGTGCGATCCGGTATGCGCAGGTAATTGTCTATGATGATTTAATCGACAAACGCCTTCTTGATTTTGCGGCAGAAAGCTGTGAATGCATCTATGTAGGAAAGCGCAGCGGCAGACATAGTATGTGTCAGGAAGAAATCAATGCCTTGCTGCTTCAAAAAGCAAAAGAAGGGAAGCGCGTAGTCCGATTAAAGGGTGGTGATCCATTTGTATTTGGACGCGGCGGGGAAGAAATTCATGCATTAAATAGAGAACATATTCCAACAGCGTATATTCCGGGCATTACTGCGGCACTTGCAGTTCCTGCTTTTGCCGGGATTCCTGTAACATATCGGGAGATAAGCCGTAGCGTTCATATTATAACAGGACATACATCTGCAACAGACAGTACATTGCCAGAGAACTTTGCACATTTTGCAAGACTAGATGGAACACTTGTTTTTTTAATGGGGCTGGCGAACCTTGCACAGATAGCACAAGCGTTGATAAAATACGGAAAAAATCCCCAAACGCCTGCGGCAGTGATACATGGAAATTTAGATAATACCGTAGAAATAATAAAAGGGACACTGTTTAATATTGTTGAAAAAGTACAGCAGACTTCCATAAAAACGCCAGCAGTGATTGTAGTGGGGGAAACAGCAAAAATACTTATGCATGACACAGAGAGGTAAGGAGCTGCTAATAAATTACTCATAACAATTACTTGTTATAAGTGATGCCTTTACAGTTTCTAATAAGGAAAATATTTAGAAAAGAATAAAAAGGTGCTGTCACAAGAAATGAAAATTTGGAAACTTTTGTCGGGAATTTTATGTATTATATGTTCTAGTAGAATATTATTGTTATCATGTGTGGCTGGATTAGTAAGTCCTATGGGAGCAGATGAAGCAGTTCAGGTTGAGTTTAGTATTGCAGCAGCAGTATTGATTTTGATCGGTGGTATTGTGTCTATTGCAGTAAGGAATAAAAATGCTGGAAATGCTGTTGTTGCGATGATATTTGCAATTGAGGCAATCGTTATCTATATTTTATCAGGAAAATTTGAGCATTTAATGATATGGGCAACGTGGGCACTTATATGCAGCATAATATTCGTTGCCGCATTGCTAAAGGAAGATAAGCCGCAATAGAAAAATATGCCTGTGCATATTCACCATACCATTGCGCATCAGAAAGGTAGGCAAGCATTTCCGCAGAATTATCATGTGTATGGGATGGTTGCGGGAAATAATCTAAAAGAAGCCCGCCAAACAGCGGGCAAGACCATAGTATTATGCTTGAATTTTTGCTAAGAGAGCCTCCTGCAAAATTTGAGAAAAGTTTAAGTCCATAGCAATTGCTGCTTCATTCAGCCATTCAGGGATACTTAGAGTTTTCTTTACAGCACGTGAATTTGTGCGTTTTTTATAAGCGAGCATATCAAACTCAATTACAACAAGAAAGGAGTCAGGTTCTAAAGTAATTGTAGTCGGGTCAGAACTGGCAGGAAAAGGCTGTTGTTCTTTTTCACGGCAGGTTAGTGCTAAGCCTAATGCATCGATAGCCATTTCATAAGCCTGACTCATATCATTACCTTGTGTAAGGCATTCTGGAATATCAGGAAAAGAAATCCAAAAGCCGCCTTCTTCTGCTTTGTGGAATAATGCTGGATAGAAAAACTTTTTCATATAGCGCCTCCTTGTTTGAAAAACAGAACTATCTGAGTCCTGCCTGTTTTAAGATAGCTTGTTCCAGTCGTTTTTTTAGGTCTTTGCTATGATATTCTAAATATAATACGTATTATTACGTATGCCAATAGAAATATGTTATTATAAAATGCGGTTATTTATTGACAGTTCCTTAGTAACAAAATAGCAACAGTTTTTCTGCAAATTACTTGGTTTATAAGGATTCTAACAATTTATAAATTTGAAAATTTAAATACGTTTTAAGGACTTCTTAATAATTTCTATGCTACACTTCTTTTATCTTAGGTAAGAGCTTTATCCTAGGTAAGGGCTTTATCCCAAGAAAAATATTTTTCTCAAGAAATATTATTATCTTAAAAAATACCATTTAAGAAACCACGCAGGGAGGTATGAAAGTGTTTTTCCACATATTAAAGAAAGACTTAAAACGAAAGAAAACAATGAATCTAATACTATTGTTGTTTATTATATTGGCATCTATGTTTTTGGCCAGCAGTGTAAACAGCTTGGTTGCGGTGAATGGTGCAGTAGAGCACTTTATGAAAATATCCAAAGTGCCGGATTTTTTTGCAATTACAATACAAGATGGGAAAGAAGATGCAATTGGCGATTATTTGCAGGACAATTCCTATTTGTTAGAATATGCTTATCTGGATGCCTACAGCATAGGCGGCGATCAGATTGCAATTGCGCAGTCCGCACAATATCCCGACGGCGGAAGCTATGAGCAGAGCAATGTACTTTATTTAAGTACTGTGCCGGAGAATTTTATGAAAGTATTTGATTTGGAGGGGAATACGCTGCACTTGCAGACGGGGGAAATTGCGCTGCATAAAATAGAGGCGGAAATAAACCAGCTTGCGATTGGGGATTCAGTAAAGATTCGAGTCGGCAGCGTGGAGCAGGAGTTTCGTGTCGCAGCGATATTGAAAGATGCTGTATTTGGCAGTTCAATGATGGGAACGAGGCGTCATGTTATCAGTCAGGAGGATTTTGAAAAATATCAAGATCAGGGAGATATTGTGTTTAGCAGAATCCACTGTGTGCAGTTTCAAGATGAGGAGGCATTTCGGGATGGATGGAAAAAGCAGAATTTTAGCGCGGCTTTTAACGGGGATTGGGATTTAATAAAAACTTGCTATATTTTGGATATGCTGATAGCGGCAGTTTTTATTGTGGTCAGCGTCTGCCTGATTCTAATTGCTTTTTTGGTGCTGCGGTTTACAATTGTCTTTACTTTGCAGGAGGACTATAAGGAAATTGGGATAATGAAAGCCATTGGAGTTCCTGAAAGGGGAATTAAGGGGATTTATTTGGTGAAATATTTTGCGATTTCTCTTATTGGTACCGCATTGGGATTCCTCCTTAGTTTTCCGTTTGGAAATATGCTTTTGAAGCAGGCGATTGTCAATATTATAGTGGAGAAAGCAGACCAAAATTATATGATAAATATCGTTTGTGCGGTTGCTGTTGTTGTGATTGTGCTGGTGTTTTGCTATGGCAGCACCAATAAATTAAAAAAGTTTTCCGCACTGGATGCTATCCGCAGTGGTTCTAACGGGGAACGCTACCAAGCCAAAAACCGTATAAAGCTTTCGAAACAAATCTGGATGCAGCCCTGTTATTATATGGCAGTAAATGACATCTTTAGTAGTTTGAAACGGTTTGCGGTTCTTGGTATTACATTTGCAATCGGAACAATGCTGATACAGCTTCCTTACAGCGTTATCAGTACCTTACGTGACGCCAATGTAGTTCGTTTATTTAGTGGTGCATCGTCGGATGTCTATATGGATAATGGGAAATTTGCCGCTTATATTGAACAGGAAAACATTGCGCCGCTGATGCAGGATTTAACGGCAATCGAAGAAATACTGGCAGAACATCAAATCAGCGCAAAGACAGGAGCAGATATTATCTATGTAATGCCTTGCTATGCCGAAGATCCAGAAGATACATATATGTACAATACACTTCAGGCAGTAGGTTCTTGGGAACGCCATTATGCTTTCCTGGAGGGCAGAGAGCCAGAATTGGAGAATGAAATAATGATTACGGATAAAACGGCGAAGGAAATGGGGGTAAGTATTGGCGACAGCATCTATTTTAAAAGAAAGGATTCTACACAGGAGTTTGTGATTACAGGCATTTATCAAAGCATGCTCAATATGGGAAACGGTTTTCGGGTAAGCAGGTGTGCCAATATGGATTATGCATATGCTTCTTCGCTGTTCTGCATTCAGATAGAAATTGAAGATATGGACAGCAGCGAAGCTTGTGAACGGTTAAAGGAGATTTTTCCCAACGATAAAATCCGTACTTCCGCAGAATTTATTGATTCTATGACAGGAAGCATGATGGCACAGTTGGATGTAATGATGGTATTTATAATTGTGATTGTGCTGATTATTAACAGTTTGATTACCTTGCTTATGATGAAAACGATTATGACAAAGGAACGTGGGGATATTGCATTGCTCAAAAGCATCGGCTTTGGCAATGTTGCGATTCAAAAATGGCAGAGCGCACGAATTTTTATTATATTGCTATTGGCGATTATGGCAGGAACTATTTTGTCCAATCTATTTGCACCATATATTATCGGGCCGATTTTCTCCATAATGGGCGCAAGCAAGATTACTTTGGAAATTAATCCAATCAATGCATATTTTATCTATCCATTGATGCTTTTAATAGTGACAGGCGTATCCGCAGTGCTGTGCTCTACAGGAATCCGCAAAGTCGATTTAAAAGAAGTAAATAGTATGGAGTAAAAAAATGAAAAATTTAACGTTTGTTAGTAAAACGATGCAATAGGGCGGAATCGTAACAATATAAAATAGGGAAATAGGATAAATGCAGCAGAATAAAATCGTAACAATATAAAATAGAGAAATAGGATAAATGCAGCAGAATAGAATTGAAGCAATGATAAAAGAGCGTAAATAGGAAGGAAAATAGAACATGGAATTATTAACTGTAAAAGATTTATGCAAAACGTATATTATAAACAAAAGGCAGAATAATGTACTTCGAAATGTCAATATGACAGTAAAAGAGGGGGAAATGGTGGCGATTATGGGGCCGAGTGGATCTGGGAAATCAACATTATTATATACCATCAGCGGAATGGATCATATTACTGCGGGAAAGGTGGAGTTTTCTGGCAGGGATATCAGCAAAATGAAACCCGCAGAAATCAGTGATTTAAGGCTGGATGAAATGGGATTTATTTTCCAGCAAATGTATATGTTAAAAAATCTCAGCATTTATGATAATATCATCTTACCAGCCTATCAGTCCAAAAATGGCAAAGGGAAAGAACAGCACCGGGCGATTAACGACAGGGCAAAGACGTTAATGCATAAGCTGGGCATTCATGAGATTGCGGATAATGATATTAATGAGGTATCAGGCGGACAGCTTCAACGTGCCTGCATCTGCCGCAGTCTGATTAATCAGCCGAAAATAATATTTGCCGACGAGCCGACAGGAGCTTTAAACCAGCAGACCTCCCGTGAAGTAATGAAGGAATTAAATCGGATTAATGCGGAGGGAACAACGATTATGCTGGTAACGCACGATATGAAAGTTGCGGCAAAAAGTGACAGAGTGCTTTATATCGAGGATGGAAATATCAAAGGTGAATATACATTCGGAAAATACACAGTACAGGAGAAAGAAAAGGAAAAAGAACGAGAACGCAAGCTGTCAAATTGGCTGATGGAAATGGGATGGTAACAGCAATAAGCGGATTTGCAATAACGCCGACTTACGAGTATAATAAAATTTATCGTTCGTGAGCATGGCAAGACAAAAAAGTAATAATTACGGAAAGAAGTGGGTTGCAATCATGGTAGATATTCTTTTGGTGGAGGATTATGCAGAACTCAATGGGCTAATGGAAACCTTTCTAAAACGGGAGGGATATTCGGTAAAGGGTGCCTCTTCCGGAGAGGAAGCACTGGCGTTTTTAAAGGAAAATAAGGCAAAGCTTGTGGTATTGGATGTAATGCTGCCCGTAATGGATGGGTTTGCAGTCTGTTCGCTGATTCGGAAAAACAGCAATACGCCGATTATTTTCCTAAGCGCCAAGGTTGATAAAGAGGATAAAATGAATGGGTTTCGGCTGGGAGCGGATGATTATGTGGAGAAGCCGGTAGATATGGATATTTTATGCGCCAAAGTAAAAGCCTTAATGCACCGCAACTATAATTTAAAGAAAGAAAACACCATTATTCATTCTGGTGCATTATCCATTGACAAAGAAGCAAAACAGGTTTTTCTGCGGGATAAGCAAGTGGCGTTAACCGTAAAAGAGTATGAATTATTAGTTCTGCTTGCAGAAAATCCGCAGAAAACGCTGAATAAGGAATATTTGTTTCATCAGGTTTGGGGCATGGATTCCTTTAGCGAGAACCAGACCTTGACGGTGCATATTAAAACGCTGCGGGATAAGATTGAAGACAATCCCAAAAAGCCGCTACGCATTAAGACTATCTGGGGCGTGGGGTATCAATATGAAGAAATTTAACAGCCTGATAGCTGCTATCGTTTTACTTTATGGAATTGCGGCATTTGCGCTGTATTGGTGGAGAGGAGCGATCAATGCAGAGAAATCACAGGAATACAAAGTGGAGATAAACCGCCTTATGGCAGAATTTACCGCAGAAGGCGCATTTTATCAGCCAGATTTATTAGGGATGAAGTGGGTTTGGGCGGTCGATTATTTAGATATTTCAAACCAAGAGAATATACACCAAGAGATTTTGCAGGCGTTTTTTCATTCAAGAAATGGAAAAGAGAGTTTTATTCAGCCGCTGTTCGCAGGGGAAACATTAAAAGGGTTTGTGCGGTTTGATTATATAACAGCGTGCGGCGGCAGAAGATGGTTTGGAGTTGCAGAAAGCGTGTTGCTCTTTAGCGGGATGTTTGTGTTGGCGGTGCTGCTGTATATCCGAAAGAATATTTTAAAGCCATTTCACAGATTAAGTGATTTGGCATTTGAATTGTCCAAAGGGCATCTGCAAGGGGAACTAGAAGAGGGCAAAAATCGTTTTTTCGGGAAATTTGTATGGGGCATTGTCATGCTGCGAGATTCATTAAGCACTGCGAAGGCACAGGCGTTAAAATTGGAAAAAGATAAAAAAATGCTGCTGCTTTCGCTGTCCCACGATATTAAAATTCCGCTAAGTACAATTCAATTGTACGCAAAGGCATTAAAAGAGGGTGTCTATCAAACGGAGGAACAGAAGCTGTACGCTGCGGCACAGATAGCAGGGCACGCGGCGGAAATTGAACAGTTTGTTAAGGAGATAATAACAACGTCCAGCGAGGATATTTTGGCGATAACGGTGGAAGAAGGGGAATTTTATTTAAAAGCGCTAATGAATAAAGTGCAAAAAGTTTATGCGCCCAAATGCAGGCTTGCAATGACGGAGTTTCAGATTGGCAGCTATGCGGATAAGCTTTTAAAGGGTGATATAGAACGTGCGTTTGAAACACTGGAAAATTTGTTGGAAAATGCGCTGAAATATGGAGATGGGAAACGGATTTCCATTGACTTCTATATGGAGGAATACTGTCAAATTATTAGAGTGTATAATACCGGAATTCCCGTGTCAGCAGAGGAATTGCCGCATCTGTTTGACAGCTTTTACCGTGGAAGTAATGTGGAGGGCAAAGCAGGAAATGGATTGGGGCTGTATATTGGCAGAGAAATTATGTGCAAAATGGACGGCGAACTATTCGCGGAACGGACAGAGAATGGAATGCGGTTCTGTATGGTGCTTCAGATACGTTAAGGAAATTGGCATAAAAGAGATAACGCCCGGCGATAAATCAATTGTGGAAGCAGTTGTCTATACTAACGACCGTTAAGATTTTCCAATTTCTGCACAGCCCATATTGTATAAGCAGACAATACGTGCTGTGCCGAAAGGAAAATCTAATCGTTCGTGAGTATAAAAATAAATATCGAAAAAAATTAAAGCAGCAGAAAAAATCTGATGTAACGTATGGAATTGCCATATGGGGACATCAGATTTTTTTATTTATATAGAAAAAATAAGCATTTTAAAAGAATTTATGGTCAAATTCGTGGTCAAAATTGGTATGATTTTATATGAGACACTATTAATCACCACCCAAACAGAGAGGAAAACGAAAAATGGCAAGACACGGAGAAAATATCAGAAAGAGAATAGACGGGCGCTGGGAAGGTCGTTACCTAATATACAGTGAAGAGAAAGGAAAACATATTTACCGTTCTATTTATGGCAGAACATATGAGGAGGTACGGGAAAAATTGACCACTCAAAAAAATCTTTTGATAAAAGACCAAATGAGAAAGACAGCAGCCTGCAAGGAACAATTAAATCCTGTTGTAAATGATATTACTTTTTTACAGGTAACTGAGGAATGGCTTGCAGATGTAAAAGAGAACAGAAAACAGTCTACTTACATAAAATACAATTTAATTGTGAAAAAATATCTACAAAATTTTTTTCAAAAAACACTGATGATGGAACTGACAGACATCTATGTGAGAGAAAAAATTGTGGATGACTTATCAAACAGCGTCCAAAAAAGCATCTACTGTGCCTTAAATCAAATACTAAAATATGCTTCACAAAAATATTCCATAACAATGCCATATCTAAAAAAACCGCCTGCAGATTTGCATAGCAGTCCAGTGAAAGTACTTGCCAAAAACGAGCAGAAAAAAATTATTTCTATACTCTATCAAGAAATGGATCGGTTTAAAATGGCAATACTGCTTTGCTTATTTACAGGTCTTAGGCTTGGGGAATTATGCGCTCTAAAATGGGAAGACATTGATTTTGAAAATAAAATCTTAATGGTCAATCGAACCGTGCAGCGCCTTTATGTGGAAGGCTGCAAGACCAAAACGAAACTGGTGGAAACACCACCAAAAAGCGAATATTCCAAAAGAGAAATTCCGCTGCCTGCCGCGATACTAGAACTGCTGATATCATTTCAAAATAATAAGGACTATATTTTTGGTGGAAAAAAGCCAATGGAACCACGTACATTACAATACCATTTTAAACAAATTTTAGCTGACGCCGGATTGCCTGATAAAAATTTTCATATTCTTCGTCATACATTTTCTACAAACTGCATAGAAGGAGGAACGGATGTAAAAAGTCTTAGTGAAATGCTAGGACACGCTGATGTGCAGATTACATTGAATCGATATGTGCATCCCTCTATGGAAGCAAAGCGGCAGTATATGGATGGACTGTCAGAATTTTATGGTCAGATTCGTGGTCAGGCAGGCTGAGATTGTTATTTTGGGGCAATGATTACAGAATCTCAGGTTATTTTCCTTTAAAGAAATAATACGCCTCTTCCCCATCCATAAATTTCTTCACTTGTACCCGAAACACTTCCTCAAGCCATCCCTGCTCCAAGCATTCCTTTGGAGTACCAACGGCGGCAATTTGCCGCCGATTCATTACAACAATCCGATCCGAGATTTCCATTGCCTGCGCCAAGTCATGCAGTACAAGGATAATCGTCCGCCCTTCCTCTTTCAACTGCAAAAACATCTCCAAAAATTCCTGCTGCCCCGCTAAATCTAAATATGTAGTAGGCTCGTCCAAAACAATATATTCGCAGTTCTGCGCAAGCACCATTGCAAAAAACACTCTTTGGCGGATGCCGCCGGAAAGGGTATCTGTAAACTGATCGGCATATTCTTCCACATGAGTAAAGCGCATAACGTTTTCTACGATTTCTCTATCCTGTATGGATTTTTGCCGCGAAAAGCCAAGATGCGGAAAGCGTCCATGCTCTACCAGTGTCCGAACGGGAAGGGAAGGAATAATTGTGCGTATTTGTGGAAGAAAGGAAAGCTTCAACGCGCGTTTTTTGGGAGGCAGATCAAGAAAAGGAATTTTATCTAAAAGAATCCATCCGGAGGTAACTTTAGAAGAACCATTTAGGCACTGTAAAAGTGTTGTTTTGCCGCAGCCATTTGGGCCTACAATCGTTGTGATTTCTCCTTTATTAAATATGACACTTATGTCATTTAATATGGGGGTGCGCCCACAGGAAACGTTGACATGGCGAAATTCAAGCATGGATTCTGCGTCCTCCTTTCTTTTTTAAAAGCAAATACAAGAAAAACGGGCCGCCGATAAAAGCTGTTAAGATTCCGGCAGGCAGCTCAAATGGAGCAAAAATAATACGTCCCAGCAAGTCGCAGATTAACACAAAGCTTGCTCCTAAAAGCACTGAGCAGGGCAGCAGGAAGCGTGCGTCATTTCCAAAAAGCTGTCTGCATATATGCGGCACAATTAGTCCGATAAAGCTTAACAATCCAGCAAAGCTTACAACGCAGCCAGAAAGAATGCTAGATAGTACCAATAGACAAAGACGCACGACAGAAACGCGCAAACCCAGCGAACGTGCGATATCATCCCCAAGTCCGAGCAAATTTAGAGGTTTTGTAAAGAACAGCACAACAATAAGCGCAAGGAGAATTGCAATACTTGGAATGGCGAGTTTGTTTAGCGTCAGTCCCGAAAGTGACCCCATCATAAATGAAGTAAGATTGATCGTGATATCCGAGTCTAATAGTTTAATGGTGTTAATGCCTGCATTTAAAAAGCTGGATACGGTTATGCCGGCAAGAATAATGGTGGTACGGGAACTGTCAGCGGCATATGCAAGCGCAAAAATTGTAATGGTTGTCAGCAGTGCGCCGGCAAATGCAGCTATCGGAAGATATAGGTGGTAGTTATCCGTAAACAGCAGCGCAAGCATAACTGCAAAACCGGCGCCAGAATTAACGCCGATTGTGTTGGGGCTGGCAAGGGCGTTGTTCATTACGCCTTGTAGAATTACACCCGCAGCAGCAAGTCCCATACCGGCAAGCGCCCCAGCAAGAACGCGGGGGAGGCGCACGGTAGTAATTAAAATATAGGTGGTGGATGTCGTTTCTTGTCTGGTCAATACACGAAAAACATCGAAAGGATTAAGCGGTACGCTGCCCAATAATATTCCAGCCAATAGGCATAGGATTAACAATAATACTAGAAAAAAAATAATGATTGTTTTTGGATAGTTTTTATACATCATAGCAGGAAATTCCTTCGTTTTTATGTAGCAGTTTTTGGATTATAGAAACTATTCTAAAATAACCGATGCGTTTTGACAAGTATTTTGCGGAAATTAATCAAATAGGACTCCGTCAACGGTAACAAATTCATAGCCTTGTTTTGTCAGTTCATCGACAATTAAGAGTGCCGCTTCCACAGAGGAATCGTAATAATCATGCATTAAAATAATATCATTTTCTTTGGCATCTGTAATAACAGTCTGTGCAACACGGACGGCGTTTTCTGTACACCAGTCAAGCGGGTCAACATTCCAGAGAATCGGGAACATATTTAATTCCGTTTCCAGCTTTTTATCCCATGAACCATAGGGCGGACGAACATATTGGACTTCCTCGCCTGTGATATCTTGAATTACTTCGTTTGTCTTTACTAATTCTTCCTTAAATTTATCGCGGTTTGTAGAGGTTAATTGAATATGGCTGTAGGTATGGTTGCCAATAAGGTGTCCCTCTTCGTACATACGTTTGATAATATCAGGGTGAAGTGCTGCGTGTTCGCCTGTGACAAAAAAAGTTGCCTTAATGCCACGTTCCTTTAAACCATCAAGCAGTTTTTCTGTGTAGGAAGGGTGAGGCCCATCATCGAAGGTAAGCGCAAGCCGTTTGATTTCGCTGGTGTCACTAAGCTGAATATTGGCAGCACTAACAGCTTTTTTCTGCTCGTATAGTTTTAGTTGGTCGCTGAGTGCAAGCACTGTCAGACATAGACACAGCCCATAAAGTATTTTAAAAGCAAAATTTGTTTGGGTATTATTGTGTTGCTGACGCTTCATAAAATTCCTCCATTCTGTCTGCGCCTGTAAAGCTGTAGAGCGCAGAATTTCCAATTGACAATCACCGTTTCGCTTTGCGCTGTATAAACGGCAGTTATTGATAATTTAGAAAGATGCTCTTATAATAATAGTATGCAGCAGCCATGAGAAAGGTTCCAAGTTTTGATAAAACAAACTGCACAGGAAAGCAAATCAAATTGTTATGCATGGGCTGTCCCAATAAGCTTTGATTATACAACATCTATTTTGTGCCTATTTCCCTTAATGCAACAGCCCATTATTATAACAAAAGTAGATTATGGAGCTGCAGGTTGAAAAACTATTCAATGATTCGTTGTTATACAGTTGCCCGAAGTATTGATATAATAAAAGGGAAGTTAAGGGAAAGTGCATTTCGCATAGAGTGTGCTATACTGACAAACGTTAAAATTTTGTAACAGTTCAGCCTTTGGCTTTCTGTTACAGGCATCAAGCCATGCAAAACCACTTTGGGTGGCTTGATGCATCTCTGCCACTACGCTGTTTCACGGGGCTGTTGCAATAAGCTTTGATTATACGAGATATAGTATGAATCGCAACATAGTGTTAGACTATCTTGTATACATTTGACTTAATGCGACAGCCCCTAGGCTGAACTGTTACAATATTTTTCAACTTCTGCACGAATCATATTGCATAAGCGGACAATATGTGCTGTGCTAAAAGGAAAATTTAATTGTTTGTGCGTATAAAATTTAAAGAAAGGAAAAGAGATGCAGATGGAATATCAGATTGGGAATATTATTAGTCAATACAGACAGAATCAAAAAATGACACAGGAGGAGTTTGCGGCGCGGCTTGGTGTTACGCCGCAGGCAGTCAGCAAGTGGGAACGCGGAAACGGGCTGCCAGATATTACGCTGGTTGGTGATATCTGCCGCCTGCTTCACATTAGCGCTGATTTACTTTTGGGAATACAAGAAAAACCGATAGTGGAGAATAACAACGCTGTTTTTAGCAAGGAAATACGAAACAATTTAATAGCAGATCCGCTGACGTTAGAGTTTGGAATTAACATTACCCCATGTGTTATAGAAGGAATGAAAACAGATTATATTAACCAAAAGCGCAATCAGCTTGCAAAAGAAGCTGGTATGCTGACACCACTTTTGCGCATTATGGATAATACAGAGTTGGGTGTAAAAGAGTATCGTATATTAAGCTATGGAAAAGTGCTTCGGCAAGGGGAAGAAACCGTTGACGAAACCAATAAAATGGAGTGCTTTGAACGAATTATTACACAGGTATTTGAACAGTGTAAAATACATTATCATGAAATCTTAAACAAAGAAATTGTAAAGATATTGGTGGACAATATAAAGGAACAGTATTCCGGCATTGCAGATGGGCTGGTGCCGGAGAGAATCAGTTATCTAACATTGGAAAAGCATTTAAAGAAAATTGTACAGGAGCAGGGCAGTATACGAGATTTTATTCATATTTTGGAGGAATTGGAGGAAGCATTGTAACAGTTCAGGTAGGGGCTGTCGCATTAAGACAAACGGATACAAGATATTCTGACTCTGTGCTAAAATTTATACCATATCTAGTAGCATCAAAGCTTATTGCGACAGCCCCATAATAAAATGTAGTGGTTGGAGGTATCCAGCCCATCGCGAAGCGATTTCCAATGGCTGGATACGTAACAGTTCAATGGGTTATCTGAACTGTTACGAGGCGTTAGATTAGAACCAGATTTATTTTTGCATGGACTTTCTTTTGGAGATATGGTATACTTATCCAAGCAATTTACGATTTAGGGGTATCCATATGATTATCAAACAATTATCACCAGAAGAATTTTCGGAAATTTATCTTACTTATATGGTAAAGGATTTTCCAGATAGTGAACTAAAGCCGTTAGAGCGTATCCTTGAAACAATGCAAACCGGTTTAAGTGTTACGTATGGATTTTATACAGAGAGAGAAAATCCAAGCGAAGCATTGCGGGGATATGCTGTATTTGTTATTCCGCAGGGATTAAAATATGGATTATTGGATTACCTTGCAATTCTTCCGGCGTATCGCGGGAGTGGGATTGGGCAGTGGTTTTTTGCGGAAATTTCTCAGATATTATTACAGAAGAATCCCAAACTGCAAGGATTTTTTATTGAAACGGAGGCGGTTACCTTTGCGCCAGACGAAGTACAGCGGCAGGTTCGGGAAAAAAGAAACAGATTTTACAAGCGGTGCGGCTGTCTGCCAGCAAAGTTAGGATCACGGCTGTTTGGTGTCACTTATATGGTGTTGTATTTTATAATTGCCAATAATTTAAATGCTGAAAATCTGCCCAACCCATCGAGGAATGACCTTGATGACGTGTACAAGCATATGTTTCCTAAATACCATTATGAAAGGCATATAGCATTGTGGGAAGAAGAATAAAAGGGACAGTCACGGTGTACTAGTATCATGGATTGATGACAACATAAGGACTGTTCAGCCCTTTGCAATGACGCAAATAGTGAGTGCTTAATATATAAGGAATTAAAAACAGGGTGCAGAGAATGAGGAGGGCAAGAACAGGGTATGATAAAGTTTAGGAAAACTGTTTTAGGATAAGGAGAAACAAACGATGCTTTCAAAAAATATAGAACTGTCAAATAAAACGGTGCTGATTACCGGAGCTGCAGGGTTTATTGGCGCCAATCTTGCAATGGAACTTTTGAAAACCATGGAAAACATTCATATTGTGGGCATTGACAATATGAATCATTATTATGATGTATCGCTCAAAGAATTTCGGTTAAAGCAGATAGAGGAACTTTTAGAGAACTGTTCGGGGCAATTTACGTTTGTAAAAGAGAATATAGCAGACAAGACTGTAGTAGAGTCCTTGTTTCAAAAATATCAGCCTCAGATTATAGTAAACCTTGCTGCGCAGGCAGGTGTGCGCTATAGTATTGAGAATCCGGATGCCTATGTGGAGTCGAATTTAATCGGCTTTTACAATATATTGGAAGCGTGCCGACATAGTTACCAGAACGGCGCTGGCGGCGTGGAGCATTTGGTGTATGCCAGTTCTTCTTCTGTATACGGCAGCAATAAAAAGATACCCTATTCTACAGAAGATAAAGTGGACAATCCGGTGTCACTATATGCTGCAACGAAGAAATCCAATGAGCTGCTTGCGCACGCATATGCGAAATTATATGGCATACCCTCTACAGGGCTGCGGTTTTTTACGGTTTACGGGCCGGCGGGGCGTCCGGATATGGCGTATTTTGGCTTTACCAATAAGCTTGTAAAAGGGGAAAAAATTCAAATTTTTAACTATGGTAACTGCAAGCGCGATTTTACTTATATTGATGATATTGTAACTGGCGTAAAGGCAGTGATGCAGTGTGCGCCGCTTCCAAATGAGGAGAGCGTAAAATATAAGATTTACAATATTGGCAATAATCAACCGGAAAACTTGTTGGACTTTGTAGAGATTTTGCAGGATGAATTAAAAGCGGCAGAGATTTTACCATATAATTATGATTTTGAAGCGCATAAGGAATTGGTGGGAATGCAGCCTGGGGATGTGGAGATAACATATGCAGATGTATCAGAATTGGAACGTGATTTCGGCTTTAAGCCGTCCACAAGCCTTCGCGATGGACTGAGAAAATTTGCGCAGTGGTATAAGGGATACCGTTCAGTCTAGGACTTTGTACTATACTGCAAATTTCGTAAGAAATCGTAGTAATTGGGATGCATCAAGCCTGAATTGCAATTTGTTATAGGAAAAAAGTAACAGTTCAGCCTAGGACTTTGCATTTACTGCAAAGTCCGTGAAACAGCGTAGTGGCAGAGATGCATCAAGCCACCACGAAGTGGTTTTGCATGGCTTGATGCCTGTAACAGGAAGCCAAAGGCTGAACTGTTACGGAAAAAATTGTAAAAAACAGTTGACAAAATGCAATAGAAGAGTGATACTGTTATTGTAAGAGATTGATAGGAACGAAGGCGTTCTGCGGTAAGCAGAGCGCCTTTTTCTATGCACAGCCCCATGCAGAGGAAATATGCCGCAGAAGCGGCGCATGGGGCGCGCGGCGAGTAGGAGAGAAGGTCATTCCCCTACTCGATTGCACAGATCCGTGTTGTATACTGCTCGGCAAAAGATTTGCCGTACAGTTGCGCCAGCCGCACGGATTACGAGGAGGCTGCCGTTGGGCAAGACTAAGTTGTAACGGGAGATGCAACAAAGCAGGTTTTATAGAGAGGGTGATGAATTATGTATGAAATGGACTTACTAGATAACACAGAAATTGTGAATAAGCTGTTGGCAAGATACGGTGTAAAGTTTGGCATTTACAAAAATAATGAGTTCAAAGAACAATTATTTCCCTTTGATGCAATTCCGCGTATTATCCGGCGGGAAGAATTTTCGTATCTTGAAAAGGGATTAAAACAGCGGGTAGTGGCGCTGAACTTATTTTTAGAGGATATTTACCATAACAAAAATATTGTAAAGGATAAGATAATACCAGAAGATTTTATATTTGCGTCAAGCGGTTATATGCCGGAGTGTGAGGGCGTGACGCCGGTAAAGAAGATTTATTCGCATATATCCGGCATTGATTTGGTAAAAGGCAAGGACGGCAAATGGTATATATTGGAGGATAATTTAAGAGTACCCTCCGGTGCGTCTTATCCAATGATTGCAAGAGAACTTTGCAGGCGAAGCAGTCCGAAGACTTTTCGGGATAATTCATTAGAGGATAATCGAAATTATGCGCAGCTTCTTAGAAAGACGCTCGACTATGTAAATGTGGGAGGGCATACGGTCATTCTTACGCCGGGCAGATATAATGCGGCATATTTTGAACATTCTTATTTGGCAGAAAAAACAGGTGCGCATCTTGTAAACGGCAATGAATTAACAGTGGAAAATGATAAACTTTACTATGTGGATTATACAGGAAAAAAAGAACGTGTTGGTGCAGTATACCGCAGAATTTCCGATGAATACCTTGATCCAATGAATTTTAATCCGGAATCGGTGATTGGCATTCCGCATATCTATGATGTTTACCGCAAGGGAAATGTAGCACTGATTAATGCAACAGGCAATGGAATTGCAGACGACAAGGGAATTTATTACTTTGTGCCCAAAATGATTCGTTATTATTTAAAAGAGGAGCCTGTGCTATCCAACGCACCTACATATCTGCCGTTTTATAAAGAAGATATGTCATATGTGCTTGCGCATTTTAACGATCTTGTATTAAAAGATGTAGCGGAGGCAGGTGGATACGGCGTTGTGTTTGGCAATTCTATGAGCAGGGAACAGAAAGAGCAATTTATTGCACTGTTAAAGAGCGAACCACGCCGATTTATTGCACAGGAAATCATTGATTTTCAGGATTTGGATATACAGGAGGGGGTTGAAGCTGTCGCAAGAAAGGCGGATCTGCGTGCATTTGTGCTGATGGCGGACGAACCATATGTATGGAAAAGCGGATTGACAAGGTTTTCGAGAAATCCGGATTCGTTTATTGTCAATTCATCACAAGGAGGAGGTTTTAAGGACACATGGGTATTATCTCATTAGAACAAACAAACCGGCTGTACTGGCTTGGAAGATATACGGAACGAGTTTATACGACGATCCGACTTTATGCGAAGTGTTATGACAATATGATCGACGATATCGGCGACAATTACGCAGACTTCTGCAAAATGCTGGATATTCCCAATATTTACAAAAATAAAGAGGATTTTAATACCCGATATCCTTTTGATGAAAAGGATGAAAACTCTATTTACAGCAATCTGTTTCGTGCTTATGACAATGCGGTTGTGCTGCGGGAAGAAATCGGGAGTGAAACACTTTCTTATGTACAGTTGGCGATTTATGCAATAAATAAGGCAAAAATATCAAGAGCGCCGCTGCTGGAACTGCAAAATGTAGAAGATAATCTACTGGCATTCTGGGGAATTGCGGATGACTTTATTGACAGCAAGATAATACGAAATATTATTAAGACTGGGAAACGGGTTGAACGGATAGATCTTTACGCACGGCTAAAAATGGAACAAAAGGAACTACGCAGAGAACTTTCGCGTATGGAATCCAGATTGAAAAAAAGCGGCATGGGATATGACAGTGTATCGCTTAGCCAGCTAAAGAGGCTTATTGTGGCGGCAGAGATAGACGGCACAATGGATTATTCAGCGATTGTTACAGCCGTGGAGCAGCTTGTAGAGGAAGGATAAAAATTTGGAGGGTTTGGCGGTGTGTACAAAACGGATATTAACATTTTGTTATCGCATGGATATTGCGTTTTCACTGCCGGCGGCAAAACACCAGTTTACATTGCGGATGCTGCCTTGTCAGGATGCGCGGCAGAAGATTGCAAAGGTTTGCATTCGGCTGGTACCAGAATGTGCATATGCAAATGGTGAGGATGCGTTCGGAAATCAATATATTTACGGTGAGATTGTGCAGGAGCATACACACTTTGGAGTGGAAGTCTGTGGCATAGCAGAAATTGATCAAAATTGTCTGACAGCACCGGAGAACACAATGGCGGCACTGGCTCCCTATCGTTATCCTTCACACTATACAAAGGTGGGGGAAGAAATTAAGGAATATTATAGGGAGCATGGCAAGGGAAACACAGAAACGCAGCTTGCTTTTACCGAACGGCTTCTGCATCAAATTTATCAGGATATGGTATATTGTCAGGGTGTAACAGATATTTATACCACTGCAGAACAGGCAATGGCAGGTAGAACAGGTGTATGTCAGGACTATGCGCATATTATGATTTCTTTGTGCAGGATTGCAGATATTCCAAGCAGATATGTTGTCGGTATGATGCAGGGTGAGGGTTTTTCTCATGCGTGGGTGGAAGTCTGTATCGATGGATATTGGCATGGAATGGATCCAACAAATAACAGGGTAGTTGACGATACTTATATTAAGATTTCACATGGCAGAGATTATCAGGACTGTATTGTAAACCGCGGCGTTTTTCGAGGGGGAGGAGAACAGACGCAGCAGGTGCAGGTGATTGTAAATGCAGAGGAAGGGTTACCTGATTTTCGGGGAGTAAATATAGTTTGAAAGGGTGGACTGTGATAGATGATACATAATGTAAATACGCAGATAGAGGAGGTATGCGGCGTGGAACTGCCGATTGGGGAAACGCTTCATATTTGGAAGAATCGGATTACGCCTGTGAAAGCGCAGCGGGATAATGGAAAAAGGATTAGTATTGTCACAGGGATACACGGCGATGAATTGGAGGGGCAGTATATCTGTTATGAAGTAATCCGCCGGATTAAAGAACATCCGGAGTGCCTGACAGGAACGGTTGACATTTATCCTGCAATGAATCCGCTGGGGATTGATTCTGTGACAAGAGGGATACCAGGATTTGATTTGGATATGAATCGTGTTTTTCCCGGATCGGAGCATGGTACAATGACAGAGTATATTGCGCATCAAATAATACAAGATTTATCGGGGGCGGATTTATGTGTGGATATTCATGCCAGCAATATTTATTTAACAGAGATACCACAGATAAGAATTAATAAGCTACACAAGGAAAAGCTGCTCCCGTTGGCGGAACAAATGAATGTAGATTTTATATGGATTCATGGAGCAAGCACTGTTTTAGAAGCAACGCTTGCCTATAGTTTAAACAGCACCGGAACGCCGACGCTTGTTGTTGAGGCGGGAGTGGGAATGCGCATTACAAAGCAATATTGCAGACAGTTAGCAGATGGTTTGTTTCATACTATGCAAATGCTTGGCATCTGGCAGAGCGAAACAGAGCCTGTGCGTAAGCCGTATATTGCGGAAACGGATGAAAGTGTGATATTTTTTAATGCGCCGAGATCTGGAATATTTATCCCTGTGGCAAATCATTGGCAGAAGCTTGAGAAAGGGCAAATGGTAGGGCAGATTGTGGATTCCCTAAGGGGTGAGGTGCTTGCAGAAGTTGTTACGCCGGAAAGTGGAATATTATTTACTATTCGGGAGTATCCAGTAGTTGATGAGGGCTCTCTTATTGGCAGACTTCTAGTTACAGCTTAGCTTATTATAAAAAAGGGCCAGTAAGAGTGAAAGAAAATTGCACTGTGAAGCGTGAAAGTATATTTCATGTTTTGCTTGTGACTGGAAAGGAACGGTGAATAATATGAAAAAACGGTTTATATATGAGTTAAATGCATTTTATCGTGAACCAATGTGTATTATAGGGTATGAGTTTGGAGCTGGGGAACATACGGTATGCGTTGTTGGAAGTATGCGAGGAAATGAAAACCAACAGCTTTTTACTTGTAGTCAGCTAATACAGCGGTTGAAGCAGTTGGAGGAACAGGCAGCGCTTACAGAGGGGAAAAGTATCTTAGTAATTCCCTGCCTAAATTCATATTCTATCAATATTGGCAAACGGTTTTGGTCGACAGATAATACAGATATTAATAGAATGTTTCCGGGGTATGCTGAGGGGGAAACAACACAGCGGATTGCAGCAGGCGTTTTTGAACGGATAAAAGATTATCAGTATGGGATTCAGCTTGCCTCCAACTATATGGAAGGTGATTTTCTGCCGCATATTCGAATGATGCGGACAGGTTTTGAGGATGTGGAAACCGCGAAAGGTTTTGCGTTTCCATACATTGTTACGCGCAATCCGCATCCTTATGATACTACGACTTTAAACTATAATTGGCAGATATGGGGGACAAAGGCATTCAGCGTTTATACGACAACAACGGAAACCATTGATAGAGAAAGTGCGGATAAAGCAGTAAAGGGAATTGAGCGGATGTTGAATAGAGAGAAGATTCTAAACAGTGAAGTTTTGGGTGGTGATAATGCGCATACACAAGTCATTTCGGATGAAAATTTGCTATCGGTTCGCTGCAAAGAGGCAGGATTTTATAAAAGCGGGGTATCGGTTGGCGAAGAAGTGCATAAGGGACAGACGTTAGCAGTAATCACAGATCCATACGAGGGATTTATAAAGGAGGAACTTGTAAGTGACAGTGACGGAATTGTATTTTTTCAACATAAATCCCCGCTGATTTATGCTGGAACGGCTGTTATAAAACTGGTACGATATGACTCTGATTATAAAAGGCTGTCAAATTCAGGAACAATAGGCTGGCAGATAGCCTCTACAACGTTTCCAGTAAATGGATTGGATAAATGAGCGGTTTCCAATAATTCTGGATAAGATTTACTTCCGCCTGTGCTGCACAGCTTAGATAGTTTGACCAAGTTTCTTGATATAAAATTCATTTTAAAAAGACAAATTCACGCTGTTCTGCTTCTATTTTGCTACATGTAAAATCATTGATACTCCCGAACGATTAGAATTTCCTTTCTGCATAGCGCATATTGCCCATTTATGCAATAGTGCTGTGCAGAAATGGGAAAACTTAGTGTTCATTGGTACAACTCATCTTTCGTTTATAGCATCTTTATTTTCTATTGCCCACAATATGAATAAGAAGAGTAACATCATATTTCAATAAATTAATTAGAATGATTGACAGATGACATACTGCGTGATACGATATACCAAGTGAAACACAATAAATTCCCAAGCAAAGTATAAAATGTTTTTGTGATGTTTAGATAACATACACGAAATCATGTAAAGGGAATGATGTAAGTATGGTATTGTGCGCATTACAACAAAGAGCGAATGCAGTATTTATAATTGGATGGAGATTTGGGCAAATAAGATGTTGTGATATTTATCTGCTAGAGTAATACCATGATTTGTACAATAATTTATTGAAAGGAGAGGAAGAACATATGAATATTGATGATTGGAAATCGCAGATAAAAAGAGGAACTTTGGAATTTTGCATTCTATTAATGATTTCCAAGCGATCTTATTATGGCTATGAAATTATCAGTGAATTGGATAAATGGCAGATATTGGCAGCAAAAGAAAGTACCATATATCCATTGCTGCGGCGATTGCTGAAAGAAGGATTTTTGTCCTCCTATTGGCAGGAAACGACGGAAGGACTTCCGCCTAGAAAGTATTATTCAATTACTGACACAGGCAAAGAGTATCTAGGTGCAATGTCTACTGAGTGGGAGAATTTATTATCTGCAATAAATGGGCTTCAGGGCAGATGAAAGGAAAGCAGCGAAAAACGTAGGAAAGGAATGGTCAAAAATATGGAAATCATTTTATCGAATTATCTGGAAAAAATCGACAAATATCTAAAACCAATAGGAGCAGCAGAGCGTGCGGATATCATTAATGAAATTAAAAGTGAAATGCTGGAATTGGAAGCAAAAGACAAGCTTTCGCCGGAGCAGATTGTGGAGCGGCTGGGCAATCCAAGAGAACTTGCAGGAGCATATCTGGGACAGTCTATTACAAAAAATAATAGTTTTAATCTAAGAAAACTCGGCACAGTAATCGCCTTTTATAGTTTGGCAGGGCTGGGGAGTATTTTTATTCTGCCGTTTATCAGTGTTCTTGGTGTAGCACTGATGTTCTGCGGAGTAATTGTTCCGATTGGCGGGGCTGTTAAATTGCTAGGTGCATTGGTTGGAATAGATGTTCCTTGGGTGGTGATGCAGTTCGGTTCTTATATACCATCGCCGATAATGGCATTTCCGCTTTCTATTTTGGTGGGTATTCTGCTTTTTCTGGCAGGGAGGTTCTTCTGGAAACTGACTATTCGGTATATCCAGATGATTAGTAACAGAAAGAAGCAGTTATAGCAATAGAATGCATATCTTATTCTTTTTTTAAATATATTATCAAAAAGAAGAATTTGAGGGTATACAATGCTAAGAAAAAGAAAACATCATCTAAAAAATAAGGTTAAATATACCGAATGTAGAGAACCAATGCAGGAGGATAAACAACCCCGCTCTCCGCTGCTGCGGCGCATAAAACAGGTGCAGGAATATGTGCGCGAAAGGAATATTTCAAAGAAAGCGGTTACGCTTGCTGTGGCGGTGTTGGTGCTTGCTGGGCTTGTAGGCGTAAAATACAGAGAGGACGGAACACTGCTCCCGACAAGTTCAGGTGTTGGGAAGAAAGAGTTGCCAATCTACTGCGTACAGACCGAAGAACCGAAGATCGCGCTGACATTTGATGCCGCGTGGGGGAATAGTAATTAGCGCATATTATAAATATTAGATTTCAATTGGGAAGAACCTGTATTTTGCATGGTTCTTTTTTCATGGCTTCAATCGGCAAATTAAGCCTTTTGATAAAAAGAAATATAAAATCATCATTTAATTTTTAGGAGGGAAATTATGAGTAGAATTATTGCGATTGCAAATCAAAAGGGTGGTGTCGGTAAGACTACCACAAGTATTAATCTGGGAATTGGTTTATCCAGAGCAGGCAAGCGTGTATGTCTTGTGGATTTAGATCCGCAGGGAAATGCAACACAAGGATTAGGGTATGATCCGGATGAACTTGATTGCTCGATTACAACAATTATGGATAAAATCATAGACAAAGATTTTAATAGTTCACAAGATTTTGGAATACTGCATCATGCTGAAGGAATTGACCTTGTACCATCTTCTATTGAACTTGCTGTAATGGAAATGAAACTGCTTTCCGTTTACATCGGAAGGGAAAAGATTTTAAATACATATTTAGAGATGATAAAGACGCAGTATGATTACATTATTATTGATTGTAAGCCGTCGTTAGATATTATTACGTTAAATGCATTAACAGCCGCAAATGGTGTTTTAATACCAGTACAAGCCCAGTATTACAGCGCAAAAGGATTGGAACAATTATTGAATACAATTCATCAGGTAATCACAGGCGGTTTAAATAGCAGCTTGACCGTAGATGGTATTTTATTTACGATGACAAATGATAGGACAAACAATTTCCGCCAGATTCGTGAAATTGTTAGAGATACCTATGGAAAGACGATACATATATTTTCCAGTTATATTCCAAGAGCGGTTTCGGCAGAGGAGGCTCCAGCAGCGGGAATGAGCATCTACCAATATGATCAAGAAGGAACTGTTTCTAAAGCGTATTTGGATTTTACGTGTGAATTTAATGATCTCTCGGAGACTTGAGTAGTCTTGTCAGCAAAATTTTTGCAGTGCACTTTGAAAAGAAAATATTATGTGTGGAACGTAAAAACTGCATGAAAAATAAACATAGCTTTTACTATGTCAAAAAAAGTGCTATAATAGTCAATAGGATTATGCTGTATTCAAAATCAACTTTTTTAGTGAAGATTCAGATGGCAAATCCCATGCATCCAGATGCTGTAACATCAGGATGTGATAAAGGCGGCAGTACCACATCTTAGTTGAACGGTGTCTGCCGTCTTCCAGTTTAAAGTCTATTTTCTCACGTTTGTTCGAACGTTCCACGGATGTTCTTGCATTGTATTCCAGTTTCCATTCATTACTGCTTCTTGGCGGATTATTAAATAACCTCGGATTATCTTTCATAACCAAATGAACAGTGCGTCCGTATTTTGCATCAGAACAGGGTGTCTGGCAGGTACAAGAGATACAGCCGTTTTTCTTACTGATTTTAGGGCATTTGAATTTCATCCGGCCCTTTGCAGCTTCAACGCCATCCCGACGTATACGACAACCGCAAGGACAAACAGGAACACCATCATTATCGATGGTAAAGTCATTTTTATAAACAGGCGGTCTGCCACCCCTGTCATTAAGATCAATGAATGGAGTGATATTTTTTTCCTTAAAGTATTGATAATAAGGCATTGCGTCATGGGCAGAATCCAGAAGGACTTTTGAAATATTGTAATCCGGAAGGAAAGACTTCATCCTGAAGAAAGCATGCAAAAATTCAAGGGAGTCATGCTTTGATGCACAGGAATAATGAGGGAACACTGGTAAATCACTTTGAGAATCAACCAGCATATATAAATTGTATCCATGATAAAAACAGTCACGGGAAGAATCCCACCCGATATCACAATCCGGCTGGGAAAAGTAACGGTCACACTTATAGTCAGTGAATCCGTTTTCCCTGCAATTACAGACCCGTTTTTTTCGCTGCCTGTGTGAGGTGACAACAGGTGTACCATCACCGGCTAATGCTAAAGTGTCAGAATGGATAAGACCTTTTGAAACAGAAACATCTAAGAACTCTTTTTTGTAGATTTTGAAAAGAGAAGAATAAGGCTGGTTGTCAAGTTCAAAAATGGTCTTTTCCAGAGAAGGGAGAAGTTGAACAACAGTAACATTATCTACAGAATCAGCTTTGGCGCCTTTAGTTTTTGGTTTTTTAACTTTAGACTTTAGAGGGAGAATATGTGGAGACATATGATTATCAACAGAGTCCCACAAACGGGTAAAAAAGTCATAAAAGGTTCCCACCCCGGGAGTATTACCAAAATCAAAACCACTGAGAATGGCAAAAAGAGGATTCAATTTAAGCTGGGCAACCCATTGGGTTAAAGAAGAAACTTTAAAATCAATGGACAGCAGATAAGAACGCTGCATACAGGAAGGAGTTCGAGGAGCAGGGCCAAATTTGGAATATTTATCAGCCAAAAGTTTATCAGTATAGGATAAATCAAGATTCCAAAAGCGCTCAATAATATCCCAAGTGGAAAAAGCAAGAGAATCAGGATTGGGATAATATTTACGAAGATTAGCAGCAACAAAGTTTTGGTAGTCAGAATGACAGCCGCAGTTAACAGGTAACAAATAAAATCGCCTCCAATCGAAAAAAATGTCTTAAAAATAAGATCGTAAAGTGGTGCACTTTTCGATAGGTTTGCCAAGTATTTTAGGCAAAAAAGTGGGGGATTTTAATAAAAAAGGAAGCAGAAAGCCTTGTATGTACTGGCTTAAAGATTCCGAGAGATTATAATAGGATGCAGGAGGAAAAAAAGATAACACAGGCATATCGAGTGCGGAGCCGCAATATTCATATTATGGCGACCGATTTTGAATATGAACAGATTATAAATAAGATGAAAGCATCAGGAAAAACTTCGCTGCGTGAATTTTTAATTGACGCAGCTATTAACGGATATCTGATAAAGGTGGATTATTCTGATATGCGTAATCTTGCATACGAGATTAATAAGATAGGTATAAATATCAATCAAATTGCCCACAAAGTTAACAGCAAGGATGCAGTGAGCAAAACAGATATGAATGAAATAAAGGATAAGATAGATATAATCTGGAACTTAATCAAAGCGAAATTCTATCAGATGCCTTGATTGGGAAAAGAGGTACATATGGCAGTTTCAAAAATTCATGCTTTATATAATACTCTTGGAAAAGCAATTTCTTATATTACGAATCCGGATAAAACAGATGGCGGATGTTTGGTTTCTTCTTTTGGATGCAGTATAGAAACGGCAGCAATTGAAATGATGTTAACAGCCAGCCAAGGTAGAAACATTGGGAATCGAATTGGATATCATATGCTGCAGTCTTTTTCCCCAGAGGATAACATTACGCCGGAAAAAGCGCATGAGTTAGGAAAAGAGTTTGCCGATAAAATGCTGAAAGGAAAATTTGAATATGTAATTGCAACCCATATTGATAAAGACCATATTCATAACCATATCATTTTTAATGCCACAAGTTTTTATGATCTTAATAAATATCATCACGATAATAAAGATACGCAGCGTATGCATGAGATTAATGATAAAATATGCAGTGAAAATGATTTGTCTGTAGTTGAGAAAAAATCTGTAGACAAGAAATTAGCAGACAAGAGCAGGGAAAAGAAAAAGTATCGAAAAGGTGAAGACATATCATTAAGAGCAAAATTAAAAACGGCAATTGAAGAAGCAATATCCCGATCAGGCACATTTGAAGAATTTTTACAGATTATGAAACTCGAAGGGTTCGATCATGCATATCGTGGAAAGATGCTTCGGTTCCAAGTTCCCAGTTTGGGAAATTCTAAGGGATATAGTATGATTCGATTGAACGGAAAGAATATGTATACAGAGGAGCAGATTCGCAAGAAAATTCAAAATCAGCAACAGTCAAAAGTTAATGAAAATTCAGAGAATGAACAACAACAGTTACAACAAACTACAATAAAATCAAAAGAAAAAGAACAGCTTCCAAAGACAAAGATAAATCAAAAGACATCAAGCCAATACGATAAACCAAACAAGAAACGAATGAATCTTATTGTAGATATATCCAAAAATATCAAGGCACAAGAATCAAGAGCATATAATCAGGCATTAGTAAGGAGTAATATTGATACACTGGTAAAAACAATGAACTTTCTGACAGAAAATAATATTCAAAATCCAGATGACTTTAAAAATTATTACGCTGCCAAAAGTGCAGAGTATGAATTTATTCGAGAAGATATTAAGCAATTAGAGAACAAACAAATTGCTTTATCCGAAAAAATAAAATTCACACAGGATTATAAAAAATATCATAATCTTTATTACGCAGCCAAACGCGCAGGAAGCAGAACAAAGTTTTATATGGAACATGAAAGTGAAATTGTTGCTTTTGAAGCAGCACGATTATATTTTACGCGGATAGGAGAAAATCCAGACAAGATAAACTTAACAGACTTATTTGCGGACTACAGACTTATTAAAGAGGATAAATTTGTAACGGGACTGTCACTAAAGGAAGCTGGAAAAGAAATAAACAATTTGGATATTATTTCTAAAAATGTAGAGGATGCGTTGGGGATTGAATTGGTGGAGAGGGAAAAACAGAATCAGATAAAAGAGAATACAAAAAAGAAAGTAAATAGAGATGTAGCACGATAGAGGAAGCAAATAATCATTTTCGCAGAAAATGAAAAAAAGGGGTTTGGGGAATTTCCCCAACAAGCCAAAAATAAAAAAACGCCTGCGTAGTTTTTTTATTTTTGGCATCTGTGTGTACACAGATGCGTAGCTTGCTATTCCATGAAAATGGGGATTTTCATGGGTCAGCCGCGAGCGGCTGGAAGCATCTAACGATGCCAATTTCAATGTGAAATTTTTGATAAGACTTTACACTATTTCTATATTTTGATATGATTAATTGAGAATACAAAAATATTC
>ERZ778495.514-NODE-514-length-36535-cov-6.833854_pt1 | contig 36535 bp, 36 predicted proteins | sample MGYA00433100_ERZ778495 | MGnify/ENA primary metagenome ERZ778495 (study PRJEB29527, sample SAMN07138962) | mouse gut metagenome | material: feces | host: mouse | place: China:Nanjing | collected 2016-01-25 ...
CTTGCCTTATCTCATATATGGTGGGTATAGCGCAGTTGGTTAGCGCGTCAGATTGTGGCTCTGAAGGCCCTGGGTTCGAATCCCAGTATCCACCTTTTTGGGCTATCGCCAAGCGGTAAGGCACAGGGTTTTGATCCCTGCATTCGCTGGTTCGAATCCAGCTAGCCCAGTTTGATTTCTTCAAGACGGAATACAGCCGTCACTAATATATAGATGGGCCACTAGCTCAGGTGGTAGAGCACTTGACTTTTAATCAAGTTGTCTCGGGTTCGAGTCCCGAGTGGCTCATGAAATAGTAGAAACACTTGAAACTTTGATTTTTAGAAAGTTTCAGGTGTTTTTATTTTGGATAATGACAAATAATTATAATTTAATTAAGGAAATTCGCACTGTGAAGCGTGAATTTTCTTTTGTGTTTTATTTTTGGCTGGAAAGAAATAGAAACAATATAAAAGAAGACTATGATTTTACCAATGGGAGAAGAAAAGCGTATGAAAAAAGGCTAAAAAAGCAGATAACAATAAACCTTGGCAGCGATACGGTAGACTTCTTTCAAGCGCAAAGTGAGGAATCAGTCATACCTTACCAAATGCCTATCAATCTGTATTTGTCAGATTATGCAAAGTATAAAAAGCAGCTACAGATGTCTGGAAAATAAAGAGGAAAAGAATAGTATAAATAGTTTGCGTGATATGGTAAAATATATCGCTCGTGAGGATAGTCCTTTGTACGAAAAAATATCAGATTTATATAAAACTTCATAACTATATGAATATTTTCCCGAAAATGAGAAAAAATAACATAACAACAAGGCTTGTAATACCTTTTCATGTAAAGGCTTATCTTATGTATTTTTATGGAGGGAAATCATTATGAAAAAGAAAACGGCAGTACAGGGCAAATCTTTAAAGCGGAGAACATTGATAACAGCAGTATGCGTTACGTGTGTGCTTTCGTTGTCTGCTTGCGGTAAAAAGAATAATAACAATGAGAACAAAGATCCACTGACTGGTGAGGATATGTCACAGGCAGAGAATGGCTCTGATGAGGGCTCTGGTACCAATGCAGGAAGCACTGAGGGTGCCGATAATTCTGATAGTGCCGATAATTCCAACAGCGCTGATAATTCTAAGACGTTTCAGGATATGATCAATGATGAAAATTCTGACCCCAATTCGATTATTGATTTTATTAACACGAATATCGTAAGTGCGGGCGCAGCAGACGTAAAGAATTTTTTTTCTGGTCTGTTAGGCTTTGGGGATGATGTGCGCAATATTGATTTTACAAAGCTAGAGAGCAGCAGACAGTATATGCCGGAGGATATGATTGCATTTTCAGATTTAATGAAGCTGGAAGCGGATACGCCATCCATGGTAATGTCAGACGAGGAAAACCGCAGAGTTATTAATATGACACTTTCGGAAATGCTGGAGCGCGCATTGCTGTTTGAGCAGCATTTGCAGAAGTATCCCAATGATGTTACAACGGATGCCGCATCAAGACTATATGAGGAGATTGCGACAAATGCAATTTCTGGCGGATATAATAAGGCAGAAGGTGTTTCACATTATTATAAGGGCGATTCGGAAGATGTAGTAGATGATGAGGCACTGAAATATTATCAACAGTTTGCCGATGCAAATCCAGATAGTAACCTTGGAAAGATTGTAAAGGAGTACGTGGGAATCCTGCAATCCAATCAGTTTAAGATTAATGATGAAATGGAGCAGTTTTATAAGGGATTGGGACAAAAGCTGAATGTTAGCAGATTATCAAATGAAGCCAGCGGAAATGGAACAAACAGCAGTGATTCGAACGGCGGCGGAACAAATGGCGATGGTACGAATGGAAATGGAACAAATGGCAGTAACGCAGATAAAAACGGCACAGCAAACAATAGTACAGCTTCGAATGGGAAGGGGACTGAAGGCGCTGATACAGTAATTCAGGGAACAGTTTCTCGTTAAACTTTATTTGACAAAGCACCATACCTATGATAGAGTAGAAACAGTAAAGGGTATGGGAAATGATAGTTTATATTTTGACATTTGTGTCACTTTTTATTACGGATGGATTCTTAAAATTTTATATGGAAAAGCATCTTAGACCAGAGGAAACAAAGCAGATTGGCAGCGGCAGGATTGTGTTGAAACAATATCACAACACAGGTGCCATGTTTAATATGGGAGCCGCACGTCAGCCGCTGATTGCGCTTGTTTCACTGGTCTTTAGTGCATTTGTTGCTGGTATCTATGCCGCAACGCTTGGCACAAAAGGAAAAAGGACGCTGAAAATGGGGTTGTCACTGATTTTGGGCGGTGCATTCAGCAATACATATGATAGATTAAAACGAAGATATGTGGTCGATTATATTTCATTTCGCTTTGGAACGCCGCGGTTTAAGCCGTTGCAAAGAATTGTAAGTCGTTTTGAAGGGATTGTATATAATTTATCGGATTTTGGGATAATAATAGGAGCAGTGTTGTTGGTGTGTGGTGTAGTGCATGAATCATAAAGATAGTGCGCATATATTTGCATAGTGTAAAGAACTTGTTATGCAGACAATAAAATAGGTTTTTTTATATTTATGAACGATTAGATTTTCCTTTCTGCGCAGCATGTATTATCTGATTAAGCAATAAGGGCGCGCAGAAATTGGAAAATCTTAATTTTTGTTCGTATAGCCTTAGATATTTTTTAGAGTTTGGGGTAATCTGTTAATTTGCGGTAATTACGGTTCCTACTTTTTCATTAATTACATCTGCGGTTTTGTCAAGCGATGTAATAACCGCTTTTCCGGAGGGCACTGTTTCTAAGTAAGAAATAGCAGCTAAAATTTTTGGCAGCATATCTGTTTCGCCAAACTGCCCGTCTTCGATAAATTTTTTTGCTTCGGAAACGGTCATGGATTTGATTGGTGTTTGGTTTTCTTTTCCGAAATGCAGATAAACGTAGTCGACATTGGTAAGAATTAGTAATTCATCAGCCGCTAAATCCGATGCAAGCTTTCCGGCAATGCTGTCTTTTTCAATTACAGCGGAAGCACCTTTTAAAATATGCTGTTGTTCAATTACTGGAATCCCACCGCCGCCGCAGGCAATTACAACTTGATTGGCGTCTGCGAGTGTTTTAATTGCTTCGATTTCGACAATATCAATCGGTTTTGGCGCAGCGACAACACGACGGTAGCCGGCTTCCTGCTGTACTACATAATTTCCTTTATTTACTTCCATATCGGCATCCTCTTTTGACATATAGCGTCCGATTATTTTTTTGGGCTCGTAAAATGCTTCATCGTAAGGATCAACCGTTACCTGCGTTAAAATCGTGCTTACAGGCACTGAAATGCCGCGCTTTAACAGTTCTGAACGCAGAGAATTCTGGATATCATAGCCAACGTATCCTTGGCTCATAGCAGAACAGACGCACATTGGCGCAGGCGTATAGTCGATATAAATACGCCGCAGTTCCGTCATGGCCTTGTGAATCATACTGACCTGCGGGCCGTTACTGTGTGTAATTGTTAGCTGATAATCTGCTTCAACCAAATCCGCCAGTGCCTTCGCAGTGTTTTTTACAGCGTCAAGCTGCTTTAATATCGTTGTGCCCAGCGCTTGATGCCCAAGTGCAACGACGACTTTTTTCTTGCTCATATAAATCCCCCATTCTTCCCGATAGTGGTAAATTTGTGCTGCATATTAATTTACCATATCAAAAAATTATTTTTGTATATATTCCGTTTAAGTTTTCTATTATGAAAAAGTATATCAAATTATAAAGCGTTTGTATACTGTGAAATTAGAAAATCTTAACGGTCGTCAGTATAACTCTCTTGTCCATATAGTTCTTCTCTTAAAGCTTTGCAGACTGCGGCGGTTGCACGTGTGTCTTCGGGTTCTTCTATTTCGGTAACATCATATGCGAGCGGATTTGCCACAAAATCCTTTAAAACGTCGTTTATTATTTTATGTTCTTCTGGTGTGGCAGTAATACAGATATCCGGTGTATCCGTGTCTAATTCACTCCCATTTAGTTCACATAGGTTTACCGTGCCATTTATTTTACATTCCAAAAGTAAAGCCGCAATATCAGAAATAATGTCAATCGCATAATAAAATTCTACTTCTGGTTCGTCGTAGTCCGAGTCTATGTTTTTTAGAACAGCAGTTAAAGGTTCTTCATGTTCACGGAAATTGCCGTTTAGCTTATCGAGTCCGATATCCGCAAATATTTCTCTAATAGTAATTTCGTCCTTATGTTTGTCTGCCAGATAATCGATCAGTGTTAAACTGTCTTCTGTTTGTCCGATACAGTTATCCCAATATTTATCTTCAATATACATAACCAGCCTCCTTATAATAATGAATGAATATTATCTTGTATTTAAGTATAAGAAGCCATATTTTGGTTGTCAATTATTTGTTAAGAAATTCTAACCTTGACAAAGTTTTCCAAAACTGCTATGATATAGCTATAAACAAAAGTTGTATCGTAAACAAAAGTTGCACGATGCCCCAAAATAGGAGGAGTGTATGACGGACAGAGAAGCGCAAATCTTTCATTGGATTGCAGAAAATCCTATGATATCACAGGAGGAGCTGGCACAGAAGGCAGGAATTAAACGCTCGTCGGTCGCAGTCCATATTTCGAACCTAATGAGGAAGGGATATATTCAGGGCAAAGGATATATTATGAATACACCTTTATATTGTACTGTTATCGGCGGCGCCAATATGGATATTGGCGGTGTGTCGGATGAAGTACTTATTGATAACGATTCCAATCCTGGGACAACAACAATATCGCTTGGCGGCGTTGGAAGAAATATAGCGCATAATATTGCATTGTTGGGCGCAGAGGTAAAGTTTATAACGGCGTTGGGAAATGATATGTATGCGCGCCAGATTATTGATAATTGTGATAGTTTGGGAATTGATATTAAAGAATCGTTATATGCCCAAGATGCCGCGACCTCGACATATCTTTATATTGCCGATCAGTCCGGAGAAATGCATGTTGCAATATCGGATATGAAGATTTACGACAAAATAACACCAGAATTTATCAGCAGAAAAATGGATAAAATCAATTTTGGAAAGCTTGCGGTTGTCGATACCAATATTCCCCAAGAAACACTATGCTATATTGCAGATCACTGCAAAATACCATTGTTTGGAGAAACGGTTTCTGGCAAGAAGGCAGGCAAGCTTTTGCCCATTTTGGAAAAGCTGCATACCATTACACCCAACAAAATGGAAGCTGAAATATTAAGTGGTATTGCTATATGTGATAAAACATCATTAGAAGCAGCAGCGGAGGCATTGCTTGCAAAAGGAGTCAAAAATATTTTTATTACACTAGGCAAAAATGGTGTGTATTGCACGGATGGAAAAAAGGCATTTTATGAGCCTGTAATAGAGGGAAAGCTTGTCAATACAACCGGAGCCGGAGATGCATTTATTGCTGCGCTGGCGTATGCATATACGCAAAACCTTTCTTTACAGGACAGTGCAAGGCTGGCAGCAGCAGCGTCAAGCATTGCGATTGAAAGTAAGCAGACGATTAATCCACAGTTAAGCATTGCAGAAGCAGCAGCGCGCGCAAATATTGTATTGTAACCGCAAATAATATTTGTGGGAATTATGAATTAGGATATTTTAAATTTAGGATATAATGATTAGCCCGTCAAAAGGGTATTTTTCAAAAGAATGGTACAATATATTGTGATTAGGACAGATATACATATTCTATATATTGTGGTTATTTTTCTTAATTAACTCTTTTGACGCTTTAATCATATAATGAATAAGGAGGATTTTATATGAACCAATATTTAGATATATCGCAGGAAGTAGCAGAAGCCCTTGCAGAGAACAAGCCAGTAGTAGCGTTAGAATCCACGATTATTTCGCATGGTATGCCGTATCCGCAGAATGTGGAAACAGCCTTAAAAGTAGAACAGGTTATTCGGGATAATGGCGCGGTTCCAGCAACTATTGCAATTATTGGAGGCAAGTTAAAAGCCGGTTTAACAAAGGCGGAAATCGAGCATCTTGGCAAAACGGGTTCGGCAGTAACGAAAGTTTCCAGACGTGATCTCCCAATTATTGTAGCAAAAGGAATGGACGGTGCGACGACGGTTGCGACGACAATGATTATTGCAAGCTTGGCAGGAATCAAGGTGTTTGCAACAGGTGGTGTCGGCGGTGTGCATAGAGGGGCGGAAACAACAATGGATATTTCTGCTGATTTAGAGGAACTTGCGATGACACCAGTAATGGTTATTTGTGCGGGGGCGAAGTCGATTCTTGATTTGGGGCTTACATTAGAATATCTTGAAACAAAAGGTGTACCGGTCATTGGATATGGTACGGATGAACTACCTGCATTTTATACCCGTAAAAGTGGTTTTGGTGTGGATTATCAGTTAAATACACCAAAGGAATTGGCAGAAGCTTTTTTGGTAAAACAAGCAGTTGGATTGAAAGGCGGTATGCTTGTGACGAATCCCATACCAGAGGAATATTCTATGGATTCGGAAGTGATTAATAAGGCGATTGATGAAGCAATTGCTGAGAGCAAGCGCCAAGGGATTCATGGAAAGGATACAACGCCGTTTTTATTGGCAAAAGTAAAAGAGATTACCGGAGGCGACAGCCTTGACTCTAATATCCAACTTGTATTTAATAATGCAAGGCTTGCGGCGCAGACCGCAGCAGAGTTATGCAAAATAAAATAAAAGCTTTTCTGCTTCAATGATTTTAGGGCGGCTTTGAAAATTCCAAAGCCGCCCTTCTCCTAAAAGGGGATATGAGAAAAGTGAAACAAAAATTAGATATAAGCAATTTTTATGGCATCCAGAAAGAACCAAACGGATTTAAGTAGTCAAAATCTCTTTCGTCATTACGGTTCTCCTGCTGCTGTTCTTCGGCATCATCTCCAAAAATATCCTTGGTGCCTAATGTAAGAGAGAACTTCTGTTCAGAATACCCATTATTTCCCTGTATCATAGCCACAATTTCAACGGTTTCACCGGAACGGTAATAGGTCAACAGACTTTTTAACTCACTCATGGATTTTACTGTCTGACCATCGAATTTGGTAATAATATTGCCTTTTGACAGACCTGCTGCTCCTGCCGGTGAATTGTCATAAATTCTATTGATAAAGATACCTACAGGCATTCCATAGGTTTCGGAAATATCCGTTGTTACATCTGTACCGCCAATACCAAGATACCCTTGTGCCTGCTCTGGTACAACATCTCTTGTTTCCTTTAACATTAACTCCTCAATAATTGACTGCACGTCAGAAATGGGAATTGCATAACCCATGCCTTCGACGGAACTTGATGAAACTTTAACGGAATTAATGCCAATAAGCTCACCATTCATATTTAAAAGAGCGCCGCCAGAGTTGCCAGGATTAATAGCAGCGTCTGTCTGAATTAAACGGTTTGTAATGGTGCTACCCTGTTCGTCACTAACGGTTACCTCGCGGTTAAGGGCACTGATAATGCCTGTTGTAATTGACTGACCATAGCCTAGTGCATTACCAATAGCGACAACATCCTGTCCCAGCACCAAATTCGAGGAATCGCCAATGGTTGCAACCTTAATCTGAGAACGCATCTCGTCTGTGATATCTTCCAAAGAAACAGCGATTACTGCCAAATCCTTGTCAGCTTCATAGCCTTTGACTTTTGCGCTGACCAAAGATGGCTCGTCATTTGCTTCATCATAACTGAATACGACACTAAGCTCATTGCTGCCGGATACTACATGGTAGTTTGTGACAATTAAAAGCTCTGATTCGTTTTCGCCAATAATAATACCAGAACCGCTGCTTTCCGTATCCTGCTGGTAAGTACCAAACATTGTACGAACTTCTGAAACGCCTTTGTTTGTAATTGATACAACGCTAGGCAGGCAGTTTTGGGCAATTGAAGTAATCGTCGCAGTAGATGCTGTTTCAAACGCTGCGTTTGATGTACTAAGTGAGTCGGTAGTGGTAGTCAGTGTAGAATTATTTTTGCTGTTTTCCAGCTCTGCCTGAAGCTGCTGTACTTCCGCTTTTACCTGCTTTAAATCTTTTGTAGTGAAATAAGCCGGAAGACTGAATGCCGCACCAGCAGTTACACCAAAGATTGCGCCTAGACAAGCTATGGAAACCGCTTTCTTTGCAAATGATTTTGGTTTTTTTGGTTTTCCATTTGGAGTACTGCCCGTTTGCTCATAACTATTGCCAGCAGTATAATAATACTCTGAATAACCATTGTTTGTATTGTTAGTGGACTGTGAATTATTATAATCGTTTTCGTACATATTAAAAACCTCCCTATTTATGTGCAGACTCGTGTAGAGGAAATAAGCAGTTAAGACAGTGTACGAGTCGCACAGCTTGTTAATGCGGCACTTTTTTGCAATCCCATTTTGATTTATAGTAAGCGCAGATTTTATTGGCGTTTACTTGCGTTGACCGCGTGATATTTTGCTGTGCCGTATGATTTATCGTTGCTATGGTTATAATTTATACTAAATTTGTGTTGCATTTGTTATTGAAATGTGATAAAAATGTGAACTCCATAAATCAATTATAAAATAGTGAAAATTGCTGTCAATAGTTTCTCCTAATTTTTCAATTTTTAGTCAAATACATAAAGACAAAACATAATGCATTAGATTAATATGGAAAATTAAACAGTGCATTTTTTTGCAAGGTATGATAAACTAATGAATAAACAGAAAAAAATAAGAAAATAGGAGAAACGAAACAATAGGAAAGGAAAATAAATATATGGAATACGAAGATTTTTGTGAGCAGCTAAAAAGCGGTGTTTTGCAAAATATGGAATGGAATTTAACAGAAAAAGAGTACGAATTTTATCCGGATGGCTATACCGCAGACGGCGACAAGGAAAAACTTGAATTTATTCAAAATACAAATATGAAATATCACAACGTAGAGGCAAACGTATTAATGGGGGATTTTATTGTCTTGACTTTTGGAGATGAATACAGTGTCAATACCACCCGTTTTTCTGTGAGAGGGCTTTACGAGAAGTTTCAAAAAGATGGCTGGGGTGCAGTTTGGAAGCTGATAGATGATAATATTAAGCTGCTGCGCGATGTGGATATTAACAATGTTGCCAAGCATTTAATGGATTATGAAGTGATTAAGGAACGTTTGATTATCCGTCCGATTAATTACACGGATAATAAATATGAACTAAAAGAAGCAGTACATAAAGTTCACGGTGATATTGCGCTTGTTTTGTATGTAAAGCTATATGACAATAAAGAGAGAGGACTTGGCACCACAAAGATTCATAAAGATGTTTTTGAAAGTTGGGGCAGGGATTTTGACGAGGTATGGGAGGCCGCGCTGATAAACACTAATATTGATGCGCTTCCTCGTATGTATATGACTGTGACAGAATGCATTAAACCGCCTTATGATCGCGGGGCTTTTATGTCATTGAATAGTGATATTAAAAAAATTGGAAAGATGCAGGTTCCAACTGTGACAACGACAAGGCAGGTAAACGGTGCAATTGCGATGTTTTATCCCGGCGTGAAGGAAAAGATTGCAGAACTGTTTGACAGCGGTTTTTATGTTGCATTTACCAGCATTAATGATGCCAGAATCCATCACAAAGATAGCATATCACCGCGCGTAGTTCTTCATTCCTTAAAAGAAATTAATAGAAAATTTGACCCAAATGATACATTATCAAGAAAAGTATATTACTATGACCGTGATAAAAAGACATTTGACCCATTATCATTATAAAACGAAAAGCAAACTAACGCTGCCACAGTAGAAATACTGTTATAATTCAATTTATACAGGGGCTGTCGCAATAAGCTTTGATTATACAAGATATCGTATAAATCGTAGCATGATGTTAGACAATTTTGTATACGTTTTCCTGAGTTATTGATTGACAGTTCCTTATTGCGACAGCCCCATACGAAAATGTACATATAGCGAGTCGAAATCCATTTGCATAACGAACGCAGTTCGTATTACAATTTCTGCATGGATTTTTATCTGTTACAAAAATAGAATGAGCAGTAATATAAAAAAGCTATACGGCATTGAGTAAATGCTAAATATTGTATGAAAATCTCTATGAATACGGCATTGAGCAAATGCTAAATATTGTATGAAAATCTCTATGAAATATGTTAAAATTAGTTTCTAGGGATTTTTAATACCTGCCCGATATTGATGAAGTCGCTTGTTAAGCCATTTAGATTTTTAATCGCATTGACGGTTGTGTTGTACCGCTGCGCGATCAGCCATAAGCTGTCGCCAGCCCTTACAGTATATTCTATTGGTGAATTGGACTGTGAAACTGGGATTTTCAGCACCTGTCCGATATTGATAAGATTGCTTGTTAAGCCATTAAGGTTTTTAATCGCATTGACGGTTGTGTTGTATCGTTGTGCAATTAGCCAAAGACTGTCGCCAGCCTGTACGGTATATTCAATTGTACTATTGTTACCGCCGGTACCGTTTGAAGGGACATTCTGTTCAATTCCTTGATAAGTATTATATAATGCGTTCCAAGTGAGCGAGCCGACAATACCGTCTGCTGCAAGCCCCATAGCCTGTTGAAATGCGATAACAGACTGTTGTGTACCGCTGCCGAAAATTCCATCCTGCAACGGGCTTGGTACATTGGGATAATACTGAGCAATGACATCTAACAAGTATTGCAGTGTGATAACATCCTGTCCGCGGGAACCTTGGCGCAGTACCACATTAGGTGGAACGCTTCCAATACCTAGAGAAGTACCTTCGCTGTCAAGCTCTGCAAGTCTGGTGACTGCCGTATACAGGCTGGAAATCTTATACCAAGTCGATTTCCCTACAATACCATCGGGTGTTAATTGAAAAATCTCTTGAAATTTTGTGACAGCGGCTCTGGTACTGCTTTGAAATGTGCCTAATTCGTCGGTAATCGCCGGAATTGCTGGATAATTCTGTCGAATCCGGTTTAGATAAGTTTGGATTGTCTGCACATCAAGCCCTGTACTGCCAACCCACAGCGGTGTTCCCGGATAAGAGGACGGAATATTAGCGATTGCCTGCGTTTCTGTGATTTCAATATCTTTGGGGTAATAGGAACGCAGAATTTGCAGCGGCGATAATCCTTGATTTGCCAGTGATACGGTTCCCCATTGTGATAGCCCTTGACAAGTGGCAGTTGTTCCATTGCAGAAAGAGGTGAAATAAGGCGCTGTCTGCCCTTGCCTGCGGAGATATTCATTAAAAATGTCATCGACAATCCGGCTAATCGACTCATAAATTGGACGTCCATATACAAAATATTGATCGTATGCAGTGCTGTTGGTAATGTCAAAATTGTATCCGCGGCTCCGATACAGCGGGGCTGACAGAATAAGACGAAATAGATTATACTAAGGAACTGTTCAGAAATTACTTGTGACAAGTACGCCATATAAATGTTCCTATGCAAAGAAGAAAATCGCAGGCATAGCGGACTGCGTCAAGATTATCTGATGCCGCAGATGGACATTTAGACAAGTCAAATTGATGAGGTATTTATTGACAGTTCCTAAGTATAACAATATGCACACAGCCGCACAAAGGAAAAGTGCCGCTTTGCGGCGTGCGGCTGGCGCAGCTGAACGGCAAATTTTTTGACGATCAATATATTTAGAGAAAGAAATTATATAAAAGGAGATGTATGGAATGAAACAATCTATCAAAAAACTTACACTAGCAGCAATGTTTATCGCAATTGGCATGATTCTTCCATTTTTTACAGGGCAGATTCCGCAAATAGGAAATATGATGTTACCAATGCACATTCCAGTTTTTTTGTGCGGGTTAATTTGCGGATGGCAGTATGGAGCAGTGACAGGGTTTGTTTTGCCAACACTACGTTCAATAGTGTTTGGGAGACCTGTACTGTTTCCGGCGGCGTCGGCAATGGCATTTGAATTGATGACATATGGGCTTGTTGCAGGATTTCTTTATGGACATTCTAAGTGGCAGTGTGTGATAGCATTATATCGCTCTTTAATTGTGGCAATGCTGGCAGGACGTGCTGTGTGGGGGGTTGCACAGATTATTTTCTTGGGAATTGGCGGAAATGCATTTACTTGGAAAGCATTTATGGCAGGTGCCTTTCTTAATGCAATTCCTGGAATTATTGTTCAGCTGGTTTTTATTCCTGCAATGATGGTAATACTCAATCGCACGGGGCTAGTGCATTTTAGAAAACATAATGCACAATCCAACACAATGAAAGGAACCCGTTAGATGAAAGCAGCGGCAAAAGAAGTAATCACGGAAGAAGTGACTCCAGAAAAAGTGACTTCAGAAAAAGTGACTACAAAAGAAGTGAACACAGAAAAAGTGACTCCAAAAGAAGTGATCGCAGAAGAAGTGCTCATAAAAAAAGTGACTCCAAAACAAGTGATCGCAGAAGAAGTGATCACAAAAAAAGTGACTCCAAAACAAGTGATCGCAGAAAAAGTGATCATAGAAAAAGTGAACACAGAAAAAGTGAACACAGAAAAAGTGATCACAGAAAAAGTGACTCCAAAACAAGTGATCGCAAGGGAAGTTATAACAAAAGCGGAAACGCTACTTAACAAAAAGAATCCGGTTCTGGTGGCAGTGGAGGGGAGATGTGCATCTGGAAAAACGACACTTGCGTCAGTTTTACAAGACCTTGCGGGATGGAGTGTATTTCATATGGATGATTTTTTCCTACAGCCGTGGCAGCGTACCGAATTACGGATGCAGACAGCAGGCGGTAATGTGGATTATGAGCGTTTTCTTGCAGAAATTTTAGAGCCATTGAAAAAGGGGGAAACAGAGATTGTTTATCGTCCATACCAATGCCGATACCAAAAGCTTGCCAAACCTGTATATATAAAAGCCAAACAGGTCTGCCTTATGGAAGGATCGTATAGCTGTCATCCAGCATTGTGGGATTTTTATGATTTAAGAATATTTCTAACGGTATCGCCACAAGAACAGAAACGGCGTATTCTTGCGCGCAACGGCGAAGATGGTTATATGCCATTTGCCAAACAGTGGATACCGCTAGAGGAGCAGTATTTTAAGGCATATCAAATCGAGGAACGGTGTGACTTACATTTTACACTGTGCTGACGTCAATCCCAGCAATTATTACATTCTGAAAATAGGCTTTATTTTCTGCAGGATATACCTGGTAGCATTGCAGGAAAACGTGTCGCCAGATAGTATGGTCGAATTAATAAGCAGTTTTGAAAGAAATGGGGCAGTGCTGAATGGTAAATTCGGTGTTGCCCCACGTGCAATATACGAGTATTTTACAGAAAGGGGATTTGAAACGATTGCCGTTACGGATAATAATATAGAAGTGATAAATCATATCGGAAACGACTTTTGCGCAATGATTGTTACAGCTTATAACAATAAGAATGATATTACAGATATGATTCACACGGTATGTATAACCAGAAGAGAAAACGGCGAATATGTAATTCATAACGAATACAGAAAAAATACAGCCTCCGGTATATGGGAAGAAAACAGAACAGGGATGTTTACATTAGCAGATGCCATAGCAAAAATAGGACGGGATTCGGCAGCAATTTGTATTATTGGGATAAATCACAGAAATGGAAATTGACTACTCGTTTAAACAAGTGAATATTGTGTTTCAAACTTTACAACAAAAATTATTTATCTTGACAAACGTTTGTTTACAATTTATAATAATTTCAAACAAATGTTCAAAGGAGTACATTTATGGATAAAGTGAAAGGGAGCATAGAAACGTTAAGTGGAATGCAGATTACAGCAAATATGGAGGGATTGGACGCTGAATGTAAACTGCTGTTAAGCAGTAAAGAAATTTTAGCTGTGATTTTAAAGGAAACCATAGATGAATATAAGAATTACAGCCATAAGGAAATTATGGAATTTATCGAAGCAAATTCCATAGAATCAGACAAGGAAGTATCACCAGGAAGAACCAATTCGCAGATATCAAGTGATAATGGAGAGTTTGCACTGCTCAATGAAAAGGTATCGCGTTTTGATATCCGTTTTAAGGCAAAAAATCCAATATTGTCACAAGAGAAGATAACCATTAAACTGCATATCGATGTTGAAGGTCAGAAATCATACCGCCCGGGATATCCTGTCGAGAAACGCGGAATATATTACCTTTCCAGAGAGTTATCCTCCCAACTGCCGTTAGTAACAGGAGAATCAAATTACAGCCAATTAGAGAAATGTTATAGCATATGGATATGCTTAGATGATATTCCGCAAGATGAATGCAACAGTATTTCATTTTATGAGATGACAAACACAAAGAATATCGGAAATTGTGTTGTCTTAAAAGAAAACTACGATTTATTGACTTTGGTTATTATCAGATTGGGCAAAAAAGAGTATAATGGAAAAAAAGGCAGTGATGGATTTGACTTGCTACGCTTTTTAAATGCGATAATGTATCCGCATAAAACGGATTTTATGGAAGTAGTGTCAGATTATATCGATTTTTCTCAAAATGATCAATTGCGGCAGGAGGTAAAACATATGTTAGGAATTGGACAAATTATATTAGAAGATGGAATCGAACGTGGAATCGAACGTGGAATCGAACGTGGAATTGAATGTGGAATCGAGGCATTTATTTTAGATAATGAGGAAGAAGGAATCCCAAGATACCGCATTATAGAGAAACTTCAGAGAAGATTTAATCTGTCAGAGGAGGAAGCAAAGGATTATTATAAAAAGTTTATGAAAGTGAATCCATAAAAAGCGTGGGATGAAATCCTGCTTTTGTATCCTATTTACGAATGAATAAGCAAATTTGTCCCCGCATACGCTAGAAAGAACAAAGAATGATACAGAGGTCAGATTTTATGGATGTGAAACCGACCATACAGCAAGCCCCTTACACAAAGTATCAGATAGAAATATCATTTCTTGGATCGGTGGATGATCAACAGGCAGAGGAAGAAATTGTGACCTTGTTAAAAAGAAACTTTTTGGAGAAAGTAACATCTGACACAACAAATAAAAGAATAAATCATAATGAAGGGGAATGAATTGCATGGAAACGAAGAAACGTGTGCGGAGTTTATTGCGGGTATCGTCCAAGCAGCAGCTTCATGATGATGATATTCCCATACAGCGGGCAGAAATTGCAAATTATATTGCAAAACGTCCAGATTGGGTGTTTGACAAAGAATATATAGAAAAAGCGGTCAGTGCCTACAAAAATACGGTAAAAGACAGAGAAGTGCTGTTACAAATATTAGAGGATGCAAAAACGCGCCAGTTTGATGTATTGTTGACCTTTATGTCTGACAGAATCGGAAGAAAGGAAGAGTACAATATGTATATTGCTACGCTAAACCAGTTCGGCATCGAAGTTTGGACGATCAAGGAAGGATTGTTGGGGACACAGGAGGATACCGATCGTCTTACGCTTTTTATTAAATTTTGGTCAAATGAGCGAGAGTCACGCAAAACGGGAGAACGTGTGAAAGCAGCGCAGCAGGAAATGGTGAAGCAGGGAAAACATATAGGAGGGTATGCGCCATACGGTTATGAATTGGTATACAGCGGGGACATTGGCAGTCATGGCAGAAGTTTAAAGGAACTGCGGATTGTGGAGCAGGAAGCGAATGTTGTAAAAGAAATATTTCGTTTGGCAGTGGAAGAAAACCTTGGTGCTTTTGCCATTGCCAAGCGACTAAATCAACAACATATTCCAGCGATTGGCAAAGGGGAATGGAAAGCCAGCACCATATCAGACCGTTTGAAAAATCCAATTTATATGGGTTATCTTACTTACAATAGGCGTTCGCATGGGAATCATTACCAGAGAAATCCCACAAAGGAATGGATATTTTCGGAGAAACCATTGGAACAATTGCAAATTGTCAGCCCAACAATATGGTATAAAGCACAGCAGTTAAGAGAACAGCGCAAAGCAAATAGAAGCAGCCAAAAAGATTCCTATATGATGACAACTGCAGGGAAACTGCCTTTAATGGGGATGCTTTATTGTGGTTCCTGCGGCTGTCGGCTGACAAATGGTTCTCGTTATGATCATTGGACGCGCAAGGATGGTACAACAGTAAAGAAAATAAGCCGTAGATATAAATGCACGCGCAAAGCCAGTGCTTGTGTTAGCTGTCAAGGAGCGGCAATCTATTCAGCGCAGGAGCTGGAAACCGTTATTTTCCATGTGCTTAGCCCATACTTTGCAAATTTAAAATCGTGTGATATTTGTGCAGAATTAATGCAAAAGCAAGAGAAAGCACGCCGAGCGATGCTAAGAGCGATTGAGGAATCCCGCAGGCAGCAGCAAACCATACAGAAGGATATTGAAACATTGGAAGCCCAAATTCCGCGCGCCTTGCGGGGAGAGGGAAAATTTAGCGCAGAAACTTTGTCAGATTTATTAGAAAATCATAAAAAGCAAAGAGAAGTAATCAATAGACAGTTGCAGCAAAAAGAACAACAGTTTGACAAGACTGAGAAAAATAAACAGAATATTCAAAAGTTTGCACAGATAACGCCAGATTGGAACACAGAATTTCTGGAAGCAGATACCCATTTAAAAAAGATAATCTTATCAAAAATTATTGAGCGGGTAGAAGTTGGCAGTAAGCAGATTAAGATACAATTAAAGATCAGCGAGCAGGCGTTTTATCAAAAAAATCAGAAATGATTTAGGGAAAACTGACAGCCCGCATACCATTCTGTAAACACACGGTTTAATGCAAAGGTAATAATGGCATAAATATTTGCGGTTAACGCCGCTGCAGGCCAAGTGGGATAAATTTCGCTGCTGGCTACATTTTTAACGTAATCTGAAAAAGATACTTGCACATTTGTAGCAGATGCGTTTGGTGCGCCGAGATGTACTGTGATTGGATTGGGGATAATGACCTGTCGCAGTACATACGGCGTACTATCAGTAATACCTGCCTGATTCCGTGCGCCTGTCATGGCGACAGCAGGTTTTCCCACATTGATTTCCATCTGTGCCGGAAGACGCTCTATTTCCTGCATAGGAATGAATGCAAGCGGCAGAATTGCTGTTTCGCCATCAAAAATAGGGATATTCGAAACATAAAGTGAGCGAAATCCGTTTTTTTGAGCAAGGACATTGTAGTTTATGTAGGGAGTTCCAGTAAAGTATGGGTTTTCTGAAAAACTTCGATCCAGTGTTTCTAATGGAATCCGCTGCGTTTCTCCACTTTCATCCGTTGTCAGTTCATAGACACTATTTCCCTGATAATCCAGAACGCTTATTTGTACGCCGCTCAACGGAACTGCATCATGTGCCGTCCGCGCTTGTATCAATAAATAACCAATAGCCATAATTTGATTGCTCCTTTTTGTGATAAAGGTTATACTATTATAGAGTATGAAAAGAAGTTTAGACGGTTCCTTTTGCCATTTAAATTGTAGTGTGATATGATGAAGAGGATATGTTTCAACATGAATAATAGTGGGGGCTTGGAATATGATAAAGGTTATATTATGGGATATTGACGGGACGTTATTGAATTTTGATAAAGCAATGTGCTATGCTTTGCGAAAATGTTTTGCGCTTTTTCAGTTAGGGGAATGCACCGATGAAATGGTGGAAACCTATTCAGCCATTAATCATGTATATTGGGAGCGTTTAGAACGAAATGAAATTACAAAGCAGCAAGTGCTAGTTGGCAGATTTGAAGAATTTTTTCAGAAACAGGGCATTTTGGTAGATTTGGCAGTGCCGTTTAATCAAGAATACCAGAAGCAGCTGGGTGATCATGTATTCTTTAACGATGAGGGCGGAGAGTTGGTACGGCGTTTACAGACTAAGGTAAAGCAGTATGCAGTAACAAATGGTCCTTTGACCACACAGCAGAGAAAGCTTGCGAAATCTGGGTTAGATCAACTTTTGGACGGGATATTTATATCGGATGAAATCGGTGCAGAGAAGCCCAATTCTACTTTTTTTGACGTTGTTTTGAAAGCAATTGCAAAAGATAGTGATTATCAAAAGGACGAGATATTAATTGTAGGCGACTCCCTTACTAGCGATATACAAGGCGGCAACAACGCAAAAATATGCTGCTGCTGGTACAATCCGTACCAAAATCCCAATCAAAGTACATTGCGGATTGATTATGAGATTCAAGATTTAAGAGAGTTGGAAGGGATTGTTTCGTAATAGGCAGCGAGAGTGTGAAGGGCTGAAAAGAAGATATATTACATAATGTCAGAATTTATCGTATGGTACTGGTTAAACGTATATGGCTGGCGTTATGTAGTCAGGTTATTCGGAAATCTTAACATTCGTCAGTATAAGCAGTATAAATAAGGATATGGTAATATGTAACAAATATTTCCGTCACTTTTAACCTATGCTAACTGTGGAAAGGATATTGACGGAAATGATTTTCCCTGTTATGATAGATACAGATGCGCAAGCGGTTGCGCAATTTGCAAAGAGGTGTTATACTGACGACCGTTAAGATTTTCTAATTTCTGCACAGCCCATATTGCATAAGCGGGCAATATGGGCTGTATAGAAAGGAAAATCTAATCGTTCGTGAGTATAGTTTTTATCAATTTGATTGCAAAACATCAGATAGGAGTTGTTATGTTAAATTATATAAAAGGGATGGATATTTCATCATTGGACGAAATTGAAAAGTTAGGTGCAAAGTTTTATGACAATGGCGAAGAAAAAGATCTGCTTACGATTTTAAAAAGCTATGGCACAAATTATATTAGGCTGCGTATCTGGAATGATCCGAAATCCCCCGAAGGCGAGCCATATGGCGCAGGAAATACAGATTATCATACAATGCTGCGTATGGCGAAACGTGTGAAAGCAGCAGAACTTGGATTTTTATTGGATTTTCATTACAGTGATTTTTGGGCAGATCCTGGTAAACAGAGGAAGCCAAAAGCATGGGAACATTTTACTGTGGAACAGTTAGAGCAAGCGGTTTATGAATTTACCAAAGAAACAATGGAGCATTTAATACAGGAGGGCGCTGCACCTGATATGGTACAGGTTGGAAATGAACTATCTAATGGGTTGTTGTGGCCAGAGGGGCAGGTTCCCAATTATGGCAATATTGCGCGTTTTGTCAGCTCTGGCATTCGTGCAGTTAAGGAAACATGCCCCACAGCAAAAATTATGATTCATCTCGACAATGGCGGAAACAATGCCCTTTACAGAGAGTGGTTTGACCAATATATCAATCAGAATCAAGGTGAGGATTTTGATATTATCGGACTTTCCTACTATCCATTCTGGCATGGCACACTTGATGACCTATCAAACAATATGAATGATATTGCAGTGCGGTTCGGCAAGGAATTGGTGATTGCAGAAGTGTCTATGGGACATACCGTAGAGGACTATGCGGAATTTGAGAAACTATCTGCTGAAAATAGAAAAGGTATGGCAACGAAACCTGCACTTTGTGAAAAAGTCCCCTTCCCCATGACAGAACAAGGACAATGTGCATTTATGAAAGCCTTTTTAAAAAGCGTGGAACAAGTTCCAGAGAATAAGGGAAGAGGATTTTTCTATTGGGAGGCTGGCTGGCTTCCTGTTGCAGGCAGCGGCTGGGCAACGGACGCAGCGCTTGCCTATATTAAAGAAGCAGGCCCCGGCGGAAATGAGTGGGCAAATCAAGCACTATTTGACTATAATGGTAATGCGCTTCCCGCGCTGGAAGTGATAAGAGATTATCGTAACTGTAAAGCAGTATAAACTATAGAAAGGAAGGAAAATTACCATGAAACAAACACTATTAAAGAAATTTGAGGAAGTTTTCGGCAGCACAGAGGGGGCGAAGGTATATTTTGCACCAGGGCGTGTGAATTTAATTGGTGAGCATACCGATTACAACGGAGGACACGTTTTTCCCTGTGCATTAACGATTGGAACTTACGCGGTTGCAAGGCTGCGCAAGGATGATAAACTCTGTTTGTTTTCTATGAATTTTGAAACAGGCGGTGTTGGCGAATGTACTTTGTCAAATATTGAGGAAAAGAATGCCGGCGATTGGCGCAATTATCCGAAGGGAATTGTATGGGCTTTTGGCAAGAAGGGATTCCAAGTGGATAAGGGACTGGATATTTTATACTACGGGAATATTCCTAATGGTTCTGGGTTATCGTCTTCTGCTTCTATTGAGGTACTTACGGGATATATTTTAAAAGATATGTTTGGTTTTGCTGTTACAAATCAGGATTTGGCGTTAATAGGGCAGTTTTCAGAGAATCAGTATAATGGTGTAAATTGCGGCATTATGGATCAGTTTGCGATTGCAATGGGTAAAAAAGCATCTGCGATTTTTCTTGATACGGCGGACTTATCTTACGAGTATGCACCGATTGATTTAGATGGTGCAAAAATCGTGATTTTAAATACCAATAAAAAGCGCGGTCTTGGCGATTCTAAATACAATGAGCGCAGAAGTGAGTGCGAGGCAGCTCTGGCAGCGTTGCAAACAAAGCTGGATATCAAATCATTGGGTGAATTGACGGAGGAAGAATTTGAAGCGAACAAGTCCTTAATTGGGGATGATGTCAAGATAAAACGCGCAAAACACGCTGTCTATGAGAACCAGAGAACGATAAAAGCAGTGAAGGCATTGCAGGATAAAAATTTGGAACTGTTTGGCAAATTAATGATTGCTTCCCATGATTCCCTGCGTGACGATTATGAAGTAACTGGAATTGAGCTGGATACGCTGGTAGAGGAGGCGTTAAAACTAGACGGTGTTATTGGTGCAAGAATGACAGGAGCAGGATTTGGCGGCTGTGCAGTTAGCATTGTAAAAGAAAACTGTGTAGATACATTTATTGAAAATGTCGGCAAGGCATATCAGGAAAAAATTGGTTACGCGGCAGATTTCTATGTTGTGGAAATTGGCGACGGCCCAATGACGCTTTAAATTTTCAAGTGATAAATTTTGCCATATTCTTTTAGATAATCCCACTTGTGAATCGGCGTTATTGGCAAATTTTCGTGTTCATCAGTATATACTACATAACGCCAGAATTTACCGTACTGTACTGGTTAAACGTATATGTCTGGTGTTATGTAGTCAGGTTACCCGGAAATTTTAACTGTTAAGCAGTATAAATTAATAGATAAATCTAAATAAAAAGGGATGATAAAATATGATTACAAAAAATATTACAGCACTTGTAAATTATGGGATTGCAGCAGGTCTTTTGGATAGCGCGGACAGAGTGTATACAATAAACCGCTTGTTAGAGCTTTTTGGAATAGAAGAATTTAGCGAGGAGCAGCCCATAGAACAGATTACAGACCCTGCGGCATTTGATTTAGAAGGACTTTTAAAAGAAATGCTGGATTATGCGGCAGAACAAGGATTATTGCCAGATAACAGTATTGTATACAGGGATTTGTTTGACACAAAGATAATGGGAACATTGGTGCCACGTCCATCAGATGTAATTTATACATTCCAGAAGCTGTATCGAGAAAAAGGGGCAAAAGAGGCGACAAACTGGTATTATACATTTAGTCAAAATACGGATTATATCCGCCGTTATCGTATTGCACGTGACAAGAAATGGAAGGCAGAAACGGAATATGGAGAGATGGACATTACAATTAATCTTTCCAAGCCGGAAAAAGACCCAAAAGCTATTGCTGCAGCGAAGAATGCGAAACAGAGCGGATATCCCAAATGCCAGCTTTGCATGGAAAATGAAGGCTACGCAGGGCGTGTGAACCATCCTGCAAGACAGAATCACAGAATTATCCCTGTGCAGATTCAGGGCAGTCAGTGGGGATTTCAATATTCGCCATATGTTTATTACAATGAGCATTGTATTGTATTTAACAGCCAGCATATCCCTATGCGAATTGAACATAATACTTTTGTTAAGCTGTTTCAGTTTGTTGAGCAGTTTCCACATTATTTTGTGGGATCTAACGCAGATTTGCCGATTGTTGGTGGTTCTATTTTAAGTCATGACCATTTCCAAGGCGGAAATTATGAGTTTGCAATGGCGAAGGCACCCGTTGAGAAGACATTTCAAGTAAAAGATTTTGAAGATATACAGTCTGGTATTGTAAAGTGGCCAATGTCTGTTATCCGTCTTTCTCATGCAGATTATCATCGTATTATCGCGCTAGCAGATGTGATTTTGGAAAAGTGGCGTAGTTATACAGATGAAGATGCATTTATTTTTGCCGAAACAGATGGCGAACCACACAATACGATTACTCCGATTGCAAGAAAGCGTGGCGTAAACTATGAACTGGACTTAGTGCTTCGCAATAATATAACAACACAGGAGCATCCGCTTGGCGTATATCATCCTCATGCAAAGCTGCATCATATTAAAAAAGAAAATATTGGTTTAATTGAGGTTATGGGGCTTGCTGTATTGCCATCTCGTTTAAAGGACGAATTGGAACAGCTTGCAAATGCGGTAGTTGCAGGTGAGGATATTCGTCAAAACGAAGTCCTTGAGAAACATGCTGACTGGATCGAGGAGATACTGCCAAAATACGATGGCAAAGTATCAAAAGAAAATATTATGGATATTTTGCAAAAAGAGGTTGGTATTGTATTTGGTAAGGTACTAGAGCACGCAGGCGTATTTAAACGGGATGAAAAAGGGCAGGCGGCGTTTGATAAATTTATTTCTGCCTTATAAGTCCAATTAAGTATTAGAAATTATGCTGTAAATGGTATGTTTGATGTGACAAGTTTTGCATTTTATGAGGAGGGGCACAGATGAAAACATTTCGAAATGATAAGTTGGAAATGAAAAAAATTACAATTTCAGATGTTGCAGAGGCACTCCAAGTATCAAAAACCACAGTTTCAAGAGCAATTTCTGGTAAAGGGCGTATTGGTGAAGCTACGAGGCAAAAAGTTCTTGAATATATCGAAGCAAACGACTATAAGCCCAATGTTATTGCAAAAGGATTGGCACAACAGAAAACCTACAATATTGCACTTGCAATTCCCGGAGATTGCAATCTTGTAGATATGCCATTTTTTCAGAATAGTATGCAAGGAATCTGTGAAACAGCATCTGCACGCGATTATGATGTAATGCTGGTGACAATTACAAATGGCTGTCTGGATAACATTGAACGTATGATTGCAAACCGAAAGGTAGATGGTGTAATTCTAAGCCGTTCTATGGTAAAGGATAAGGCGGCAAGCTTTCTTAAAGAACGGCAAGTACCTTTTGTTCTTATGGGAACTTCAAGGGATAAGGAGATTCTTCAGGCAGATAATAACCATAAAGCCGGATGTCATGAATTGGTAGGACGATTGTTTCGAAATGGCATAAAACGTATTGGGTTGATTGGCGGCAGCAGTGAATATGTTGTAAACCGCACAAGGCTGCAAGGCTATCAGGAAGCAGTACAAGAGGCGGGAATATTGGATATAGAACATATGATTTACAACGATTGCATGACGCTGGAGCAAGTAGAGCAGGCAGTGAATGCGCTGTGCAGCAAAAATGTAGAGTGTATTGTATGCATGGATGATGCCATTTGTTCCATTGTACTGCAGATACTATCACGCAGCCAGATTGTGGTACCAGATCAGATACAGGTAGTATCTTTTTATGATAGTTCGCTGTTAAGAAACAATAAGCCAGCAATCACTTCGCTTGTTTTTGATGATAAAGCGTTAGGCGCGTTGACCTGTTCCATATTGCTCGATTATATCCAAGGTGAAGAAGTGCGGGGAAAAACGCTGCTAGGCTATCAAATTGTTGTAAGGGAATCCACAAAGGTAATTATTTAGACGAAACACACTGGGGGTATCGAAATGTCAAAGAAGAAAAAGCAGCCCGCTGAATTTCGGTTCTATGAAGTGCCACAAGATGAGCCGGTGCTGGCATTAATGGGCAGCAAATGGATACAGGTGTACGGTCAAAATATTCATAACCAGCATTTTCATAATTTAATGGAAATTGGCTACTGTCATTATGGCGAAGGGGACTTGGAGTTTGAGGACGAAAAGCACCGCTTTGGCGCGGGTATGCTTTCTTGTATTCCAGCCAATTATCTCCATGTAACCAAAAGTGACACCAATGTTAAAGCGTTTTGGGAATATATTTTTATGAACCCAGAGGATATTTTAAAACCGTGGGGGAAATCTTCCCAAGAAATGAATGAATTAATGAAAGCGATTAATCATCAGGCATTTTTTATCCATACAGAAGAGAATCCTATGATAGCAACATTAATTCGTGCCATGTTCGAGCAAATGCAGCACAAAAGTGCATATTATCAAGAGTGTGTAAAAGGTTTGGCATATTCGCTGTTATTTGAGATAGCCCGTTTTAATGGAAAAGCAGCAGATTCAGCCGGATATAAAAGCAGCCTGCAATTAGAGAATGCAATTGCATATGTAGATAAAAATTATGCGCAAAATTTTAAAATTGTGGATTTAGCGCGGGAATGCCATATGAGCGAAACCCATTTTCGGCGTGTTTTCCAGGAAAAAATGAATATGACACCAATTGAATATGTAAATTTTGTGCGTATCAAGAAAGCATGTGAGCTGATTGACAAAACGGATATCAGCATGGAAGATGTTGCAGAGAAAGTTGGATTTATTACCCCCTCAACGTTTAATCGGAATTTTCGCCGTATTATTGGCACTTCCCCCTATCAATGGAAAAAACGTCCCGATAACCATGAGGGGAAACTGCAAGAATATAAGATTTCTGCGCTGAAAGGGTGGTAGGGATAAGAGAGGAGAACTTTAATGGATATTTCAATATGCTTACAAACGGCGAAGATAAAATAGAAAAGGTGCTTGCCATTATGCCAGATGGCAAGACAGGCGCACCTTGCGGTGCCTGCCGTGAATTGATGGTGCAATTAATGCCCACCGATTACCAAAATATTGAAATTATGCTTGATTATGAAACAAAGCGAACCATTACATTGGGACAGATTACACCAGAGTGGTGGATATAAATAAAATACAAAGGCATTTATAAGTGGTGAATTATCAGATCATTAGATCGTCAATGGCAAAAAAGAGAACGATAGCAAAAAGGAGGCGATTTACATGCAGCAAGCACAATATTTCGATTACGAGAAGATAAAGGACCCCGCGTTTTTTGGAGAGAATCGTGTACCGGCGCACTCTGATCATAAATATTATCAGAATGTATGTGATATGGTACAAAAGAAGGAATATTTTAAGGAAAGTTTGGATGGCTTATGGAAATTTCGGTATGCATCCAATCTCGGGGAAGCACCCAAAGGCTTTGAAGCAATAAATTACGATTGCAAAAGCTGGGAGGATATTCATGTACCAGCGCATATCCAGATGGAGGGGTATGGAAAGCCGCAATATGTCAATGTCCAATATCCTTGGGACGGTCACGAAGTTCTAGAGCCTGGGGAAATTCCTACACGGTTTAATCCTGTTGCAAGTTATGTGAAATATTTGACAATCCCTAAACGCTTTGCAGGCAAAAGAATATTTATTTCGTTTCAGGGGGTGGAGAGCGGTTTTGCGCTCTGGTGCAACGGCGCATATATCGGATACAGTGAGGATACCTTTACGCCTTCCGAATTTGAACTAACACCATTTTTGCAGCAGGGTGAAAATAAACTTGCTGTGCAGGTTTTTCGCTGGACAAGCGGAAGCTGGTGTGAAGATCAAGATTTTTTCCGCTTTTCAGGAATTTTTAGAAGTGTGTACCTTTATGCAATACCTGATATACATGTCAGTGATTTAAGGATAAGAACGAATCTCAATAAAGATTATACCAGTGCAGAGTTGGAGATTGTGCCGACATTATGTATTGCACAAACGGAGAATCCATTGCGCAACGAGGAATCTGAAACCAAGGGAGATCGTGTGGTTGAAGAAAATGGTGAAACACCGCTGCAAAAAGTTAGCACAACAAATATTAAGGCAGTATTATCCTATAAAAATCAAACCATTGCAGAATTAGAATCTACACTTAGGGAGGGGCAAAATTCACCGTTCGTGCTTAGGATAGAGAAACCACAGCTATGGAGTGCGGAAAAGCCAGCGCTTTATGATTTGTGCTTGACCATATCCGATGCCGCAGGCAATATAGCAGAAATTATTCCGCAGAAAGTTGGCTTTCGGCAGTTTGCAATGGAAAACGGCATAATGACCCTGAATGGAAAACGCATTGTATTTAAGGGCGTAAACCGTCATGAATTTAGTGCCCGTTCTGGGCGTGTTCCGCATGAGGAGGAAATGCGCAAGGATATTATTACAATGAAGCAAAATAATATCAATGCAATCCGTACCAGTCATTATCCCAATGATTCCAAGCTGTATGAGTTATGTGATGAATATGGGCTTTACCTAATTGATGAGTGCAATATGGAAACACATGGTATGTGGGAATTTGTGCATAAAGGAATCTGGCCAATAGAACGTGCACTTCCAGGTGATCGCAAGGAATGGCAGCCGCTCTTGTTGGATCGTATTGATTCCATGTATCAGCGTGACAAAAATCATCCCTCTATTGTAATCTGGTCGTGTGGGAATGAGTCCTTTGGTGGCAGTGTGGTTTATGAAATGTCAAAACGACTTCATGAACTAGATAATACGCGTTTGGTGCATTACGAGGGCATAAGTAACGACAGACGCTACAATGCGACTTCAGATATGGAAAGCCGAATGTATCCAAGCGCACAATTTATAGAAGATTTTTTGCAGAAGGATCGAAGTAAGCCGTTTATTTTATGCGAATATACGCACGCAATGGGCAATTCCTGTGGTGGTATGCATAAGTACACCGATTTAAGCGATAGAGAGCCATTATATCAGGGCGGTTTTATCTGGGATTATATTGATCAATCTATTTATCATAAAGATCGATATGGCAAGGAAGTGCTTGGCTATGGCGGCGATTTTGATGACAGACCATGTGATTATAATTTTAGCGGAAATGGTATTGTTTACGGCGGTACACGCGAGCCTTCTCCGAAAATGCAAGAAGTAAAATTCAATTATCAGAATATTCAGATAAAAGTTGCAGAAGACACATTTGAAGTGATAAACAAAAATCTATTCACCAACACCAAGGACTACGATTGTATGGTGACGCTAACCTTAGAGGGCGAAACAGTGGCAGAAACCTATGTAGAAACAGATGTGGAACCGCTTGCAAGCAAAACATATACATTACCAAAGTTTCCATATCAGACGCCTTGGTGCAGCGATATACCTTGGAAGACAGCAGTAAATGGTGAGTACACGGTAACGGTATCCTTTGTACTGAAAGAAGATACTCTCTGGGCAAAACGTGGTTATGAAGTCGCATTTGGACAGGGGATTTATACTGTTTTGGATAATCCGGAGAACGCAAAGGAAACGCAGGAATTGCCGCCGATAGAAGTTGCCGATGGAACTTATAATATTGGTGTGCGTGGATCACATTTTGAAGTTTTATTTGATAAAGGCGGAAAAGGTCTGGTATCGTATGTTTACGGCGGTAGAGAACTGATTCAGGCGATTCCAAAACCTAATTTCTGGCGTGCGCCGACGGACAATGATGTTGGCTGTCAGATGCCGTACCGCTATGCGCAGTGGAAAACGGCGAGTTTGTACCAGCGCCCGTTTAAGGAAGGTGTCGATAAACAGAATCCGGTTATTTCAATCCAAAAGGACAGTGTATGCGTAACGTACACATACTATCTGCCAACAGTACCGGAATCGGAGTGTGAAGTGTCTTATACAGTAATAGGCGATGGTACAATTCACACCACATTAAGCTATGAACCACCAAAAGGAATTGAAAATTCCAATGATAATTGGCAATGGGATATGCCAGAGTTTGGCATACTTTACAAATTTGACGCAGATTTAGAAAATTTTGCATGGTATGGTCTAGGGCCAGCAGATACCTACTGTGACCGTGAGTGCGGCGGCAGACTTGGTATTTTTCATAAAAAAGTAATGGAAAATATGGCAGAGTACCTCGTTCCGCAGGAATGCGGCAATCACACAGGTGTTCGCAAGGCGTGGATTACCGACAATAAAGGACGTGGGGTTCTATTTAGTGGTCAGAATTTAAGCGTAAATGTACTGCCTTATACCCCGCACGAACTGGAAAATGCTATGCATATGTATGAACTTCCGCCTGTTTATTATACGGTGGTGCGTGTGGCATTGATGCAGATGGGGGTTGGCGGTGACGATAGCTGGGGCGCAAGACCGCATCCGGAGTATTTGCTGGAGGGAACAAATAAGTTAACATTATCATTCGATTTTAAAGGGATTTAAGATCCCAGATAAGGAGGGAAAACAGTGGATAAATTTGTCGTAAACATTATCCATCGTCCGGAAATGGTTCCGGAGTATTCTGCAACGGTAACAGGGCAGGGAAAAGAGGAGGATATCGGAGATAAGGCGCTTTTAACAGAATCTCTTGATATTTTCAAAACACAGCAGAAACTGGCGCATGAGAACGGTTTAAAGGTAACGATCCAGATGACGTATGCTGCTTTGTTTAATCAGGAAGCGGTAGAAATCGCAAAGCATGACCATGAAGAATATGGCGATGAGATTGCGCTTTCGCTATTGGGACTTCCTTGTGAAGAGTTCCGCGAGAAGTACAAGACAAAGGACTTTTGTATCTGGATGTTCTCCATGGAGGACAAAAAGGCGATTGTCAATGATGTATTTGAAAAGTTTTATGAGATTTTTGGATTCTATCCAGAGTCAACAGGCTCCTACTATATGGACGCTGACTTAACAAATTACATTAAGGAAAAGTATCCTTCTGTAAAGTGTGCCGTTGCAACCTGTTGGGAGGAAGGCCCTAAGGCATATCATACCTGCAATAATTCATGGTACACGCTGTTTGACGGCGGTCCTTGGGCACCGTGGATTCCTTCGAAGCAGAACACACACGCACCAGCGGCAAATGCCGAAGAGGATTCTGGCATTGTAGCAATTCCACATCTTTCAAGAGATTTAATTGCTTGTTATGATGGAAATGGCTCAAACTTTGGTACCCATCCGCAGAACGTACTGCGCGGCATGATTTATGACACAAAGACATGGGAGTATCCATATCTTTACAATTTAATTGACCAGTACCGCGATCTTGCGAAATACAATAATGGTTATTCCTACAATATGATGTTTGTTGGACCGGGTTGGATGAATAAAATGGGACGCTGGGAGCAGCCATATGAACTCTTGTATAAATCCTACAGTGATGGCTGTAAGTATTACGGTGATTTAAAGAAAGAGGGCAAACTTGTCGATATGACAATGGCAGAGTTTGCGGACTATTATCGTGAGAAAAAAGGCGTAAATGCAGGCAATTATAACGAACCAGAATGTGCACCTTGGAGAGATATTTTATATGGATCTGACAAACAACTGTTCTGGTATTGCGACCCCTATATGAGAGCGTGTGTCAATATGGATCAAGGCGGCGCAATTGTTGACCTACGTCCTTATGCGGCAAAACTGGAATGGCCGGTTGGTATTGGTACAAAGCACGTGCAGGATGCTTCCTATCCATTTTTAATTCAGGAGAAATATCGTGCAGGATACTTTACACATTACGCAGGAGCTGGTACCGTAAGAAGTGCGAAACTTTCCTATAAGGGAGAAGAAGTGGATCTTTGCTTATGTCCAACACACTGTCATTTCTCAGAGGAAATGATTGATGGCAAAAAAACACGTATTTTAACATTGGATCCTGTTGAAATTCAGTTTAATGGTGTTACTGTGAAACTTCAGACAAAGGAATATTTCGAGGAGGGTGCATCGAATATTAAAATTGAGCGGAATATCCTTGAGATTAGCGATCCGTCAGCAGAGATTACGCTGGATGAATATATTACAGCTTGCTATGGTACCACAGAGTATCCGGAAGATATGACAGGCATTACGCTTGCCTGCGAAGGAGAAAACGGCACAACAATTAATTATGAGTACAGATGTCGTGATGCGAAATTGGATGGTGCAAGTGCAGTAAGCGCAGTGATTCCAGCAATTCAAACAAAAGTTTCTCTCACCGCATCGGATAAGGCACTTGGATATATTGAAGAAGGATATGCATTCTCTCCGATGTTCAAACTTGGATATAAGAAGGTAATTTCTGATAAGGAGGTATTTGCGACATGGCTCAACTTGGAAAAGGCAAACTAAATTATAGATGCCCGTCCTGCTTTATGCGGGATCTTGATATAGATATGTTCTATAACAAAGATACAGGGATTTATAGCTGCATCCGCTGCCAGTACAGAGGAACAGAGGAGGACGTGCTTGAAAAAAATGAAATGGTACGCTTCCGCTATCTGGCACGCGCAGAGCGGTTTACAAAGTTTGATTTTGACTAATATTGTGCAGATATTGCATGGATATTATACGGACAATGCAAAAGCACATATACTAAGCATTGAAAAGAATGATGCTTGGTATCACAATATGCACACAGCCGCCCATAGGAAAATTGCCGCTTTGCGGCATGCGGCTGATGCAACTGCACGGCAAATCTTTTTACCGTGCAGTATATATATATAAAGTACGCCAAACAGCAGGAGAAAATGGTTTTGTCTGTTTTTTGGCGTTCTTTTATACATATGGGTGTCCAAAGAATACTTCTTATCTTTTTTTAAAATAACTAATACGTTTTAATCAAAGATTCTTAAATAGTAACCTTAAAGTCGTATAATATATACTCAAATAAGCAAAAAATGGCTTCAAAGCCTGTATGTATGCGGAAATCGATTTGAGTATATATTATGATTAGCCCGTCAAAAGGGTATTTTTCAAAAGAATAGTACAATATATTGTGATTTGGACAGACATACATATTCTATATATTGTGGTCATGTTTCTTAATTAACCCTTTTGACGCTTTAATCATATTATACGACTTTTGGGATAGTAACAAAACATTTCAATTTATAATCGCTAATAATAATATAAGGAACTGTCCAATAAATAACTCATTAATTTGGCTTGTCTTTGTCCACCTTGTTATTGTCTGTATTTTTCATTAAAGGGGATGCCAGAACAAACTTTAATTATACAATATATAGTATAAAATATAACACGATAACGCAATATCTTGCATCTATTTTTCTTTAATGCGGCAGCCCCTTTTTTAAGCGCAGCAGCATATGGGACAAATATGCTGTAAGAGCGAATGTTCCACCTAAATATTTTTCAAAAAAATGAACCATTTTTCGCCTCATACTCTCTATATAATAGGATAATATGATTAAAGCGTCAAAAGAGTTAATTAAGAAAAATAACCACAATATATAGAATATGTATATCTGTCCTAATCACAATATATTGTACCATTCTTTTGAAAAATACCCTTTTGACGGGCTAATCATAATATTATTAAATGATAATTCGTTACAACCAATCCTAAAAATATATAATTCAAAAAAGGAGGCTTCTCAATGTTACTAGGATATTTGTTATTGATATTTCCAGCAATCGCGCTGCTTAGTGCACTGCTATACCTGCCCATTTACCTAATTGGCAGAAAATGTGGCAGGAAACACACTCCAGCACATCATATTGCTGTCTATGCCTTTATCGGCTGCTGTTGTTCTCTGGCATATTTAACAATATTATGGTATTATCCCAATATCACCTTTCATCCAGAATATCACTTTTTAAATTTAGTCCCATTTATATGGCTGGAAGAAACCTATTTAATGGGTACCACAAGAATGATAGAGCAGCTTTTGCTCAATATTGCAATGTTTCTTCCTTATGGATTTTTGCTGCCCTGTGTCTTTACGCCGCTTCGAAAACTGCGATGGCAGATACTTGTAGTAATTGCCACAACAACCTTTATTGAAACCATACAATATTTTATCGGACGTAGCGCAGATATCGACGACGTTATTATGAATACTATAGGAGGTGTGCTTGGCTATCTGTGTTTTATCATAGCTGAAAAACTCCAAACAGTGATATCTTATAAAAAGCGCATTAAAGATATATAGAAAGGAAGCAAAACAATCAAACCAAAAAAGTATAAGAATAAGTAATCTCTCGTTTTAGAACTGAAATTATGAGAAAGGCTGGTATTATGGAGAATCTGACAGATGCTATGCTTGTTGTGCGCATGAAAGCAGGCGATCAGGAAGCATTTGCAGAATTGTATAACCGATATAAAACACTAATTTACCGCACCGCCTGCCTAATTAGTGGAAATGCCGCCGATGGGGAGGATATTATGCAGGAAACTTTTTTGAAAGCATATCTGCATTGTGGCGAATTAAGATCGGACGAGCGGTTTCAATACTGGCTGTTGAGGATATTAAACCGAACCGCATGGGCAATGTTAAAAAAAATCAGACAAGAATTTCCGGATGAACATGCGACGGAAAAAGCGGAAGCCGAGAATAACCTGCTGACAGAACATATCCTTTTACAGAAAGAACAGTACAATGAAGTTTTTCAAGCAGTAATGCAGTTAAAATATAAACTTCGTATCGTAGTGATTCTATACTATTATGATGGAATGCACACCAAGGAAATTGCCAAAACCATAGAATGTCGGGAAGGAACCGTGAAATCCCGCCTATTTACAGCCAGAATCCGCCTAAAAGAACTTTTAAAACACAAAAATATAGAAATATAATAAATAATTCGTTCCTTAGCCGAGGGAGGAGGCGTTATGCAAAAAGAAAATTCACTAAAAAGTGTAACAAAAGCTCCAAAAAGCACAAAGCAAACCCAAGAGAACATTGTAAAAGCTCCAAAAAGTACAAAGCAAACCGATAAGCTCCCGGTAAAATTCCCCCAAAACACAATACAAACCTATAAGAACACAACACAGAGTGCACAGTTAGATAACTTGCTGAGAGAGGGATTACAAGAACAAGCAAGCCAGTATTATGTTACGGAAGTTCATGACAGACACTTACAGGATGCATTTGAACAGATGCACAAAAATAATGTAAAAAATGCACAGCCAAAACATTTACGAATAAAAAAGGCAATGGCAGCAGCAATTGCCGCAGCAGTGCTTGTGTTTGGAACGATCAGTATTGCGTCAGGCGGAATTCAGTCGATCGTTGCGCATTCTTTTAATATACCCGACTACAAATCATATCAGGATTTGGAAAAAGCAGCAGAGGAAGTGGGTGTGCATTTTTACGCGCCGGAACAATTTGCCAACGGATATCGTTTTCAAGGAATTTATAAAGTAGAGAGTCAACTCGAGGGTGACAAGGAATTGGTGTTGGATTCCTTTACAATGCTTGAAGTAAGATACAAGAAAAGTGATAATAAGGTGATTTTGCAAGTTAGCCCAAGACCGATTATGTTTACAGCAAGTAAAAAAGTATACACGGATACAATCGTAAATAATGCAGTAACATACTATTACAAAGAAATGCATAATAAATGGGTGCCAGTAGATTATCAGCCTACGCATATGGAGCAGAAAGCAGTGGAGGAAGGCAGGCTAAATATTGGATATGGAGCAAATGAACCATTTGAAACCGACAGTAAAAGTTTTCTATGGGAAAGCAATGGACAGGAATATGAACTGTTCTGCATGGAAAATGATATTTCCAAGGAAGAACTATATGAAATGGCATTAGAAATCAAATAAAAAAATAGTTGACAAATGTAGATAATACACAGACATAACAGTTTATACTGCTTAACAGTTAAAATTTCCGAGTAAGCTGACTACAAAACGCCAGCTATATACGTTTAACCCGTGCAGTACGGTAAATTCTGGCGTTATGTAGTATCGCTTTGCCAAACGGTAACCATGAACGTTATAATTCAGCCCACGAACACACTTTTTGTGAAAAATTACTTGATTTTCGTAAATCATCGTTATATAATTACCAAGTAAACAAAAATAGAAAATTCTTCGGGGTTGGGTGAAATTCTTATTTGGTATAACCTTATAAAATAACGCTTTTCAGAATGTGTTTTGATGGGATTACACCATTTTTACACCAAATGAAAAGATGTGGCTGAAAGAGCCTTGATATGAGTATAGAAAATTTAATATTAGGACACATACATAAGTCCATTATCAGCTATAAAAGCATAGTTGATGGTGGGCTTATTTTAGTGCCTTAATTTATCATTCTCCATTTTAAAATATACAAACGGATAAAAGCAGCAGGAGTTAAGCCGTGTGTCCACGATGGACACAACTTTCTAATCAAAAATCAATTATATGGTTTTATGCATGAAGAACAACCTGATAAGTAAAATTCATACAAAATATGGGTGATAAAAGAAGTTTTGAAATTGGAGTTTCATTGGAATTAAAATTCCAATAGTGGAAGGAGGAGTTGGTGAAAGTCAAAAAGTAATTCTAATCAAAATGGTTTCTACAATTCGTGATATTAAAAAAGGTGTGGGTGAGAGCCACACGTTGAGTTTTGCCTTAAAGCTGGGCTATATAAAGTCTGTGGTTATACAAGCCGAACACATTTGCTTATTATTCATACGTGGATTTGATGTTAGATAATGAATCCTTAAACCTTGCAACGGGTTTAGATTTTGTAACAAATAACAGGCAACAACATTGTTATCTTTTATATGAAAATACTATGGATATAGCTGATAAAAAAACTTGGTCAGTAGTAATAATCCACTTTCTAAGAAAACATTGATTTTATTGACTTAAAAGAAGGTATGTGTTAGACGCATACGTTTGAAAATCAACGTGCTTGTGACATAAGCACGTTGGGAGATGAACGTGTCGGCGATACGGACACGTTGGAATTGTTGCAAGATTTGGGATACGTAAGGCAGTCTATTGCACAGGCAGAACGCATTTATCTGTTATCAGAACACGGTTATACCAAGCTGATAAAGATAATGAACACAGACTTTGCGTGGGAGATACACGATAGATTAATTGATGAATACTTTACCATGTGTATTGCACTTAATTCTACAAAATGATGATAGTTTTAAAACAGATGCTATCGGTTTACGATTTATCACAAGTAACAGATAAAAAATGTGTATAGTTTATTTGAACCATCGCTAATTTGTGACAATTAAAATTTAACAAAGTTAGCAAACAAAAATTTTATAAATGAAACAAGGAGGATTAATAATGTACGGAACAGTAACAAAGTATTTTCAAGACAAGGGATTTGGTTTTATCCGTGGGAATGATGGCAATTCTTATTTTATCCATCATTCCAATTTAGGCGGTGAGTATCTTGAACAGGGATACTATGTGTTCTTTAGAACCTTTCAGAATGACAGGAGCGATTATAATGCAGGAAACGTGATTGTGGTAGAGGCAGCAGAGAGGAGGAGAGGGAAGCGTGGCAACACACATAAATAATATAAATGAATTACAAAAAGCATTGCAGCCTGTTTTAGTTCAAATGGTAGATACATTAGCAGATGAAGTATATGAAACGTTAAATTACTTCCTTTATGACTATTATGTAGGCTGGACACCGGAGAGTTATAGGCGAACAAGGGATTTTCTGTATTCCGCTGTAAAAGTGGATGCAAAACCATGCAAAGGCGGTGTACAGGCAAGTGTATATATTAACTATGATGCAATGGACAACTATGTAGATGCAACAGGATTTCAAGTAGCAGAATGGGCAAATCAAGGAATGCACGGGGGATTGTCTGTAAGCCATAAGCCCCATGTTTGGGATGATACAATGGACGAAACAATTAACAATGGGAGTTTATTGCAGCTTGCAATAGAATATTTAAGAAAACGAGGAATATCAGTAAGAAATTAGGAGGGTATATTTATGACAATCAAAAAGAAAGAGTTTATAGAAAGAATGGCGAAAAAAGGCGGCATAACGAGAAAGAGTGCACGCTTGGGACTAGAATTATTTATTGATACACTTATAGACTGTATGCATGAAGATGAAACAGTAATGCTTGCACGGTTTGGACGATTTGAAGTAAAGACTCTAAAAGAAAAGCAAGGCAGGAATCCACAAACAGGGGAGGGATGTTTTATACCACGACATAAAAAGATAAAGTTTCATACAAGTGAATTGTTAGATGAAAAAGTAAATTAATCATTATGGGAGTGTACATATATAGGGATATAGGTTGACCTTTGAAGAAACTCAATAGAGCCGAAAAACGGTTCTGCATAATAAGCATATCCAAAATGAAAAAGAAAATAAAGGGACTCGGTAATTTTTCCGACTCCTTTATCGTAAAAGTATATGAAAATTTATATCCATTTATAAATACAGTTTGTTCAGAACAGACATAGTAAAATGAAAAATTCTGTTATCTTTAAAATTTCTTTTTAAAGGGAAACTATAATAAATCATAGATTTTAGGCACTTTGTTCAAGGTATTATATATTCTGTATTTGTAGGGTACGCATTATAAACGTATCCTTTGATAAATACGTTTTCAGTTTGAACCGGATACGTGAGTTGGGGTATAAATTAAATATTATTTACTATGGATTACACCACTTTACAACTTTACAAATGATACCCTTGTTTCTGAATCAACTGTTTTAA
>ERZ778495.515-NODE-515-length-36526-cov-6.714787_pt1 | contig 36526 bp, 30 predicted proteins | sample MGYA00433100_ERZ778495 | MGnify/ENA primary metagenome ERZ778495 (study PRJEB29527, sample SAMN07138962) | mouse gut metagenome | material: feces | host: mouse | place: China:Nanjing | collected 2016-01-25 ...
ACCGATCTTGAAAACGAAAGACTTGATCTTTTTAAGCATGGATTTCACCTCCTTATTTGTCCTTGAGGAGTGTGTTTTTTTGTTTGTTAAGTTTTCTGTAAATATACTGGGGTTATTAGCAGTATTGCACAAAATTGTTTATGGGAAATATAGATTTCTCCAAAAGCCCCCGTATTTTCGGCTCAAAAAGTCATATAAACAAAAAAATTTGAGCAGTGAAATTCGGAATTGATAGGGGTAAGTTGAATGTCAAGTGAGTATAGTTATTTGAAAACGATTGACCAAGTCAAAAAGAGAAAGGCTGCGTAGGCTAACTACGCGGCCTTTTCCAAAACAATGAAATGCTTCTTTACCGCCACGTTTCATTCCGGGCGGTTATTTTTATCCGTTAACTTAAATCAAAGGTGGTATATCCAAATTTCTCTATAAGCTTTTGCAACTTATGGAAATTGGTGACATTATCTTTTTTGGCGGACATCCCATTTCTGTCAAACAGTATCCTGTCGTGAGCGTAGACACTGTATATCTCAATATAGGGCGGGTCGGCAGTGATGTCGCGGTCTCCGATACATTTGTATGTACTGCCCGGGTGCTTGCGACCGAAGTTGACCATGCACTCATGGTAAGAAACGACATGACCGTTCCTGAATTTTATTCCGTCCTTGTCTACGCTGCCGATATCATCATAACTTACTTCCCTTATCTCTGTGTGGAAATAATGGTGCTTCGACCTGAAATATTCAGTTGCCTCGGCAATGTGCTCAAGAAAATACTTCGCGCGCTCTTCGGCGATCTCGTGCGTCCACGGGTAATTGTTGCCCATACCCGAAGCGCTATACGCATATGCCTCGAAGCTATACTTTATCCGCACGCTGCCGTCATCATTCGGAAGCGTCCATTTAACGATCAGAAAGTCGTTCTCCTCAAGCAGTATATTCGCTCTGCCCGTGCTTTGAATTTGAAGCTTTACAAGCGCTGTCTCATCGGTCATACTTTTTTCCTCATACGGCTAATGCCTGTTTTTGATACGGTTATGTAAAGCATTTCCCGATACCGTATCATTTAATCGAGAAATACTCTCAGCGCCTTGCTCTTGCTCTGCGAGCGTAGCTTTCTGAGCGCCTTTGCTTCTATCTGGCGAATTCTTTCGCGCGTTACCTTAAACTGCCTGCCAACCTCCTCAAGCGTATGCGAACGGTCGTAGCCAACACCGTAGCGGAACTTCAGCACCTCGCGCTCACGTTCGGGGAGCGTGTTCAGCGCCTTGTTCAGTTCATCCTTAAACACAGCCTGCATAGCCGTATCAATAGGCGCGGGCGCGTCCTCGTCGGGGATAAAGTCGCCGAGATAGCTGTCCTCCTCCTCGCCTACGGGAGCCTCAAGCGATACGGGATCCTGCGCGATACGGATTATCTCGCGCACTCTGTCCGACGGCATATTCAGCTCCTGCGCTACTTCGTCGATAGTCGGCTCGTGTCCGTTCTCGTGCAGCAGCTTGTTCTGCGCCTTTTTTACGCGCGATATTGTCTCCACCATATGCACGGGTATACGTATTGTACGCGCCTGATCGGCAATAGCGCGGGTTATCGACTGCCTTATCCACCACGTAGCGTATGTTGAAAACTTGAAACCCTTTGTGTAGTCAAACTTCTCCACAGCCTTGATAAGACCGCTGTAACCCTCCTGTATCAAATCAAGCAGCGGCATACCGCGCCCGACATAATGCTTCGCTATACTCACAACAAGACGCATATTCGCTGTAATGAGCCTGTCACGCGCCTCATCATCGCCGTTGACAATACGTTCCGCGAGCTCGCCCTCCTCCTCGGCGGTGAGCAGCGGTATCTTGCCGATTTCACGCAAGTGTATCTTAACGGGATCGTCCATACCCGTGCCGCCCTTTTCGTTAGCCGCCTCACTAAGCTCAAGCGCCTTATTTAGATCGTCCTCGACATTAAAGTCGTCGTCAACCTTAATATTATTCTGATCAAGGAATTCGCTGAGCTTGTCAAGGTCAACGTCCGCTTCGTCAATTACGTTGTATATCTCCTTTGTGGAGAGCGTCCCGCTCTGTTTGCCTCTTTCAAGAAGCTCGTTAAAAATATTCTTCTCGGTATTGTTCATTTGATGATCCTTTCAGCTGCTATGTATATATTATTCCAAAAAATCCTTTAACTTTCTGCTTCTGGTAGGATGACGCAGCTTTCGCAGAGCCTTGGTCTCGATCTGACGTATTCTTTCCCGTGTGACCTGGAATTCCTGACCCACCTCCTCGAGAGTGCGCTGTCTGCCGTCGATAAGACCGAAACGCAGTATTATAACACGCTTTTCACGTTCTGTAAGGGTATCCAGAACTTCGCCGAGCATCTGCTTGAGCATGGAATTGCACGCCTCGTCCGCGGGAGCGGGCGCATCGTCGTCGGGGATAAAGTCGCCGAGATGACTGTCTTCCTCTTCACCGATAGGTGTTTCGAGCGAAACGGGATCCTGCGCGATACGAATTATCTCGCGAACCTTATCAACACTCATATTGAGGTATTCCGCAATCTCGTCTTCGGAGGGCTCGCAGCCGTTCTCGTGCAGCAGCTGGCTCTGCGCTTTCTTTACTTTCGTAATTGTTTCCACCATATGAACAGGTATACGGATAGTCCTCGCCTGATCGGCGATAGCGCGGGTTATGGATTGTCTTATCCACCACGTAGCGTAGGTGGAGAATTTGAAGCCCTTCGTGTAATCAAACTTCTCGACCGCCTTAATCAGTCCCATATTGCCCTCCTGAATAAGGTCAAGGAACTGCATACCGCGGCGTACATACTTTTTCGCGATACTGACAACAAGGCGCAGATTAGCCTCTATAAGGCGCTTTTTCGCATAAGCGTCGCCAGTTTCCATACGCGCGGCAAGCTCAATCTCCTCCTCGGTGGACAACAACGGTATCCTACCTATGTCCTTAAGAAAGCTCTTTACCGAATCGTCGGGCAGCATGATATCCGCGTCGGGATTATCCGAATAATCGCGGTCTGAATAGTCAAGAATGCTGTCAATGTCAAGATCGGCGTCAAAGTTATCGACGATCTTGATATTCATACTTACGATCTTGTCAAAAATGTGGTTGATTTGGTCTGCGTCAAAGTTCAGCTCCTCAAGCGCGTCGGTTATCTCCTTCGCGGTAAGGCTGCCCTTCTGCTTTCCCTGATTAAACAACTCCTCCAGAGCGTTGGAAGCTCCGATGTTCTCACTCATTATTTTTTCTTCTCCTTTAGCTTCTGTACCAGCTTCAGCAGCTCCTCATCGGACATATCGCCGTATTGATTGTCCTTGGGTGTCTTGCCGTAATCGTTTAAAACATCTATAAAATCCGCCAGTGCCGTTTTGTCATTGGCGAACGTGTTATCGGTCACTATCTGCATTATTCTGCCCATTTCCCTCGCGTCAAATTCCTCGTTGAAAAAAGAAATATCGGGTTCTCCTCCGTTGGTGAGCATTTTGACAAGAAATTCATAGACGCGCTTATTGAAAACCGTTACAAATTCGCCTTTAAGCGCAAAGGAAATTTTTTCCAAAGCCTCGGGATTATGGTACAGATAACATATTATCCCACGTTCCGCCTTTTCCTCCTTCGGCATTTTCAACGCGTCGGGATTTATCTTGTCTGGCACGGGGTGAAGAGCGGCATTCTGCTGCTTGCGCCTTGCCATCCCCTTGTTCCTCGATATCTCCCGCTCGACCGCGGTTTTGATAGTATCTACGGGAATTGAAGCTTCCCTCGCCGCGCGACTTATATATACCGCCCTGTCTATGTCGTTGCTTATCTGCGCTAAGAACGTCACCGCTTTTTTGAGATAAGCAGCCCTGCCGTCATCGGTATTCAAATCAAGTCCCGCGGCGAGCTTGTCCATTTCGTATGCGATAGCGCTGCCCGACTTCTCAATAAGCGACCGGAACGCCTCCGCGCCAAACCGCTTTATAAACTCATCTGGGTCTTTCGCGCCGTCCATTTTCAGCACTCTCGCACGCACTCCCGCCTCAGACAGCAGATTTATACCGCGAGAGGCGGCAGCTTGTCCCGCACCGTCGCTGTCGTAGGAGAGGATGATCTCTTTTTTGCCCAGCCGTGAGATCATATTCGCCTGCTGCGGCGTAAGTGACGTTCCAAGCGATGCGACCGCGCTGTCAAAGCCCGCTTGATGCAAGGCGATAACGTCCATATATCCCTCGCAGAGTATGAAATAGTCTGCTTTGGAATTCTTGGATTTATCCAGTGCGAACAGCATATCGCTCTTGTGAAACACCATGGTTTCAGCGCTGTTGAGGTATTTCGGGATATTCTTGTCCTCCGAGAGCGTTCTGCCGCCGAAAGCCGCGACGTTTCCGCGAGTATCGAAAATAGGGAACATAACGCGGTTGCGAAACTTATCGTATATCTTATTGTTGTTCGTTGCCAGCAGCGAGCCGTCGGCAAGCTCGTAATCGGAATAACCCAGACTCTTCATATAATAATGAAGATTGTGATAATCATCAACCGCATATCCCAATCCGAAACGCCTTATAGTGTGCTCGGACAATCCCCGTCTGCGAAGGTAGTCCAGACCTGCCGCCCCCTCGGGAGAAAAGAGCTGTTTATGAAAATATTTTCCCGCCACGCGGTTCATCTCGTATAGCCGCTGACGTTTTTTTGCGGAGCCGTCGTCCTTGTCCTCGGGCATCGGCATACCCGCTCTTTGTGCCAGAAACCGCACCGCGTCCATATAGTCGAGGTTTTCGATCATTCGTATGAACGTCACAACATCGCCGCCCACTCCGCAGCCAAAACAGTGGAACAGCCCCTTATCGGGCGAGATATGGCAGGATGGAGACTTCTCCGAATGAAACGGACATCGGCACATATACGAGCCGCCCGAGCGTTTCAGCTCGACATATCCTTGAGCTACCGACACGATATCGTTCCTGTCGTGAAGCTCACGTATAAAATCCTCGGAAAGACGCACTGTTTACCTCTTTTCTGCCAACACGTCACGAAATATAACCATTATTCCAGCCCCTCGGAATACACAGCTTGCTAAAATAATCCACCGCATATTCATCGGTCATACCGCTGATAAAATCGCCGACGGCGACCTCAAGCCCGTCACGCTCGGCAAGCTCCTTGTAAAGCTGCGGCATTTCGTCCTTATTATTATAGAAATACTCATACAAATACTCAACTATATGCCCCGCCTTATCCTTTTCGGCAACAGTCGGATCGGCTCTGTAAACGCGCTCAAACATAAAGCTGCGCAGCTCATCAAACGCTTTTTGGGTTGTTTCGTCAAATGATATCTCCGCGCCGCTGTTCTCGACCAGCGAGCGCACAAGGCTCGTTATACGAGCGGACTTTGTTTCTCCAAGCGCTTTCACGGGAAATTCGGGCAGATCGTTCTGCCCGATAACGCCGCCGCGAATTGCGTCTTCAATGTCGTGATTTATGTATGCTATCTTATCGCAGAAGCGCACGACCCACCCCTCAAGCGTTGAGGGCGGCGCAGAAGAACCACGGTGCGCGACGATGCCGTCAACCACCTCAAATGTAAGGTTCAAACCCTTGCCATCCTTCTCAATAACCTCTACAACACGCCTACTTTGCAGATTATGTGCAAAACCGTTCGGGAGCAGTCTGTTCAGCACACGCTCTCCATCATGACCGAACGGCGTATGTCCAAGATCGTGACCAAGCGCGATAGCCTCCGTTAAATCCTCATTCAGTCCCAGCGCACATGCCACGGTACGCGAAATCTGGCTCACCTCGAGCGTATGCGTGAGCCGTGTGCGGTAGTGGTCGCTGTGTGGTATCAGAAACACCTGAGTTTTATGCTTAAGTCTGCGGAATGAGTTGCAGTGTATTATACGGTCGCGGTCGCGCTGAAAATCGGTGCGGAAGTCGCACGGTTTCTCGTATACCCTGCGCCCGCGGCTATCCTCGGATCTGCACGCGTATTTACTTAAAATAAGGCTTTCGTTTTTCATAATGCGTTCGCGCGGCAGCACTGCTATCACCCCTTTTTTGCTCTCTGTAAATATATACAATTTTCGACCCCGATACACCTTTTTTATTTTTTAAAATCGGCGTTTTATGCAAAATCAAACCAACTTTTTTGTTTAATATCCACAACAATTTTACCATTGCAGCAGTCAATCAGCTTCTTCCTCAGTTTTTCGGCAAGCTCTTCTCGGACGTAAAGCAATATCTTCACATGATCGGCGAAGTCCTCCGAGATCACCCTTACATCAAACTCCGCAAATATCTGCGGCAGCCTGCCGTACAGCGAATATTCAACCGAAAGCTCAAGCTGCTCCGCAAGCGCCATTACCTTTATTTTCGCTGTATCGACTGCGTCCTTTGCGCCGCGCGTGTACGCTCTGACAAGACCTCCCGCGCCAAGCAGTATGCCGCCGAAGTAGCGCGTGACCACGCACGCCACGTCGGTCAGCCCCTCCTTGCGCAGCACCTCGTATATCGGCACGCCCGCCGTTCCCGAAGGCTCGCCGTCGTCGGAGTGACGCGCGGCGGAGTTATCACGGAGAATGTATGCGTAACAGTTGTGGGTCGCCTTACGGTGCATGGAGCGTATCTCATTGATGAACTCCACCGCCTGCTCCTCGGTCTCGACGGGCGCAAGGTAGCCGATAAACTCCGATTTTTTCTCAATAAACCGCGCCTCACAGCGTTCGGCAATCGTTTTGTATTCCAATGGTATCTCCTTAATACAGTAAATCAAAATTTATTTTAATCATATACTATCCGTACACTATCCACAATTTTGGTGTTTTCATAAAATTTGATGATAATATGATGTAAATGGGGATATACTTTATGATCAAGTCGCGCATTATGTACTAGTCGTGTCTTGTCGAGCGGATTATTTGTGATAAGGTCAATATACACTTCATCACTGATTGTAAGCTCGCAAGAGCCATCAAAATAATATGATGTCAGTAAAATTTCTTTAGGTCTGTCGGGATAACTTTCAACATAAATATCATATATTTCTGTTTCAAATTCTATTTTTCCGTTATATAAATCCTTGTAGTAATTTAATGAACCGAAAATTAAAAAAGGCATCAGAATAATAACCATAATTAAATATAAAATGCCATATTTAATTTCATATTTTCTAAAAAGGAACAAGTACATTATTAGGTAAGTTGCACCCAAAATAATTCCGATTGAATAAACAGTAGTTAAAACAGTAAAGTACCATTCCCCACTAAAATAATTTATTCTAAAAGTTTGAATGATAAAAAAACGAAACGAAAAAAATATAACGATGAATCAAAAATCATGTTTATTTTTTTGATGTTTTCATGAAATTTCACCCTCTAAATCCCATTTACCCGACAAATTTCGCCGCCAACCATAACAAAAACTCACGCACAAAGACTTATGCGTGAGTTTCGTTTTTGAGAACTAAAAGCGCATTACTTGCCCATATTGTAACGCTTCTTAAATCTGTCAACACGTCCGCCGCTGTCAACCAGCTTCTGCTTGCCGGTATAGAACGGGTGGCACTTGGAGCAGATCTCGACCCTGATGTCCTTCTTCGTGGAACGTGTCTCTATAACGTTACCGCAAGCGCACTTGATAGTTGTAGCCTCGTATGCGGGATGAATTCCCTCTTTCATGATTGTCACCTCAATCCGTATTTACATCATAATACTTATCAATTATACCACAACGATTTCAAAAAATCAAGTGTTTTTGTCAATTTTCCTATGATGTTTTGTAGAATTTACGGCTTAAAACCCGAGAATTTTTGTGAAATCCGCCGAAAGCTTTTCCTGAAGAGCAACTGCTGCGGGCTTATCCACACCCTTTGTGGTGTAGTAAACCTTGATCTTGGGCTCAGTACCCGAGGGTCTGATGATAACGGAAGCGTCGTCCTTGAGGTTGTAGGTTATAACGTCGGACTTGGGCAGCGTAACGTTGCTCGTAGAACCGTCTGCCATGGTCTTTACGGAGGTGGTATAGTCGGTAACGGCGAGAACGTTCAGCCCGCCGATAACCTTGGGAGCGTTCGCGCGAAGTCCCGCCATGATCTCCTTCATGCGCTCCATACCCGAAGCGCCCTCGCAGGTGAAGTTGTCAAGCTTGTTGAAGTATACGCCGTACTCGTCGTACATCTTCTTGCGAGCCTCAATAAGGGTAACGCCCTTTGTGCGGTAGTATGCAGCCATTTCGCAAATGAGCATCGACGCTACGACAGCGTCCTTATCGCGAACGTAACCGCCCGCCAGATAACCGTAGCTCTCCTCAAAGCCGAAGATGTAGCGGTTTTCCTCGCCGTCCTTTTCCAGCAGACCGATCTGCTCACCGATGAACTTAAAGCCCGTCAGCACCTCGCGCAGCTCCACGCCGTATTTTGCGCAAATCGCCTTGGTGATGTCCGAGGTAACGATAGTCTTTACCGCTACGGGATTATTTGGCATTTTACCGAGCGCGATACGCTCCTTGCAGATATATTCGAGCAGCAACGCGCCGGTCTCGTTGCCCGTGAACAGCTCATAGCGGTCGCCGTCGGGAACCGCGATACCAACGCGGTCACAGTCGGGGTCAGTCGCCAGCAGCAGGTCGGGCTTCTCCTTTTCGCAGAGATTAAGACCGCACTGAAGTGCCTCGCGTATCTCGGGGTTGGGGAACGGACAGGTCGGGAAGTTTCCGTCGGGATTCTCCTGCTCGGGAACGACAACCACGTCCTTAACGCCGATCTCTTTCAGGATGCGGCGGACGGGCTTATTACCCGTACCGTTAAGGGGCGTGTATACGACCTTGAGGTTACTGGTAGGCACAAGGTCACTGTGCAGGCTCTGCTCGCGAACCTTTGCGATGTACTCGTCGATAACGGCATCGTCAATATAGGAAACGCCGCCGTCCGCGACAGCCTTGTCGAAATCAACGGACTTCACGCCGCCGAATATGTCTATTTTGTTGATCTTGGACAGAACGATATCCGCCGCCTCAAGAGTGAGCTGGCAGCCGTCCGAGCCGTAAACCTTATAACCGTTATATTTTGCGGGATTGTGAGACGCTGTAACTACGATACCCGCGCCGCATTTCAGTTTGCGTACCGCCCACGAAAGCATAGGCGTAGGCATAAGCTCCTTATAGATATGCACCTTAATACCGTTTGCGGCAAGCACCTCCGCGGCGCTCTTGGCGAAATAGCTCGACTTGTTGCGGCTGTCGTAAGCGATAGCGACGCTCTTCTCAACGCCGTTCTCGAGGATATACTCGGCAAGACCCTGAGTAGCCTTCTTGACGGTGTACACGTTCATGCGGTTTGTTCCCGCGCCGATAACGCCGCGCAGTCCGCCCGTACCGAATTCGAGATCGCGGTAGAAGCGGTCGTTTTTGCCCTCCTCGTCGGCGGAAACGCTCTCCAGCTCGACCTTGAGGTCGGGATCTGCCACAGCCTTGTCCAGCCACAGCTCGTACATTTTCTGAATATCTGCCATAAGAAGAAACCTCCTGAAAAAATATTTATAATAACGATTACATTATAACATACTTTTTTCGGAATTTCAATAGTTTTGTAAATAATTTACAAAATTTTTCACGGATATTGGCGAATTTTTTATGGTATTGTTAAGTTAATACTTAAAAAACAGCACCGCACGATATTTGTGCGGTGTTGTCATAAAATCAGCCGTTCGGATAGGATACCGCGGCTGTGCCGTTTTTCATATCAAACGTTATCTCGTAGCCGTATACGGGATCAACGAATGTCGCGCCCGACTTATACGCAAAGCTTTCAGAAACGCGCAGACCCTCATTCATTTCTGCTATGCCGTCCGCGGAAACCTCATTAGGCTGAAGAAAATGAAGGCTGTACCTTATCCCGTTTTCGTCCTTTCTCGTCTCATCCGTCTGATATTTCAGCTCGTCGTTTACCTTATCCTTGACGGTATAGGAGTCTATATCAATGTCATAGAACGACGACACAAGCTCACCGCCGGAGTTGTCTTTATAAAGCATCATAAAAAGGTAATGCGTCTCGCCGTCCGTCTCCGTTCTGAACAGTCGTGTACAGCCATCAAATAGACAATTTTCGGGCAGTAAGACGGAGCCGGATACGCCATCCGCCGGCGGCAGATAAGCTATCATCCGCTTATCGCCGACCTTAACGTATACGCATATTTCACCCGCCGCCCAATTATTGAGTTGGTTCTCCAGCGGGAAAGAATAATGCTGTTCTCCCGGACGCTTCCGCACGTCTAACATAACCAGCGATACGGTCATGTCGTCTGCGGAGGCGGTGGATACTATCGCGCTTTCGCCTACCTCGGGATACGGATCGTATTCAAGCTTTTCGGGATCCCAGCCCCTGAGATCGTCAAGCTCCAAGGTTTCATAGCCCTCGGGCATTTGATCGGGATAGATCAACTTAGCGGTATATATATAATCAAAATAAAGCTCATATCCGTACTCGGGGTCAACAAAGACCGAGTCGTCCTTCTGATAAATGCTCTCCGACGTCTGATAGCTGTACCGGCTGCTGCATATACGCTTTATGCCGTCGACACTAAACGGCTCTATACCGTCGTAATAAGCTATATTGTTTTCGTCCCTTATCCCGCCTATACTGCCTATGCTGACTTTCGGATAAACGGAGAAATATCTTGCTGTCATCGCGTCCTTTTCGGTGTTGTAATCAACATACTGCATAAGAACGGGAAATCCGCATTTTCGCTCGAACAAGCGCGTGCAGCCGTCAAACAGGCATTTGCTGTGGATAAAATATTCTTGTCCGTTATAATGCTCTGAAACCTTCTCATACATCATTTTCTCATATATATTTATCATTCCGTCAGCACCGATGTACTTCGCATAAAGCACGATATCCTTTGCGCCCCAGTAGTCAGTGTAATCATAGCCGTTATAGCCGTATTCCTCGCCCGGGAGCTTGGTAATATCGTGCAGTATAAGCGACACCGAAAGATCGCCCAGCTCGGCGGTGGACAAGACTGCGCTTCCTCCGAGCACAGGATCGCTGCTGTTAATGACATCCTCTGGATCCCAGCCTCTGATATGCTTATCATCAACGGAAGGATAATCGCTGTCGGTACTATCGGAGCTGTCCGATATATCAGAACTGTCAGATATATCGGATATGCTGACAACACTCGTGCTCTCGTCGGAGGTCTCGCTGTTCGGCAAAAACACGCTGCCGTTAAAGTACCGAACAGCTGACCCGACCGCGAAAATCACCGCAATACACGCCGCCGCGTACAATATATATTTCAGTACGGACGAGCGTCTGACCTTGTCCGTACACGGAACGTCCAGAACGCCGTCGATTATGCTTTCGTCGATACTGCCCATAATATCGAGAAATTCGTCCTTGGTCATAACCCGTACCCCCTTCTGGTAAGATATTCCTTCAGCTTTTTCCTTACTCTCGTGAGCGTAACGGTTACGTTGCTCTCGGTCATTCCGAGACACCTAGCTACCTCCGAAACGCTCAGGCAGCCCCAGTAGCGCCTTACGAACACCTGCCGCTGCTGCCCGGGGAGCTTACTAAGGAACTCGTTTACCGCGCTGATAAGCTCTTTTCGCTCTGCTTCGCCCTCAACCGAGCGTTCGCCCGAAACGAAGCCCTCCAGCTCGTCGAACGACAGAGCCGCTTCACCGCCGCCGCGCTTTTCGGCATGCCTTGCCCTCAGGCGCATAAGCGCGAGATTGCGCGTTATCGCCGCCGCGAACGCCGCCAGAGACCTCGGTACAGCGGGCGGTATGCTCTCCCACACCCGCAGATATGTATCGTTAAGGCACTCCTCCGTCTCGGTAAAGTCGCCGAGTATGCCCTGCGCCGTTCTTCGGCAGATACTGCCGTACTTTCTCGAAAGCTCGGAAACCGACGTTTCGTCGCGGCTCTGAAACAGCAGTATTATCTTATCGTCCTCCATTTGCGCACCTCCCTATAATTGCCTTTCTGTATATTAAGATGCGGTTTAAAATATTTCACTACACTTTTTTGAAAAATTATCGGGTAATTTCATTATAAATATTTGCAAGCCCCTTTGCGAGGAGATATGGCTCGTGAATATGCGGATGCGTCAGAAACGGCTCTGCAAGCTCTGCTCCGCCGCCCGTAAGTATCAGCGATACGGGCGCGCCAAGCTCCTTTTCAACACGCGCGGATATGCCGTCTATCATTGCCGACGCACCGATGACAGCGCCCGAGAGCATACACTCCGCGGTGTTCCGACCGATAAGCAGCTCCGGAACGGAAAGCGCAAGCTTAGGCAGCTGCGCGGCGCGTTCCGACAGCGCGTTCAGCGAGGTCTGCAAGCCTGCGGCTATAATTCCGCCGAGAAACACTCCGCCCTCACCGATAACGTTGAACGTCATCGCCGTGCCAAGGTCGACGGTAACGGCGGGAAGCGGATACCGAGCAGCCGCCCACGCGCTGTCGGATATCCGGTCAAGACCCACTTTTTCGGGCTCGTAAACGGCATATGTCAGCGATTTGCAGTCCTTTGCACTTATCACGGCGGGCGTTTTCCCCGAAACGCGCTCAACAGCACGGCATACGGGCGCTGTCAGATCGGGTACTACCGACGACAGCGCCGTGCCCTTTATACGAGCAAAATGCCCGTCAAGCAGCCGCTCAACGGGCGTATCAAAATCGCTCCGACTTTTTTCAGACGGTATTTTCTCCGCGAAAATGATATTATAATCACCGTCAACAAGCTCCAAACCAGTCAGCGCGATAGTGGTATTCCCGATGTCGACCGTCAGTATCATACGCGCCTCCGTTCTATTTCGTCCAGCAGTGCCGCAGCCGCGTCAGCCTTGCTCATAAGCGGCAGCTCTTCTGTGCTGTCGGCGGTGATGATCGTAATGACGTTTGTGTCCGTACCAAAACCCGCGCCCTCCGTTTTCAGGTTATTCGCCGCGATCATATCCAAGCCTTTTTTCATGAGCTTTTCGCGTGAGTTTTCGAGCATGTTTTCCGTTTCCATTGAAAATCCGCACACGAGCAGTCCCGAATGACGATTCTCGTTTACCCATTTCAGAATGTCCGCGGTTCGCTCGAGCGGCAGAGAAAGCTCGCCGTCATGTTTTTTCAGTTTGTTGTCGGAAACGGTTTTCGGACGGTAATCCGCGACAGCCGCCGACTTAATCAGTATATCGGTTTTCGGTAACTCCTCTTGAACAGCCGCGAGCATATCCGCCGCCGAAACTACGCGCCGGACGTTCACGAAAGGCGGCGGAGCAAGCTCCGTCACACCGCTTATCAGCGTGACCTCCGCGCCGCGCAGCATTGCCTCGCGCGCCATCGCGTATCCCATTTTCCCCGTGCTGTGGTTGGTAAGGAAACGCACGGGATCAAGCGCCTCTCGAGTAGGTCCCGCGGTCACGGTGACGCGCACTCCGTTAAGTGTTTTCTCCCGCGCGATATGCCGCAGGACATGCTGCACTAACATATTGGGAGACGGCAGTTTTCCGCTTCCCAAATCGCCGCACGCAAGCCGTCCTCTGTCCGGCTCGACTATCTCAAAGCCGTACTTTTCCAGCGTTTCGATATTGTCACGCGTTATCTGGTTTTCTAGCATTGCGGTGTTCATGGCGGGCGCGACAATTTTCGGGCATTTCGCCGCGAGAACGGTCGTCGTCAGCATATCGTCGGCAATCCCGTGCGCTAATTTGGCGATAACGTTTGCGGTCGCGGGCGCTATCAATATAATGTCGGAAGCTTTTGCGAGCGAGATATGCTTTACGTCAAACTCGAAATCCCGCGCGAACGTGTCCACGATACACCGTCTATTTGCAAGCGTTTCAAACGTCAGCGGCGTGATGAATTCGGTCGCGTTCTTCGTCATAATAACGTCGACCTCCGCGCCCGCTTTGACAAGCATACTCACCATGTCCGCCATTTTGTATGCGGCAATTCCGCCCGTAATGCCGACTAATATTCGCTTTCCCTTTAAATTTTCCATAATTAGTGCTCCATATCCTCAAGCATACCGTGCTTTTCGTAGCTCGTAACGCGCACGGGCTTGTTCTCTTCGTCCACGAAAACCACCTTAGGTCTATGCGCTTTAGCCTCCTCGGGTGTCATCTGCTCATATGCCATGATTATGATCTTATCGCCTACGCACACACACCGCGCCGCCGCTCCGTTAAGACAGATCATTCCGCTGCCGCGCTCGCCCGCGATAACGTAGGTCTCAAAACGTTTTCCGTTGTTTACGTCGACGACCTGAACCTTTTCATACTCGATAATTTCCGCCGCGTCCATTAAGTCCTCGTCAACGGTTATCGAGCCCACATAGTCAAGCTCCGCCTGCTTAACGACCACGCGGTGAATTTTCCCTTTAAGCATTTCGATAGTCATTTCGGACCTCCAGCAATAAAGTTGTCGATAAGACGCGTTTTGCCGATATATACCGCCATCGCGACCAGAACGCCGTTTGTTATTGCGTCAACGGGGAGCATAGTTTCGCCGTCAACTGCCGAGACGTAATCAATTTTCGCAAGCGGCTCGGCGGATATTATCGCGGTCATCTCGGCGAGTACCTTTTCACTGTCGGTCACTCCCGACTTCACCAGATATTCTCCGCGGAATACCGCTTTGGACAACACCAGCGCCGCCTTACGTTCGTTTGCGTCAAGGTAAGTGTTGCGCGAGGATTTTGCCAGACCGTCGTTCTCGCGGACGATAGGGCAGCCGACTATCTCTATCCCATACGACAAATCTCGCACCATTCTGCGGATAACGGCGAGCTGCTGAGCGTCCTTCTGCCCGAAAAACGCTTTGTCGGGCTGCACGATATTGAACAGCTTAGACACCACTGTACACACTCCGCGGAAATGGATTGGACGTGTTTTGCCGCAAAGCTGCTTGGGCATTTCGTCCAGAATTTCCACATAAGTTGCGGCGTTCGGCGCGTACATCTCCTCGACCGACGGATAGAACACCATATCGCATCCGTGCTCCTCAAGCAGCTTGCAGTCATGTCCGAAATCACGCGGATATGACTCCAAATCTTCGTTAGGCGCGAATTGCGTAGGGTTGACGAAATCCGAAACGACAACCCTGTCGCAGTCCGCCACAGCCCTGTCCACAAGGCTCGCGTGACCCTCGTGAAGATATCCCATAGTCGGAACAAGCCCCACGCTAAACCCCTCACGCCGCCACTGTGCTATATTTTCGCGTACCTCGCGTATAGTTTTTGCAATGATCATTTTCAGTCCTCCCTGCCGTATTCGCTGTCCAGCTTTGCCAGAAACTCATCGGAACAGTCGCTTTTCGAATAAGTATGCTCCGCCGACGGGAACTCTCCCGACTTTACTTCCTTATCGTACTCGGAAACCGCCCTTTTCATCTCCGTGCCGATATCCGCGAACCGCTTCACGAACTTCGGAACAAACTCGCCCGACATTCCCAGCATATCCTGATACACGAGCACCTGACCGTCGCAGCCCGTGCACGCGCCTATGCCTATCGTTATCATCTTGGTTTTCTTGGTTATCAGCGCCGCAAGCTTTGGCGGAACGCACTCCAGCACCGCCATAAATGCGCCCGCCTTATCCACCGCGAGAGCGTCCTCGAAAACGCGCCGCGCCGCCGCTTCGCCCTTGCCCTGAACCTTAAAGCCACCAAAGCTGTTGACAGACTGCGGCGTCATTCCGATATGAGCGCACACGGGTATTCCGCACGCCACTATTGCCGTTATCTGCGGACACACCGCTTTACCTCCCTCAAGCTTCACGGCGTTGACGCGGCATTCTTTCATTATCCGTCCAGCGTTCTCGACTGCCTGCTCTACCGAGGTCTGATAGCTCATAAACGGCATATCCACTACCACGAACGTATCTTTACACGCCCGTCCGACGCTCCGCCCGTACACTATCATCTCGTCCATTGTCACGGGCAATGTGTCCTCATAGCCCTGCATAGTCATTCCAAGACTGTCGCCGACCAGTATCGAGTTTACTCCCGCTTCCTCAAATATTCGCGCGGTGGAGTAGTCATAGCAGGTGATCTGCGATATTTTCTCGCCGCGGTTTTTCATTTCATTTAAACTTGCGATATTGTTTTTTTTCATTACGAACGACCTCCGGTTAAAATTTTTTCAAGCTCCGAATAATCTGTCTGAGGATTTTTGGCTTTGGCAACGTCGAGCAGCTTTTCCGAGGCCGCGCGGTAAAGCTCTCGTTCCTTGTCCGTCATTAAACAATTTAAGTGCTTTTTCACCGTTTCGGTATCACACCGCTCGACCGCGCCCGTAAGCGCCGCCGTTGGACCGCTTTGCAGTATGTTTTCCGTATTCTGACGTATCAGCGGAGCGAGGGCGCTCATTGCCGTTTCGGACGCGAAACCGCAATCGGTCAGTATTTCAACGCTCTCCGCCACAAGCGCGCACACAAGATTGCTCGATATCGCACATGCGGCGTGATACCGCGCCTTTTTCTCGCCGTCAATAATCTGCGTGCGAAAACCCAGACGTTCAAGAAAGCTCTGCCATTCGCCGAGATGTTCACGATCACCCTCAACGCAAAAAAATGCACCCGCCATTTTCCCGTAGCTCTCCAGCCTGCTGCTGAAGGGAAAAAGCGGATGTACCGAATATCCATATGCACCTCGGCGGCGAATATCGGGAAACACCTCCGAGGCTGTCATCGCTCCACTGCAATGACATATCTGCCTGCCCGTAATATCGTAATTTGTCAGCTCGCTGTAAACCGAGCTTATCGCTCCGTCGGGAACCGTTAAAAAAACTGCGTCGCTCTCTTTCAGTAACTCATCAACCGTGCAATAATGCCGTGACCCCGTAAATTCCGCCGCCGCGCGTGCTGAGCCTTCATGCAGGCTGTAATAGCCTGTCACGATAACTCCTCCGTCAGCAAAGTATTTTCCCAAAGAGAAACCTGTTTTTCCTGCTCCAATAAATCCGATCCTCATCGCATCTCCGCCTTTCCAAAGCAAAGCGGCGCTTGTTGTTCCCAAAGCCGAGAGCCGCGATATATGCCGGTACAGTTTCCTTAATATGGAATACCATCCGCATTGATCACATCTCAACGTTTTAAGTATACCATAGTTTATGCAGTTTGTCAAGAGCTTTGGTTTCACTTAATTATACGGATCACCCTGCTTCCGAGCCCGCTTAAAATATCGTTTGGAATAGTGTCGGTCAGCCTTGCTATATCTTGGGCGGTAATTTGTTTACAGTCCGAATTTCCGATAATTACGGCGATATCCCCCTGCTTAACGTCAATTCCCGAAACGTTGACGATAGTCTGATCCATACATATCTTTCCGATTATCGGCGCGCGGCTTCCGTTTATCAGCACGGTCCCAATGCCGTCGGAGAGCTTTCTCGGGAGCCCGTCCGCATAGCCGACCGCAAGTGCCGCGACGCGCATATCGTTATCGGCAATGCTATCAAGACCATACCCGACAGGCTCGCCTATGTATACGTTTCTTACAGACGTAACACGCGTTTTTACCGACAAGACGGGCAATAATTTTTCGTGTCCGACACCTCCGTAAAGCGCTATGCCAACGCGGACATAATCGCCTCCGAGATACGCGTAATTCATCAATCCGTAACTTGCCAACAAATGCAGCTTGGGAAAATAGCCGTCATTGGTAAGCTTGTCCGCTGTCTCATAGAACCTATCCGCCTGATTTTTCGTAAACTCCCTGTCGGGCGGCGATGTGGTCTCGTCAGCGGATAAATGCGTGAAAACGCCATCAACGATCAGATTTTTCATTTCAAAGACCCGTCTTATCTCCAAATAATTTTCCGAACGGATACCGAGCCTCCGCATTCCCGTATCAACACCTATATGAACGTGAATTTTCCCGTAGCCATTCAGTGTTTTGGCGTAATCAAAATCAACGACCGCCTGGGATAATTTAAATATTTTTAACAGTGGAAACTGCGTCGGGTGAGTATAGCCGAGTATCAGAATTTCTCCCTTGACGCCGTGACGGCGCAGCTCGGCGCCCTCAACAGCGGTCGCGGTGCAAAAGGCTCTTATCCCAATTTTATTCAACTCGCGCGCTATCAATACCGCGCCGTGACCGTAAGCGTTCGCTTTAACAACGGGCATAAGCTCCGAGCCCACGGGCGAGATACCGCGTAAAAAATCAACGTTTTTCCGCAGGATCTTTGTGTCAATCTCCGCCCAGACGCGAGCCTTTGGCGAACGGAGCGCTCCGCGTATCTTGCCGATCGATGCAGTAACATGCACGGCAAATATTGAGAATATAGCTGACAAAAGCGTTGTCAAAACAAACAGAAGAAGCGTTCTTTTTTCAAAGAAATCCTTTGAAATGATTTTTGAAGCGCCGCGCAAGGCAAGGATCACAGCGGGATGAATAATATATATCCACATCGAGATTTTGCGTAACACGGGCTTTTGCGGCACACTGATCGTTTTCAGAAGAGCGAAAATAAAAAGCATGACGGGTATCAGAAATATATACATACTATCGTGACGGGGAACTTTAAATTGGCGCAGCAAAAAGGCCTCTGCGGTCATTAAAGCTAAGGAAACAATACCGCCCGCCGCAATCTTTTTACGGTCGAATTCGGTGTCGAGTTTTGCGAATTTCGATCCAAGGAGCAGAAACAAAGGAGCAAAAAACAGTCCGTTTCTCGTATACGAAAACACGCCGAAAAGTATATCGTAAAATGTTTTTATTATCGGGTTATTTACGGATAATCCGTAATAACTATCGCCAAAAAGCCCGAGCAAATACAGAACCGCGGCAAAAATAATTGCTTTTTTAAAGGTCGTTTTGTTCAGGGAATAAACGATAATTATACCCAATATGCAGGCGGGAAAGTACCACAGATGATAGAAATAACCGTCAAACAGCAGCATTCTGACCGCTTTCATAAACGTAAATTCCTTGAAATATCCCGAAATTATCCCGAACGGAATATACAAGGCAGTCACTGACAAATACATTTCAGAAAGCTTTATAATTGCCCTTCGAGGCTCGTTAAAATTTGTGAACATTCCCGTTACCATAAAGAAAAACGGCACGGCAATACGCGCGAGTATCCTTGTGAGAAAAAAATCCGCGGCGGGGGATATCGTTTCAAGCGGAGCGGTATGTATCGCGATGACCAAGACCGCCGCTATAACACGGAAAATATCAAGCGAGCCGCTTTTTTTGTTACCTTTCATAGTTTCCGCTCCGTTTCGTAATTATAAATCCATCGCGGTTATTACCCGAAACATCAATGATATCTTCGCCATCAAACGAATAATTTCCCGCCGCCAAATATGATATTTCATATTCATTCCGAAAAACAAGCGGTTCGGTCCAATACATAAACTGCTTTATATATTCGATATATTCCTCAAGTACAAAGTCGTTTTTTTCAATGATCTCCGCGTGAGGCGCTCCGACATATCTGAAGTGCCATGGCTCATAGGCGATTTTCGTTATATGCTCCTTGCCAAAAGGGTATCGCAGTATAAAGCCGTATTTTGCTGCAATCGCTTTGAACTTGCCGCATATACCATCATTGGGAAATTCGGGACGGATAAAATCTATATACTGACGGGTTACTCCCAGATCTATCGCAAGTCCCGTCTGATGTTCGCTGTGCGCAGGTTTGGCAACGTATTTTTCGGTAAATTCCATCCCGCTTTCATTAAGGCTGTCGTCCCATATTTTTTGTTGCTCCGCCAAAGAACGGTATCCGCTTACCGGAGTGATCTCCGACCATCCGTTAATTTCTGTCATTGCCGTTTCAAGGTGTAGTGCCGCAGTATACCGCAATGTGATATCGGAACCGCTCACGGCTTTGAGACCGGGAATTGCATTTTCATGAATGAGTATATCTTCATTTACCAATATCAGATTTCCTTTATAAATACCGTCTTTTGTTAAATATATTCTGCTCATATTCGCTCAGCCGCCTTATCTATTATCATCTCTATCACCTGCGCAAACGAATATCCCGCCGCTTTCATCATTGACGGAAAACGGCTGTGTTCGGTAAACCCCGGAATAGTGTTTACTTCGTTGAAAACGATCTCGCCGTCCTCGGATAAAAACATATCAACTCTTGCAAATCCGCGGCACCCCAAAGTCCTGTAAACGGTCTTTGCCGTTTCTTTTATGCGGTTTGAGAGTTCCGCGGAAACGGGCGCTGGACATAATATCCGCGAGCTCTTGGGTGTGTATTTTTCGGTATAATCGAAAAAGCTGTCCGCCAATATAATTTGGTCAACTTCGCCGATTATAAGCTCATTGGTCCCAATAATTGTGCAGCCGACTTCGGTGCCTTTGATCTCCCGCTCGATTATAATTTCATTATCGAATTTAAATGCCTTTTGCGCCGCCTTTATCAATTCGCCGATATCGGAAACTCTTGATATCCCGCACGACGAGCCGCCGCGAAGCGGTTTTACATATACCGGCAAGCCAATCTCTCTTTCAACTTGATTGGGCTTGATTTTTGCCAAATCGGTATATGTGATCGCTTCCGGAACAGCGATCCCCGCTGTTGACACCAATTTGTGCGCTCTGTACTTGTCCATGCAGACCGCCGACGGGAGCACCCCGCAGCCGCATATCGGTATACCCGCAAGCTCGAGCAGTCCTTGCAGTGTTCCGTCCTCACCGCCCATTCCGTGCATTACGGGAAAAGCTGTGTCGATATGTATTTTCAGCTTGTCCGAGATAAGGCACTGCGATTTTCTGTCGGGTGAAATCACCGTCTTTACAAAATAATCGCTCAGCTCGTCCGCGGATGTACCTTTGAAAAAGGTATCGTGAAATACGTCCATATCACCCGAAAAATAGAACCATTCGCCCTCCTTGGATATCCAGACCGGAACGGCGTTGTACCCGCTCGGCAAATTGTTTAGCACCGCTTTCGCGGAGTGCAGGGATATTTCGTGCTCCGAGGATGTTCCCCCGAAAATTACCGCAATGTTTTTGTTCACTTTTGTCTTCCCCCTATTTATTAAGACTTCAATCCTTTTCTTTTATTATAATTAAACCTTTTCAATAATGTTTTTGTTTTTACTTGCGATAATCTGATAAGTTTATTATAAATTCTTACGATTTTATGACATTAAAGCAATCACAGCCTTTACAATAGCCCATTTATTATCATGCGTTCAGGCAAGACATGTGCGTCGTGATATTGAATATGCTCTGAGTTGTAATCACGGGCGGCGCGGTTTTGCACCATTTCAGAATGTTGCCATAACCGGAACATAATTGCATATCACGGTTTGCTCTCTGTCCCATACGGTTTTATACATAAAATAAAAATTGCACACAAGCGTACTTTTTGTGCAGAAATATTTTTTGTATACATATTGCTTTTTTTGAGGATTTATGGTATGATTATATAGAATAGGATAAAATTCGAGTATCGTAAAATATATACCCTCCAATTTCGAATGTTATCCCATAATAATAACATAACGAGGGAGTAGAAAAAATGCCCAAAAAGACAGATATCAACAAGATAATGATCATCGGCTCGGGACCAATAATAATCGGTCAGGCGTGCGAGTTCGACTATTCGGGAACACAAGCGTGCAAGGCGCTGAAAAAGCTGGGTTACGAGATAGTCCTCGTAAATTCCAACCCCGCGACTATCATGACCGACCCCGACGTCGCGGACATCACTTATATCGAACCATTGAACGTTTCTCGTCTTACACAGATAATCGAAAAGGAGCGCCCCGACGCGCTGCTGCCCAATCTCGGCGGACAGAGCGGTCTGAACCTCTGCTCGGAGCTTGCCGAGGAGGGTGTTCTTGATAAGTACGGCGTTAAGGTCATCGGCGTTCAGGTAGATGCGATAGAGCGCGGCGAGGATCGTATCGAATTCAAGCACACTATGGAAAAGCTCGGGATCGAAATGCCGCGCAGCGAGGTAGCGTACACCGTTGACGAGGCGCTTGCCATTGCTGACAAGCTTCACTACCCCGTGGTTCTCCGTCCCGCGTATACTATGGGCGGCGCAGGCGGTGGACTGGTATACAACGTCGACGAGCTTAAAGTTGTCTGCGCGAGAGGACTTCAGGCTTCTCTTGTCGGACAGGTTCTTGTCGAAGAGTCTATTGCGGGCTGGGAGGAGCTTGAGCTTGAAGTCGTTCGCGATGCGGAAAACAACGTTATCACAGTCTGCTTTATCGAGAACATCGACCCTATCGGAGTTCACACGGGCGACAGCTTCTGTTCCGCGCCCATGCTCACTATAAGCGAGGACGTTCAGAAAAAATTACAGGAATATTCGTACAGCATTGTAAAGGCTATCGAGGTTATCGGCGGCTGTAACTGTCAGTTCGCGCACGACCCCGTTTCGGGAAGGATTGTCGTTATCGAGATCAACCCGCGCACCTCGCGTTCGTCCGCTCTGGCTTCAAAGGCTACGGGTTTCCCGATCGCGCTGGTTTCGGCAATGCTCGCGTGCGGTCTTACCCTTAAAGAAATTCCCTGCGGCAAGTACGGAACGCTGGACAAGTATGTTCCCGACGGCGATTACGTTGTAATCAAGTTTGCGCGGTGGGCATTCGAGAAGTTCAAGGGCGCTTCGGACAAGCTCGGCACGCAGATGCGCGCTGTCGGCGAGGTAATGTCAATAGGCAAGACCTACAAGGAAGCGTTTCAGAAAGCTATCCGTTCCCTTGAAACGGGACGTTATGGCTTGGGTTATGCAAAGGATTTTCACGAGCTTAGCAAGGAGGAACTGCTGTCGAAGCTTACCTATCCGTCCTCCGAGCGGCAATTCATCATTTACGAAGCTCTGCGTAAGGGCGCTACGACAGACGAGATATTCAACCTCACCAAGATAAAGCATTGGTTCTTGGAGCAGATGTTGGAGCTTATTAAAGAAGAGGAATCTCTTGCGGCGGCAAAGGGCAAGGTTCCCGAAAAGGACGTTTTGAAGCAGGCTAAGCGCGACGGCTTCTCCGACCGCTACCTCTCGAAGCTGCTTGAGGTTCCCGAGGCGGATATCCGCGAAAAGCGCAGAGAATATGGCATTAACGAGACTTGGGAGGGCGTTCACGTAAGCGGCACGGAGAACGCGGCCTACTATTACTCCACCTACAACCTTGACGAGGACAAAAGTCCCGTTAATACGGACAAACCTAAAATTATGATACTCGGCGGCGGTCCGAACAGAATAGGGCAGGGTATCGAGTTCGACTACTGCTGCGTTCACGCGGCGCTGGCGCTGAAATCGCTCGGCTTCGAGTCGATAATCGTCAACTGCAACCCCGAGACCGTTTCCACCGACTACGACACCTCGGACAAGCTCTATTTCGAGCCGTTGACGCTGGAGGACGTTCTTTCTATACATGAAAAGGAAAAGCCCGTCGGCGTTATCGCGCAGTTCGGCGGTCAGACTCCTCTCAATCTCGCGGCGGAGCTTAAAAAGAACGGCGTGAATATCCTCGGCACTACTCCCGAGACCATTGACCTCGCGGAGGATCGCGATCATTTCCGCGCTATGATGGAGCGTCTGGAAATCCCCATGCCCGAGAGCGGAATGGCTGTTACGGTCGACGACGCGCTCGAAATCGCGAACCGTATCGGCTACCCCGTAATGGTACGCCCGTCGTATGTTCTTGGCGGACGCGGAATGGAGATAGTTCACGACGATGAGATGATGCGCGTTTATATGAGCGCGGCTGCCGGCGTTACTCCCGACCGTCCGATACTCATCGACAGGTTCCTTAACCACGCGACCGAGTGCGAGGCGGACGCTATCTCCGACGGCACTCATTGCTTCGTACCCGCGGTCATGGAGCATATCGAGCTTGCAGGCGTTCACAGCGGTGATTCCGCGTGCATTCTCCCCGCAAAAAATCTCTCTGGCAAGCATATCGCGACTATCAAGGAGTACACGCGCAAGATAGCTGTGGAAATGGGCGTTGTGGGGCTTATGAATATGCAGTACGCTATCGAGGGCGACACCGTATATGTTCTCGAGGCTAACCCGCGCGCTTCCCGTACCGTGCCGCTCGTTTCCAAGGTCTGTGATATCAATATGGTCAAAGTCGCGACCGAGATAATGACCGCGCAGTTCACGAAAAAACCTTCTCCCGTACCCGAGCTTCATGACCGCGTTATCCCGCATTACGGCGTAAAAGAGGCAGTGTTCCCGTTTAATATGTTCCAGGAGGTAGATCCTATTTTGGGTCCCGAAATGCGCTCCACGGGTGAGGTTCTGGGTATTTCCCCGAGCTTCGGCGAAGCGTATTACAAAGCTCAGGAGGCGACCCAGACAAGACTTCCAATGGAGGGCACGGTGCTGCTTTCCGTCTGCGACCGCGACAAGCCCGAGCTTGTTGACATTGCAAAGGCATTCGAGAAGCTTGGCTTCAAGATACTGTCCACGGGCAAGAGCTACGAGCTTATTACCCAAGCGGGCATTGCCGCGGAGAAGGTTCTCAAGCTTTACGAGGGCAGACCGAACATCACTGATAAGATCGCGAACGGCGAGATACAGCTTATAATAAACACTCCCGCGGGCAAGACCAGCGCGAACGACGACAGCTATATCCGTAAGTCCGCGATAAAGCACCGCGTTCCGTACATCACCACCATGGCTGCCGCAAAGGCTAGCGCGGAAGGTATCGCGGCTATCAAGAACAACTCGCATCTCGGCGTTAAGTCGCTTCAGGAGTTCCACGCGGAGATAAAGTAAAAATCAAGTTAAAGAAAAACCGGGAGGATATCCTCTCGGTTTTTTATTATATTAGCTTGTTATCAGAGCTTGGAGATGTATCTGAACGCCGTGTCGGTGCTCCAGAAGAACATATCGTCGTGAAAGCGTTCTTTCAGACCGCAGCGCTCTATCATTGACATAACGGGAGGCTGAACACAGGAGAAGTAAACCATGATACCGCTTGCGATAAGCCGCTCGCAGTACTCATGCAGCGCCTCTACGCCCGAGATATCCGCGACGGTGACTCCGCGCATTGAGAATATCACGTTGTAGTTCTCGCCGAGCGCGGATATTTTCTCCTCAAGCTTTGCACAGGTGCCGAAGTAGAGGGGTCCGGATATGTACACAACACAGGTGTATTTCAGTTTTTTGGGATCTATCTCTGGATCGTCAAGCCTGTGCGGGTCTACCTCCGCGACGGTGACCTGCATGTCCGAGACCTTGACCACGAACATTATTATCGAGAACGCAACGCCGATAACTATCGCGATTGTCAGGTCGAATACCACAGTCGCGATCATTGTGATAAGGAATTGCAGAATGGCGGTCTTGATCTTCTTGCCGAAAATGGACTTTATCGAAGTCCAGTCGTTCATTCTCCAAGCCGTAACTATAAGAACGCCTGCCAGCGCCGAAAGCGGTATCATCGACATAACGCCGCCGAGCACAAACATCGAAAGCAGCAGTATCGCAGAGTGAACTATTGAAGTCATTCTCGTCTGTCCGCCCGACTTTATCGCGACGCTTGTACGCGCTATCGCCGCGGTCGCGGGTACGCCGCCGAAAAAAGGAAGTATCATATTTCCGATACCCTGCGCGGCAAGCTCGACGTTCGCGTTGAGCTTTTCGTTCTTCATTCTGCCCGCCGAAGCGCCGCACAGCAGCGATTCGATAAGCCCGAGCGCCGCTATCGATACGGCGGGGATTATCAGCCCCTTGACAGTGTTCCAGTCCGCAAACGCCGAGAGGCTCAGTCGGTCGTCCAGAAATACCGTTTTGGGTATCTCGCCTACAACGGGGACCTCAAACTTAAATATCATATTTGCGGCAGTCGTGAGCACTATCGCCGCAAGAGAGCTTGGAAAATATTGGTTTATCTTCTTCGGATACAGAAACATCAACACAATTACAGCCGCGCCTATTATCAGCCCCGTGAGGTTTACGTGCTGTTCGAGTTTGAAGTAGCTTCCAATCTTTTCGAGTGTAGTCATGCCCTCCGAGGTAAGCCCCGAGAGATTGTTGACCTGTCCGAGCGCTATCGTTATCGCAATTCCGCTCGTAAATCCAGTGATGACGGGCATAGGCAGGTACGACACCAGTCCGCCGAGTTTGAATATTCCCGCCACGAGCAGCAGCGCTCCCGCGATAAAGCTCGCAACAAACACGCCCTGTATACCGTACTGAGCCACAAGCGACGCAAGAATGGCGGTCATTGCACCCGTCGGTCCGCTTATCTGATACGAAGCGCCCGCCAAACCGCCTATTATCAGCCCCGCAAACACCGCGGTGATAAGTCCCGAAGCCGCCGTCGCTCCCGAGCTTACGCCGAATGCCAGCGCAAGCGGCAAAGCCACCGCCGCGACGGTCACGCCGGCGAGCGTGTCCTTGCCGAATTTCTTGGCGTTGTAGCCCTTGAATTCGTTCCCGATTATCTTTGCGTATTCCTTTATCAGCATAACAAAAATCTTCTTCCGTATTATTTTATGAACACATCACAACTCCTATTCTACGCCTTTATCCGCGTAAAGTCAAGTAGAATTACTCTGCACTTTAACATTGGTTTTTGTTGGAATTAACCAATTTGGGATGGTATTATCCATTGACAATTTTTGGTATGGGTGATATAATTAAAATGTAATAGGAATTTATAGGAAAGGAGCCTAAAATATGAAAGCAATAACATTGGGCAGCACGGGAATAACCACACCGCAGAACGCTTTCGGCGCACTGCCCGTCCAGAGAACGGACAAGCAGAAGGCGGTGAAGCTGCTGCAAAGAGCATATGAGGGCGGTATTACGTTCTTTGATACCGCGAGAGCATACTCCGACAGCGAGGAGAAGATAGGAGAGGCGCTGTCCGACGTGCGGAAGAACATTTTCATCGCCACGAAGACTATGGCGCAGAACACCGAGCAGATGAAGTCACAGCTCGAAATGTCACTGAAAACGCTCAAGACCGATTATATAGACATTTATCAGTTCCACTGTGCGGGACAGTGTTTCAGACCCGATGACGGCACGGGAATGTACGAGCTTATGGAAGACTTTAAACGGCAGGGAATGATACGTCATATTGGTATCACCGCACACAAGATAGGAATTGCCGAGGAGAGCATAGAGTCTGGGCTATATGAAACGTTACAGTTCCCGTTCAGCTATTTGTCATCCGAACGCGAGCTTTCGCTTGCCGACAAGTGCCGTGAGAAGAATATGGGATTTATCGCGATGAAAGCGCTCGCCGGCGGAATGATAACGAATTCGAGAGTTGCCTGTGCGTTTATCGGTCAATACGATAACGTTCTCCCGATATGGGGAATACAGCGTGAAAACGAGCTTGAGGAATGGCTCGCGTTTATGAACGATACTCCCGAAATGACCGACGGTATCAAAGCGGAGATCGAGCGCGACAAGCAGCAGCTCGGCGGTAACTTCTGCCGCGGCTGCGGCTACTGTATGCCGTGCCCTATGGGAATACAGATAAACAACTGCGCGAGAATGTCGCTTATGCTCCGCCGCGCACCGTCCAATCGATGGCTCTCGGAGGAATGGCAGAGCAATATGAAGCAGATAGAGAACTGCATAAACTGTGGTCATTGCAAGTCAAAATGCCCCTATGAGCTGGACACTCCCGCGCTGCTCAAGGAGAATTACGCGGATTATGTCAGGGTTCTTGCGGGCGAGGTCGACGTCAGAACATAACGAATACTGTCAAAGTCCGAGGCGCACATCTCGGACTTTTTGTGAATATCAAAAAAATGTTTAACGTCATTATTTCCCATAAATCTTCCTACTTTGTTAATTTAGTACTTGAATTTTTCATCGGAAAAGTATATAATAAGAATGGACTGTTGTGTATAGGAGAAAAAATATGTTTGATGGATTTATAAAAGTTGCGGCGGCGACACCCGAAATTTGTGTCGCCGATTGTGAATACAATGCGGATAAGGTGATCGCTCTGATCACCGAAGCGAAAATGCAATCGGTAAAGCTGCTGGTGTTCCCCGAGCTGTGCGTTACGGGATACTGCTGTCACGATCTGTTCTATCAGCCGACGTTGCTGAACGGCGCGCTGGAGCAGCTTTCGCGTATAGTCAGATCTTCCGAGGGAACGGATATGCTTATAGCGGTCGGCTGCCCGCTCGTGTTTAATGGCGAATTGTATAATTGCGCGGTAATTATACAGAACGGAGATGTATTGGGCGTAATTCCCAAAAAATTTCTTCCTAATTACAATGAATTCTACGAGGCAAGGCAGTTTACGAGCGCTCCCGACGGTGAATTTAATATACGACTTTTTGACAAAACCGTACCATTTGGACTGAATTTGCTGTTTGAGTGCAAAGAACTTCCCGAGCTGACGTTCGCTGCCGAGATATGCGAAGATCTATGGTCACCCGCTCCGCCGTCAATAGAGCTTGCTCTGGGCGGCGCGACGGTGATCGCTAATCTCTCCGCAAGCAACGAGACTATCGGCAAAGAGGCTTACCGCAAGGCGCTGATCACGGGACAGTCCGCGCGGCTGATCTGCGGCTATATTTTCGCAAGCGCAGGCGAGGGCGAGTCCACGCAGGATTTGGTTTTCGGCGGACACCGCATGATTGCCGAGAACGGTACGGCGCTTGCTGACAGCTGCCTGTATACCACGGGCTTGACGATAAGCGAGATCGACATTCAGCGGCTCGTTACGGAACGCCGCCGCAACACAAGCTTCAAATGCGGGGCGGAGCCGAAAATGCGAAGAATTTCCTTTTCAATGCGACCCGAGCGTACCGTGCTCACGCGTAACGTCGAGGCTATGCCGTTTGTGCCGCAGTCCGCCTCGGAAAAGGATAAGCGATGCTCGGATATTCTGCAAATGCAGGCACACGGGCTCGCCGCGCGAATTCGCCACACGCACTGCAAAACCCTTGTTATCGGCATCTCGGGCGGTCTGGACTCTTGTCTGGCGCTGCTCGTCAGCATCGAGGCTATGAAGCTGCTGAAACGTCCGGCAAGAGAAATTATCGCAGTAACTATGCCCTGTTTCGGAACTACAAAGCGAACTAAATCCAATGCCGAGATGCTTTGCCAAATTCTGGGAACAACACTCCGCACTATCAACATCTCTGATAGCGTTCTTCAGCATTTTAAAGATATTGCGCATGATGAAAACGACCACAATGTAACATATGAAAACGGTCAGGCTCGCGAGCGCACACAGGTGCTTATGGATATCGCGAATGAGGAAAACGGCTTGGTTATCGGCACGGGAGACCTCTCCGAGCTTGCGCTCGGCTGGGCGACCTACAACGGAGACCATATGAGCATGTACGGCGTGAACGCGTCCGTACCGAAAACGCTGGTGCGCCATATCGTGTACTATTACGCTCAGACGGTTTCCGATCCCGCACTGCGTGATGTGCTGACCGATATATTCAACACTCCCGTCAGCCCCGAGCTTCTACCCTCAAAGGATGGCGAAATCTTGCAGATAACGGAGGATCTGGTTGGACCATATGAGTTGCACGACTTCTTCCTGTATAACGGAATACGCTGGGGCTTCCCTCCGAAAAAGGTATACCGTCTCGCGCAGTATGCTCTTGGACAGAGCTATGACGCGGGCACGATACTGAAATGGCTGAAAACGTTTTACCGCCGCTTTTTTGCGCAGCAGTTCAAGCGGAGCTGCCTGCCCGACGGCGTAAAGGTGGGCTCGGTATCGCTGTCGCCGCGCGGCGACTGGAGAATGCCGAGCGACGCGTCGTCAGCCCTCTGGCTGAAACAAATTGACGAGTTATAAGGGCTTCCAAAAATCCAACAGGAGATGACCCGAATGAAATACAGGATCAAGAAAAAGCTTATACACTTCTATACAAGCGGCAACGTCGCCGAGGATTTTGTCGCGTCGCGCCGCAAAAAGGTCTCCGTAATGCGTAAAATTATCCGCGCCTGCTTTTATCTGCACTGCGCGGCGGCACTGCTGTGCATCGGGCTGTCGATCCTGCTCGGTTCGGGGCTTGAGGTCGTGCTGATAACCCTCTTTACGGTCGGTGCGGCATGGCTGGCACTGTTCGCCGTTGGAGATACCCGCACAATGAAAGCCGTGCTGATAATCGCAGACCTTGTGTTCACAGCAGCGAGCTTTGCCATTGGCGCGTTTGCAGCGCATAAGGCGGCATTCATAAGCAGCGGTGTGATAATGCTGCTGTCAGGAATTGCTGCCGCGGTATCGTATTTTACATCGATCTGTAAGGACTACCTGGAGGGTTATTCGCCGCGGCTGATAAGGCGCGACGATTACACTTTGCTGCACAGCTTTGCTCCCGAGACGAGCGAAAAGATCATACCCTCCCGCGACGAGGAGCTGCCGCCTCTGCCTCCGCTCACAAGCGAAATGCGCGAGCTTGCCAAGCAGCTAAAGGACATACTTTGCACGGTTCCCGAAAAAGAGCCCGAGGAGGAGATAATCGAGGAGATAGAGCAGTCGATTCATGAGCACGAAAACGAACAAAAAGATGCGATTGAAAATGCCTGATAATTTACTGCTTTTCAATGAAAAAATTTCTAAAAACACCTCAGAAAATTTCTATACGGAGACAGAGATGAGCACAAAAAAGCTCGCGCTGACAGCGCTTTTTATATGCTTTGCCGGAGCGCTTTCCGCGCTTGAATCCATACTGCCGATAGTTCCAGTCAATGGGATACGCGTGGGGTTAGGCAACATCGTGACCCTTTTTATTCTGTACATAGGCGGGAAATGGCGGGGCGCGGATGCGCTCACAGTGGCGGTGCTTAGGTGCTTTTTCGCAGCGCTGATCACGGGTTCTCTGACAAACGCTTTGTACGGGCTTACGGGAGGTATTCTCGCGTGCGGAGCAATGATGACGGCACAGCGGATATTCCCGAAAACGGAGGGGGAAATGCGCTTTGATACGCGGTTTTTGCCATTTACTGGCGTGTGCGGCGCGGTGTTTCACATCGCGGGACAACTGCTCGCCGCGGTGCTGATTTACGGCACAAAATACGTCCTCGCGTACACTCCGATACTGCTGACCAGCGCTGTGATCGGTGGGACGTTCACGGGACTATGTACTATGCTGCTGTTGAAAAAGCTCCCTCAAAAGCTGTTAGACGGAATTCGAGAGCAGTAATAATTGGTAATACTGCATAAAAAACACGGAGGAAACCGATATGAAATTATTGCTTATTGACGGCAACAGCATAATGAATCGTGCCTATTACGGCATACGGCTGCTTACCAACAAAAAGGGCGTTCCGACAAACGCGCTGACCGGCTTTCTGAACATATACTCCAAGCTCATTAAAGAGGAAAGGCCCGACAGGATTGCGGCGGCGTTCGACCTTAAAGCGCCGACGTTCCGCCACAAAATGTACGCCGACTACAAGGGAACGCGCCACGCTATGCCTGACGAGCTCGTCGTACAGATGCCGCTTATCAAGGACATTCTGCGCAATCTCGGAATTTCCGTGCTGGAAGTCGAGGGCTACGAGGCGGACGATATTATCGGTACGCTGTCACGCGCGGCTGCCGAGCAGGGCGCGGACTGCGTGATCAGCACCGGAGACCGCGACAGCTTTCAGCTTGTCAACGAGCATGTAACGGTACGGCTTGCGGCTAATAAAGAGGATATTTATTACACACCCGAGAAAATAAACGAGGTTTACGGGGTAACACCGCGCGAAATGCTCGAGGTCAAGGCGCTTATGGGTGACAGCTCCGACAATATCCCCGGCGTTAAGGGCATCGGTGAAAAGACCGCTCTTTCTTTGATACAGAAGCACCATTCCGTGCAATATATTTTTGACAATCTTGCAGAAATTGACGTTGCAAAAGGCACGCGAACTAAACTTGAAAGCGGCAGAGAAAGCGCCGAGCTTTCCCGTCAGCTTGGCGAGATTTGTTTAAAAGCACCCGTTTCCGAGAATATGAACGACTACATTTTCGGTGAAGGTGATAAATCCGCGGCAGTCGGAATCTTGCAGGAGCTTGAAATGAATACTGCGATCAAGAAGCTTAACTTAGGGGGAATAACGGCAAAGGACGTAACGCTCTTCATACCCGTAAAAGCCTCCGAAGAGCCTGCCGTTAAGTCAAATATCACGCCTGATACCGTCGAATATGAAAAGGATGCGCTGACCGTTCTGCTGATTAGCAACGAGATTGCTGTATTCCAAGGCGCGGAGAGGCTTGACTGCGATCTGAAAACGATCCTCGAGAGTGACCTTCCCAAGCATACCGACAACGCCAAGACAATCTTTGCAAAGTGCATAAATGCAGGAATTGATATGAAAAATGTCATATTCGACACTACGTTAGCGGCGTATCTGCTTAATGTAAATGCCGCGGACTACGATACAGAAAGGCTTTGCGGCGAGTACAAGACGGAATTCGCGCAGAACGATCCGCAAACGACTGCCGATCAGCTCAACCGTGCGCTTTTCAAGGAAATATGCACACAAGGTATGCTAAAGGTTTTGCAGGATATTGAGATTCCGCTCGCAGAGGTTCTTTCGTCAATGGAGCACGAGGGCATAGCGCTTGATGTTGACGCTCTGCACAAATTTGGTGAAGAAATTCAACCGAAAATTATTGAAATCGAGCAAACCATTCATGATCTCGCAGGACATAAATTTAATGTCGGAAGTCCCAAACAGCTCTCTGTGGTGCTGTTTGAGGAACTTCAACTTCCCGCGGGCAAGAAGCGCAAAACGGGATATTCAACCGATAGCGATACCCTAGAGGCGCTAATCGATAAAGACCCGATCATTAAGCCGATTCTTGAGTACCGCAAGCTGACAAAATTGTACAACACCTACGTCAAAGGGCTTGAGAATACGGTTTCCGAAAACGGGCGAATGTACACGACCTTCAAGCAAACCGAGACCAGAACGGGCAGGATCAGTTCAGCAGAACCAAATATCCAGAATATACCTGTCCGAACGGAGATTGGGAGGAACTTACGCAAATTCTTCACTGCCTCTGATAAAAAAGTGCTCTGTGATGCGGATTACAGTCAGATTGAGTTGCGCGTTCTCGCAGCGCTCGCGGGCGACAAGGTCATGATAGAGACGTTCAAAGAAGGCCGCGATATTCATGCGGAGACCGCCGCAAGCGTGTTCCGCCGCGCTTCAGAAGAGGTCGACGCCGATTTGCGCCGCAAGGCAAAAGCAGTCAATTTCGGTATTGTATATGGTATCGGAGCATTCTCCCTCGCAAAGGACATTGGCTCAACGCTTAACGAAGCAAAACAATATATTGACGATTATCTGGCTCATTTCTCAGGTGTACGTCAATATATGGATACCAATACCAAGTCTGCAGAAACAGATGGTTACGCGGTAACGATGTTTGGACGTCGGCGCTTTATCCCCGAGATTTTATCCGCCAACAAAACCGTAAAGGCACTCGGAAAGCGCATTGCCATGAACACGCCGATACAAGGAACAGCTGCCGATATTATCAAGATCGCGATGATCAGAGTATATAACCGCCTGAAACGTGAGCTCCCCGAGGCGAAGCTAATCCTTCAAGTACACGATGAACTGATTGTTGAAGCTCCCGAAACGGTATCACAAAATGCTTTGTCGATATTGCAGGAGGAAATGCAGAACGCCGTGCAGCTTGCTGTGCCCCTGCCTGTCGACGCTAAAATTGGTAAGACTTGGTATGATGTTCACTGATTTGCGATACCCATTGAAATTTTGCCGGAGGTTATCACTAGTTGTATAAATATGAAACCCATTTACACACCGCCGAGGGCAGCGCCTGCGCGACAACTTCCGCAGTCGATATGGTTAAAGCACATAAGGAAGCTGGATATGACGGTATTTTTATCACTGATCATTTCTTTAATGGCAACTCGGCTGTGCCCCGCGAACTGCCTTGGGCTGATAGGATAGAGTTGTACTGCAAGGGCTATGAACACGCTATGGAAGAGGGCGCAAAGGTCGGTATGGCGGTTTTTTTCGGGGTGGAATTTACGGTTCAGGGCGCGGATTTTCTGCTTTATGGAATTGATAAAAACTGGCTGATGGAGCACGAGTTTTACCTTACAGTTGGAGATGAGCGTGCATTATTTCGTCTTGTCCACGAGGACGGCGGTTTTATCGTACATGCTCACCCATTCCGTGATTATCCGTATATCCCGCATATCAGTTTGTATCCGCACGATATTGACGCCGTTGAATGGGTAAACGCAAGCCACGGAAAGAACAGCGTGTTTAACGATCACGCCAAGCAATACGCAGAGATGTTCAATTTGACTGTGACAGGCGGATCGGACACGCACTCGTCGGATCGAATGTATGGGGGAGGAATTCTCGTTCCCGAAATGATCAACTGTCCCGAGGACTATCTGCGGCAGCTTAAAAACGGCTCAGTTGTGCCGATCGAACCAAATTGAACGGAGAAAAAATGAACAAAGAATTCAGCTTGGCCAAGCGCGAAAACAATCCGCGACGCGACTTTATTATTGTAAATAAATTCCAGTCTAAGCACTTTCCCTCTGATCCACAGCAAACGGCAGTACATTGCAATTTTCTCGGTCAGGAGATTGTCAGGAGATGTCCGCAGGGCAATTGTTTGGCAATAATTTTTTCGGAAACGGCAGTCGGTATCGGCGCTCTTGCGGCTAAAGAATTAGGCTCGCGGTGTTTTCTGCTCAGCACGACGCGCGAGGAGCTGCCCGGATATTTTGAGAGATTATCATTTGAAGAAACGCATAGCCATGCGCCGTTGCATACATTATGCATACGTCCCGAGATTGATTTCGGAAGCTTTTCCCATGTGTTTCTGATTGATGATGAGTTCACTACGGGAAATACCGCTATCTCACTTTACAAAGAGATTTCGGAAAAGTGCAGCTGTCCGTTCACAGCGGTGGCGTTTATAGCGAGCCTCGAGAGCTGCAAACGGTTTGAGGAAAACGGCATCAATGTAATTGCTGAGGAGAAGTTCAACGAAGCAAGCCTCGCACAATCTCAACGAAAATTTGATGACGATTTCGTTATAACCGACAAAAATCCCGACTATGATATATCTTTAAATTCGATTTTTGATATCCGTCTTGGGGTCAATTGCGGGGATTATTTTGACGAGTGCAAGCGGTTTTGCAATGTGATTTTGGAACAATTGCACGAGCCGATATCCGCAGCGTGCTCAATTGAGATTATTGGCACGGAAGAGCTTTGTCTGCCGCCCATCATGATAGGGCTATTCCTCTGCGAAAAGGGGTTAACCGTGCGGGTTCACGGGGTCACGCGCAGTCCTATGCTGCCATCAGCGGAGGTTGATTATCCGATTCGGGAACGTGCCGCGCTGATAAGCTTATATAATCCCGAACGTAAAGTTTACATATATAATCGTTTTTTCAGCGATCTTACTATTGTAATAACAGACGCAGACTATCCGGATAATCATGCGGTATCACGGCTTTGCGGAGCCTGCGGTGGAAAACAAGTCGCGTTGGTACGGTGGCGCGGACATTCAATGCGTACTTCGCTTAAAAGCGCGGATTGCCAGCTGCTGCTCAAGGATATTACGGGAAAAATCAAACCAATGCCTCCATGCGAACGCGAACTGTTAATTCGCAAAGGTGTACATTATTGCGAATTACTGCCTGCGGAACACCAACCCTCCGAAACCTATTTGCAGCAGTATAATGCGGGCTTGCGAACATGGGGACGTCAGACCGCAGAGTCTGTACGCGCGGTCGCCGAAAATATACTGGCGGCTAAGGGTGAAAACGTTGTCATAGTGTCGCTCGCTCGGGCGGGAACACCTGTCGGAGTACTGATAAAGCGTTATCTGAAGCAGTCTCATGACGTTGATTGCGCTCATTATTCAATTTCGATAATTCGCGGACGCGGAATTGACCGTAACGCTATGCGATATATTTTAGCGCGGCATTCACCCGAAAATATCCAATTTGTGGACGGCTGGACGGGTAAGGGGGCGATAACACGGCAGTTAAACGAGGCGCTTACGGAGTTTCCCGAGGTGGACGGTCGACTTGCAGTACTTGCCGATCCCGCTGGGGTATGCGAAATTTACGGTACACGCAACGATATTTTCATTCCGTGCTCGTGCCTGAACAGTGTGGTTTCGGGATTGTTTTCGCGCACTGTGCTGCGCTCCGATCTGATTTCGGACAGCGATTTTCACGGTGCGGCATATTTTGAAGATCTGGAAGGCTCTGACAAGACCTATGAATTTATAGACGCAATTGAACGCGAATTAGCTTTGTTACCACCATTTGAGGACTATGAATGTCTGCCGGCTGACGGCAAGGGATTGGAGGAAACCCGTAAGATTGCACAAAAATTCGGAGTTTTCGATCTTAATCTTGTCAAACCGAGCATTGGTGAAACCACTCGTGTTCTGTTGCGCAGAGTTCCGCGAGTGATACTTGTTAGGTCGCTTGAAAGCCCGTTAACAAAGCTTTTACTTCAGTTGGCTGCGGAGAAATCCGTACCTGTTCAAGAGTACCCGCTCAGGCGCTATGAGGCTGTGGGGATCATTGATAATTAGTAAAAGTGCACAAAGAAACCTGCTAAGAAAAGTCAATAGGCAAAATGACCAAAAATGACTGACTTTTTT
>ERZ778495.536-NODE-536-length-35191-cov-7.478085_pt1 | contig 35191 bp, 27 predicted proteins | sample MGYA00433100_ERZ778495 | MGnify/ENA primary metagenome ERZ778495 (study PRJEB29527, sample SAMN07138962) | mouse gut metagenome | material: feces | host: mouse | place: China:Nanjing | collected 2016-01-25 ...
ACATTCGGGAACTACTTGTGCTATCTGATAGCGGATGACAACGTTAAATATGTTGCAGTTGTGACCGCGATATCAAGCCCCGGTTATGTGCAGCGCGCCCGGATTCTCAATGGAACAAGCGGTTCAAATTCCTCGAATCGTCTCCAAATAGCATTCAAAACGAATGCGAAAGGCTGCCAGTTCGCAGGGCTGAATTCGAGCGGAATTTTGAAGATTTGGACGCCTGCCGACCTCGTGTAAAACGCCCCGTGTTTGCGTATTGTTGCGTCATAGGCGTAATAATACGCAAATATTCGGAACGAGATTCAGCGACCGATAAGATTGTAAACATCGTCAAAAAGAGGATATTATAGGCATCGACGGCACGATTTGGAATTAGTTGTTCCCGAACTAATCTTCATATATTAGAGGAACGACAAGAATAATCCAAACAATAGTGTCCTATGCTGAACAAAATTCGCTACAAGTTAGTTTTCAATCGCGCCCGGCGGCTCAACAAGCGCGGCGAAGGGCTTATCGAAATCGAATGCACGCAACAGAAACGCCGAATCTACTTTACAACTCGCACGTATGTCAATCCCGAAAACTTCTCCCGCGGCTCGGTCATCGGCTCGGCCAATGCCGCAGGTCTGAACTATGCCCTTTGTATGATGATGCAGGAAGTCGAACGAGTGGAACTCGAATACATCAAGCGAGGTGTGGAAGTGCAGCTCCCGATGCTGAAAGAGGCAGTACGGTCGAACATTTCGCCCGCGGCCAAGCTGTGCGAGTTCGGCGTGCAGGTCGTCGAGCAGAGCGAGCGAAAGAGCCTCACGAAGCTCAACTATCAGACTTTGCTCAACAATATCGAGCGGTTCCGAAAGGGGACGCTGGTAACCGACATCGATTACCAGTTCCTCGTTGCCTACGACAAATGGCTGCGCGAAAGCGGCATCGCCCACAACACCCGCATCAGCCGCCTACGTCTGCTTCGGGCGTTGCTCAATGAGGCCGCCAAACGTGACCTTATCCACGGCAACCCGTTCGACCGCTTCCGCATCCAGCAGATGGTCTCGAAGAAAGGATTCCTCACGACGGAGCAGCTCCGCCGGTTGGAAAAGCTGCCGCTCAAGGGGCAGGAGGACAAGGTGCGCGATGCGTTCTTGGTAGGCTGCTACACGGGCTTGCGCTTCTCGGACATCATCACGCTGCGCAACGACCATATAGCGGCCGGATGGCTTACAAAGAAGATGGCCAAGACCGGCTACATGGTGGAACTCCCCATTGCGGAGCTGTTCGGCGGCAAGATGCTCGACTTGCTGGACAAGTACAACGGCAACATCGAGCGGGTCAGTAAATCGCTCGGGGCGAACTCCTCGGTGAACAAGGTTCTGCGAGGTGTTCTCGACCGAATTCGGGCCGATCCGAAAATCACGTTCCACTCGTCCCGGCACACGTTCGCCACCCACCTCGGGCAGAGCGGCGTGCAGCTGACGACCATTCAGAAGCTGCTCGGACATCAGAAGTTGCAGACGACGCAGATATATAGTGAGGTGGACCGAAAAGCGATAACAAACGACCTCAAAAAAGGTCGTAAACGTACAAGATTATGAGAAGGATATTAGTAGGCAGCCGCGCCTTTTTCAGCGGCATGGAGGGCTTCAAAAGCAAGGACTACGACTACCTCGAACTCGTCGAGAATCCGACCACGTTCAAGTGGCGCCGCGAGCAGTCCCTGCGGGGAACCTGTACGTTCCAGTTTAAGAAAGAACCGCCCGCCGACATGGTGCGGCGCACGCTCGACTGCGGCGATGCGCTCCTCGTCGGCAAGTTCCTCGTGCCGGAGGTGGCGCAGGCCATCGGAGCGACGGTTGTAGACATTCTGCCGCTCGAAACGCTCCTGCCGAAACTCGACGAGAAGCACGAATATGTGGCCGTCATTTTCGCTGCCGTGAAACAGAACGGCAGCTTCGAGCTGGCCGACGAACAGCGGGCGGCTGCTTACGAAGCGTACCGGAAAGTACGGCAGACGACGGAAGCGCCGGAGGCTGGTCAGCCAGCCATAAGAAGTCCAATCGATGAGACGGTAGATTAAAAAGCCTTTCGGGGGTGGGCACGAAAAAGCCCCCGGCCTGTTAGTAGTCATCTCACCTACGTACTAACACAAGAGCGCACGACCGCCGACCGGGGACATAGTCCTCTGACGCGATTGTGCGCTTTTGTGCTATCCTTGCACGTAGGTGAGATGCCACAAAGATAACCATTAAAACCGAAACTGAAACAATGAGAACACCTATTTCCTACTACGGGGGCAAGCAAACCATGCTGAAACACATCCTGCCGCTCATTCCCCGACACCGCATCTACACCGAGGCGTTCTGCGGCGGGGCGGCCGTCCTGTTCGCCAAACGTCCGGCCGAGGCCGAGGTCATCAACGACATCAACATGGAGCTGACGAACTTTTACTGGTGCGCGCAAGTCTACTATGATGATTTGAAGCGGGAGATTGACAAAACACTCCATAGCCGTGATATCCACGCGCACGCCGCCCATATCAATGCCTATCCTCAGTTCTTCGCACCGGCTGAGCGGGCGTGGGCCGTATGGGCGCTCTGCAAGATGTCGTTCGCCTCGATGATGGACGGGAGCTTCGGCTACGACTTCTCCGGCACGATGGCCAAGAAGCTGCGCAATGCAAAAGACGAGTTCACGGAGCAGCTTTGCGGGCGACTGGAGCGCGTGACCATCGAGAACCGCAATGCCCTCGATGTGATCGCCTGCTACGACGCCCCGGATGCGTTCCACTTCGTCGATCCGCCCTACGTGAACTCCGACTGCGGCCACTATGAGGATACGTTCAACGAGCGGAACATGGAGCAGCTCCTGCAGCTGCTCGAGACGGTCAAAGGAAAATTTATGCTGACAATGTTCCCGTTCGATATGATTGACCGGTATGCCCAGAAGAACGGATGGATCATCCACCGGGTCGAACGGACGATCAGCGCCTCCAAAGCCAGCCGGCGCCGGCAAGAGGAGTGGATGGTATGCAACTACGAAGAGAAAGCGCAGGCATCCCTGTTCGGGGGGGGGTATTTAGGCGAATAAGGTGGATTCGGCCTAATGCAAAGCACCGTTCGAGCGGCAATCGAATGTCGTTCGAACGGTGTTTTTTTCTGATTTACTTATCCTCCGCAATATGTAAAAGAAACGCATATTTCTTTACATATCTTTCGCAATATGTAAACGAAGTGCCTATTGCTTTACATGACATTCGATGCGTGTGCGAAATTTTCGTCGCTTTTCGTTTTGGGCTACTTCAACCCCCGAAAAGTCGCATCTGGTTCTGAACTCCGTCGCAGATCGTTTTGCCGATTATAGGCAGGAGGAAGTAGAAGCGCTGCAAAAAATGATAGAAGCGCAAGTGCGCAAGAGCAAAGGCGCCACCACGAAAACAGAAAAGGACAACGCCATTCAACGGCGCCACTATTTGCAAATGCAGCTGGCGTATTGGCGCGGAAAAATCGAACGATTCACCATGGCCGAAGTTCCGGACGGATTCTCCAACAGGCAGGGAGTGGACATTGGAATCATCGGCCGCTACGCCCGGCTCTATCTGAAAACGGTGTTCGAGCGGATATACACGGTAAAAGGTGCAACGACCGCCGAATTCCGCAAAATGTGGGGTTTGCAGGCGGAATATGCACAAAAGGAACGCGTGAATCATGTCCACCACTGCATCGACGCCATTACGATTGCCTGTATCGGCCGCAACGAATATGACCACTGGGCCCGCTATGTCGGAGACGAAGAACGATACCTGCGCAACGAAGGAGTACGGCCGCAATTTGAAAAACCCTGGCCGACTTTCACTGAAGATGTCAAAGCCATAGCCGACGAACTGCTCATCTCGCACCACACGCCAGACAACCTGCCCAAACAAAGCCGCAAGCGGCTGCGCATCCGTGGCAAAGTTCAGGTCAACGGCCAAGGCAAACCCATCTACATGCAAGGCGATACGGCCCGGGGCTCACTGCACCAACAAACTTTCTATGGAGCAATCAAGCGGAACGACGAAATCAAACATGTCGTCCGCAAATCGCTCGACCAGCTTCAGCCTACCGACGTGGAAAAGATTGTCGACGAAGCGGTAAAACAGAAAGTGAAAGAGGCAATTGATTGTGTAGGATTCAAAACGGCGATGAACCCGGAGGAACACACGATTTGGATGAACCAGGAGAAAGCCGTACCGATCCGCAAGGTGCGCATTTTCACACCGAGCGTCACTCAACCGATACATCTCAAGAAACAACGCGACGCTTCGGAAAAAACATACAAACAAGATTACCTTGTCACGAACGACGGCAACTACTGCATGGCCGTTTATGAAGGAACTGACAAACGCGGAAAGACCCGGCGTTCGTTTGAAATTGTCAGCAACCTGGAAGCCGCACAATATTTCAAGGCGAGCGCCGACCGGACGGCCCGACCCGACCTCGTGCCGGTAACCGATACGAACGGCAACCCGCTGAAATGCCTGCTGAGAACAGGCACGATGGTGCTTTTCTACGAAAATTCGCCGGAAGAACTGCACGAATGTTCCCGGAAAGAACTGGCGAAACGGCTGTACAAGGTAATCGCCATGTCGGCCGAAGGCCGTGCCCAGTTCCTGTTCCATCAAGAAGCACGCGAACAAAAAGCACTCAAGGAGATATGCGGAAGCGGAGCTTCGGTGTTCGAGGCAAAGTGTCCGGCACCGAAATTACGATTAAGCACATCGAATTTCAACATGTATGTCGAAGGTTACGATTTCGACATGACCGTTACAGGAGAAATCGAATTCAAACACGGACCGTCATGCTGAAACGCGCCCTCTTTTTCTCGACGCCCTTTTCTCTGAGCCTGCGCAACGGCCAGATGATCGTTCATACGAAAGAGGCTCCCGAAATGCAGAAAAGCATTCCCGTGGAAGACATAGGGGTGATCGTTCTGGAAGACCAACAGACCACTGCCACCCTGCCGCTGCTCAATGCGCTTTCCGACAACAATGCAGCCGTCATTCTCTGCGGCAACGACCGCATGCCGAATGCCATGCTGATGAACTTAGACTCCAACAAGACGCAAGGCGAGAGCTATCGCGCCCAGGTCGAAGCGAGCGAACCGCTCAAAAAGAGCATCTGGAAACAAATCGTCGAAGCGAAAATCCGCAATCAAGCGGCCCTGCTACGAAAATTGGGCAAGGACGGAGATAAACTGAAACCCTACTACATGAACGTGAAAAGCGGGGACACGGACAACCGGGAGGGAATCGCCGCCAAAATATATTGGACAGAGCTTTTCGGCCGGGAATTCATTCGTTCGCGCGAAGGCTCGGAACCGAACAATCTATTGAATTACGGCTATACGATTCTTCGTGCTGCCGTAGCCCGCTCATTGATGGGCTCGGGCCTGCTGCCGGCTTTCGGCATTTTCCACCGAAACCGCTACAACGCATTCCCGCTGGCGGACGACCTGATGGAACCCTATCGCCCATATGTCGACGAACTGGTATACAAGCTCCAATCCGAAGGCAAACTACGACTGACCAAGGAAGTCAAGGGCGAATTGCTACGGCTGCTTTTCGTCGACACCCGTTTCGACAAGGTATTGCGTCCGCTCGACGTAGGGCTCACGTTCACCTCGGCGTCTTTGGCGAAATGTTTTGCCGGGACCCACAAAAAGATACTTTATCCGCTCCTCGAATAATGTCCGAATCGCGTCTGAATGCCTACCGGATCATGTGGCTGTTCGTATTCTTCGATCTCCCGACCCAAACCAAAACCGAGCGACGGCATGCCGCCCAGTTCCGCAAGGCGTTGGAGAAAGACGGCTTTTCGATGATGCAATACTCGGTTTATGTCCGACATTGCGCCTCGAAAGAAAACCTGCAAGTGCATCTCAACCGGGTCAGAAAATCCATGCCTCCGAGCGGCTATACAAGTATCTTGAGCGTGACGGACAAACAATACGGGGGAATCATGAATTTTTGGGGTAAAATCGAACGGGCCCGACCCGAAACACCCCAACAACTTGAATTTTTCTGAAAAAAAGAATTATATTCGTTCTTTGAAATACAAAAAACAGCATCTGATCGACTTCATCGTGGTATGGAACCACGATTTGCATTCGTTCATACGCAATGTAAATCATGCAAAATCAACCTATTCCATGCACGGCGTTGTGGTTTGATGTAGTTTTTCCATAAGATACAACCTACCACGTATGCGGCATTCGAGAGTTCTAGTTGTGGTTTGATGTAGTTTTTCCATAAGATACAACGGTAAGATAAAGTGCTGATTTATCATCGAGTTGTGGTTTGATGTAGTTTTTCCATAAGATACAACAGAAATGGATTGCCGACAACGCGCCTACCGGTTGTGGTTTGATGTAGTTTTTCCATAAGATACAACCTGGAATCCGTGGTGTGCAGACGAGATTGGTTGTGGTTTGATGTAGTTTTTCCATAAGATACAACGTTATAAATCGCCGCGTCATGGTCTTGCGAGTTGTGGTTTGATGTAGTTTTTCCATAAGATACAACACAATAGGGAAAAAGGCTACGGGGCGAAGGTTGTGGTTTGATGTAGTTTTTCCATAAGATACAACCCGCAACCAAGAATGCTATGTAGAATACAGCGTTGTGGTTTGATGTAGTTTTTCCATAAGATACAACAAGCTGCGACGCGTATTCGCCCAGCGATAGGTTGTGGTTTGATGTAGTTTTTCCATAAGATACAACTCGCATGTGTATTGTTGTTTTGCGTTATCAGTTGTGGTTTGATGTAGTTTTTCCATAAGATACAACCGCCAACGTTCAGCCCCTCTTGCGAATGGAGTTGTGGTTTGATGTAGTTTTTCCATAAGATACAACTGATTTTATATAACGATGCTGTCATACCAGTTGTGGTTTGATGTAGTTTTTCCATAAGATACAACGACGTGATGACGTAGCCCCGCTTCATGTAGTTGTGGTTTGATGTAGTTTTTCCATAAGATACAACCTTGGGTGCAATGAGCGGACCGAATTCATGGTTGTGGTTTGATGTAGTTTTTCCATAAGATACAACCGTTCGTCTCTCTTCGCTCGCTCACTTGAGTTGTGGTTTGATGTAGTTTTTCCATAAGATACAACTATTTGCTATTTCAAAGTTGTGTTTGCTCGGTTGTGGTTTGATGTAGTTTTTCCATAAGATACAACCCCGAACCGGACGTTACATTCGTCGATAAAGTTGTGGTTTGATGTAGTTTTTCTATAAGATACAACAATGAAATCCGAGTTGTGGCGATAATCCTTGTTGTGGTTTGACGTAGATTTTATAAGTACCAGCGCAAGAGTAAACAAAACGGAGTCTAATGTAGACCCTATTTGCATGTTTATCAAAAAACACTCGCTTGTACTTAGGCAGTATTACAGAAAGAGGTGCGATGATCATCGCACCTCTTTAATTTGGGGGATTGAAAATATCGGCCTCAACCGATTTCACACGACAGACAACCGACCGGTACCCTCTCCGCTCCGAAAAACAATGTAGCACGCAATTTGCGAAAAGGGCGAACATGAACAAGGAAACAATTCTGATACTGTTGCTGGCAATGGCGGCATGGAGTGAACCGAGAGCGGAAATGTGCACGAGAGTAGTATACACGGGCCCGGAAGAAACAACGCTGACGGGCCGGACGATGGACTGGAAAGAAGACCCGCAGAGCAAACTCTGGGTATTCCCGCGGGGCATGCGCCGCGACGGAGCGGCGGGCGCGAACTCGCTGGAATGGACGTCGAAATACGGCAGTGTAGCGACCTCGGCCTACGACATCTGCACGACGGACGGGATGAACGAAAAAGGACTGGCCGCGAATCTGCTGTGGCTGGCGGAATCGGAATACCCCGCGAACGACGGCCGCAAACCGGCCCTCTCGGTCTCGGCATGGACGCAATACGTACTGGACAACTTCGCGACAGTGGACGAAGCCGTGGCCGCCTTTTCGGGCGGCGAATTCGACGTGGTTTCGGACATGATGCCCGACGGCACGAGGATGGCGGCGCTCCATCTGTCGGTGTCGGACGTCACGGGCGACAGCGCCATATTTGAATACATCGACGGCAAACTCGCCATCCACCACGACCGCGCCTACAAGGTCATGACCAACTCGCCCGCATTCGAGAAACAGCTGGCGCTCGACGACTATTGGAACAGCATCGGAGGGCTCGTTTTCCTGCCGGGCACCAACCGGGCAGCCGACCGTTTCGTACGGGCTTCGTTCTACATAGATGCGGTTCCCAAAACCGCCGAGCAGCGGCTGGCCGTGGCGTCGGTCTTCAGCGTCATCCGCAACGTCTCGGTGCCGCTGGGCATCAGCACGCCCGACGAACCGAACATCTCGTCGACGCGCTGGCGCACGGTCGCCGACCAGAAAAACCGCGTCTACTACTACGAATCGGTGCTCTATCCGTTCCTTATCTGGGTGGATTTCGACGAACTGGATTTCACGGCAGGCGCTCCCGTCGGGATGATCGACCCGGCCTCGGGCAAACGGTATGCCGGGAACACGAGCGCGGAGTTCAACCCGGCCGAGCCGTTCGTCTTTCAAGCGGCGAAATAGCACAAGTCCCGGAAACATTCGTTTTCCGGGACTTTCTTATTCGAGGAAATGATTCTCCTGGTTGTTGGTGCGGGAGAACTCGCGGATGGACTTGAGGTGGCGCTGCAACATGGCGACGCACCCTTGCTCGTCGTGCTCGCGGACGCACCGCAGCAGCTCGCGATGCTCGAAACAAACCTCGTCCAAGGGCACGGAACAAACCCGGTAACGCTGATAGTAGCGCAGAACGTCGGGCGTAATAACCAACAGCAACGACACGATAACAGGATTGTGCGCCCCGCGCCGAAACTACGATTCTGCCGAAAATCGGCGCAATCGCTAACTTTTTGTTGCCGAAAGCGGTTTTTCTGCTAAAAGTTTTTAACTTTGTACGAAACAGCTAACCGACCGCAAACATGGCAAAACGGGAACTTTTACTCGGAGACGAAGCTCTCGCGCTGGGAGCCCTCCACGCAGGTCTGTCGGGCGTGTACGCCTACCCTGGCACCCCCTCGACCGAAATCACCGAATACATCCAGCTCCATCCGCTCACCGCGCAGCGCGGCATCCACTGCGCGTGGTCGGCCAACGAAAAAACCGCCATGGAGGAAGCCCTGGGGATGTCGTTCGCCGGAAAGCGGGCGCTGGTCTGCATGAAGCACGTAGGGATGAACGTCGCGGCCGACGCGTTCGTCAACGCGGCCATGACGGGAGCCAACGGCGGTCTGGTCGTCGTGGCGGCCGACGACCCCTCGATGCACTCGTCGCAGAACGAGCAGGATTCGCGCTTCTACGGCAAATTCGCCGGAGTGCCGGTCTTCGAGCCCTCGACCCAGCAGGAAGCCTACGACATGGTGCAGGAGGCGTTCGGGCTGTCGGAACGCCACCGCATCCCGGTGCTGATGCGCCTGACGACCCGCATGGCCCATTCGCGCGCCGTGGTCGAAGTGGCCGACGTACGCGAACAGAACGCCCTGCACTGCCCCGAAGCGGAGCACAAGCGCCAATGGGTGCTGATGCCGGCCAATTCGCGCGTGCGCTACAAAGCGCTGCTCGAAGAGAACGCCCGGCTGGAGCAGGAAGCCGAAACGAGCCGCTTCAACACCTATACCGACGGGGCCGACAAGTCGCTGGGCATCATTGCCTGCGGCATCGCCCACAACTATGTCATGGAGAACTTCGCGCAGGGGGCGCCGTATCCCGTGCTGAAGATTTCGCAATATCCCCTGCCCGCGGCGCTGATTCGCCGCATGGCCGCCGAGTGCCGGGCGCTGCTCGTCGCCGAGGAGGGGCAGCCCGTGGTCGAAGAAGCCCTGCGGGGCATTCTGCCGGCCCCCATAACAATCCGCGGACGGCTCACGGGCGAACTTCCCCGCACGGGCGAACTGACGCCCGACAGCGTACGCGCCGCCTTGGGACTGGCGCCGCTGGAAGCCCACGCCCCGAGCGAAATCGTCGTACCGCGTCCGCCCGCCCTGTGCCAGGGCTGCGGCCACCGTGACATGTACACGGCGCTGACCGAAGTGGTCCGCGAAGAATACCCCGCCGCCAAGGTCTTCAGCGACATCGGCTGCTACACGCTTGGGTGGCTGGCGCCGTTCCATGCCATCGACACGGTGGTGGACATGGGCGCGTCGATCACGATGGCCAAGGGAGCCGCCGACGCAGGACTGCGCCCGGCCATCGCCGTCATCGGCGACTCGACCTTCACCCACTCGGGCATGACGGGGCTGCTGGACGCCGTGAACGAACGGAGCCCCATCACGGTCATCATTTCGGACAACCTCACCACGGGCATGACGGGCGGCCAGGATTCGGCGGGCACCGGACGCCTGGAACAGATATGCGCCGGGCTGGGCGTCGACCCGGCCCACATCCGCGTGACGGTGCCGCTGCCCAAGAACCGCGAAGAGATGAAACGGCTTATCCGCGAAGAAATCGCCTACGACGGCGTGTCGGTCATCGTCCCCCGCCGCGAGTGCATCCAGACGGCCAAGCGCCACGCCGCCAAGAAATAGCCCCACCCAACCACCAGCGACAATGAAAAAGGACATCATACTTTCGGGCGTCGGAGGACAAGGCATCCTCTCGATAGCCACGGTCATCGGCCGCGCCGTGCTCGACGCAGGGCTCCGAATCAAGCAGGCCGAAGTGCACGGCATGAGCCAGCGCGGCGGCGACGTGCAGTCGAACCTGCGCATTTCGTCGGACGAGGTGCGCTCGGACCTGATTCCGCAGGGGGCCGCCGACATCGTTATTTCGCTCGAACCCATGGAGGCTCTGCGCTATCTGAAGTGGCTTGCGGCCGACGGATGGATCGTGACCAACACCGTCCCGTTCAAGAACATCGACAACTACCCGGCGGACGACGCCATCGCCCGCGAACTCGCGGCCCGGCCCCATGTCGTCCGAATCGACGCCGAAGCCATCGCCCGGGAAGCCGCCTCGCCCCGCTCGGCCAACATGGCGCTCTTAGGCGCCGCGGCACCCTTCCTGGAACTCCCGGTCGAGAAGCTGGAACAAGGCATCCGCGACATCTTCGCCCGCAAGGGAGAGCAGGTCGTCGAACAAAACCTTGCGGCGTTCCGCGCCGGATACGCCCACGCCCAAAAACAGATAGGATGACGAAGACCCTGCCGCTGCCCGCTTCGGCCCTCGGCGAGGTGCTGGAGCGGATGGAGATCGCCGACATCGCGCAGGCGACCATCCGTCAGTCGGGCGACATCGCCCGCACGCTGGAACAGGAATCGGGAACCGAATTCCTCCATCTGGAAATGGGGATTCCGGGACTGCCGCCCCACGAAGCCGGGGTCGAAGCCGAATGCGCGGCCCTGCGGCAGGGCGTCGCGTCGCTCTACCCCAACATGTTCGGCATTCCGGCGCTCAAGAACGCCGCGTCGCGGTTCGTCCGGGCGTTCCTCGACGTCGATATAGCCCCCAAAGGCTGCATCCCGACGGTAGGTTCGATGCAGGGCAGTTTCTGCGCGTTCCTGCTCTCGTCGCAGCTCGACCCGCAGAAAGACACCATCCTGTTCATCGACCCGGGGTTCCCGGTCCAGCGCAGTCAGGTCAATCTGCTGAACATCCGCAGCGAATCGTTCGACATCTACGAACACCGGGCCGAAAAACTGGGCCCCAAAATCGAGAGCTACCTCTCGACGGGGCGCATCGCCGCCATCGTCTACTCCAACCCCAACAACCCGGCGTGGATATGCCTGACCGAAGACGAACTGCGCACCCTCGGCGAACTGGCCACCCGCTATGACACGGTGGTCATCGAAGACCTCGCCTACCTCTGCATGGACTTCCGCAAGCCGCTGGGGCGTCCGTTCGAGCCGCCCTACCAAGCCACCGTGGCGCGCTATACGGACAACTATATCCTGCTGATTTCGGGCTCGAAGATTTTCAGCTATGCCGGGCAGCGCATCGCCATCGCGGCCATCTCCGACGCCCTCTACCACCGCGAATACCCCGCCCTGCGCCAGCGCTACGGCATCGGACGGCTGGGCGAAGCCTACGTGCTGGCGATTCTCTACGCCGCATCGTCGGGCACGAGCCACTCGGCGCAGTATGCGCTGGCCGCCATGTTCGACGCGGCGGCCGACGGTCGGCTGGACTTCGTGGGAGACACTTCCGAATATGCCCGCCGAGCCCGCCGGACCAAGGAAATCTTCCTGCGCCACGGCTTCCGCATCGTCTACGACAAGGACCGGGACGAGGAGGTCAGCGACGGATTCTTCTACACGGTCGGCTACCCCGGGCTGAGCGGCTCGGACCTGCTGCGCGACCTGCTGCTGCACGGCATCTGCGCCATTGCCCTCTCGCTCACGGGCAGCCGCCAGGAGGGCATCCGCGTCTGTGTCTCGCAGATGAACCGCCCCGAACAATTCGACATGCTCGAAGAGCGCCTTGCACTCTTCGCACAAACCCACCCGCTTGAATAACCGCCCATGAAATACACTTCCGCCGCCGAAGCCGCAGGGCTCATCCGCTCCCACGACAGCGTCTACATCCAGGGCAGCACCTCGATTCCGGAGACGCTCGTGGCCGCCATGGCCGCCCGGGGCCCCGAACTCACCGGAGTGAAACTCTACTCGGGATTCGCCGTAGGCCGTGCCGACGCCCCCTACTGCCGCCCCGAATACAAGGACGCCTTTTTGGTCAACAGCCTGTTCGTGGCCAACAACATCCGCCGCTGGCTGGCCGAGGGCTACGGGCAGACGATACCTGCTTTCTTAGGCGAAATCCCGGGGCTGTTCCGCGACGGCACGCTGCCTGTGGACGTGGCGCTGCTCAACGTATCGCCGCCCAACGAGGAGGGCTACTGCTCCTACGGCGTTTCGGCCGACCTGGCCGTCTCGGCCGTGGAGTGCGCCAAGACGGTCATCGCGCAGGTCAACCCGCACATGCCTTTCTCCTATGGCGACGCACTGATCCACGTATCGCGCATAGCGGCGGCGGTCGAAGCCGACGAACCGCTGGTGGAGGTTCCCACGGCCACCCCGACCGAGACGGAAACCCGCATCGGCAACTACATCGCCGAACTCATCCCCGACGGTGCGACGCTCCAAATCGGCGTAGGCGGCATACCCAACGCCGTACTGGCGGCGCTCAAAGGCCACAAACACCTCGGGCTGCACACCGAAGCGATGACCGACGGGGTGCTTCCGCTGCTGGAAAGCGGCGTGATCGACAACTCGCAGAAAAAGGTGCTGCCCGGCACGACGGTGGCGTCGCTGGCGCTGGGCTCGCGCAGGCTCTACGACTACATGGACTACCGCAAAGACCTGCTGATGAAAGACGTGGCATGGACCAACGACCCGTTCCGCATCCGCGAAAATCCGCGCGTGATGGCCATCAACTCGGCCGTGGAGGTCGACCTGACGGGGCAGGTATGCGCCGATTCGGTCGGCGAACGCATCATCTCGGGCGTGGGCGGCCAGCACGACTTCATGTACGGCGGTGCGCTGTCGGAAGGCGGCAAGACCTTCATCGCCATCCCCTCGGCGACGCCCAAGGGCGAATCGAAAATCCGTGCGCGTCTGAGCCCCGGAGCAGGCGTCGTGACGACCCGCCACATGGTGCAGCACATCGTCACCGAATACGGCGTGGCGCATCTGCGGGGCAAGAACCTGGCCCAGCGGGCCCGGGCGCTGATTGCAATCGCCCACCCCTCGGTCCGCGAAGAACTCGAACGCGCCGCCTGCGAACGCTTCGGCTACTCGTTCGTCCACCTGCGCGGATAGGCCGCAAGCGCCCAGGATGCCGAATCCCATTCCTGTCGTTCTGAGGAAAGGCAAAGCCTTGACGAAGAATCCATCTCGCAAAACAGATTCTGCGCTGCACTCAGAATGACATTTCACTTATCATTTACCGAAAAGAACGGCTCGGAGCCGTTCTTTTTTTGCTGCCTGCGAAGATGCGCCAACAAGGCATTGCCGGACGGATTATGGCGCTGTCGAGGACCGAAATCCGATAAAAGAGTAAAAATTTATTGATTTTCGATAAAAATAAATTGTTTTTCGAGCAATAAATCGTACATTTGTCCGTTGACATACGAGGAAACCGGCCACCGGTCCCGACCGCAAACAGGAAAAAACATGATAAGACTGCACCAAATCCACAAAACCTACAACAACGGTTCGCCGCTGCATGTGCTCAAGGGCATCGACCTCGAAGTGGCCCGCGGCGAACTGGTGTCGATCATGGGCGCTTCGGGCTCGGGCAAGTCGACGCTGCTGAACATCCTGGGCATTCTGGACAACTACGACAGCGGCGAATACTACCTGGCCGGGCGGCTGATCCGCCACCTGAGCGAGACGCAGGCGGCCGAAGCGCGCAACAACATGATCGGCTACATCTTCCAGTCGTTCAACCTCATCGGCTACAAGAACGCGATGGAGAATGTCGCCCTGCCGCTCTATTACCAAGGCGTGCCGCGCCGCAGGCGCAACGCCCTGGCGCTCGAATACCTCGACATGCTGGGGCTCCGCGACTGGGCGGCCCACCTGCCCAACGAAATGTCGGGCGGGCAGAAACAGCGCGTAGCCATCGCGCGGGCCCTGATAAACGAACCGCAAATCATCCTGGCCGACGAACCGACGGGCGCCCTCGACAGCGCGACCTCGCAGGAGGTGATGAACCTGCTGCGGCGCGTCAACACCGACCTGGGCATGACGATCATCTGCGTGACCCACGAACAGTCCATCGCCGACCAGACCGACCGCATCATCCGCCTGCGCGACGGCGTGATAGACACCATCACCTCAACGGACCCGGGACGATGAACGAACTGCTGCTCGAAATCTGGACCTCGGTCCGCCGCAACAAACTGCGCACGTTCCTGACGGGCTTTTCCGTAGCGTGGGGCATCTTCATGCTGGTCATCCTGCTGGGCTCGGGCAACGGACTGAAGAACGGCGTGCTCTCCAACCTGGGCAACTACGCCATCAACTCCATCGACCTCTACGGCGGGCGCACCTCCAAACCGTGGAAAGGCTACGAGAAAGGCCGCCGTATCCGGCTCAACATCAACGACCTGGAGATTCTGCAACGTGAATTCCCCGAAATAGACAAGATAGCCGCCAAAGGCTGGTACAGCGCCCAAGCAATCACCCGCAACGACAAGTTCGCCAACGCCTCCCTCTGCGGTGCGCTGCCCCAAACCGCCGAAATAGAAGGCATCGAACTCGCGGCAGGCCGCTACATCAACGAAGAGGACATCCGCCGTTTCCGCAAATCGATCATCATCGACGAACCCCTGCAACGCCTCCTTTTCAAGGACGAAGAGCCGTTAGGCAAGCAAATCAAACTCGACGGCCTGACATTCACGGTCGTGGGTGTCTACAAGGGTGATGCGCAGCGCACCAACTCCACGTGCTACATCCCGCTGACGACCGGACAACTTATCTACAAGGCCAACGACTTGGAGATAAACACCATAGCTATTACCGTACAGGGCATCGACACCGACAAGGCGATGGACGATTTCGAGCAGCGGCTGCTCCGGCGGCTGGCGGCCGAACACGACTTCGCCCCCGACGACAAAAGCGCCCTCTGGATCGACAACACCCTGGAACACTACAAAAGCATGATGATCGTCTTCGGCGGCATCAACCTGTTCGTGTGGATTATCGGCATGGGGACCCTGCTGACGGGCATCGTCGGGGTGAGCAACATCATGCTGGTGACCATCTCGGAGCGGACCGCCGAATTCGGCATCCGCAAGGCGCTGGGAGCCCGGCCGTCGTCGATCGTGCGGCTGATTCTGACCGAATCGGTCATGCTCACCGCCGCGTTCGGCTACATGGGCATGGTACTGGGCGTCGCCGTCATGGAAGCGGTGAATCGCTGTCTGGTCGCCTCGCAGCAGGTGTCGGACGGTCCCACGGTCTTTCTCAACCCGACGCTCGACATCGGGGTAGCCGCCAGCGCCACGCTGGTGCTGGTGCTCTCCGGACTGATCGCCGGCTACATCCCGGCCCGCCGCGCCGCCCGGCTCAAAACCATCGACGCACTCAGATACAACAAATAGGACAGCCATGCAATTCTTCGACCCCGACCGCTGGAACGAAATCTGGCAGACCATCAGCCGCAACCGCAGGCGCAGCGTCATGACGGCGCTGAGCGTCTTTTGGGGCATCTTCATGCTGACCGTGCTGCTGGGCGCCAGCGCCGGACTCGAACGCACGTTCGCCCGCCAAATCGGAGAGATGAGCACCAACCTGGTGCTGATGCAGGGCAACCGCACGTCGCTCCCCTACAAGGGGATGCCCTCGGACCGGCAATGGAACCTCGAAACCGAAGACGTCGCCGCCGTCAAGCAGCTTCCCGAAGTGCTTTATGCCACGGGGCTCAACTGGGGCGGGTCGCACCCGTGCAGCCGCCAGGGGCGCAAGGGCGACTACGGCGTCATGGGCCACACCCCCGACTACCAGCTCATCAACCCCGAAAAAATCATCTACGGCCGCTACATCAACGAAATCGACATCCAGCGCAAGCGCAAAGTCTGCGTCATCGGCACGCAGGTGTGGAAAGACCTCTTCCCGGGCGGCGAGGACCCCACGGGCCAGATGATCCGCATGGGCGGCGCCTATTTCACGGTCGTCGGGGTCCAGCAGCGGCAGAGCTCGATGGTTTCGTTCAGCAACGTCGAACGCACGGTCGTACTGCCCGCCACCCTCGTGCAGCAGCTTTTCGGCTTCGGCAACACGGTCCACATGCTTGCCGTCGCCGGACGCGACGACGTGGACAGCCGGACCTTGCAGGAAGTCTGCAAGAAGACGGTCTTCGCCCGGCACATCATCGCGCCCGACGACGAAAAAGCGGCCTGGATAATGGCCGTGGCCGAGTTCATCGAGAAGTTCCGCGGCGTCACGCGCGGCATCAGGCTGCTGACCTGGATCGTCGGACTGGGAACCCTGCTGGCGGGCATCGTCGGGGTGAGCAACATCATGCTGGTGACCATCAAGGAGCGGACGCAGGAAATCGGCATCCGCCGCGCCATCGGAGCCCCTCCGGGCGCCATCCTCTCGCAGATACTGAGCGAAAGTTTCGTGCTGACGTTCATTGCGGGCGTGCTGGGGCTGACCGCCGCCGTCGGACTGCTCTCGGTGGCCGATTCGGCCTACCACCAGGCGGTGGTCGTGGCGCAGGAGGGGGCTGACGTCTCGTGGCAGGTGTCGTTCGGCACCGCCCTGCTGGCGTTGGCCATCATCGGCGCCGGCAGTCTGCTGGCCGGCGTCATTCCGGCCTTTCGGGCACTGAAAATCAAGGCGGTGGACGCCATACGCGAAGAATAGAGACAACAACAAAACGGATACGGCTATGAAAAAATTCCTCAAAATCCTTTCGGGCGTGCTTTTCGCGGCGCTGCTGCTCGGCACGTTCTGGTTTCTGTGGCAGAAGACCCGCCCCGAGAAGACGGTCTACGCCATCGTGCAGCCCAAGCTCGACACCCTCCGGCAGTACGTCATCGCCACGGGCAAGGTACAGCCCCGCGACGAAGTGCTTATCAAGCCCCAGATTTCGGGCATCGTCTCCGCCGTCTGCAAGGAAGCGGGACAGAGCGTGCGCAAGGGAGACATCATCGCCACGGTCAAGGTTGTGCCCGAAATGGGACAGCTGTCGAGTGCCGAATCGCGCGTCTCAGTGGCCGAAATCGCCCTTGCCCAGACCCGCCGCGAGCACAACCGCACAGAGGTGCTCCACGAAAGAGGGGTCGTCTCCGACGAGGAGTACGAGCAGAGCCGCGCCACGCTGGCCAAGGCCGAGGAGGAACTGCGCAATGCCCGCGAAAACATGGAAATCGTCAAGAACGGCATCACCCAGCGCTATAAGGATTTGAGCAACACGCAAATACGTTCCACCATCGACGGCATGATCCTCGACGTGCCCATCAAGGTCGGCAACTCGGTCATCCAGGCCAACACCTTCAACGACGGCACCACCATCGCCACTGTGGCCGACATGACCAACATGCAGTTCCAGGGCAAAGTCGACGAGACCGACGTGGGCAAACTCCGCAGCGGCATGCCCGTACGGCTGACCATCGGCGCCTTGCAGGATGTCGAACTCGATGCCGAACTGGAGTACGTGGCCCCCAAGGCGACCGAGGACAACGGCGTCATCATGTTCGAGGTCAAAGCCGCCGTGAGCATCCCCGAGGGGATTTTCGTGCGGGCCGGATACAGCGCCAACGCCAGCGTGATGATCGAGAACCGCGAAGGGGTACTCACCCTGCCCGAAAGCACCGTCGAATTCGACGACGGCAAATCCTACGTACAGGTCCTCACCAGCCCCGAGGGGAGCGAGGAGCAGACTTTCGAGCGCCGCGAAGTGGGCGTCGGTCTCTCCGACGGCATCGACATGGAGATTACGGAGGGTGTCGGCGAGAACGACCGGGTCCGCGGCGCCAAACAGGCAGTCAAAGAGAAGTAGGCCATGAAAAAGTTCATTCTGACCGTCGCGCTGTGGGCCGCCGCCGCACAAGCCCAGCAGCCCGGGCCCGGCGCCCCGTGGACGCTCGAAGAGTGCATCCGCCACGCCCAGCAGAACAACATCGAAGTGCAGCAGCAGGCTCTGACCGTCGAACGGCGCAGCGTGGAACTCTCCACGGCGCGCTTCAGCCGGCTGCCCGACCTGAACGCCGCCGTCGGCTACAATGCGTCGTTCGGACGCGGCACCTCGGCCGACAACGTCCGCCGGAACGAGACGCTGCAAACCGGTTCGTTCGACCTCTCGGCTTCGATGCCGCTGTTCGAGGGGCTGCGCATCAACCGCCGGATCAAGGGCGGCAAACTCGACCTGGCCGCAGCCACCGAAGACCTCGAACGCATCCGCGAAGACGTGGCGGTGCGGGTCATGACCCGTTATCTGGAAGTGCTCTACAACAAGGAACTTGTCGGCGTGGCCGAACGGCAGCTGGCGCTGAGCAGCCGGCAGGCGGCCCGCAGCCGCGAACTGGTGGACGCAGGCAGGCAGCCCGAATCGGCCCTCTACGAAAGCCAGGCGCTCGAAGCCAACGACTTCCTTGCGCTCACGCAGGCCCGCAACAACCTCAGTCTTGCCCTGCTCGACCTGAGCCAGACGCTCAACCGCGAGAGCGCCGCAGGCTTCGACATCGCGGTGCCCCGGCTCGACAGCATCGCGCTTGCGTCGCTGCGCCGCTTGGGCTCGGCCGATGCGGTCTACGATTACGCGGCGCAGAACCGCCCTCACATCCGCTCCGAAAGGCTGCGGCTCGAAAGCACCGAAAACGCCGTCCGCATCGCCCGCTCGGCCCTCTACCCCACGCTTTCGCTGCGCGGCGGCTTCGGCACGGGCATATACAGCACCATGGACATGGATTTCTGGCCCCAGTTCGCCAAGAACCGCAACGAATTCGTGGGGCTCTCCTTAGGCATACCGATTTTCAACCGCCGCGCCACGCGCAACAACGTCCGCACGGCCAAGATTTCGGTGCGCAGCCAGCAACTTGCGCTGCTGAATGCCGAACAGACCCTGCGCAGGGAAATCGAACAGGCGTGGGTCAACGCCGATGCGGCCTACGCCAAATACGGTGCGGCCGAGAAAGCCCTGGCAGCGGCGCGCGTGGCTTTCGCCTACGAAGAGCGCAAGGCCGAAGCGGGCCGCTCGACCCTCTTCGACTTCAACGACGCCAAAACCCGGATGCAGAAAGCCGAAGCCGATCTGGCGCAGGCCCGCTACGAATTCGTGTTCCGTCAGAAAATCCTCGACTACTACCGCGGCGAACCGCTGACGCTGGGAAAATAAAAAAATTGGGTTACTTTTGCAGCCATAAAACGCACCCGCGATGGACTGGCTCCGAACCATACTCGTCGAACACTCGGCCCTGCAGGCCGTGATGGTCATTTCGCTCATCTCGCTCGTCGGCATCGGGCTGGGCAAAATCCGCTTTTTCGGCATTTCGCTCGGAGCGGCGTTCATCTTCTTCGTGGGGATTCTGGCCGGACACTGCGGACTGACGATCGACCCGGCGATGCTGGCCTACGTCGAGAGTTTCGGCCTCGTGCTGTTCGTCTATGCCCTCGGGTTGCAGGTGGGACCCGGGTTCTTCAGCTCGATGCGCGCCGACGGCGTGCGGCTGCTGCTCCCCTCCATCGCGGTCATCGCGCTCGGCACCGGAGCCGCCGTAGGGCTGAGCTACGCTTTCGGAATCCCCATGCCCAGCATGTCGGGCATCCTGTGCGGCGCCACGACCAACACCCCGGCCTTGGGTGCCGCCCAGCAGACGCTCCAACTGCTCGGAGAGGAGACCAACGGCGCCGCCTTGGGCTGCGCCCTCACCTACCCGATGGGTGTGGTGGGGGTAATCCTGGCCCTGCTTTTCGTCCGCAGGGCATTCGTCCGCCCCTCCGACCTGACGGGCCCCGACGCCGAACACCGCCGCAGCGTCTTCATCGCCAGCTACCGGCTGACCAATCCGGCCCTTTTCGGCAAGAGCCTGCACGACGTGGCGACCGAGAGCCAGCGCCATTTCGTCGTCTCGCGGCTGTGGCGCGACGGGCGCGTTTCGATTCCCACCTCCGACAAAACCCTCGAAAAGGACGACATCGTGCTGGCCATCACCCGGCCCGACGAAGCCGACGCCCTGCGGCTCCTGTTCGGCGAGCAGGAACACAAGGACTGGAACAGCGAAAACATCGACTGGAACTCGGTCGACAACCAGCTCATCTCGCAGCGCATCCTCGTGACGCGGCCCGAAATCAACGGCAAACGGCTGGCGTCGCTGCGCCTGCGCAACAACTACGGCATCAACATCAGCCGTGTCTACCGCTCGGGCGTGCAGCTGCTCGCCACCCCCGACCTGCGGCTTCAGCTGGGCGACCGGCTGACGGTCGTGGGCGAAGCCGAAGCCATCCGCAGCGTCGAAAAGATACTGGGCAACGCGGTGAAAAGCCTCAACGAACCCAACCTCGCAGCGGTTTTCATCGGGCTGTTTCTCGGCCTTGCGCTCGGGAGCATCCCCGTGGCGATACCGGGCATTTCGGTACCCGTCAAGCTGGGGCTCGCGGGCGGTCCGATCATCGTCGGCATTCTGGTCGGCACGTTCGGCCCCCGGCTCCACATGATAACCTACACCACGCAGAGCGCCAACCTGATGCTGCGGGCGCTGGGACTTTCGATGTATTTGGCCTGCCTGGGGCTGGATGCCGGGGCGCACTTCTTCGAGACGGTCATGCGGCCCGAAGGGATGCTGTGGCTCGGCACGGGCGTACTGCTCACCTTCGTACCCGTAGTGCTGGTAGCGCCCCTCGCCCTGCGGCTGTTCCGGCTCGACTACGGTTCGGTGGCCGGACTGCTCTGCGGCAGTATGGCCAACCCGATGGCCCTGGACTACGCCAACGACACCATCGAGGGCGACAACCCGTCGGTCTCCTACGCCACGGTCTACCCCGTCTGCATGTTCCTGCGCGTAATCATCATTCAGATTGTGCTGATGCTGACGCTCTAAGGGCTTCCGCCGCCCGGGTCCATGCGCGGAGGTCGTCGCCCGAGGGCGACTGGAACGCCCGCAGCCCGAACTCGGGCAAAGCGCACAGCATGTGCTCGAAAACGGCCAGCTCCACCTGCACGTAATCGGCGAAATAAATCGACGTGGTATAGAAATAGAGTTCGAGCGGCACGCCCGTATCGGTCGGCGGAAGCATCCGCACGGTCAGCTTCATGTCGCGGCGCGCCGAAGTCTTCTCTTCCAGATAACGCATCATGTAGGCGCGGAAAACCGCCAGATTGGTCTGCCGCAGTCCGTTGACGGAAGGTTCCCCGGCCCCGACACCCTCCGATTCGTTGGCCTTGGCATACTCCTTTTCGGTCCGGTCGATGTAGTCGCCGAGCAGCCGGATCCGGCGGAAACGGTCGAGCATTTCGGGTGTGCAGAACCGGATGGTAGTCATGTCGACGAGCAGCGACAGCTCGATGCGCCGCCCGCCCGAAAGCTGCATCGCATGCCAGTTGACGAACGAATCGCTCACCAGCTGGTAAGGCGGCAGGGTCACTATCGTGTTGTCCCAGTTGCGGATTTTGACCGTCGTGAGCGACACCTCCTCCACCGTGCCGTCGGCGCCGAACTTGGGCACCGAAATCCAGTCGCCGACTTTGAGCATGTCGTTGGCCGAGAGCTGGATGCCCGACACGAAGCCCAGGATACTGTCGCGGAATATCAGCATCAGCACCGCCGCCGAAGCACCCAGGCTGGTCAGCAGCAGCGTCGGCGACTTGTCCATCAGAATCGAAATGACCAGAATGGCGCAGATAAGCAGCGCGATGCCCTGCGCCGTCTGCCGCAGCCCCTTGATGGGCTTGTTCTGCCACGCCGGACGCGTCGCGACGATATGGAACGAAGCATAGATCAGCGCACTGGCAAACCGGAAGACCGAAACGAGGAGATAGACGTTGAGCAGGCGCATCATGACCGTCTGCGCGTGGGATTTCTCGTCGAAGACCACCGGCAGCACCACATCTAAAAGCACGGCGCTGACGACATGGCAGCCGCATTTGAGCACCCGCGTGCTGAAAAGCGTATCGTCCCACTTGGTCCGCGTACGCTCCACCACCTTGCGCACACCCGGCACGACGGTCCACTGCAACAGGTAATCGACGAGCGTGACGATGAGAAGGACCAGCCCGCAGGCCACCCAGACATCCCAGCTGTCATGGGCCGCCGATTCGACCCCCAGCCCGTCGAGCAGGGCGTCGGTCCATTTTTTCAGAAGATGGCGCATAAAGCGCCGTCGAGCAATTTCCGCGCCGCAAAGGCCGCACGAAAAGAGCCGGAAAAGCCTGTGTTTCGGGAGAAGCGCTCAGCCCCCGGCAGGGCTCAGCGGCGCCGGGAGTTCGGCCGGGCGGAATTCCGGCCGTTCGGGAATCCGTCTCAGAATTTCGGGCCGCCCGAGCGGGGCTGTCCCACCTCGAAGCCCAGCTCGTGCATCCATTCGACCGTAGCCGGATCGACCTGGTCCACGCGGTCGGCCCAACGCCGCTGTGCGACGAGCACCCTGCGGTGCTCCTCGATGCGCCGCTGCAACGGGAACTGCGGATGCCGCAGCGCCTGCCGCGCCTGCCGCTCGGAAGGACGGATGCGGCGGTCGAAGACGTCGGTCTGCGACGGACGCCGCGCCCCCTCCCACCTGAAACCTTTCAGATAGAGCTCCTGCCCGGGCTGCAGCTTGCCGATGGGCGTGATGGAATAATGGGGCTCGGTGTACCAGGCCATGCGGACCACCTGATTTTGGTCGATATAGAAATTGATGCTGCCGCTCTCGACGAAAAAGAGCTCGGTCACCTGCGGCGGCTGACCGTCCTGGTTGAAATAGAGGGTCCGGGCATTGCCGTTGACGCTGTTGAGCCAGATGGCGTTGTCGCGGAAATAGGCCGTCATCTCCTTGCCGGCGATCTGGTTGTAATAGACGCTGTCGAGCCGGCTGACCATCATCGGACTGCCGACGAACTCGGCCCGTTCGAGCTGCTGACTGCGGGTGAACACATCCATCACCTCGGAGGTAATCTGATTGGTCTCGTTCCACAGCACGGGGTCGATGTAGAAATGCAGCGTCGAATCGGTGCTGACGGCGGTCATCGAATCGCAGACGCTCTGGAAATCGGAACGGTAGATGCGGACGTTGCGGTAGCCCTTGAGCAGGCGGTAGATGCTGTCGTGCGCCGGGGGCAGCGAATCGAGCGTGTCGGCCGGGGCAAACATGGCCGCGCTGTCGATCACCCATTCGTCGTAGAGCAGTCTGAAAAGCGAATCGCGCTCGGCCTGGCTGCGGGCCAGCTGCCGTTCGAGTTCGCGCAGGGCCGCCGAATCCACCGGAATGGGCTTTCCCCTGCGGGCGGCCCGGGCCTGCCGGGCGCGCAGCTTGGATTCGGCCTTGAGCCTGCGGGCCGCCAGCCGCGCCTCCTCGCGCTCTTTCTGCGCCAGCAGTTTGGCCGTAGCCTTGGCCTGCCGTTTAGCCGCGATTTCCTGCAACAACTTTTTCTTGCGGGCCGCGGCCTCTTTCTTACGCATCTCCTTGGCCTTGCGGGCTTCCTCCTTGAGCCGGGCTTTCCGCTCGGCAGGCGTCAGCACCACGCTGTCAGCCACCAGCGAATCGACCGCAGGGGCCGCCGCCAGCGAATCGGCCGGAACCTCCTGCCGCAGGGAATCGGTCGTCGGAACCGGCTGCGCCGGCTCCACGCTCGGGCGGCCGTTCCTTTCGTCCGCACCCGGACGGGCGGGCAGCGAATCGCGCACTTCGGCTTTCGTGCCGGCTTCCTCCTTGGGCGCGTCGTCCACCCAAGGCAACGTATATAGGCAAATCGAATCGGCCCGCATGAAGAGCGAATCGCCCTGCGAAAGGTCGTAGCTGACGACAGCCGGACGCCGGGTCAGCAGGGCGTTGCCGGGCTGCTTCCAATATTCGCCGTAATCGCCGAACGCCAGCACCTTGTGCGTGGTGTCGTCGATTTGGATGTCGCGGCGCAGAATCGCGTGGTTCTGCGCCCGGTAGAAGTCGATGCTGTCGCTCCACAGCTCCTGCTCGGCGGTGAGCAGATAACCGTTGCGCGTCACGAGGTAGAGGGTGTCGGCCTTGCGGTATTCGCCGCGGTCGGCATAGAGGTAGTCGCCCCCGCTGCTCCAGATGTGGGTCCGGTCGAAGAAATAGGCGTTGTCGGTGGCCATGTTGTAAACCACCGAATCGCCCGTGAGCTCGTACTCGTCGCTGCGCATTTCGACCTCGTCGACCGCCACCAGCTCCTTGGTGTCGGCATAGTAATAGCCGCGCACCGATTCGAGGATGTTCTCGCGGTTGGTCAGCACTCCGCCGCCTGCGAAAAACCCGACATTGTCCTTGGTATTGAACCGGAACTCGTAGGTATAGAGCGTGGCATCGCCGTCGACCACCTTGATGATGGGCGAATAGACACGGGCCTCGTTGACCTCGCCGTTGTAGTCGGCCCGGTCGCCGTAGATGTAGGTGGTGTTCTTGTTGATTAGGACGTTGCCGAAGAACTCGATGCGCTTGTCCGAATAGCGCACGGCGCTGTCGCACGTAATGACCGCCCCGTTATGCTGCGCGGCGAAGTTGCCGACCAGGAAGATGACCGAATCGCCCGGAGCCACCGGACCCGAAAGGTCGGACTTGAGGTCGATGATTTTCGGAGCCGACCCCGCGGCCGGCCCCTGCGGCTGCGGCGCAGTCTGCATCCCGCCACCGGCGAAAACGGCCCCGCAGAACGCCGCCCCCCAAAGTATGGCAAACCAACGGCGCACCTACTTGACCCAGTGTTTGTTCTCGAACTCGCCGTCGCGGAATTCGGGAGCTATGAAGACATACATGGCATCGATCTTCTTGGTGAGCCACTCGCGGAACACCCGGTCCTGCTTGGCCGCGATAGCCATCTCTTCGAGCCGCAGGTAATCCTCCTCGAGCGACGCCTGGTGCGTGGGGATGATTTCGACCAGCTTGACGATTTTGGCCATCTTGTTGCCGAGCATGTCCTCGGTGAGGAACGCGGGCGAGACGCCGCCGGGTTCGAGCTTCATCAGAGCGTTGTAGTCGTCCAAGCTTCGGAAATGGCCGAAATCCTCGCGCAGGAACTTCGTGACCGTGAGCTTGGGATTCGACGCGTTGTAATAGCTCATGATGTCACTGTTCGACACCACGCCGCCGTTCATCTTCGAGCCCTTGTCGTCGGAGTGGAGCAGCGCGGCCCGCTCGAAGGTAACCGAATCCGAACGTATCTGCCGGGCCAGGCTGTCGAGCTGGTCGAGCGACGCGGCCTGCTCCTCGACCGTGTAGATGGGTTTGAGCAGGATATGGCGGAAATGGTAGTAGTCGCCCTGCCTGTCGATCATTTGGATGATGTGGAACCCGAACTGCGATTCGACCACCTCGGAAATCTGCCCGGGGCGCATCTTCTCCAGCGCGGCGGCGAACGACGAATCCAGCTCGGCCAGCCGCGAGGGGGGCATCTCGCCGCCCCGCATCATGGTGCCGGGGTCGACCGAGTACATGCGGGCCAGGTTCTCGAACTTGGCGTTGCCCGTGATGACGCGGCCGCGCATGTCCAGAAGCCGCTCGCGCGTGCGCTGCTTGGCCTCGGTCATCGACTTGGGAAACTTGGTTATCTGTGCGTAGACGTACTGCTCGGCGATGGTCGGCAGGCTGTCGCGCGACAGCGACTTGTAGTAGCGCTCCACCTCGCCCGGCACGATAGTCACCTTGCTCACGACGGTGCGCTGCATTTCGTTGGCGTACTCCTGCTCCTCGTAGCGCTGCCGCATGATTTCGCGGATGGTAAAGACGGGCATGTGGTGCTTGGCTTCGAGCTGTGCAATCGACCCCTCCTCGTCGACCATGCGCTGCACCTGCTCCTCGACGGCCGACACGATGGCGGCGTCGTTGATCTTGACCGAGTCGATCAGCGCCTGGTTGTAGAGCAGCTTGCGGGTCATGAGCGCTTCGAGCGCCTCGCTGCGCGGGTCGCGGTCGGAGGTGTAGCCCTCCTGCCGCCGCTGGCGGACCAGCTGCGCGGCATAATCGTCGACCTCCGAAGCCAGCACCGACGAACCGCCCACCACGGCCACCACCTTGTCGAGCATCACCTGCCGTTTCTGCGCCGCGACGCTCCCTGCGACGAGCAACGCCAGCGCCGCAACCAAGATACCTTTTCTCAACATATTTTTCCGTTCCTAATTCATGCAGCTTTTCCCGCCTCGGCAAAGCCCAAGCAAACTCGGCTCCGCACCCGGCTTATCGAAAAGGCCATATTCTCTATTCGTTCTCCGCCGTTTCGTCCTCGGGTTTCTGACGCCCGTAAATCTCCACCTCGCCGCTTTCGAGCGAACGGTTGTAGAGGTCCTCCTCCTGGCGGCGGATGGTCTCGCCCTGCCGCTGGTTGAACAGAATGCGGCGAATCGTGGGCCGCAGCCGTTCCAGCGGAATGGGGTCGCCCGGGCGCCGGACGTCGACGATGCGGAAATAATAGTGCGAATTGTTGTCGCGCATCTCCTGCACCGACGACGAGGAGAGCATCGAATTGTAGTTCTGCGACTTGAGCGTGGGCAGGTAGCTCAGAAACTCCGAAAAGTCGGTCCAGCGGTCGCGGAAGTCGTTGACCATAAGTCCGTTCTTACGACAGAAAGCCGTGAAGTCGCGCTGGTCGGCATCGGACGGCGAAGCCATCGCCTCGCGCAGGCGGCGGGCCTGCCGGAAGTTCTCGGGGAAGCGGACGATGCGTCCCTTGACCACCGGGTGTTCCAGCTTGAAATCGCCCTTGTGCGAATTGTAATAGGCCGCGATTTCGTCGTCGGTGAAAGTCGTATCGACCCCGTTGTCGACGTAGTGCTGTTCCAGCTTGCGGATCAGCAGCGCCTGCCGGTATTCCTCGACCATCCGGTCGATGTCCTCGACCGAGGAGGAAAAGAGCACTTCGGCCTCCTTGATTTTGAGCTGCTTGCGCACCCACCGATCCACATAGACCTCCAGAAACGCCACGCTGTCGTCGCCCGTGACCCCCGCGGGAACCACCGACTGCACGTTGCTCTGCCGCAGTTCCTTGCCCCCGGCACGCGCGAGCAAGGTATCCTTGTTCAGGTAGGCAGGCAGTTCCTGACACGCCGCCAGCGCCAGCAGCCCGGCGGCAATCCCTATCTTCTTACGCCAATTCATCATAGTTTCAAGTTGCAAAAATAGGCTTTTTCCCAAACATTAACGCCGGAAAGCCCCGTTTATTACTCCAACACCGGATTTTCCGCCCGGTCCTTGAGCCGCCGCAGCGTCCGCCACACCATCCAGCCCGAAACGAGGGTGACGGCCGCCGCACCTATATAGATACTCCAGTAGAGGGTCCGGTTGCCGATCATGTCGGTCAGCAGCAGATCGCCGCGCCCGCTCGTCATCATCAGATAGGCGATGCCGTTGTTGAGCGCATGGAGAATCATCGAGGCCCACAGCGAATCGGTGACCATATAAATATAGCCGAGAATCAGTCCGATGATGAAGGCGTTGACCACCAGCATGGGCTGGAGGTGCAGCACCCCGAAAAAGAGCGACGACAGCAGCCACGACGCCACGACGCCGAAACGCGTACGCAGCGACTCCAGCACCAGCCCGCGGCACAGCAGCTCTTCGAGCACCGGAGCCGCCACGACCAGCGTCAGCACGGCCCAAAGACCCGTACCGTAATCAAGGTCGCCCGGAGCCGGCAGCCACGAAAGCAGCGGTTCGCAGACCACGCCTGCCGCCATCATGAAGACGAACGCCCACAGCAGCAGCACGGGGTTCAGCCCCCGGACCGCAAAACGCCCGAGCGGCCCGCCGCCCCCGCGCATGCGCCGATACCAGATTACGGCCAGATAGGCCGGGAGCATCGACAGCACATAGGCGAGTGCGGTGAAAATACCCTGCTGTGCAGGATTCAGCCGGCCGGGAACCCAGCCTGCCAAGGTAAATCCGACGGTCAGCACGACCCCGGCAACGACCTGCATGCCCAGCACGATGCCCAGCATGGCGAACAAATCGCCCACACCGGGAAACCGTTTCTTGGGAGCGAGTACCGGAAAGGCTCCTCCGGCCTCCGGCTGTCGGTTTTGGTCAGTCATAAGCAATGCGTTACGAAATTTTGCGACTTCCTTGATTTCCTGCAAAGATAGTCGGGCCGGGAGCAGTCCCGAACCTGTTCGGTTTTTGCCGCGGCGCAGTTTATCTTCTACAAAGGTAATCAATTTTCGGCAACGGTTGCGGATTTCGATTTAATTTCATTAAATTTGTCCGCTTATAAACCCATTGCAACATGGCAAAAGTTATCGCACTGGCCAACCAGAAAGGCGGTGTGGGCAAGACCACCACGGCCATCAATCTGGCGGCTTCGCTGGCCCTCCTAGGGCAGAAAGTATTGCTGCTCGACGCCGATCCGCAGGCCAACGCCACTTCGGGCCTGGGCTTCGACATCAACCTCGAAGGCATCTACGAGTGCATTTCGGGGGCCCGGCAGGCTTCCGAGCTGCTGCTCGAAAGCCCCGACGTGAAGAACCTCTGGCTGCTGCCATCGTCCATCGACCTGGTGGCCGCCGACGCCGAACTGCCCAAGATGGAGGATGCCCACCACGTGCTCAGGCGCATCGTCGATTCGGTCCGCGACCGCTTCGACTACATCTTCATCGACTGCTCGCCCTCGCTGGGCTACACGACGGTCAACATCCTCACCGCGGCCGACACGGTGCTCATCCCCGTGCAGTGCGAGTACCTGGCGCTCGAAGGGCTCTCCAAGCTGCTGGCCACCATCCGCAAGGTGCAGGGGTCGCTCAACCCCGCGCTCCGCATCGAAGGCTTCCTGCTGACCATGTACATGCGCAACCGGCTCAACAACCAGGTCGTCACCGAGGTCCGCGAGCACTTCGGCGAACTGGCCTACGACACCATCATCCAGCGCAACATCCGGTTGGGCGAGGCACCCTCGCACGGCAAGCCCGTCATGCTGTACGACGCCACGGCCATCGGCTCGGAAAACTACCTCAGCCTGGCCCGCGAGTTCCTCAAACGCAACAAGAACAACGGCTAAAACGTTATAGCAACCCCATGAAACAGCAAAAAGGATTGGGCCGCGGCCTGGACGCCATCTTCGGCGCCGACGCCCTCGACGCCCGCGTCAAGCCCATGAGCCGGATGGCCGAAATCGACATCGCCGACATCATCCCCAACCCCACGCAGCCGCGCACGCAGTTCGACGAGGAGGCGCTCGACGAACTGGCCGATTCGATCCGCCAGTTGGGCGTCATCCAGCCCGTCACGGTCAAGAAGTCCGACAACGGCAAATATATCATTATCAGCGGCGAACGCCGCTGGCGTGCGGCCCAGCGTGCCGACCTCCGGACCCTGCCCGCCTACATCCGCGAGGTCGACGACGAAAATCTCCACGCCATGGCCCTCGTCGAGAACATCCAGCGGCAGGACCTCAACGCCATCGAAATCGCCCTCGGCATGCAGCGGCTCATCGACGAATGCCACCTCACGCAGGACGCCCTTTCGGAAAAGGTCGGCAAGAAGCGTTCGTCGGTCTCCAACTACCTGCGGCTGCTGAAGCTCCCCGACGAGGTGCAGCTGGCGCTCAAGGAAGGGCTGATTTCCATGGGCCACGCCAAGGCCATCGCCGGAGCCCCCGCCGAGGAGCAGGTGCGCATGCTGAAAAAGTGCGTCAAGAAAGCCCTTTCGGTGCGGCAGGCCGAAGAACTCGTCCGCACGCTCACCGAGCAGCCCGCCCCGGCCGCGGCCAATGCCGACGACGAGGAGTACCCCGAAACCTATTCGCGGCTCGTCGAGCAGCTCGAAAAATTCTTCTCGCAGGAGATTTCCATCAAGCGCTCGAAGAACGGCGGCGGCAAGATTACCATCGGATTCGCCGACGACAAGGACATCGAACGTTTCATCGAACGTTTTTCCGCCCGCTCCTGAGCCCATGGCCCGAATCCGGTTCCGACTGCTCCTCCTGCTGGCCGCACTGGCCCTGTGGACGCCCGCCGACGCCCAGCTGCGCCGCGGTGCCCGCACCGTCGTGCGCGGAGGAACGATACCCCGGACCGATTCGCTGAAGCTCAGGGCCGATTCGCTCGCCGACGCGGCCTTTGCCGCCGAACTCGATTCGCTGTTCGATGCCGAGTTCCGGGCCGATTCGATCCGGCTGACCGAACTGCGCACCGACGACCTGTTCACGCTCGATTCCATCGCCGCCGCACGGATCGCATCGGGCGGTGCGTTCGCGGAAGCCGGCGCCGAAAAGACCGATACCGCCGGGCTCCCGGCCCGTCCCTATCGCAAGGGGTGGTTCATGAGCGATTCCATGTCGCTCTCCAAGGTATGCTGGCTCTCGACCGTCCTGCCGGGCTACGGCCAGGTCTACAACAAACAATATTGGAAACTGCCCATCCTCTACGGCACCGTCGGCACGGGGCTGGCCCTTTTCTTCCACGAAAACAGCACCTACCGGCCGCTCAAACGCCAGTACGACGCGCTGACCGACCGGGGCCTGAGCCGCACGCCCGAGCTCAACGCCCTGCAATCGAAGATGATTCGCAGCAACACCCGGCGGCAGGTGTACCTGGGTCTTACCATCGCCTCCTACGTCTATTTCATCGGCGACGCGGCGGTCAACTACTCCACCAACGACGTTTCGCACGTCAAGAAAGCCACGACGCTGGCCTGCATCTTCCCCGGCGCCGGACAAATCTACAACAAAAGCTACTGGAAGGTGCCTTTCGTCGTGGGCGGCTTCGCCTCGCTGATTTACTGCATCGACTGGAACAACCGCGGCTACCAGCGTTTCAAGAAGGCCTACAACCTCATCAGCGACTACGACGCCCACCCCGAGAACTACCCCGACGGCCCGACCGACGAGTTCCACGGCCGCTATTCGGCGTCGTTCATCCTCAACCTGCGCAACAACTACCGGCGCAACCGCGACCTCTGCATCATCATCACGGGGGCGCTCTATGCGCTTCAGATCATCGACGCCCACGTCGACGCCCATCTGAAGGACTACGATATTTCGGACGACCTCTCCATGAACCTCGAACCGCTCGTGGACTACGCCTACGTGCCCGGGGCCGGAGGCAACCGACCCGTTTTCGGATTCAACATGAGCCTTAAATTCTGATCATGAAAAGACTGACCGTACTGCTGCTGTTCTGCCTGTGTGCCGCACAGGCCTCCGCCCTCGACCGCAAGCCGCGCAACCTCCGCCCTGCTGCGCAGGCCGCCGAGACCGAGACCGGAGCCGAGGAATGGCAGCTCGAAGAACCCGTACAGCCCCAAAGCACTCCCCAGGCCGCCGAAACCGCGGCCGACAGCACCCCGGAGCCCGAACCCGCCTGCGTGATTCCGGAGCTCTCCGCCGAGCAGGTCGATTCGCTCGTGGCCGAATGGCGCGAACGGCAGCGCAGCGAGGCGTTCCGCGAATTCTTCAACACCTATGTGCTGGTCGATTCGCTCCCCGCCGAAAGCAGCGTCCCCGATTCGGTCTACACCGGACGCCTGCGGGCCCTCGCATCGCCCATCCAGCTCCCCTACAACAGCATCGTGAGGAGCTACATCAACCGCTACGTCGCATCCGGAGGTTCGACCATCGGCCGCATCCTCGGCATGTCGCAATACTATTTCCCGCTCATCGAGGACGAACTCATCAAGGAAGGGCTGCCCGTCGAACTGCGCGCCCTGCCCATCATCGAATCGGGACTTTCGTCCACGGCCATTTCCCACGCCGGAGCCGCCGGGCTGTGGCAGTTCATGCCCTCCACCGGACGCAGCTACGGGCTCGAAGTCAATTCGCTGGTCGACGAACGCTGCGACCCCATCCTTTCGACCAAGGCCGCCTGCCGCTATCTGAAAGACCTCTACCGCATCTACAAGGAGTGGTCGCTGGCCATCGCGGCCTACAACTGCGGTCCCGGCAACGTCAACAAGGCGCTGGCCCGTGCGGGCGGAGAGAGCCGTTCGTTCTGGGACATCTACGACTTTCTGCCGCGCGAGACCCGCGGCTACGTTCCGGCGTTCATCGGCGCCTCCTACGCCTATTCCTACCACCGCAACCACGGCATCGAGCCCGAAGCGGCCCCCATTCCGCTGTCGGTCGACACGATTCGCATCAACCGCCTGATGCACCTCGAACAGATCGCGTCGACAATCGACATCCCGATGGAAACCCTGCGCCAGCTCAATCCGCAGTACAAGCTCGACATCATCCCCGCCACGACCAAGACCTACACGCTCGTCCTGCCGCAGCGCAAGGTGGCCCAGTATATCGCCCACGAGCAGGAAATCATGGCCAAGGACTCCACCTACCTCAAGGAGTACATCAACCCGGCCAACATCGACAAGAAGCGCGCGGAGATGGGCAACACCATCCACACGGTCCGCAGCGGCGAAACCCTCAGCGGCATCGCCCACAAATACCACATTTCCACGGCCCAAATCATGCGTTCCAACAAGCTCAAGAACGCCAATAGGCTGCGCATCGGCCAGAAACTCATCATCGAGCGGCGCTGACCATGACACGCGGGGAGCCCACCATCGTCGCCCCGGCCACCGCGGCGGGCGGAGCCATCGCCGTCGTCCGGTTCAGCGGCCCCGATGCACTGACGCTCTGCGACCGGCTGTTCCGGGGAACCGCTCCCCTTTCCCAAGCCCAGGGCTACACCGTCCACTACGGACGCATCATGGACGGCGAACGGACCATCGACGACGTGCTCGCTACCGTCTTCCGCGCGCCGCATTCCTACACCGGGGAGGATTCGGTCGAAATTTCCTGCCACGGCTCCGCCTACATCGTCTCCGAAATCCTGCGGCTCGCACAAGCTGCCGGAGCCCGCATGGCCGAGCCCGGCGAGTTCACCATCCGCGCCTACCTGGCCGGAAAACTCGATTTGTCGCAGGCCGAAGCGGTCGCCGACCTCATCGCCTCCTCGTCGCGTGCAGCCCATGCACTCGCCACCGGACAGATGCGCGGCGGCTACTCCGCAGCCCTCGAAGGCCTGCGCCAAAAATTGCTCGACCTCGCGTCGCTGTTGGAGCTGGAGCTGGATTTTTCGGAAGAAGACGTCGAATTCGCCGACCGCGAAGAACTGCGCCGAACGATGGAAAGCATCCGCCGCGAAACCGACACGCTGCGCAATTCGTTCTCGCTCGGCAACGCCCTCAAAGAGGGGGTCGCCGTGGCCATCGCCGGAGCGCCCAACGCAGGCAAATCCACCCTGCTGAACCGCCTGCTGCGCGACGACCGGGCGCTGGTCTCCGACATCGCAGGCACCACGCGCGACGTCATCGAGGAGCAGGCCCACATCGACGGCGTGCTGTTCCGGTTCCTCGACACGGCAGGCATCCGCACCACCGACGACCAACTCGAACGGATGGGCATCGAACGCACCCTCGCAAGCATCGCCCGCGCTCGTATCATCATCCATCTGATCGACGCAACTACCATTAAAGGGACGATTCCCGCCCCCGATTTCCCGCTCCGCGAAGACCAGACCCTCCTCACCGTCATCAACAAAACCGACGCCGCTCCGACGCTCGTTCTGCCCGACGGCGTCATCGGCATTTCCGCCATCAACGGCTCCGGGGTCGACATGTTGTGCCGCGCGCTCCGCAGCGCCGTCGACACCGAGGGGCTTTTCCACGGCGACACCGTCGTTTCCAACAGCCGCCATTTCCAAGCTCTCAGCGAGGCTTCAGCCGCTCTCGACCGCGCCCTCCTCGGGCTCCAATCCGCTCTCCCCTCCGACCTCCTCGCCGAGGAAATCCGATCCGTCATCCGCGCCCTCTCGTCCATCACCGGCATCGGCGCCATCATCCCCGACAACATCCTCCATAATATCTTCTCCAAGTTCTGCATCGGCAAGTGATGGCTTGGAAACAGCCATAAGCAACCATAGTCATTTAGAATAAAGTCACTGAAATCCAGCGACTTTTATGTTTTAACACTTTCCAGTCCGTATTTGGAGGTAACGGTTTTTATCCATATTTTTCTATCATATTTCTACCGTGACGGAAATTCACGGTTAGCCCGAATGTCACAGTGACGCATTAGTTGACGTGTGTTGACAGTGGTTTACATGTGTTGACAAAAATCGGGAGAAATAAGGCGAAATTATCCCCAATGTAAAGGAGGAAAATATGGAAGTAAGAAAGATTTGTCAATGGTGTGGAAAACCATTCATAGCTCAAAAGACAACGACTTGTTATTGTAGCCACCAGTGTTCCAATCTTGGCTACAAGGAGCGCATCCGGGAACGTAAGCGACAGTTGAAACGGTCGCAAGAATTATTGCAACCTCGACAAGCCGCCGAGGGGCAGGATTTCTTCTCTTTTGCCCAAGCAGCGAAGTTGATGGGCGTAACCCGGCAATACATATATAAGTTGGTAAAGGAATCCAAACTTCGGGCTTCACGCATCAGCGGCAAGAAGTCGCTCATCCGCCGTGCGGACATCGAACTGATGATGAAAACCAAACCTTATGAGCGCATCATGCCTAAAGAAGACTTTGACATCACCGAGTATTACACTGCCGAAGAGATTGCCGAAAAATATAAGGTCAACGC
>ERZ778495.552-NODE-552-length-34581-cov-7.164572_pt1 | contig 34581 bp, 29 predicted proteins | sample MGYA00433100_ERZ778495 | MGnify/ENA primary metagenome ERZ778495 (study PRJEB29527, sample SAMN07138962) | mouse gut metagenome | material: feces | host: mouse | place: China:Nanjing | collected 2016-01-25 ...
CTGTTTGTCTCTCGTGATTTAAGAATTTGAAGAATTCAAAGAGGGTGTGGGAAATATGATGTATTCTTCGAACAATAGTTAGCCGGATATATACAAATATAATAAGCGAGATAACAATAATTGCAGCTATGCCAACAATAAGCACGACAATTTGTAAGGTATCAACGGGCTTTTCTATTGAGGAGAATGCTGCCAAAGAGACTACTGACCACCATTGATCTGTGCCGGGCCATAGTTCAAAACTTGCAATAGCTGCTTTTGATTGAGTGCCACTGATTGTAGTATAGGTATAAATACCATCTTGTGATTGTTTGACTGCATTAATAAGCGCATTGCTGCTTGGGTGTGGATTTAAATCATATAGATTTTTAAGACGTGTGGCAGCCTGATGCTCTGTATCGCTATTAAAGATTATCTCGCCAGAATGGTTAAGTACAAATCGTTGCGAGTGATCAAATACATCAAGTTCTTTTTGTGCTAAATCCTCTTCAAGGGCTTTAAGATTAAGGAAGTTTCCTATTATCCCCAATACTCTTTTCTTGTAAATGATGGGAACAATCACGGGCTTTATGTATAATTTTTGTCCATTAATGGTAACTTCTCTGGCTAAAAGAGTAGTTGTTTTGCCGTTTTGGAGTGATACTTGAATCTCAGGAATTTGAGAAAGGATATCTGCATTCATAGGAAGAGTCTCCACCTCGGCTCTTTCTGGATCAGTGTGAATACCTATAATAGCAAATTCTCCACCTGGTAATGTATGTTGACTCTTAAGGTAGTTTTGCGTGTAGTTTTTATTCATCATAACAAACCCACCCACAGAAAAACGACCTAAATCAATCATATTTGTCATAAGGTTTGTAAGTGTTTCTTCATCGGGCATATTACCTTCATTTAGCATTGATGAAGCTACACCCCCTACGCCAATTGTAGTAGAATAGAGCTCCCTAATCCCACCTTGCATTAAGTTTTTATAGCGATTAGCAGTATTTATGAGGAGTTTATCACTCTCATTTGCTAATACGCTAGAAGAGACCTGTGATACCACTATAATGATTGCAGTCACACAAAGCAAAACTACTGCAGAAATTACTGAAACAAGTTTGATGCCAATACTAAACCGATTAAAAAAGCCCATACATTCCTCCCAGAGTCAAGTGTTTAATTTATGCTACACTTTTTAGAGCCCGCATTTTACTACAAAAAAAAAAAAAAAGAAACTTAATAGGGATATTATTTTAGGTAAGTTGGCAGTGTGTGTTATTTTGTGTATCACATATCATCTTTAAAATGTAATTTAAAGATTTTTTTGTCAAAAACAGCAATATGAAAGAGTGAATCAAAAATTTTGATATCAAGTAAATATCCCTCGACTTTTACTTCACATTTTTTTGTATCACTTTGAATCGCCTCTGCTTTAAAAATCACTTCGTGTCCTAGCTCAATAGGTGCGAGAAACTTCACATCAGCAGCGATAAGCACACTATATTTTTTATTAATGGCTGCCATCGCCGCAAAGCTTGCGGCATTAAATATAAAACCTGCATGAATCATTTTGCTCTCATCCATAATCATACGTTCAGTAGGGGCAAATCGCGTTACAACCTTGTTGCGATAGATTTCAGTGAGTTCCCCCACAATATTTGGAGACATATCCGTGCATACGACCAATTCATTATTTTCAAGTGGGATATTTACATTTATTTCATTAAAGCCATCATCTACCATAGCATATCCTTGAATTAATATTTTTTAAGTTTAAAATAACCTCGTATAGGGGCTTGGTAGCCCTCTATGGTAAGCGTTTGCGTATCATTTAAAAACATCTCAAGACTTTGAGAATCTATCCATTCACTTTGTCGTTGCTCCTGTGTGGTTGTAGGCTTAAATCCAAGCACTTCAAAAGAGCTAAATTTCGCCCTCTCACACCACCCCCGCAATGTAGCGACACTAGGGATAAAATAGACATTTGACATTTTAGCATAGCTTTTAGCAGGGCTAAGACAAATCTCTTCCTCACTCTCATAAATAAGTGTGTCTAAAATCACCTCGCCGCCACTTGCGAGGGATTGATACAAGCATTTAAGCGTCTCAAGAGGGCTAAGGCGATGATACAGCACCCCAAGGCAGAAGATCATGTCAAAGTAATGTTTGTTAGATTCACAAAATAGGGGTAAGTCCTCCACACCAAGTAGCTCAAAGTTTAAAGGGGCTTGTATGAAGTGATTAATAAAAGCAAATTGAGCGTTAAAGATCCCGCTAGGGTCAAAGCCCATAATGCTTTGGGGTTTATCTTGCTGATGAAGGAGCATTTCAAACATATAATAGCCATTATTGCAACCCACATCTGCTATTTTTTTTCCTCTTAAATCACAATGTGGCGCGAGAATCTGCCATTTGATGAAGCTTTGCCATTCGCTATCGATATGCAAATCAAATAAAAAAAAGGGTCCTTTGCGCCAAGGCTTAAGCTTTTTAGCAAGTGTGCAAAATGTTTGCTGATGGGCTTTATACATATATTCATCATTAGCTACAATATGAATGCCTTTATCACTATAAAAGCTTGTGGGGATATAGGGCAAGGTAGCGATTTGTGCTAAAAGCGGGGCGATATTTTTAGCAGATGTGATATGCTCTGCCTTTGCAAGGGCGTATTCATAAAAGCTGTTGTTGGGGCTCTTCATTCCACACACCAGAGAATAAATCAGGCTCGATAAATGGTTTATAATTATTATTAAGTGCATCTACTAAGGTATCATCATTAATACCCAAAACAAGTGCAAAGTTAAAATTCTCCCTATGAATATGCTCGCATAACTGCTCTTGTGTAGCATAAGAACGTGTTTGTGCGATTTGATTAAAAAGCTCTAAATACACTTGTGGCACAAGGAAGAGAATCTTCCCCCAAGCAGCATTATTGGCAATATAAGCCATATAACGTTTGAAATGTTCAATATCTTCTTCGGCAATGGCTACCTTTGAGGCTTGTCCGTATTCGATAATCTTACCAAAAGCATTGAGAAAATTGGGCTTAAAGAATGGGATTTGTCTAAAGTGTTGAAGTGAATAGGAGATGTTTTCTTGCTGGCAGAGATGGAGCACGGCACTTAGTTCATTAAAAAACAGCTTAGGGAGATTAATGCGGCAATGTGTGCCCTCATATAAAATCGTGCTATCAAAAAGTGTGTGGGAAAGCACCAAGAACGGACGTTCTTTGGGTTTAGAAACTTGCAAGATATTAAAACCAAGATCTGTAATCTGCTTATTATGCGTGATAACAAGGCTGATAGTTTCATTATTAAGAGATTCGACAAATAGACTTAAATCACCTTCAAAAAAACATACTTTTTCATCATCAATAATATTTTTCGCGATAGATTCTTCGATAATGGATAGAGAATCAATAAGAGCGACATTTTTTACTAAAAGTTTATATCGAATAAGCCGCATAAGGCAATCTTGGATATTTTCTACCTGAATATATGCTATCTCTTCATCATCTATTTTTATATTTTTTTCGCAGATTACCCCATATGCCCCTGCTTGAATAGCTTGTGTGATATGATAAGAAGTTGCTTCTTCATCAAGTGCGATATACAAATCACCTTTTTCAATTTTCTCCAAATGACAAATAATACGTGAAAACATCGCAATAGATGGCGTATTAAGAAGCACTCCTTTGGTGATTTCTACTACTTCATTAACCCTCACATTACTTCCTTGACAAAAGGGATTTAGCTAATCTTGCTTCCATTAGCTCGTGGGCTATCCACGCTAAGAAGCGATAAACCATTTTCATCTTTACTAGCAAGTATCATTCCCTCACTTATCTCTCCCATCATTTTAGCAGGTTTGAGGTTGATAATTAAACATATTTGCCTACCTATAAGCTCCTCTGGGCGATAATATTGCGCGATACCTGATAGAATCTGTCGTGGCTTACTCTCGCCAATATCGACTAAAAGCTTAAGGAGCTTTTGGCTTTTAGGCATAGGACTACATTCTACAATCCGCCCTACACGCATATCAAGCTTTTGAAAATCATCAATGCCAACTAAGCCCGTTTTGTTTGCTGCTTTTGAATCTTGCTTTAAATCTGCTTTTTGTGATGCATTTTGTGAAGTGATAGCTGATGGCTCGGCTAAAATTGGGGCTTGTATACGGGGGAAAAGCGGGGGAATTTTCTCTAACACAAAAGATTCTAAAAGACGCTTTTGTATAATAAAATCGCTAAAGTTCTTAGCATTAATCTCTAGGCCTAGTGCAGTGGCGATTTTAGTAGCACTCTGTGGCATTATGGGATAAAGCAAAAGGCTGCTTTTAGCTAAAATGTTGGCAATCAGTCCTAGCAATGCCATAGCTTGCTTGTCCTTGCCTGATTTGATAAGATTCCACGGCTCATATTTGCTAATGGCATTATTCCCAAGCCCAAACATCTTCCATAGCTCCTCAATATAGCGATGAGGCTGGATATGATACATTTTTTCTTGCGTATTGTGGGCAAGAGTGTGTATCTGCTCTAACTCCTCGCTAAAATATGCCTCCACATCAGTAGAATCTATTTTCAAATCAAAGTATTTCTCGCTCATACCACAAAGACGATTGAGGAGATTCCCCATATCATTGCTTAATTCTGCATTGATTCGCTCAATCAGTGCCTTTTGACTAAAGTCCCCATCTTGCCCAAAAGGCATTTCGCGCAATAAAAAATATCGCAGAGATTCTACTCCATAGGCATTAGCTACTTCTTTTGGATTGACCACATTGCCTATACTTTTACTCATTTTTGCCCCATCGCGCGTCCACCACCCGTGCGTATAAATATGCTTTGGCAAGGGTAGCTCAAGGCTCATCAAAAAGGCTACCCAATACACCGCGTGGAATCGCAAAATATCCTTTCCCACAAAATGTGTAGTATGCTCCCAATAGGGCATTTTCTCACCATCTGCCATATAGCCTAGTGGGCTAAGATAGCTCAAAAGCGCATCAAGCCATACATACATCACGTGGGGCTTATCATCTTTTCTTTTAGGATTGTGCGGCAGTGGCACACCCCATTCAAAGCTCGTGCGCGTGATGGATAAATCATTCAAACCTGTTTCTACAAAATGAATAATCTCATTTTGATAAAAAGCTGGAGCTATCATATTTGGATGAGCGCGAAAATGCGCTAAGAGCTTATCTTGATACTTGCTTAGGGCAAAAAAGTAGCTCTCCTCCTCCACAATTTGCGTTACCTTACCGCAATCGGGGCAGGATTGATTTTCTCCTAGTTGCGTTTGGGTAAAAAAGCTCTCACACGAGATACAATAATGCCCCTCATAGCTGCCCTTATAAATATCCCCCTTGTCATACATTATCTCAAAGGCTTTTTGCACACTGAGGCAATGCGTATTGTCAGTTGTGCGCACAAAAATATCATAATCTATATGAAATTCATTCCATAATTCGCGGAATCTCGCGCTAATCTTATCCGCATACGCCTTAGGCTCTAAAGCATTTTTTTGGGCGGATTGCTCGATTTTTTGCCCATGTTCGTCTGTGCCTGTGGTGAAAAGCATATCCTTGCCCTGTAATTGATAAAATTTCTTTAGCATATCACATAAAAAAGTCGTATAAGCGTGTCCAATGTGAGGTACATCATTGACATAATAAATAGGTGAGGTAATATAACGCTTTTGCATAATGCTCCTTTTAGAATCTAGTTAAAATCAAAATTACCCTGCTGCCCTTTGGACATACTTTCATATACAGCTTTGACATATTCAGTGCGCTTCTCACAACCTATAAAGCTCTCACATTGTGAGCAAGAAGTAAAATGCTTCTCTTGCTGACATTGTTGCAAAATGGCTGTTTTATCCTGCAAATTCTGCTCGAAAATCGCATCATTTTCTAGTGCTTCATCATTCATATACCCTCCTTACAAGCTCCATCTCCTCATAGCTGCCAAAAAAGCAAGGGGTGCTTTCGTGGATATGCTCTACTTCAAGCTCTAAGATTCTCTGCACACCATTAGTTGCATAACCTCCACATTTTTCATACACAAAGGCAAAGGGAAATACCTCAAAGAGTTTGCGGAGTTTGCCTTGAGGTGCATCGTTTGTCGCAGGGTAGCTGAAAAGCCCTCCGCCTTTAATAAGGATTTGATGTAAATCTGGCACCATGCCACCTGAATAGCGCAAACGATAACCCTGCGCGAATAGAGATTCTATCATCATTTTATGCTTTGCCTCCCAATGCTTTTGTGTACCGCCGGGTGCGTTGATACGTCCTTTTGCTTGAAGCTCTAGTGCGCCTAAATTGCGCCATTGCTCATCAATGTAACGATAATGCAAGGCCCTCTCCTGTGCGACAACCATCTCAAGGCAGGGTCCATACACCACATAGCCACTCGCCATGAGCGATTGGGCTTTTAGCTCACCATTATAAATACCAAAAATACTTCCAATACTTAAATTGCTATCAATGAGTGAAGAGCCATCAAGCGGGTCATAAGCGACAATATAAGGTGCATCTGTGCTTTGAGAGTAGCAAATATCTTCTTGCTCCTCACTGCAAATTGCCTTGACACAGGGTAGTTCAAGCAAACTTGCCTGAAAGATTCTATCTGCTTCTACATCGATTTCAAGCTGCATATCGCCACTTGCATTGGTGCTTTGCAGATAACCGCTTGTATTATGCTTTAAAAGTGCGTCAATACGCAGAGCAGATTCTCTCAAAGTATCGATAATAACGCTAATCATAAGTTGCTCCTTGTGTCTGTGTTGAAATTATAACATTTTAGCTTTAAACTCTAATGATTCTATGAATCTCACTATGAAACCCACTCGCCTCAATCATAGCCATTATACTTGCGTGATGGGCGGGTTTGTGCATTATGATATTCCTATCGCTTACCTTGATGGCATTCCACGGGTGTCCTATGAGAGCGACAATATTAGGACGCCTCAAATACGCCCATTTATTTGCGATATACACATTTTCCCATAATTTTATATCAATAGGACGAGTGTGTGGCAGGTGATAGCCCACAGGATCAAGCGTGAGGAGATATTCTAAGGATACATTTTTAGAATCTAGATTCTGCAAGGCTTTGTAGAAATTACTCGCACCCCACGAATGCGCGATGACAAAAATAGGCAGTTTGCATTGGACTAAAGGCACTAGCCACGAGGTAAAGAGATGTTGAATCTTAAAGCTTGTATAGATTTTGAGGCAGGAAGGCTCATCAAAGGCGATAAACGCCCTATACACGGCACACATAATCGTATCGCAAAATCCCCCTACAAATATCACAATCGCTTTGGGATTCTTGATCTTGCTTGCTTGGACTACTTTGGGGATATTAAACCCATAGGGGATAAATGGCATTTGTGGCTTTGGCAAATTATGCGTGGGATAAAGCAAAGTAGGAGCATATAGCCCTACAAGTGGTGCAAAAAAAGCATAAGACATCTTAATCCTCTCCTTTGAGTGAAATATAAAAGCATAGCGTATTCTTTTGCTACTGCGATAAATCGCCGCAAGGTTAAGCTTTGCGTAAGTTTAAATCCACACTTCGTGCCATTTGCAAAGTGAGTTTTTAAGGTTTAGATTCTATAATGTTATTTAGAAATGTATGAGCGTTGCGTGGTATTGAGATAAGCATAGCAGCCACTCATTGCTTGATTTTCATAAGTCTTATAAACTAAGGATAAAAATGGCTAAAGAAGTGCTTATATCGCCCAGTATGCTTGCAGCGGATTTTACAAAACTAGGTGAAGAGGTGAGAAGTATATGCGATGGTGGGTGTGATTATGTGCATATTGATGTGATGGATGGGCATTTCGTGCCTAATCTCACAATGGGTCCTTGCATTGTGGAGAGCATTGCTAAAGTAGCCACAAAGCCCCTTGATATTCATTTAATGGTTAAAAATGTGCCTTTCTTTGTGGATTTATTTCTCCCGCTTAAACCTGCTTTCATCAGTGTGCATATCGAGGAAGTGCAGCATTTGCACCGCCTCATTTGGCATATTAAAAATGCCGGGGTTAAAGCTGGTGTGGTGCTTAATCCCCACACGAGCGAAACACTTTTAGAATACATTTTACCCGATGTTGATTTAGTCCTGCTAATGAGTGTGAATCCGGGCTTTGGGGGGCAGAGCTTTATCCCTCGTAGTATTGATAAATTGCGTGAGATAAAAAAAATTCGCGATAGACTGAATCCCGCTTGTCTGCTAGAGATTGATGGAGGGGTGAGCGATAAAAATATCGCTCAATTAAAACAAGCTGGGATTGATATGGTCGTAGCTGGAAGCTATATTTTTAGTTCCTCAAACTACGCACTGCAAATCGCCTCCCTCAAATAAAAGCTATGACATATCCGCAGCTTTTTGATAAATTGCGTCATAATCCAATACCACAAAAGCAATTCTATATGTATATTAAAAATATAGGAGGGCTTTATGCTGATGTGGAGAGTGAGCTTGAGCTGCTTAAAGGTGCGGGTGCGCCTTTAGACGTGGAGGAGCAAAATGGAGAGCGGTATTTCTACCTTAATACACACGCTAGATTATGGCAAAAGAGCAATTTGGTGTTTGTAGATATTGAAACCAATGGCTCTAAGCCTCAAAGTAGCGAGATTATAGAGATTGGTGCGCTGAAAGTGCGGGAGGGGAAAATTATAGAATCTTTTGAAAGCTATGTCTATGCTTCCTGTGTGCCAGAGAATATTACAGAGCTTACGGGTATTACAGAGGCAGATATTGCTACTGCTCCTCATAGAGATGAAGTTTTAGCGCAATTTAGAAGATTCTTAGATGATGGTGTGTTTGTGGCGCATAATGTGAATTTTGATTATAGCTTTTTGGATTATCATTTGCGTCAGTGCGGTATGTTTGGGATTTTTAACCCTAAGCTTTGCACGATTGAACTTGCTAGAAAGACTATCCCTTCCCAGCGATATGCTCTCTCCTATCTCAATGATTTTTTAGGCATACACACGCCTATTTCGCATCGTGCCTATGCCGATGCGCTCACTTCTTTTAGAATCTTTGAAATTGCGATGATAATGTTTCCTCCTAATATACAAAGCATACAGGATTTGATTGACTTCTCTAAAGGGCGGCTCAAACTTTAAGGAAAATACGCGCATACGCACCTATCCCAGCCGCTTAAATCTTTGTGAAACACGATATTTTGAGCGTTCGCGTTTGCAAGCATTGTGCTTAAGGCTTGTTTTTGATTATAGCCTATTTCACAGAGTAGCCATACATTTGAGACTTCAGAGAGATGTTTAAATATCTGCCTGTATATATCTAAACCATCTTTCCCGCCAAAAAGGGCAGTTTTTGGCTCAAAAGTAAGCGCTCTGCTAATAGGATAGTCATCTTCAATATATGGAGGATTGCTAATAAGTAGATCAAAGGACGGGGCAGGAGAGGGCAAAATATCGCAATGTTGTAGAGTAATATTCGCATTTGGTGCATAAGTGGCTATATTCTTTTGTGCGACTTTTAGGGCTGCTTTGCTTATATCCGTGGCAAAGAAGTGGCAAGTAGGACTTATAAGTGCAAGTGTGGTAGTGATAATGCCCGAGCCTATGCCAATTTCAGCGATGGATTGTATATGATGGGTATTAATGAGATGATGGGCTATGTCAATAAGCATTTCCGTCTCTGGGCGGGGGATTAGCACATCAGGATTTACAAAAAATGCCCTCCCATAGAAATTTGCACTTTGAGTGATATATTCGATAGGTTTCCCGCTTTTGCGCTCATTAATCAGGGCAAAATAGCTTTTAGCAGTGGTAGATTCTATATATTGTGTGCTGTGCGTGTGGAGATATACACGCGGCACTTGCAAGAGAAAGCTAAGGAGGATTTCACTTTCCATTTGAGGCTTAAGATAAAGGCTTTGAGCGACTTGTCTTAGCTCTAAGGTGGCTTGCTTGAGGAGGGATTCAATACTGCACTTCATAATCGAGTGCTTTGAGCCTTTGTAAAAGCGGTGGGTGGGTGTAATAAAAGAATATATAGGCAGGGTGTGAGCTAGGGAAGCTTTTATTTTCATTCACAAGGCGCACAAGTGCATTTGCAAGGGAATGTTTGCTTGAAATATCCGCACCAAACTCATCAGCGGCATATTCTGCCTTGCGACTAAAATAGCCAATAAGAGGCATAAACCAAAAGGCAACTACAGGCGAGATAAGCAGTATTACGATTAATACACCTGCTCCATTATTTTTTAGTCCCAATGCATTAAAAAGTGAATCTGGCAAATGTCCTACGATAAAAAATAGCACGAATAACGCACAAGCCATAATAACAATATTTTTAAATATATCATTATGCTTGAAATGCCCTAGCTCGTGTCCCAAAATCGCAATCAGTCCATCAGTGCTAATCTTATCTAGTAGAGTGTCAAACAGCACTACACGCTTACTTTTACCCAATCCACCAAAATACGCATTTAGCCGCCTATCGTGCTTTGAAGCATCAATCACAAAAATACCATTACTCTTAAAACCTATGCTATTAAGTAAAGATTCTATACGTGATTTGAGATTCTCATCATCAAGGGGGGTGAATTTATTAAATAATGGTGCAATGAGCGTAGGATAGACAAGGTTTGCTAAAATAACTACCCCAAGCAATGCTACAAAACCTACAATCCACCACAGCGAGATATTTTCAATGATAAAAATGAGTAAAGCAGCCACAATGCTCCCAATGATAACACTTAAAATCAATGTTTTAAACAAATCGGCGATAAAGATACGAGGTGTTTGTTTAGAAAAATGAAATTTTTTATCAAGCCCAAAGGTTTTATACACAGATAGAGGTAAATCGACAATGCTATTTATAATGATAAAGCTTAGCACTAGGACAACACCCTGCCATAAGGGATTTAGAGTATGTCCTAGTAAGATTTCAAATTGTGTATTAAGAAAATCCAGTCCAAAGCTCACCCACAGGGTAAAAACTATAGCTTCGCATATTTTAGAGATAATATCTAATCGCAAAGAAGCAAGTGCGTATTCACCTGCTATTTTGTAGTCTTCGGATTCTAAAAGGACAGCAGGCTTATGCAATTCTGCCTTAATGTGCTCAGTCTGCAGCATTGCTAAAATAATGCTTGGCAGGATATAAACACAAATGAATAAGCCAATAATGGCAATAATCGTAGATGACAAGGTCGCGCTCCTATGAGTTTGTATGATAAATGCTGTTAAAAATTGTAAAGCCATAATCATAAATAAGAAAATACAAAAAAAAGTAAATTAATTAAGCTTTTAAGCACTGATTTAATATGATTACACAAAAAATTTACAAGGCAATATAAATGGCAGTAAAATATATATTTGTAACCGGAGGCGTGTTAAGCTCTCTTGGCAAGGGCATTACCTCTTCATCAATCGCTACCTTGCTTCAGCATAGCGGATATAATGTGTCTATTTTGAAAATTGACCCTTATATTAATGTCGATCCGGGCACAATGAGTCCATTAGAACACGGAGAAGTGTTTGTAACCTGCGATGGCGCGGAAACGGATTTAGATATAGGGCATTATGAGCGATTTTTAAACAAAGATTTTCATAAGAAAAATAACTTTACCACCGGGCAAGTGTATATGTCTGTGATTGAAAATGAGCGTAAAGGCAAGTATCTAGGTAAAACCATTCAAATCGTCCCGCATATTGTTGATGAGATTAAATCACGTATTAAATTTGCAGGAAAGGAGAGTGATTTTTTAGTTGTGGAGCTTGGGGGAACGGTGGGTGATATAGAGGGAATGCCTTATTTAGAGGCTATGCGCCAGATGAAGCACGAGCTAAGCAGTAAGCAAGTGATTTCTATTCACGTAACCCTTATCCCGCTTGTGCGAGCTGCAGGAGAGCTAAAGACAAAGCCCACACAGCATTCCGTGCAGGAGCTTAGACGTATAGGGATTTCACCGCAGATTCTTGTCGCGCGATGTGAGAAAAGCCTTGATAAAGAGTTAAAGCGTAAACTTGCGATGAGCTGCGATGTTGATGATGATAGCGTGATAGTTGCTGAAGATACCCAAAGCATATATAAATGTCCGCTAAATTTCTTAGAAGAGGGCATACTCACACCCATAGCAAGGCATTTAGAGCTTGATACGCTAAAGCCTAAAATGGATAATTGGGATATGCTTGTGAAAAAAATCATCGCTCCCAAAACGCAAATCACCATTGGCTTTGTGGGTAAATATCTAAGCCTTAAAGAATCTTATAAATCGCTTATAGAATCACTCATTCACGCCGGAGCAAATACCGATACACGCGTGAATATTAAGTGGATTGATAGCGAGAGCTTAGTAGAAAATCTCTCCCTTTTGCACGATGTGGATTCTATCCTTATCCCCGGAGGCTTTGGAGAAAGGGGAATAGCAGGCAAACTCGCCGCGATTAAGTATGCAAGGGAAAAGGGCATTCCTATGCTGGGCATTTGCCTAGGTATGCAGCTTGCTTTGATTGAGTTTGCAAGGAATGTGCTAGGTATAAAGGCGGCAAATTCCGTAGAGTTTGACCCGCATACAAAAGAGCCTGTCGTGTATCTCATCGAAGACTTTATCGATTCACAGGGTAATATGCAGCTAAGGACACATACCTCCCCTATGGGCGGGACTATGCGTTTAGGCGAGTATGAATGCCATATCAAAGAGGGTAGCAAACTCTATGAAGCCTATGGGAAGCAAAGCCTCATTAAAGAGCGCCATCGCCATCGCTATGAGGCAAATCCCGCCTATCGTGAACTTTTTGAAAAAAATGGTTTGATTGTAAGCGGACAAAGCAATGGCTTGATAGAATCTATTGAGTTAAATAATCACCCGTGGTTTGTGTGTGTGCAGTTTCACCCTGAATTTACCTCACGCTTACAGCACCCAAATCCCGTCATACTTGCCTTTGTGAAGCAAACTCTAGTACATAAAAAAGCATAATTTGATGGCATATCCTTTTGTCGATAAGGCGCAGATTCTAGAAATGCTTTTAGCCCGTGATGTGCATAGGGGTATTACCTCATTGCAGCATTTGCCTAAGCCCGAATGTTTAGCTCACAATATGGAGGGAGCACGTATTGTGGCAGAATGTATCAAAAAGGGGCAGGAAGTGCTTGTAGTGGGGGATTATGACGCTGATGGAATATGCGCAAGTGCAGTTATGATACATTTTTTTAGGCTTTTAGGCTATGCCAATATGCGCCTTATTATCCCTCATCGCTTTGATGATGGCTATGGCGTGAGTGGGGCGCTTTTAGAAAAATATGCCAATAATGCCGCGGTTGTGGTAAGTGTAGATAATGGCATAACCGCGGTATGCGCGGCAAAATGGTGTAAGGAAGCGGGGATTCCACTTATTATTACAGACCATCACACGCCCACAGATGAGATTCCAAATGCTGATGTGATTATCGACCCTTATTTGCCTGAATGCACCTTTCCACAAAAGGCGATTTGTGGTGCGGTGGTAGCGTGGTATTTTTGTGCTGCTTTGAAGCAGGAGCTAGGGGCGAAAGTCGATATGAGCGCATTTTTAGAATATCTTGCTATTGCTAGCATTGGCGATATAATGCCACTTGTAGGGATAAATCGCCTCCTTGTGAAAAGAGGCATAGAGCGATTAGGACAGATTCAAACGCCTTTAGCGCAGCTTCTTAGACTAAAATATAGGCATATAAATGCCCAAACACTTGGCTTTTATTTTGTGCCACTTTTGAATGCTGCTGGGCGTATGGCGAGTGCAGATAAGGCATTGGCGCTTTTGGTATGCGAGAATCTTACCCAAGCAAATGCGATATATGATGAGCTTTTGGAGCTTAATCAAATGCGTAAGGCAACGCAAAGTAAGATTCTGCAATCCGCACATAAACATCTCATAGAAAGAGAGCATATTGTGGTAAGCTATGCTCAAGGGTGGCACGAAGGCGTGCTAGGGATAGTCGCTTCTGCTTTGGCTAATGAATATGGCAAGAGTGCTTTTGTCTTTAATGAAAGTGAAGGTGTGCTAAAGGGTAGCGGACGCAGCTATGGTGGGGTAAATCTCATAGCAAGCATTACATCTTTGAGTGAGCATTTGCTAGGCTTTGGTGGGCATAGCGGGGCGGTGGGCTTAAGCCTAGAAGTGGGGAGGTTAGAGCATTTTATAGAATCTTTGCAGACACATTTAGTCATAGAGGAGGCAGGAGCAGATGAGGTGCTTGGGATTCTTGATAGTGGGGAGATTGATGAAGAGTTAATGCGTATCATAGAGCGATTTGAGCCTTTTGGTGCGGAGAATCCTACGCCGATATTTATATGCAATGGCTTAAGTATAGAATCTATAAAGCCCCTTGGTAACGAGGGTAAACATTTTGAATATATCTTGTATGATAAAAATAATCAAACGCGACTCGTTGGGGTTGAATTTTTTGCCACTTGTAAGCGAGAAGTCGGGCAATGTGGCAATGTGCATTTCGAATTATTACGCGATGAGTTTAAAAATAGATTGAAGCTAAAGATAATAGATTTTGTATAATAAATTCTGCTATATACAGGTATTGAATCTGTGTAAAATGAGGGGGCTTGTCTCTAGCATAGCTTGAATAAAGTTAAGGCAAGGTGTCATAAGATGGCGGGGATAGGCATAGCGATAAGCCGAGTTCTGTCGTGGGTGGCTATTTATCTAGGATATGTTTTGCAACATACCTCAAGCGAAGAGTTCTTATCTAAGACTTTAACCATACTCTTCTTGCTACGGATTGGGTTTGCATAGACACTTTACATTGCTGTAAAGTCGGTAGGCTCTTACCCCACCTTTTCACCCTTGCTTCGCAGATTCTGTAAAGTTTCTAAAAGCGGTTGTTTTCTGTTGCACTTTCCCTTAGGTTACCCTAGCCATTGGTTAAATGGAATCCTGTCTTAAGTAGCTCGGACTTTCCTCTTTTGCGTGAGCAAAAGCAACCACCTGCTATGCCTAAGGTGCAAATTATAGCAAATTTTGTTATAATCTTATTTATCTTTCATTTGAGGCTAAGGAGGAGATAGGGCTTGCAGCGAGAGAGAAAAAAATTTATTGGACATTATATTGGGGGGGCAAGCCGCGCCCTCCAAGCACTTTTTACAAACGAACTCAAAGCACAGAATCTCAGCTTTGAGCAAGGCATTATACTTCTTGTTATCTCTGAAACACCACAGATTCATATTAGCCATATTGCTAAAGAGTTAAAAAAAAATAAAGCTACCATTTCCCGCGAAATAAATTCACTCATTGCCAAAGGGCTTATCTCTGCAGAAGTGCCAAAGGACGATAAACGTTTGAAACTTTTTAGTCTTACACCTAGTGGAAAAGATGCGCTTAATCTCATTGAAGATGGGATAAATAAAATTGAGAATCTCTTTAGCGCTCAATTTTCTCAACAAGAGCTGGATATATGTCTTGATGTGCTTTCCCGTATGCGTCTTTTCATTATGGAATATATGAATCTCAACCTTGAAAATACACTTGATGAATAAAACAACGTCTTGGTTATAAGGCAACCCTTTAGGTGTTAGCAGAGACTCTGCCTTTCTAAAAGCTTCGCTTTGCTAACAAGACCTTTTACAAGTGTGCATTGGCACTTCGTGCAAATGCAGCACAAAGCGTAATAGCAGAGATATAATAAATATAAAATTTTTATTCCATAAAAAATAAACAGCAAAAAATTGCCTTATAGCACTTCATTTACTCTTTTTTGAGTTGAATAACCTCGTCTTTATATTGTATAGATTAATGAAGAGATTGTGCAGTGATGAAAAGCAGATAAGTCCTACAAGGATAGTTAGTGAAAAAATCAAGGAGAATATGTGAAAAAAAGTGCTATTTTTTATCGCTTTAGGCATTTCTTATATGTTTGGGAATATTAATGATTTTAAAGTCGCCACTTGGAATCTGCAAGGTTCATCGGCAAATACAGAAAGCAAATGGAGTGTGAGTGTGCGGCGCTTGTTAGACCCTGATGTGCCTATTGAGAGACGTTTTGGAATCCTGCCCTGCTCACTTGATTTTGATTTTTTCATCGATACAACCAAATTTTTTCTTCACTCCCTCACTTATAAGAGCTGCTCCATTAGGGGGTAAGACAAGTAGTATTGCTAGGGCATATTGCCCTAGTTGCTTGAATCCTGTTTAGTCCTCTCTCTTGCACAAATTCCTTATTTATCGATATTCACCTTTTTCACCAACTAATATCACTTTAATTTGTGGATCAAAGTAAGCTTCTGTCTGCATATTTTGCTGTGGGCTTTGCCCCTCATTCCACGTAAGAAGGGGCATATCTATCCACTCTATCCCGTCAAAATACCCTAAATGTGCGTCTTTAATAAAGTGATATAAATAATAAGGAAAGCTTAGCGCATAGACATTGCCACTTTTAATAATAGCTTTCAAATGCTCTATAACCTCCTCTTTTTGTGTCTTTAGTTCCTCTTGTTTATAATAAGGCACATAATAACTAGTAAAAAATCCTGCCTTTTTAAATATGCCTAAATCTTCATAATTGCCGCTCTCTACGATGAAAGTAGAATGAGGGATAGCATAGGTTTTGCAAAGGGATTCTAAAACTTTAAGGGCGGAAGCAGCATTTGTGGATTGGAGATTCTTAAAATCAAGCCATATACGATAGGGAAAGTCGCTTATGCCCTCCACCCACCCGTTACTTTTTATAGAATCTTGCATAAGTTTTAGCATATCCTCAAGCTTAAGTCCTATACTTGATTCTAATCCATCGTGTCCTACATCAAAATGTGGCACAGGGGCAAGCAAAAAATGCACATCGATTTCAAAGCCCTTATATTTATCTTTAAAATCTATAAGCTTTTGTGTCTCATCGACACGATGTAACCATAGCTTTGAGGGAAAGAGTGCATTTTGCAATAAGCCTTCATCTCTCATATCTCTATCATAATCTTTCCCGGCAAAGATTCGCGCCCGTTTGTCATTAAAGAGTGGGTTAAAAAGGCTACGTGTAGGGTTATACCCTGTGTAGTTAATGTTTAGCACATCTAAAAATGCGTGGATAAAATCATTACTCATAAAGGGCAAATCTTTTGCTTTTTCAATCTTTTGGGCGATATGAGGATAAGATTCTCTAAAGCTATCGCTCATATATACCATAAAAGGCACTTCTATCATAAATCGTGAGCCGATATTTTCGCTATGCCCGACAAAATCCCTAAAATCATATACTTCATCGCCGTGATCGCTGATATAAAAAATCAGTGCATCCTCATCTTTAAAGGATTCTATAATCGCATTTACCACATAGTCATTATATAAAATCGCATTGATATAATGGGCTTTAATTTGTAATTGTCTGGGATTAAGGATTGTACTTGATGTGTGCGGATAGGGCGTGAGGGTGTGGAGGTTATATTGTTTTAGTGTATCTATATTAAAGGTTTCAAAACTCTTAGGGTAGCGACCATCATAACCTAGATGTGTCCCCATAAGATGGAAAAGATAGAAGTTTTTGCTAGGCTGTGGGGATTGTGCCTCTGTGTTAGGGGATAGAATCTGCTCATTTTGACGCACTTGCTGCAAAAGTGATAGCAGAATTTCATCATAGGCTTTTCCTGCACTATATGAATCGCTTATCGTGCTAAATCGCGTTATGTCCGCGCGAGTAGAGATGACTTCAGGAGCGTTACCATAAATAGAGACAACCTCTTGATTGCTTAGCCAATGTATAGTATAACCAGCAAGTTTAAGAATATCTATGAGATTTTGCTGCTTATACCAAGGTGTTTGTGCATTTTCATAATTATGAAAGGTAAGGAGCTTTTCTAACACAAGATTGGTGTGAGAATGGGGCGCGATAACATTATTAAACGCGACAAGATTCCCATTTTCTTTGAGGATATCAAGGCGGGGTGTAGTAGGGAGAGGATAGCCATAGAGACCCATATAATTTCTTTGGGTAGATTCGTCGATAATAAGCACGATTGTGGGGATAGGAGATGATGAGGCGGTAATGGTAGATGGGGCATTTTCAACATAGTGTGTGTAAGATTTAAGTAGTTCTTTGTATTGGGCTATGTGGGGTCGGCTCACTATGGTATGCTCAACGCATTCTTTCCACCGCATAAAGGCATTTTTATCGATGGCATAATATGTAAAATTTGCTGTATAAGCAAGTCTCTCGGTTACTAGGTAGTATTTTATACCTGCTCCAAAGCAGCATAATATACACAATAGGGTAGCAAAAAGCTGCGAATAATGTTTGCTTAAGAAGCGGCGATAAGGGGCAAGAAATGGGAAAATTTGCAAAAATTTTGTCAAATGGATATTAAACGTAGCAGTTTAGAATAAGGCAACAGGAATAGAATACTAAAAAGACAAAAGGCGAGGATAATGTCTATATTTCCTGCGCCATAAAATGCGGTAAATTCTTTTATTTCAAGGGTATTGCTAGAGAAAAAAATATCAAGGAATATCGCATAAGAGGTGTTTGAAAGGTAGTGATAAGAAGTGTATCAACAAGACCCATTACAAACATAATGGCTACAAATAACCAAATAAGATATGATGAGTGAGGAATAAAGGCGAGGAGGTAAAACAAAGGATAGAGAAAGACAAAATTAACAATAAGATTTTTTAGGCAAATGTTTAGAATTGCCCCTAGGTTTTCATACTGCCCCCCCCCCCGTTAAGTGCCACATATATAACGTGTAAAGAAGTGCATTCACACAGAGAATATAGAAAAAATTTCTATGGCATATAGAGCCAAATGTAGGCAAATACTGAGACATACAAACTCCTTATATGTATGGAATGGAAGTGCAGATTCTATATTATAAAAACCAATATAAGTGTGTGGTTTCTCTAGCAAAAGGTAAAGCAAGATTTTAGTGTTTATTTCGTATTTTATGCTGCGTGAGCCATTTTTTAAATGCCTTCTCATCGCCATTAAATACATTTAAATCGATATATCTTTCCCCACCGCTATACCCCTTAAGCACACCTTTGGGATTGTATTGCCAAAAGCTCCAATGGGCTTTATCAAAATACAAATTAAAGATTCTCGCCATAAAAGAATGCGGCGCAAAAAACACAGAGCGAATCCACAGCGGATATTTCTCATAACGTCCGCGCAAATACATATCATAAAAGCTCGGCGTAGTGTAAATAATGGGTTTTGCGCCATAGTGAGATTCTAAAATCTCTAAAAGTATATCAAGCTCTTTATAGACAGATTTTGCGGGTGGGGGATTACTCGCTTTTGTGCCATAAAACTCCATATCCACCACTGGAGGGAGAATCTTAGCAGATTCCAAAAGCGGCACTTGCGCGATGAAATTTGCCGCTTGAGTGCTGCCAAGTGAATCAAAACTAAAGAAATGATATGCCCCTACATAAAGCCCTGCCTTTTGTGCGGCGTCAAAATTATAGGCAAAGTGCTTATCTACCCAGTTACTACCCTCTGTGGCTTTGATAAATGCAAAATGCAGATTTTGCGCGGCGAGTGTCTCCCACTCAATGCGCCCTTGATGAGCTGATACATCTACACCCTTGATGGGATAAGCCCTATCACTTGGCATATTAAACCACACAAGTCCATTGTGTTGCAAAACAAAAAATACACTCCCTAGCACTATAAGTATACCTACATCAATAGCCAATCGCCCTACCTTGGGTAAAAAACGCAAAAAGGGCTTATACTTCACACTTTTAGCCTCGCATAATATTTTTCAAGCAAAAAGGCAGGTTGATAGGAGAGTTTTGCCTTGCGTAAGCCCTCTATGCCTAAGTCCTCCTCTCTATTGGCATATTGGGAAGTAGCAAAGGCATTTTTAAGTAATGCTTGGTTAATCGCCTGATACGCGCCATTAAAAGCGATATTTGCCTTTTCAATATGTATTAACGCACAATCTCTATCAAGCATTTCTCCAAAGCTAAAAGCGGCTATCTCGCCATCAATACGCAAAAGTCCACCTTGCAAATCTAGCTCATCAAAATGTCTTAATGCGTCATTAATGGCAAGATTCTCAAAATATAAGCCTTTGTCATCTTTGCTCATATTGGCATACCAAAGGTTATTGATTGCAATGACTTCATCAATGTTTGCGCGTGTGAGAGACTCAAATTGTGTCTGTGGGTATTGCAAATAAAAGCGATTGAGATGATTTTTTTTCTTATGAAACTTGCGTCCGGCTAATTCTATAAGCTCTTGAGTATGATAGATATAATCAAATCTATCACGTTTTGCCTCTATGTCAAAGCGCTGTGGAAAATCATATTCTAGCTCCTCGCACTCACTCTTTTGCAAGGAGCGGATTTCTAGGAGTAAGCCTAAAGATTTATAATGAGCTATCAAAGCCTCTATAATAGGCTTTTTGCTCCCCTGCCCTAACGGGTAAAAGATAAAGGGATTTTCATTAGGATAGCGCGTTTGTATCACGCATTGCCCCTGCAATATCGCATAGCTAATCTCACGCGCGTGTCGCCACATAAACATATTAGTAAAGTTACTATCCGCAATCCACCGCCCTTTCACACTTACAAGAGATTGCAATATTGCTTTGTCTTGTAATTCTAGCACTTTAAAATCTATCATTGAAAACCTTTGTCTCTTAATTCTCTTTTTGAATTTGCTCTCTTATGTTCGCATATCGGTAAAAATATAGCTCCCTAGCCACTTGATTTCCTCTCCTCTTTTGGCTAAAAGTCGCTGCAAGGGCGCATCTTTATAATGCCCCTCACAATCGATAAAAAATCCCATTCTAAAGTCATTCCTCTCACGCACAGGACGAGAATCTATGCGTGTGAGATTAATACCCTCTTTTTCAAAATCTCCCAACAAGCGAAATAAATCGCCCACTTGGTCTTTGTCTTTAAGATTCACAAAAAGAGAGGTTTTATCCCTGCCTGTAGGGGGAAGCTCAAAATCACTGATGATTACAAAACGTGTTTTATTATTGATAGAATCTTCGATATGTTCAAACATTACAGGGAGATCATATATTTTGCCCGCGATTTTTGAGCCAATGGCAGCACTTTGAGGTGTATTTGCGGCGAGTTGCACGGCACGTGCGGTAGAATCTGTGGGTATTTGCTCAATATGCGCTAGATTGTGTGCATTGAGGAAGCTACGACACTGCCCAAAGGCTATATCCTTAGAAAAAATGGTCTTAATTTCGCCTAGATGTTCGCAATTACTCAAAAAACTATGATGTATAGGCAAAATCATATCGGCAATAATTTTAAAATCAAATCGCGCTAACAAATCAATGCTTTCGCCCACCATACCATTAGCATTGTTTTCAAGCGGCACGACTCCGTATTTCACGCGTTTAGTGCATAAGGCTTCAAAAACGGCACTGATAGTATTAAGCGGTATGTATTCGCTCATCGCGCCAAATCGCTCTTCAGCGGCTTGATGTGTAAAGCTACCAATGGGTCCTAAAAAGGCGACTTTTTGGGGCAATTCTAAATTGCGTGAGAGGGCAAAAATCTCTTGATAAATTGCTTCAATCGCGCGTAAATCCATATATCTACTGCCTTTTTGATTAAGCCTTTGGATAATCTGCCTTTCACGTTCTGGGCGGTAAATCGCACTACCATATTTATGCTTATGCGCTCCTACTTGCGCTACAAGAGCCATACGTGATTCTAGGGCGTTAAAGATTATATCATCAATCTCATCAATTTGCTTACGTAGCTGCCCTAATACCTCATCTTGTGGTGTCATTCTCTATCCCCTTTTTGCTATGAATAGATTTTGCTGTATCGTTTTTATATTCTTGCAATAGCTCTTCTTCATCTTTGAGCATAGATTCTATATTTTCTCTATGCTTGATAAGTCGCACATTTTCACCCATAAATGCTACTTCAGCCGGGCGCGGACGAGTGTTGTAGTTGCTCGCCATACTATATCCATACGCCCCTGCATCACGTATCATTAGCACATCTCCTGTGCTAAGTGGGGGCAGGGCAATGTTTTTAGCCAAAAAATCGCTACTTTCACAAATGGGTCCCACAATATCGCATAACTTCGCGCTATCATTTTGTCCTTGTTTGCTTTGTGAGAGGCATTTTATCGTATGTGTAGCGTGGTAGAGTGCGGGACGTATGAGGTCATTCATCGCTGCATCGACAATCACAAATCGCTTTGTGCCATTGTGCTTCTCATAAAGCACACTTGTGAGTAGCACACCGCTATTGCCCACAAGGAAACGTCCGGGCTCACAAATAATTGTCAAATCAAGCCCATATAATGCTCCTAAAATCGCCTGTGCATAGTCATAAGGATTAATAAGTGTTTCATTAGTATATTGTATGCCAATGCCTCCACCTACATCAAAAAACTTCAAATCAATTTTAAGTGCTAGGAGACTATGGGCGAGTTCTGCGATTTTTTGCGCTGCTTGTTTGATAGGCTCTAGCTCTGTAAGTTGGGAGCCGATATGAAAGTGAATCCCCACAGGCTCAAGAAATGGGGAATTTTTCGCAAAAATATACATTGATTTAGCTTGTTCTATATCTACGCCAAACTTGTTTTCGTGCAAACCTGTGGAGATGTAGGGGTGCGTTTTAGCATCGATATTAGGATTGACCCGCACAGAGATCCGCGCGATTGTATTAATGCTCTTTGCTAAAGATTCTATACGCGTTAATTCCTCCTCACTCTCTACATTGATAAATAAAATATCCGCTTGCAAGGCTTGTAGAATCTCATCATCACGTTTCCCCACACCGCTAAAAATAATCTTATACTTAGGAATCCCCGCTTTTAACGCCCTCTTTACCTCACCAATAGACACACAATCCGCTCCACTGCCAAGCGTGGCTAAATGGTGGATAATAGAGAGATTTGAATTTGCTTTTAATGCGTAGCAGATAAGTGATTTGCGTGCCTTGAAAGCGTCTTTTATTGCATTAAATGCGTGAGTGATAGCCCCTAAATCATACACATAAAGTGGTGTTTGATAAGTTTTTGCAAGATTAAGATAATCCATACTTTCTCCTTAGTGCTTTCCCCAAGTCAGGCAATATTTTTTACTTTTTATTCTCTTAAAGTGCTTTTAGATATGAAGAATTTTAGCCACAATAGCATAATATTATGTTAAAATTGATAATTGCTTTATTGAAATTATTGCAAGGATTGCTATGGATTTGTCCCCCAATAGTCTTTTTATGCTTATAAGCATATTTTGTGTGGCTGTATTGGCGCTAGTTGTAGCCCTATGGTTTTTTGGACCAGCCCCTAAAAAGCCTGAGCCTTCGATAGAAGTAGAAATGCAAACAAACATAGAAGATATTATGAAGGTTTTAGACAATCCTAAAAGCGATTTGATTCAACTTCGTAAAGCAGCAGAAAGCTTCTTTACATACTATAACGATCTTCAATTGAGCGACTATCGTAAAAAAGCCTTTTTGTTTGCAGTAACTGTGCATAGAAATACCTCGACAGAACTTATCATTAATGCCGAAGAGCGTCTCAAAGAGCTTAATCCTGATTTAACAAGAGATCTTAACAAGACGCTTAGTCGGGCTCTTGATGCACGTGGAATAGCTTGATTTATTGATTTATAAAGTTTATATGGCTACTATTTCTATTATCGTGCTATATAAATAAGCCCCTTAAAAAGGAAGTAGAAGCAAATCCCCCCCCCCCTTTTTTTTCTTACTAAAAACTATTTAAAGAATCTTAAACTTCAAATAAAACAATTCACAAGTAGAAAACAAGGAGCAGAAAAATCCGTGATTTTGATATTATAGACTGTTCTTAATAATGATATAGCCTTATTGATTTAAGCTTTTGGCTTATAATTGCCTTTTTATTTTGCAAAAGCGAGTGAGATATGGCACAGGAGTATAACCCAAAAGAGATAGAATCTAAGTGGCAGCGCTATTGGCAGGAGCATAGGAGCTTTGAGCCTCTAGCGTTAGATTCTCAAAAAAAGAAAAAGTATATCTTAAGTATGTTTCCCTATCCTAGTGGGAATATCCATATGGGGCACGTGCGGAATTATTGTATCAGTGATGCACTCGCTAGAAATTATCGTCAAAGTGGTTATAATGTCCTGCATCCTATGGGTTGGGACGCCTTTGGTATGCCTGCAGAAAATGCAGCCATCAAGCATAAAAGCCACCCTAAGGCTTGGACGTATAGTAATATAGACACCATGAGGAGGGAGCTTAGCTCACTTGGGCTTAGTTTTTCACAAGAGCGAGAGTTTGCTACAAGTGATAGCATTTATACACGTTTTGAGCAGGAATTTTTCATCAAAATGTGGGAAAAGGGGCTTATCTATCGCAAAGAGGCGTATTTAAATTACTGTCCTAATGATAAGACGATTCTAGCAAATGAGCAAGTCATTGATGGGAAATGTTGGCGCTGCGATACGCCTGTGGTGCAAAAGCAGATGTTTCAATACTATATTAAGATTACATCTTATGCCGAAGAGCTATTGAGCGATTTAGACATATTAGAGGGGCATTGGCCTCCGCAAGTGCTAAGTATGCAAAGAAATTGGATAGGCAAGTCTAAAGGGCTGCATTTTGACTTTGTTTTGAGCGCAGATTCTATACAAAAAACAGGCCTAGAGACGCTTTCGGTTTTTACTACACGTGCGGATACGATTTTTGGAGCTACATATTGTGCCTTAGCGCCAGAACACCCTATCATAGAGGCTCTATTAGCGCAAAATCATCTCGCGCCACATTTAATAGAATCTATTCAAAACATAAGAAACACAAATGCGCGGGATAGGGCGCAAAAGGATAAAATCGGCTTTGATTTGGGAGTGCGCGTTATCCACCCGCTGACAAATGAGGAAATTCCCGTATGGGTAGCAAACTTCGTGCTTATGGAGTATGGCACGGGAGCGATTATGAGTGTGCCAATGCACGATGAGCGGGACTTTGAGTTTGCTAAGACTTATAATCTCCCCATTAAATGCGTGATTGTAAAAGATAAAAATGCTAAGATTCCCACAGAGAATATACAGGCAGTAGCGGATATTGAAGAGGGCTATTTGGTCAATAGTGGGGAGTTTGATGGCTTAAGTAGCGCAGAGGCAAAAGAAGCTATTATCGCGCTTTTTGAAAAAAGGGGTATAGGCAAGGGCGTGATAATGTATCGTTTGCGTGATTGGGGCGTTTCGCGGCAGCGATATTGGGGTGCGCCTATCCCTATGGTGCATTGTGAATCCTGTGGCATTGTGCCTGAAAAATATGCCAATCTCCCCATTACTTTGCCTGAAGATGTGGTGATAGATGGCGAGGGCAATCCGCTCGATAAGCATAAAAGCTGGAAGTATTGCCATTGCCCACAATGTGGCAAGGAAGCCATACGTGAAAGCGATACGATGGATACCTTCGTGCAATCAAGTTGGTATTTCTTGCGTTACACTACGCCCTCATCTATGTGGCAGGAAAAGCCCTTTGATAAGGCACATTTGGCATATTGGCTCAATGTCGATGAATACATCGGCGGGATAGAACACGCTATTTTGCATTTGCTCTATGCGCGATTTTTCACTAAGGTATTACGTGATTTAGGCTATGTGGAGATTAATGAGCCATTTGCAAACCTGCTTACACAAGGTATGGTGCTAAAAAATGGTGCAAAAATGAGTAAGAGCAAGGGAAATGTCGTTAATCCCAATGATATTATCGCGCGTTATGGGGCGGATAGTGCGCGGCTTTTTGTGTTATTTGCCGCACCGCCTGTGCGTGAGCTAGAATGGAATGATAGCGCACTAGAGGGGTCATATAGATTCTTAAAACGGCTGTGGGATAGGGCAGCTCATATAGAATCTTGTGAAGAAAAGCCCTCTATTAATCATCAATCCTTAAGCAAAGCCGAGCAATACGCACGACAAAAAGTCTATGAAGCCTTGCAAAAAAGCCACGATATTTTTAGCAAAAAACAAGCAGGTTATCCTTTTAATACGCTTATTGCAGCGGCTATGGAAGCTTTTAATGCCTTAAGTGAGCAAGATAATACACAAGTGTGGAGCGAGGGATATTATATTTTGCTACATATTTTAGAGCCTATTGTGCCACATATCTGCTGGGAACTGAGCGAGAAATACTTTAAGCTAAGCAATTTTAAATATATTGTAGTTGATGAAGCTGCTTTGATAAAAGAACAAATAACCTATGCCATAACCATTAATGGCAAAAAACGTGCAGAAATGGAAGTGCCACTCAATCTAACAAATGAGGAGCTTATCTCTCAAGCCAAGCAAAATGTGGAAAAATGGTTGCAAGAAACGCAGATTCTTAAAGAAATCATCGTGCCCAAAAAGCTTGTCAATTTTGTGGTGAAATGATGAGATTTGTCGTATTGGTGGTGGCTTTATGGTTTTTTGTGGGCTGTGGCTATCAGCCTGTGGCACATTATGCACAAAATATTTTTAAAGATGGCGTGTATGTGGATATTATAGTCAATTCCTCTGTGCCAGAATCTAGTCCGGGGATTAAAGATGCGGTAAATAATGCAGTAATTAAGCGGTTTGGAAGCAAACTTAAGACTAGACAGGAAGCAAAGAGTTTCTTAAAAATTGATGTGCAAAACCTTACTCAAACACCTATTGCCTATAATCAGCAAGGATTTGTGAGTTATTATCGCACTAATATTGTGCTTGGCATTCATTTTGAAAATACTGATGGAGCAAATTTTGATGTAACAAATAGCGGATATTATGATTATAGTGCAGATTTTACCTCAACGATTGTGCTTGATCAATATCGTTTAGATTCTATTGCAAATGCGGCTAATGTAGCCTTAGATAAATTTATCTCCCAAGTAGCATATTATGGGGAGTTTTATGATGAAAATCGATGATATTTCCCGCAAAGCTTTACAAAAGTTAGAATCATCTAAGAAACCTCCCACACCTTTAGCTTATTTCGAGACTTTTTATGAGATTGCTAAGCGTGAGGGTGGAGAGCAGATAGAGGAGCTCAATTGGCAGAAGTATTGGCTCAACAAATTTGACTTTGATAAAAATGCACAAGAGCAACTTAAAGCCGCACGTAATCCTAATGAATTTATCGATATGCTCGCATCGATACTAAAAGAAACCAAAGAAACATATTCTATAGAGCATACACATCAGCTCAAAACACTTATCCGCAAGCTACTTGGAATTATTGCTGATGTATTCTCCATTGGAGCAAAAAATCGCTTTGATTTTCTCTTCCGCTCAAATGGGCTTAATTACATTAACAGCACAAAAAGACTTATAGAGGGTTGGACACAATTTCGAGAATCTAAGGTGCATATTGATGTGCTTAAAAAGATAATAGGAATAGTTGTATTCACACTCCGCAAGCCCAATTCACAAGGGACTATAAGCAAGGAAGCATTGGAGCTTTCCTCTATGCTAATGATGCATCCTCAAGCATTGATTGAACTACGTATCCTTGAAAGGATAGAAAAGATACTAGGGATTAAAAAAATAGCTCAAAATACCCCTATTGTAACAGAAGAGCAAATACATAATAGCTGCTTAGCTCTGTTAAAGGTCAATAATGTATCCTTTTTGAGCCAAGGAGTAAACATTGATACCAAGCAAGCATTAAGTAAAGCTATGGAGATTCTAAAGAAAAAATGCCTTCTTGCCATTCAAAATGCTTCATTAGCCGGATATTACAATAGTGGTTTTGTGCTGATATGTAAGGATATGGACACCCAAAATGTGCTTAAAGAAATTGAGCCTATCATACAACAGCTAGAGAAGCAGAAATTTTCATATCAAGGAGTGTTGTTTGCTCTTGAGTTAGAATTAAATATGTTTAACGGAAGTGAATTTGACACTTTAGAGGAGTTAAACCAAAAACTTCTCTCTTTGCTTGATGATACGCTATCACCCTCTTTTGTAGCAAAGTCATAGGGGTAAAAATGCCAACACTTGATGAAGTGCTTATAAGCAAAGGTGGGGAATATGCACCCTTTGACACTACGCGAGTGCATAGAATCTATAAGCAAATCGCGCCATTATGCGGATTGGATGAATATTTGGGCAAAAGCTGTAAGATCATACATATTATGGGGACAAATGGCAAGGGCAGCACGGGGCGATTTATTGCTATGGGCTTAGCACAAAATGGCAAGAGGGCGCTGCATTTTAGCTCCCCGCACATTTTCGGCTTTAATGAGCGTTTTTATCTTGCTACACCAGATTCTCAAAACGATATAAGCTTCTCAGCCCTTGAAGCAGCACATCAGCACCTTTGGAGCATAGAATCTGTGCGTGAGGCAAGCTATTTTGAATATGCTACATTTTTGGCATTGTTTTTGGCAAAGGATTATGAATATCTTGTGCTAGAGGCAGGAGTGGGCGGAGAGTATGATTCTACCTCTGTGATAGGTGCAAATACGAGTGTTTATACACTTATTGGGCTAGACCACCAAGAAATGTTGGGTAATAGCATAGAAGAAATTGCATTAACAAAGCTTAGGGCAATGAGTGGGCGGGTAATAGTAGCAAAGCAACAATATGAAATAGTAGAGCAGCTTGCCTTGCAAATGGCTCAACAAAAAGCATTGCAATGTGATGTGTGGCAAATGGATTATAAAAGGCATTTAGACGATGATTTAAAGGGATTTGAAAAATATATTAAAACCTATTCTCTCCCCGCATTTTTATGTGATAATCTGCACACAGCCATACGCACTCTTGCATTTTTTGGAATGAAATTTGATTTCAGCACATTGAAGCCCTTAAGCCTTCGTGGGCGATGTGAAGCTCTAACGCCCCATATTACGCTTGATGTAGGGCATAATATCGATGGAGCAAGGGTCATACGCGAATATTTTAGGGAAAAAAGAGTGAATCTTGTGTATAATAGCTATCTTCAAAAAGATATTGAAGCCATTTTGCGCACGCTTTTGCCAATTATTAAGGAAGTTTTAATATTATCGGTGGAATATTCTAGGATATGCCCTAAAGAGAGCTTAATTAAGACTTTGGAAGCACTAGCGATTCAATATGAGGACTTTGATGTGGGGCAGATGAAAGAAAATGAGGATTATCTCGTTTTTGGCTCCTTTAGTGTCGTAGAGACATTTTTACAACTATACAAAGGGACATAATGCAAGATAAATTGATGATATCTATTATTGATGATAATGGTTCAAGGCAGTTTAGCGTTCATCATCTAGTGCAGAAAATAGCGCTTATTGCTGGGGTTGGCACTTTAGCAATTGTTGTTTTATATTTCATTGCGGCACACTTTTTAATGAGTGAACTTGAAGTCATTTTGGCAAACAATACACAAGTGCGTGAGAACTTTCAAAGCATTTATGAAAAAAATAGTGAGCTAGAGCGGAATATTGATTACAAAACCAATGAATTCCTTAAGATCAGCAGTAAAATCAATGAACTTGAAAATATTGTAAATGTGCATCAACGTAATCACGAAACCTATCATCACCAAGATATTGATTTAGATTCTCTTACTCCTCTACAAAAAGATATGATTTTGAAGATTATTCCAAATGGCAATCCTGTAGATGATTTTGCCTCTAAAAATTTTCCTAGCAAGAGTGCTTCTATCTATACACTTGTTCAAGGCACACCTGTATATGCTACGGCAAATGGCATTATTGATTCTGTGCGGGTAGCAGGAGGAGAAAATCATCTTGTGCAAATTCAGCATTCTTATGGCTTTACCTCAAGCTATGGGCATTTAGGCAAGGTAGTGGTACAAAAGGGCGATTTTGTAACTAAAGGACAGGTGATAGGATATAGTGGTGCAAATGCAAGTTTGTATTATGATTTACATTTTATTGATTCTGCTCTTCCCGTGGCAAATTACACTGATTGGAATAATGAGAATTTTACCCAAGTGATTGATGTAAATAATGCCATTGATTGGAAGAGTTTAGTGTGGGCGCTTGATGATATTATTCAGCTAAAAAATTATCGTGTGAGCTACCAAGGCGAAGACCACTTAAGAGCTTATTAACCAATCATAATGAGTTTGAATAAATCCCGCTTAGTGCTTATGATTACCAATCAAAATGGATCGCGTTATTTTAATGTAAGCGCTATTTTTAAGCAAATTAGTCTTTATGTGGTTGTATTTATTTTAACACTAATGGTTTTTGGAGTGGTTTCCATTAAAACTTTTAGCGCAGAGATTAATAAAATGTCTGTATTGAATGAGACAATTATTAAACGTTATGAAAGAATGCTTGCCAAAAACGAAGCGCTTAATATTCAAATCGAGCAGAGAATCGAGGAAATGACACAAGTAGATAATCGTGTAGAGGATTTAGAAAGTATCATTGGCGTATCTATGCAGCCATTAGAAGAAGGAGAGAGCAATTTAGAACATCGTATTGATGCGGCTTCACTCACAGGCACACAAAAGGCTTTTGTGATGAAATTTGTCCCTAATGGCTATCCTATGGCAGGATATAATCGCATTTCCGCACCTTATGGGTATAGGACGCACCCCTTATTTTTCACACGTCATTTGCATACAGGTGTAGATTTTGCGACACCTATTGGCACACCTGTATATGCTACGGCTGATGGTGTTGTAACTTCAGCAAATTTTTCAACAGGTGGTTATGGTTATCTTGTTAAAATAGATCATTCACTCGGGTTTATGACATATTATGCCCATTTGAATAAAATAGTGGTGCAAAAAGGAATGTTTGTCAAACGTGGGCAGCTCATCGCTTATAGTGGCAATACAGGACAAAGCACTGGTCCTCATCTTCATTATGAAATACGATTTTTAGGGAAAGTCATTGATCCTAAAAACTTTATGGAATGGAAGATGAGCAATTTTGATTCAATTTTTGAAAAAGAAAGGAGTGTAGTATGGCAATCTTTGTTAGCGACAATAAACAACTTGATGGATTAGCCTCATCTGGAGGAGCAACTATCATCGCACAAGGCACAAAAATTAAAGGAGAGATTAATACAGATTGTCGATTGCATATCGATGGAGAATTTGAGGGAAATATTTATTCCAAAGACACGGTAATGGTGGGTAAAAGTGGCTTGGTGCGTGGCGATGTGCAAGCAGCTTGTTTGATTGTAAGCGGACGCTTTATAGGGCAGGTAACCTCAAATGTGCTTGAGATTAAGCCTCAGGGACGAGTAGAGGGCGTAGTCGCAACGGCTGAATTTGTCATTGAGCGCAAAGGTATATTTATGGGGGAAAGCAAAACCAAAGACCTAAAGGCAAGTAAAGCTGATATTGCCTCACTTGAATTACCTAAAAAAGATAAATAATACGGGAGAGAAGTTTGATACAATCCCATCTGTACAGACTTCTCAAACAAGGGCATTTCACTTACGAGCTACTCCTTACTAATGATTCTAAACAAGCCCAAGATGCTTGTGAAGTCTTTAGCTTATTTGGCTCTCCCACGCCCTTTGTCTTGCCCGAGCTACCCATACATTTTGGCGATGATTTAAGCTCCTTTCGCGAGGAGTTTTTACACACGCTCAATGTATTACGGAAATTTTATGAGGCAAAATTCCCTAAGATTCTTATCTCCCCTATCGCAAGTGTGCTATATGCGCTTCCTAAGCAAGATATATTACAATCTTTTACGCTCACACGCTCCTCTCATTATGATTTTTCCGCGCTTAAAGAGCAGATTATTGAGTATGGATATGAATGTGTGGAGGTGGTGGAGCTAGAGGGGGAAGTGAGCTTTAGAGGAGATATTATTGATATTTTTATCCCCTATAGTGGCAATCCTAATCGCATTGCGTTTTTTGATGATGAGGTAGAGAGCATACGCACTTTTGACATACATACACAGATGAGTAATCCCAATGAATTGCAAGAGCTATGTATCCCTCCTGCGCTTTTTTCACTCAATCCACAAGAGAGTGAAAGTATCCAATCTCAAGTACAAAAGAGCAATTTTGAAGGATTCAGTAAAGATATAGCCTCGTTTGGATTCTGGTTTCTAGGAGAGGGAGCACATTTTCTGCCGTTACAATATTGCACGTTGCTTACACAAGAGGCTTTGAGTGAGGCAAGTGAGATCTATAGCCTTAATCCTATGGAGAAAGCCCTGCCTTTAAAAGATATAGAATCTTTGTGTGTGTGTGAAATATGCGAGGGATACAGCGATATAAGCTTCGTGCCAAATAATCTTGTCTCAATGATAAGGACACATTCTAATCGCGCTATTACGCTCATAACGCATAATGATATTAAGCTTAAAGCCTATGATAAAAGTGATTTAGAGGGTGTTAAAATAAAGCATTCTAGCGCGGTTGTGAATCTTATCACACCTGATGAATTGCTCCTTTCGCTCAATACCTTTGCACCAAAGCTCAAGCATAAAAAGCCTACCTTAAAGCTCAATGAAATCGCACAGGGTGAATATGTCGTGCATAGTGAATATGGCATAGGGCTATTTATGGGGTTAAAATCTGCCCAAATTGCTGGGGTGGTGAGGGATTTTATTGAAATTGCTTATCAGGGTGAGGATAGACTTTTATTACCGGTTGAGAATCTTAATATGATTGATAGATATGTGGCAGATTCTGGGCAGATACCCCTCCTTGATAGGCTAGGGAAAGGCAGTTTTGCGAAACTCAAGCAAAAGGTGAGGGTAAAGCTTTTAGAAATTGCCAATGGTATTATTGAGCTTGCCGCTAAGCGCAACCTTTTACAAGGCATAAAGATTGAGGTGCAAAATCCTGCATTGCTTACATTTCAAAATGCCTGTGGATTCACTCTTACAAAAGATCAAGTGCGTAGCATTGAGGAGATTTATGCGGATTTATCTTCGGGCAAGGTAATGGATAGACTGCTAAGTGGCGATGTGGGCTTTGGCAAAACAGAAGTGGCGATGAATGCCATATATGCTACCTATTTGTCCGGTTATCAGTCCGCAATGATAGTGCCTACTACATTGCTTTGCTCACAGCATTATCACGCCCTTGTGGCGCGATTATCACCTTTTGGTGTGCGTGTGGGACGATGTGATAGATTCTTAAAAGGCAGTGAGAAAAAGCAGCTTTTTTGGGCACTTAAAAATAATGAAGTGCAAGTGGTGGTAGGCACTCACGCGCTTTTTGGGGCGGAGTTTGCAAAATTAGGGCTTATTGTGGTAGATGAGGAGCATAAGTTTGGCGTGAAGCAAAAAGAACGTATCAAGGAGATAAGCGCTAATACGCATCTTTTAAGTATGAGTGCTACGCCTATCCCGCGCACGCTTAATATGGCACTCTCACAAATCAAGTCCCTAAGTTCACTGCAGACTCCCCCGATGGACAGAATTCCGGTGCGGACATTTATTAAAGTTAGCAAAGATTCATTGCTTAAAGAAGTGATTTTGCGTGAGCTTAGGCGTGGTGGGCAGGTATTTTATATTCATAATAACATCGCAAGTATTCAAAAAAGGGCTAATGAATTACAAAGCCTCCTTCCACAGCTTAAAATCGCTATATTGCATTCGCAAGTGGATAATGCCACAAGCGAGGCTATTATGTGTGATTTTGCAGCAAATAAATACAATCTTTTACTTTGCACGAGCATTGTAGAATCTGGCATTCATCTCCCTAATGCCAACACGATTATTGTGGCTGTGGCGGATAGATTTGGCATAGCGGATCTGCATCAGCTGCGAGGACGTGTAGGGCGGAGTAATAAAGAGGGGTTTTGCTACTTTTTGCTTCAAGATATGGATTCTATCACGCCTGAAGCAAAAAAGCGGCTTATGGCATTAGAGAAAAATTCATATCTAGGCAGCGGGGAAAATTTAGCCTATTATGATCTAGAGATACGAGGTGGTGGGAATCTTCTAGGAGAGGCGCAGAGCGGACATATTAAAAATATCGGCTATGGATTGTATTTACGTATGCTGGAGGAGTGCATTCATTATTTAAGCGGTAAGGGCGTGGCAGCACAAAGTCAATGTGATCTAAAGCTTAATATCAATGCCTATCTTAACCCTCAGCTTATCGCAAGCGATAAATTGCGCTTGGAGCTGTATCGGCGATTATCGCTTTGTGAGAATATAAGCGCGGTCAATGATATAGAATCTGAGATTTTTGATAGGTTTGGTGGGCTTGATAAGGAGAGTGAAGCCTTTTTGGAACTCATACGCATAAAAGTCTTAGCTAACGCTTGTGCTTTGAAGCAAATAATGCACTATGGGCAGAATATCACTTTTGTGTATGCGGATAATAGCAAGGAAAGCGTGGTATCGCCTAGCAAGGATTGGGACGATGTGATGGAGAGCATAATGGTATTTTTACGCAAGAAATTACAAAAGTAAGGAGAGGGCAATGAGATGTGGCTTTTGTGAGCGAATTAAGAAATTACGTAAGGTAGATGTTTTGATGATTTTATGTGTTTGTTTTTTTATGTATATTGCAAATTATTTTCAAATGAGAGAATATCGCGAACAAAAGGCGCAAGAGAAGCAAAAACTAGAGCAAAAGCAAGAAATTGATTTAAAAATCTATGAGGAATTGCAACGCAAGTGCTACTTCGGGCAGGATAAACAAGCCTGCCAATCACTCAAACAATTTTAAGTCATAAGATATTTTATATTGGCTGCTTTTTGCCCTATATAATCGGTCTATTATTTACCACATTTGCATTAGTGGGTGTAAGTAA
>ERZ778495.556-NODE-556-length-34370-cov-5.993385_pt1 | contig 34370 bp, 33 predicted proteins | sample MGYA00433100_ERZ778495 | MGnify/ENA primary metagenome ERZ778495 (study PRJEB29527, sample SAMN07138962) | mouse gut metagenome | material: feces | host: mouse | place: China:Nanjing | collected 2016-01-25 ...
TTAAACCTCCATTCTACCCGGCGCATATTTTCAGTCTTTTATCATTACTGCTTTGCAGAGTAATTATTTATCTATAATTATAAGATATCTCTATCTATAATTACAAATATTTTCAGATAATTTTTTTAATTAAATTGATTTTTCTGATTCTGCTTTTAAAACAACTATCTTAGCTGCAAAACACATCGATCAGCACCATTCGAAATCTGCAATGATAACGATTCGATCTCCTCGTCTGTTATCTCGCCAATCTCTGCTATCGCAACAAGTTCCTTTGTAGTTCCCTCTGGAATGGTATCCATATAAGATGCGATATCATCCGGCAGCAGCGTGCTCAATGCCTGTGCTGACCTTCCGTTAACACCCATACTAATTTTTAAATTATAGTCAAATAGATTACATTCTACTGCCCCGCCTGCGGCACTCTCTACATCAAAGCGCACCACCAACAACGTTTTTCCCTGTGCTGCAGTAACACTAAATCCTGCACTGCCTTCCGGATAGGAACTACTAAGCCCGAAAGACTGATAACGGATAACCACATTGTCAATAGAAAGCAACTCTGCAATATCTGCATCAATATCATTGATCAATTCCACTTCTGTACTTTCTGTTTCCGCTGGTGTCTGCCCGTCATTATTATCGTTATTATTCGCCCCCTCGGAATTCCCCTCAGATGCAATTTCCGTTGTTTCCTCCACAGGAACAGTTTCTGTCGCCCCTTCTGCTTCCAAGCTGGCCTGCTGTAACCGATCCAATTCCATCGCCTCCGCAAGTTCCTGCTCGCCGGCAATCTTATAATCATAATTTGGAGAATACTTAAGCAGTAAATCTGCTGCATACTCCGCAATCAATTCCGACTCGTCATCTGTCAGTTCCGGCATAGCATCTGCACAGCCTGCAAGCAGAACCGCCGACATTGCCATTAAACCTAATATTTTCCCCTTTTTCAAACAAACACCTCCGTTATTCCGTTTCGAGTTCAAACCAAAACTCGACGCCATTTGTATAATTGATAACACCATACTGCTGATTCATGGAATCCATGATCGCCTTTACGATGGATAATCCTACACCGCTGCCACCATATTCCCGCGTGCGTGCTTTGTCCACTTTATAAAATTTCTCCCAGATATGTGGAAGCGATTCTTCGGGAATCGGATCGCCGGTATTAAAAACGCTGACCCGCACAATTTTAACGGATTCCTTGTTCTTATTTTCCTTACTTGTATTTTTGAAATAACAATTATATTTTATATCAATTACTTTTTTGTTTCCTGCAATTAACTTTACATGATTCATTGCATTACTAAAGAAATTTCGCACTACTTCCTCTGTCTGAAACTCATCTGCCCATACATAGATTGGTGGTGATTGCTCTATCCTAACCTCAATATTATTTTGACTAATTAAAATATCTGCCGATTGAATAAAATTCTGCACCAACGCTACAATATTGAAACGTTCCATTGTCACAACATCATTTCCAAACTCGAGTTGGTTTAAATCCAAAAGCTTGCGCACCATTGTATTCATCTTGCCGGCTTCATCCATAATGACTTCGCAATAAAAATCACGACTTTCTGCATCGTCTTCATAAACGCATTCTTTTAATCCCTCAGCATAACCCTGAATTAATGCGATCGGCGTTTTTAACTCATGGGATACATTTGCGAGAAATTCTTTGCGCATTTCGTCTATTTGCTCTTTTTTCTCAATATCACGCTTTAATTCATTGTTGGCTGTTTTCAATTCGGATATTGTACTTTCCAATGTTTGTGAAAGCGCATTAATATGTTCCCCCAGCAAATCAATCTCATTTTTTCCTGTGCTAATATATTTCGACTCAAAATTTAAGTTCGTCATTTTCTCGGAAATATCTTTTAACTGCATAATCGGCTTTGTAATCTTTGTGGCGACAAACCATATAAGTACAGCGCTGATAAGCGTTGCTATCACACCCACATATGCAAGAAATTTATTGGCAATCTTCACACTGTCGCGAATACTTTCTACTGGAGAACGTATTAAAAACAAATTTCCATTTTCAAGGACACCCCACATTTCCAAGTATTCCGTCGAGGTAAAAACATCCATAACCATTGCGATGCAAAATTTATCGTTATTCTCCAAATACTTTAAAGAACTGTCCGATAGAAAAAATATATCATACAAATGCTGTTTCAGGCGTCTTGTATCCATAAAATTGGTTTTGGTGATATTCGACTCTGCGTCAATTACCAAAACATCAATATTATACATATCGCAGACTCTGCGGAATTCCATATCAAATGTTTCTGAAGCGATATCGCCGCTGATAAAGGCTTCATTTATGCTTTTATAGGCATCGCGAACCGCATCCTTTTTATTTTTTATATAATAATTCTCAAGGAAAATATTGTTGATTGTCCAGCAAAGTGCTATGGTTCCAGCCATAACCAAGATAAAAATAAACGCAATCTGCTGTTTTATAGAATATTTCATACCCATTATGCCTCTTATTATTTCCCTCTGTTCATTTTAACAAATATCCTATGACATTTCAATCCTTTTTACATGAAATCACGATTGTACGCCTCTTAATTTTTCTAAAAGTGCCATAAAATAATCCGGAAGTGGTGCTTCAAATTCCATATATTCCCCTGTTCTTGGATGCACAAAGCCAATCGTCATTGCATGGAGCACTTGCCCATTTAAGTGAAACGGCTGCTTCTGACTGGTGTATACCGTATCGCCCAACAGTGGATGCCCCATACTTGCCATATGCACACGAATTTGGTGTGTTCTACCCGTTTCTAATTGGCACTCAATATAAGTATACTTCCCCATGTGTTCCAAAACTGTATAATGCGTTACCGCACGCTTACCGTTTTTTTCATTAACTGCCATTTTTTTACGGTCGTTTGGGTGTCTGCCGATCGGCGCGTCGATAGTTCCGTTGTCTTGCTTTAAACTGCCAAATACCACAGCACGGTATCTGCGCGTAATCGAATGCGTTTTTAAAAGTGCAGCTATAGCATTGTGTGCTTCGTCATTTTTACAGATTATTAATGCACCTGTGGTATCTTTATCTATCCTATGTACAATTCCCGGGCGTAAAACACCGTTTATTCCAGATAATTCACCCTTACAATGATACATTACTGCATTTACCAGCGTACCCTCGTAATGTCCCGGTGCCGGATGCACTACCATGTTTTTAGGTTTATTCACAATTAATACATCTTTATCTTCATATAAAATATCAAGCGGAATATCCTGTGAAGGAATATCAGGCTCGACAGAAGGCGGTATTACAAATTGTATTTTGTCTTCAACACGCACCTTATAATTCTGCTTCACTGCTGTATTATTTACCAACACATTTCCGTCTTTAATAATCTTCTGAATATAGCTTCTTGACAGTGTAGAAAGATAGGCAAAAATGCATTTGTCAATGCGTTCACCTTCCATTTCTGGCGCTGCCTCGAATAATATTTTCTCCATCGCTTCACCGCCTGCTATTTCATATCCCGAAATTTCTTTGTCCGAAATGTTAAAAATTCTAAATCCGATTCCTTATAGATAAACAACAACAAAATTACTAAGAAAAAGGAGGACAGTGTTACATAAATATCTGCCACATTAAATATTGGAAAATTAATCAGACTGAAATACAAAAAATCCACAACATAATCATGTCTTATCCGGTCAATCATATTTCCAACTGCGCCGCTGGCAATAAGTACCAATGTAATATGCAGTTTAAAATACATTTTCTGATACGGTGTCTTTAACAGCACATACACGATTGCCGTCAAAATCACTACGGCAATCAGCACAAAAAATATTTTCTGATCCTGCAGCAATCCAAAAGCTGCTCCTCTATTTTCCAAATAATTTAATTCAAATACCCCTTTTATCAGCTCTATTGGCGGCATTTCCTTTAAATAATATACCGCTAAATATTTCGTAAACTGATCTAGTACCACAAACACCAGCATCAGCACAAAATCAACGATTAACAATATATTCTTTTTCTTATTCATTCCAATCCTCGTCCGTAAAATAGATTTCATTTATTCCTGCCAAAATCTCCTCTTTTGTCACAGAACGATCAATCATTGCCTTACCCATTTTTTTCAATAAAATAAATTTGATGTTGTCTCCTTCGGTCTTCTTGTCTGATGCAGTCAATGCAAGAATTTCTTCCGGATTAATATTCTCAACGGAAATCGGAAGGTTAAACGGTACAAACATATCCCGAATTTCATAATATTCATCCATAGAAATAAGATTCCGTTTCCATGAAATAAATGCAGCAGCAACACATCCCAACGCCACACATTCCCCATGCAGTAGTTCAAAATTTTTCGCTTTCTCAACTGCATGACCAATCGTATGCCCGAAATTTAACAACGCACGATCGCCTTTCTCTGTAGGGTCTTTCTCTACTACCAGCTTTTTACATAAATTGCTTTGATACATCATTTCCTCAAGTGTTTCAAGATTTCTCTCATGGATTTCATAGATGTTGTCAATCAACCATTCATAGAACTTCACATCCTTTATCAGTCCATGTTTCATAACTTCTGCCATGCCGGAATAATACTGCCGATCCTCCAGCGTCTTTAAGGTTTCCATATTCATATAGACCAATTTAGGCATATAGAAAGCCCCAACCATATTTTTGTATTGATCAAAGTCTACACCTGTCTTGCCGCCAATACTGCTGTCCGCCTGTGCCAGCAGCGTTGTTGGAATCTGCACAAAATCCACACCACGCAGATATGTAGCCGCCACAAAACCAGTAATATCACCTACTACACCACCACCAAGTGCAAGCAGCATATCCTTGCGGTCAAATTGCATCTCAATAAGAAACGCATATATATTTTTTACCGTTTCAAGATTTTTACTCTCTTCGCCGTTCGGAAAATCATAAATTACAAGCTTCCTGCATTTTCCCTCTAAAACTGCGCTGACCTCGTCCGCATAAAATCCTTTAACCTTAGAATCTGTAATAATACAAAGCTTTTTTTGGCTAATTTCAAACGCTTCCAACTCCTCCGCCAGTCGCGCAAAACTGCTTTCATAAACAATATCATATATTGGTTTATTATTTTGGTTCACCGATAGCCTTTGTGACATAGTAAATTGGTACTCCTTTCTAATTTGTACTAACTATTTCCTTTAGGAATTGAAGGAAAATAAGTGCTCAGATTGCGCAGGATATTCCTTCAATCTTGTAGGAGAAAAAACGTAGGCGTAGCGGGCTATAGCGAGGCTTTTTCTCCTGCAAGATTGGAGAAATAGACAAGCAAGATGTGTCACTTATTTTTCTACAGTTCCTTAGACGCCCGTGTGCATAAAAAAGCCCCCCACCTTGAATATAAGTGGGAAGCTCCCTATTTTTATCCCAAGTAAAATTACACTGCATTATGAGAAATCGGCGGTACATCAAAAGAACCTGAAAAAATTTCCTGAAAATCGCCTGATATATCCACACATGCGGGTGTTATAATGAAAATGTAGTTAGATATCTTTTGAAGGTTTCCGCTAATTGCATAAGTAGAGCCTGATGAAAAATCTATAATCCGCTGTGCGACTTCAACGTCAAGCCCTTCTAAATTAAGAACTACTGTACGATTTGCTAATAGTGTTTCTGTTATCTCTCTGGCATCTTCCACACTGGAAGGCTTAATAACGCAAACCTCCATATTATTACCGGGTGCTTTTCTGACAGGTCTGATGGGTGTTACTTTCTGAGACTGCCTTCTGGGTTTTACATCGTATGAATCATCATACTCCTCATCATCGCGTACTAATACGGGCTTTCTTACAGTATTGTCAATTATTTCCCCTTCATCATAGTAATCATCCTCGTATTCATCCTCCATCCCATTCAGTCTCATCGCATTTAAAAACTTGTCCATTACTCCCATGTTCAATCCATCTCCTTTTGGCATTATCTATCGGCTCCCGAAGATACCTGTCCCTACTCTGACATACGTCGCACCTTCTGAAAGAGCAATCGGATAATCACCGGTCATTCCCATAGATAAAATTTCCATAGATATATTATCTACGTTTTCGTGTTCGATGTCAACTGCTAATTCTTTCAATTTTGAAAAATAAATTCGATTTTCTTCGCCATTTTCGACAAAAGGGGCAATTGTCATCAATCCTTTGATACATACGTTTGGAAGTATGGATATTTTTCGTACCAAATCCAAGGTTTCTTTACATGAAACACCAAACTTAGATTCTTCCTCTGCAACATTTACTTCTATTAAAATATTTACTATCACATTCTTTTTCACAGCTTCCTTACTGATCTCCTCTGCAAGCTTTAAAGAGTCAACGCTGTGTATTAAATATACTTTATCCACAATATACTTTACTTTATTGCGCTGCAAGTGCCCAATCATATGCCAGCGGATATCTTTGGGCATTACTTCATATTTATCAACCAGTTCCTGTACTTTATTTTCACCAAAATCACGACAGCCATAATCATATGCTTCCTGCAGCATTTCCACAGGTTTTGTCTTACTAACTGCGATCAGTGTTACTTCGCCGCGGTTCCTTCCTGCTTTTTTACAACTTTCATCAATTACCTGCTCCACTTTTTTTATATTTTCCTGAATAATTCCTTTCATATTTTTCACCATTCCTTTCCAGTCACAAACAAGACCTGAAAGAAACATTCACACTTCACAGTGCGAATTTTCTTTCACTCTTCCCCTAATTTTTATGCTATGGATTAATAAAATCGTCGCTTTTCACACTGGCAGCATCTAAAACAATTCTATCATACACTGTCAATCCATACTGTGTATTGGAACTGACAATGGAATATTCATCATTTTCCGCGATAACCGTTATTTGTTTAAAATCGGCATAGCCTTTATTCATATTATAAACGCCTGTCAGTGTACCGGATTTACTGACCGCCATTTTATCTGCGGAATCCTGTTTGCAGATATAGTCGCCAATCTTTAGATTATCCGATTCAATATAGAACTCTGTATCTGTTGCACTGTAAACCGTTGTTTCAACAAAACGGTTCAGAACATTTCCTTCCTCGTCATAGTCCTCTTTGAGAACTCCATAATTCCCATTAGAACCACCTTTGCTCATATATTCTGCCGGAATTATAAAACATTCCTTCTCTGCAATCGCTGAATTTGGTATTTTCAACCCTCGTTTATCATCTACCACCAGTTCGATATCAATAAAACGGTCTGTACAGAAGGAAACACAAGAATTATTAAATGCAAGTTCCGCATAAATTCCATCCGACAAATGATGTATTGTAACCTCTCCCCATGAAGTTTCCTGCGTCTTAATAAACTTAACTTTTACAACTTTCTTTTCCTCAAGAATTGCGGCACGTTCCTCGTCTACGGGAATTATCAATGACCATTCCTCGCTGGTTACCAGTTTCCCGACAACAACGTTTGCATTTACCAAATCATTATTGTTTATGCGCTCTTTCTTATATTCTGTCTGATCATACAAAGCAGCCGAAAAATCCTGCGGCGTTAAATCTTCATAGCCATCTGTACTGTATACAACATACCCTGATTGTCCTGCGGAGCAGAGAGAAACCATCCCGCCGATTCTCGACTGGTTTAGTGCTTCAATATTTTCAGAAATACTAAGGCTGACAAGTTTTACTACTGCACCTTTTACATCATATTTAAAATCATAAACACTTCTAAAATTTTTATTGTTGTAACTCCTACCGTATTGAATAATCTCAGAACGAAATTCACTTAACTCCTCATCCGTATAAACATTATCGCCGTCTTCCCCTGTATTTAGCATATTTGCCAGACGCCCGCTTGCATCAATAGAATAAACAGTATCCCTTGACGACACGCGCGACCCCTCCCTTTCATGATAGCAAATATAACCTGTGTAGGGTGTTTTCAGAATCTCCTCCTGACGTAGCGCAATTCCAGTATATGTTTTAGATACCGACAATGAACCCATTTGTATTTCATAGCCTTTAATAGGCTTCGTATTAATATATCGGTAAATTAACACAAAAATATAGATAATAATTGCACCGAAAATAACAAGCTCCAAACGATTCATTATTATCCCAGATTTATTCGGTTTTCTTCTGCGCCGCCTGCCGCCTCTACTTGCCCCGTTTGCCAAAATAAATCCCTCCATCGAGTACTGGATTCTCCTTCTTCCCTACTCGGTGCGCGACCCATTTCTTATGCACGGGTCTACGCATAAAACAGAAGCCTCAGACCTGATATCCGAGGCTTCACAATAATTTATGTTTCATATACTGTAATGCAGCACTACATATACAATATATATTTTATATGCATTTCCTCACCAAAGACAATACTTAAAGTGATACAATAACTTTTGATTTCAATGCTTCCGGCAATTCTGTTTCATCCAGAGAAACACTTGCAGTAATCTTAAACTGATAATTTTCGCTAATACTGTCCAGTTTGCCGACGATTTCCTCCAGCCTGTCCGTGCCTTCCAGACACGCTATCTTTAAAAAGCCATCTAAATAAATATGTTCCAAATCATGATCCTGTGAAATAATACCACGAATAAACCCAACAAACTCGTCAGCATTGGCTACTCCGTAATCACTGACACTGATAAGGCGCACCTTATTATTTAATTCATACATGTGATCCATACCCTTGTCCAGATATACAATATTGCCAAATGCGTCGGTAATCTCATTGTTTACCATTTCTAAAACTTTTTTTGTCTTGCCCTTGCCTTTCTTCCCTACGATGAGTTGTACCATAAGTAATCCCTCCTAATAGAATTTGCATATTGTGATTCCAAATTAAATATACCACAATTCCATTATAGTAGAATATAACAAAAAAAACAACTTAATTTTCACAGATTACAGAAGAATTATAAAAAATTAATCTGTAAACTATTGGATTTTTATTTTTATTTAATTTCATTCAAAAGATCTGTCATTTCTGTATAAAGTATCGTTCTGTCCTTAGCCTGCAAAATAATAGAAATATATGGGTCGCCGGAAGCATTTCTGCAATACAAAATTAAGCAGTTGCCTGCTGCATTGGTTGTTCCCGTCTTTCCTCCTACTACCGTTACATTCTCTGGCGCAATTGCTTCTCCTTTTAAGTAGGCATTGGAATTTGCCAAATCAATTTTCTTCTCGTTACCATCCTTATCATGGTAAACAGATGTATAAGTCTGCTCCTGAATCAACTCCAAGAATTTATCGTATTTTACAGCCTCATTTAAAATCAAATACATATCATATGCTGTCGTATAGTGCTCCGGATCGGTTAATCCGTGTGGATTAGTAAAATGTGTGTTTGTTGCACCAATACTTGCCGCCGTTTCATTCATCAGGTTTACAAACCCCTCCACGCTGCCGCCAATATGCTCCGCAACCAGATTGGCAACATCATTTGCAGACTTCAGCATCAACCCATAAAGTGCCTGCTCCATTGTCATTGTATCGCCTGCCGTAACGCCAAGCTTCACAGCACCTGACTCTGTAACATAAACATTTTCCGTTGCTGTCAGAATATCGTCTAATTTTCCGTATTTTAGAGCACACAACGCAGTCATCACTTTTGTAAGACTTGCTGGATTCAGCCGTTCATGGACATTTTTCGCATAGATAACTTTACCAGAATGAATCTCAAACAGCCCTGCCGCAGTTGCATCTGCCATATCCACATCCGTTCCCGTCGTGACATCCTGTGTTACAACACACAGTGATTTTGCAAATGGGTCAAGTGTACTGCCCTCCATACTGGCAGCTACAGAAAAACTGGTATTATTTCGGTTCCTATCATATGCAAAGCCATACTGTTTCGCACCGCACGCTGTCAAACTTCCCAACAGCAGCATCGCTACGCTGAGAACCGACAGGAATTGATATATTCTTTTACTTGTACATTTCACGCCAATCTAAATCCCCTCTGTCCAGTGACTTAATTAAAAGTTCCGCTGAGGCAAGATTTGTTGCCAACGGTATATTATGCATATCGCACAGCTTAACCGCATTGTTTACATCCGGCTCATGCGACTTAGAATTCAACGGATCTCTTAGGAAAATAACCAAATCAATCTGATTGTGTTCTATCTGGGCACAGATCTGCTGCTCCCCTCCCAAATGTCCAGCCAAATATTTATGGACATTTAGATTTGTAACCTCCTCTATCAGCCTGCCGGTCGTTCCGGTGGCAAATAGGTCATTCTTGCTTAATATTCCGCGGTATGCAATACAAAAATTCTGCATCAATTTTTTCTTGCCGTCGTGTGCGATTAACGCAATGTTCATTTTCCTGCACCTTCCTTTGTCAAATCAAATTTTCATATAATTCTATTTTAACTGCTTTCAAAGGAAAAATCTATATTTTCATATATTATTTTTTTATAATTTTTGTCTTTTTTATTTTATAATTATTTATAATTGCTATTGACTTATTATTGTTATTGACATGATACCTGAATTTGAATCATTATATTTTCATACATAATATTCAATTGATATATTTTTTTCACAAATTTCAATTATTGTATTTGCGCACGCATTGCAGCCGCACATTTAGTACAAATCCCATACCAATATAGATGCTGACGAGTGAAGTCAATCCATAACTTACAAAGGGAAGCGGCACGCCCGTATTCGGGAATACCCCTGTCGCAACTGCGATATTGACAAAACTCTGGAAGCCCACCCATCCTGCTACACCAGCCGCAATACAAGAGCCTGCTAAATCTTTCGCCTTTCTTGCCACACTTAGACATTCCAAAGTAATTAAAAACAATAATACAATTACAGTACATCCGCCAACAAAACCAAGTTCTTCACCCACAACAGAAAAAATAAAATCTGTCTGCGGCTCCGAAACAAAATTTCCATTTTTTACAGAACTTATCTCATTATTATTTAGACCCTTGCCCCAAAGCTGACCGGAACCTATCGCCATAATCGCGTTTGTTTGCTGGTAGGCGGTCGTTTTGGAATACTCATTAGGATACAGCCATGCAAGGATTCGAAGTTGCTGTCCGCTGCTGATAATTGTTTGATCTGGCTGCAACACCAGGATAAACAATATCACCACCACAGGCACTGCCACCGCCAGCACACCAAATATTAGCTTATAGCTTAATCCGCCGACATACCAAACAACACAAAATATTGAAAGCAATACAATGGTCGTGGATAAATCCGGCTCGTCATATATCAGGTATGCCGGCGGCGCAAGCAGCAACAGTATCAACAGAATATTTTGGGGAGAATTAATCTTGTCTTTATGCTTCATAATAAACTGCGCATAAAATAGTATCAGCATTATTTTTGCCGTTTCTGACGGCTGAAACTGAATACCGGCAATTACAATCCACCGCCGCGCACGGTTGACTACCTTGCCAAACCGCCAAACCCAAAACAAAAGGGCTAAGTTAAATCCATATATCAGCCAGTAAAAGCGCAGAAAAAACGAATAATCAAAGAACGAAATAACAATCATAATAAACAGCCCTGTCAAAAATCCCAGTATCTGCTTATTCTGCATATCCGGTCTTGCGCTTCCCACTGAAAGAATGCCGATTACCGTCACAGCTATCATCATCAATATTAATTTAAAATCATAATCCCGTATTCTGTAGTTCTTAAACATACTCCCTTTTTCCTGCCTTTTTGCATCCAATCTGCGGTCACTAGTTTTTCAGGTCTAAAATTGGAATATTTGCGTACAACACTGGCATAATTTTGCCGTTCCTGCCTGAGTTTCCTGTTTTAGAAATTTGTATCTCCATACTTGCGGTGTCAATCTTCATGTACTTAGAAATCACAAGTGCAATATCATTTTTAATTAACTCCATCATTTCCGGCGAGCAATTAACCCTATCGGATATCAGCAATATCTTCAATCTGTCTTTGGCAATCTGCCGGGAGTTTTTTCTTTTAAATATAGAAAATAAACTCATACACGCTCCTCCTGCAGATTTCTTTTAAATAAATTGGTGACTTTCGTCCAGATTGTAATATTTTTGCCAAAATCCATAAAAGGCACTTCCTTGCCCTCTATACGCATACAAACGTTGTAGAATGCCTGACCTGCCAGGGAATTTTTGCCGACTAACGGTTCTCCTTGGTTGGTGGCAATCACGACATTTTCATCATCTGGCACAATCCCAAGAAGGGGAAGCCCTAAGATATCGAGCACATCCTCCACCGTCATCATCTCCCCGCGGCGCACCAAATCGCTGCGCAGACGGTTAATAATTAGGTCAATTTTCTTAATTTCATTTGCCTCTAACAAACCAATAATTCGGTCTGCATCACGGATTGCTGACACCTCTGGCGTCGTTACTACCACCGCATGATCAGCACCTGCAATCGCATTTTGGAATCCCTGCTCGATGCCTGCCGGACAATCCAGTATTATGTAATCAAACTGTGTCTTAAGATTATCAATTAATTTAATCATCTGTCCTGGAGTAATACAATTTTTATCTCTCGTCTGCGCGGCTGGCATAAGAAATAAGCCTGCATGACGTTTGTCCTTAATCAGTGCTTGTTTTAATCGACAGGAACCTTCAATCACATCCACAAGGTTATAGACAATCCGGTTCTCTAGTCCCATAACCACATCTAGGTTGCGCAGCCCGATATCTGCATCAATTAAAACAACACTTTTCCCCATTTCTGCCAGACCTGTTCCTACGTTTGCTGATGTAGTGGTCTTACCCACACCGCCTTTTCCTGATGTAACAACAATTACTTCGCTCATAGGAATCCTCCATTATTCAGAATGGTTCTCCGGACATTATTTTTATTTAATTTTATAATGTAAAGCTGTCCAGCAATTCTTTGGTAATAGAATCTACCAGTATCTCGCCATTATACGTATATGCAATCTTTGGTACAGCTTTTGGCTTCAGCCCCAAAATAGAAAGGCGCTGCGGCGGCACATCATAGCTGTAATCCCCTATTTTCAGCGCGGTTGGATTCATCTCCAGCGCCACAATAAAGTGATTGCTGCTGCCGCCTGCCCCTGCGTATACCTCGCCTGCAAGATTTCCTAAAACAACGATATCCTTTGCGGAATATACACTACAGCCTTTTGTCACATCCCCGAGTATCACAATGCTGTGCTCGGTTTCGATGCTCTGCCCGTCTTTGAGAGTACCCCTGTAAAACTGCCCGCAGTTCTCATCTCTCTGGAACATCAAACGCTCCTGTATTTCGAGGAATTTGATGTTTTTGTCCTCGTCTTTTTCCATAAGGCATAGTATCTTCAAACGCGAATGTAATGTTATCGCATCGAGGATTTCCCTTTCCTGCTGCTCAGTCAGATTTCTTCCCTCCAATGAAAGCGCCACTGCCGCATCCTGGAAGAAACCATCCGCTTCCTCAAACTTAGTCGCGACATCTCTCAGCAATTCTTCAAATGGAATGGTGTCATCCATAATTACGGATATTCCGTTGGAAAAACTTTTTAAAATCACTGAATTTTTCACATTTGCTCCTTTTTGTGCATCACACCTCTAATCTCCTGCTCCATCCGTAAATTCCGGAATTTCTGCCGTACCAGTAAGCAGTTGATCCTCTGCTTCTAAACCATAGTAATATTTATATACATCCCTTGCAGTCTGAGCTGCATACCCCGAATCGTATCCAAATGCAATACGCACTGTCACAGATATTTCAGGGTTTTCATAGGGTGCATAGCTAATAAAAAGGGCATGATTTGTGCGCGTTAAACCTTCCTGCGCCGTACCAGTTTTACCCGCTACATTAATTGTTAATTCATTATAATAAGACTTTTTCTGCACTACCTGCCGCATACCTGTGTGAATGGCATTCCACAGACTGCTGTCAAGCTCTATCTGATTGCGCACTTTTGGATGATAATCCTCAATTACATTTCCTTGTGCATCGGTAAGCTTGTCCAAAATACTAAGATTATACACCGTTCCACTATTTGCAACTGCTGTCACATACCGCGCTATTCCTACTGTCGTATAGTTATGGCTTCCTTGACCTATTGCGGAGGGCACTGCGTGTTCATCAGAAAATTGGGGTTCGGACTCTGTAATCTCTATACCCGATTTCTCTGTCAGCCCAAATAAGTCCGCATATTTTTCCAATCTTGAAAGTCCATAATTACTATTATATCCGTTTCCATCATTTCCTAAACGATAGCCAACTTCATAAAAATACATATTGCAGGAATTAGCAATTGCGCTCTGTAAGTTCATCGCCCCATGCGCTCCCGGCGAAATCCAGCATCTATGAATGGTCGGTGCCAATTTATCGAAGCTTCCTGTACACAATATTGTTTCACCTAACGAGGACACAACGCCCTCTCCCATTGCAGCCGCTGCGGATACTACCTTAAATGTCGAGCCTGGTGCCGTCCGCTGCTGTGTTGCCACATTCCACTGCGGCAGTGATTTATCTGCTTGAATCTTTGCAAAATACTCCGCGTCAACACCATTGGCAAGCTTATTAATATCATATCCCGGATAAGAAACCAACGCAAGCACCTCACCCGTATTGACATCTGTCACCACACACGAACCACTGCATGGGTCAAGCGCAAGCTGTGCCGGCGTAATCTGCAGGGTCTGTATCATTTCCAGCATAAAATTATATGCACTGGTATTCCCATTACGCAGGGCATCAATTTTGCTTTCCTCCACAGTAATCAAGCCCTGCTCCCACAGCAGCATACAAATCTGCCTTCCTGTAATGGTCTGGCTGCTAATCATAAATTTATAGATCCACTTAGAAAATTCCTGATTATTCTGTAATTTTTCAAGAATAAAATCAATCATGCTGTTTAAAACTTCTGTAGAATCTGAATACTGGGAATCCACAGATAGTTTTGTAATATCAATCCAATTCATTGCAATCGCATAATTGAGATATGCATTTAAACTAATGGTTTCATCCCGCGTCCACGCAAGGTATGTCGTATCCTCTGTATCAATCGCCGCACTGTTTAAAACACCCTGCTTTGTCAGCATAGATACGATATAACTTTGATAATTCTTATACTCTTTTGATAATTGATCATATGGCGTCTTTTTATTTAACAGTTCCTCCTGCAGTGTCTGCAGCACCTGCGCCTGCTTATCCAAATAAATCTGATAAACCGCCTGCTCTGTTGCCTCCGCGTCCTGCGCTTTAAAATGCTCCATATTCAGCACATTATTGTCAAAAAGCGCAAAGTATACATTGTCAATCGGTATAATAATCTTGCTGCGTGAGGGAGCCGTTGAAGGATCGTAATTAAAGATATTCTGTGTCTTTGATACAATAATTCCTGCGATTTTCTGCTCCAAAATATTATATATTGCAACTTGAAGATTTTTGTCAATCGTTAAATAAACGTCGTTTCCTGCCTGTGATTCCACAAGATCCTTTGTTTCTATCACTTTACCAAGGCTGTCAACATATATTGTTTCTGAACCCTTTTTCCCCTGCAGCTGCAGTTCCATTACCTGCTCAACGCCGCCCTTGCCAATTGTATCGTTCATTGTATACGTATCATCCTGCTGCGAAAGTTCGGCATACTCTTCCTGATCAATCTTCCCTGTATATCCAAGAATATGAGAAAAATAAAATGGATAATTGTACTTGCGGATCATATCCTCCTCAATCGCTACACCGTCCAATTCAGCAGCATTTTCCATAACTGTTGCAACGGTTTCCATCGAAACATCTGTTGCAACGGTCGTCGCAATATATTTTTGATAACTGTACAATCCCATGTGATAACGGATTGTCACAATCTGAAGTATTTCTTTCTGCGTATAGCCCTCAAACGGATGAAAATCTCCTTTTTTTCCGTTTTCCTTTATGTCAAACGTACCGATTTCATAGCGCTCGCATAAGTCCTCCATCACTTCATACGCTGTGGCAATCTCCTGCTGATAACTTAACTTATCAATTGTTGGATGACCATAAACATCTGCTTTAAACCGCTTTAAACGCGTACCTTCAACCGTAAACACATAATTCCCATTATCATCAATAATTATATTAAAATCGCTGGTAATACTGTCGCCATTATCTTCAATCATATGAATCAGCTTGTACAATGTCGCGTTAATCTTCTCGTTCCTGTTCTGATTAGAATCGGATTCATAAACATCTTCTATGGTCACAGAATATGCCAACTCATTATACGCTAGTATATTGCCGTTTCTATCATAAATATTTCCGCGTGTTCCTTCGATCACCTTTTTCTTCTCTATCATTAACTGAAAGTTGTTCAGATATGTTTCCCCATTGACAATCTGCAAATCAAAAAGCCTGTAAATCAAGATTACTGCCATGCCAATAAATACAAAAAACAGCAGCAGCAACCTTGATGTCACGATGCCAAACAGATTTTCTTTTATTCTCCTAAACACCTTTGTGCTCCTCTCTTTCCGACTCCTCCTCATTCCGATTTAATAACAAAATACATGGATATAAGAACACAGTTATAAAAATGGTATATACAATCTCAGGTATCATAACATTTCTTAAATAAAAAATAAAATCAAACCTGCTACGCAGCAGGAACAACAATACATAGCATACAAATAAATACGCAAAATCACTTGCCGTAATGAGTGCCAGCGGCAGCTTAATATCATTTTGATAAAATATAGTATGAAATGACCCATTTGCTGCGCCTATGTAAAGATAAATTAACGCATAAAATCCAAGTACGCTGCCATAAAATATATCCATCAACAGTCCACAGAAAAATCCTGTCACCATACCGTATTTTTTATCGAACATAAAGCCGTAGGAGGCTGTTACAATCATTAAAAGATTCGGAGAAATACCGCCGAAATCCAATACCTGAAAAAGTGTCGTCTGAAGGATAAAACTTGCCAATATCACCAAAAATAATATTATATTTTTCTTCATGAACACCTGCTTCCTTTTAATTAATCCGCAATCTGCTGTTTGGTCTTTAAAATAACCAAAACCTCCTCCAAATGTTCAAAATCAACTGCTGGCGTAATCTTTCCCGACTTCGTAATATTATTAGAATCCAGATTAATCTCGCTAATATATCCGATTAATATACTCGGCAGATATTTGTCACTAATATTTGAAGTAACCACCTTCACGCCGACTTCCACTTGCTCTAGAGAATCCGTCAACTGTTCAAAACCGATACAGCCCTCCTTCATCAATTGAAGAGAGCCTCTGACTGTCAGCAAATCGGAACTTGCTAAAACCATGCCGCTTACGTTAGAATCATCATTGATAATCGCATTGACTTTCGCCCAGTTTGAACCAATATCCACAATTCTTCCCACAAGCCCCCCGCCTGCGATTACATTCATATCAATGCGCAAGCCGTCGTCCAGCCCTTTGTCAATGGTAAACGCATGAAACCAGTTGCCGCTGTCACGAGCAATAATCCTTGCTCCTACTTTCTCATAGCCGCTGTACTGCTCGTCCAGCTTATATAGTTCGCGCAAATTATTGAGTTCATACTTATCCTGCTGAAGTTGTGTATTCTGCACGGTCAATTCATCAATCTGCTTTTTCAGTTCTTGGTTTTCCTGCAGCACAATTCTTAGTTCTCCCAATTCATCCACCCTAACCGAAATCCATGAACCAATACGGCTGATGCCATTCTGAAACGGGATTACAACATAACCAACAAGTTTATTAAGCGGTGTCGCCTTATAATCGGTTAGAAAGGTAACAGCCATTAACACAACACATAAACCAGTCAGCAGAAGCAGTAAATATTCACTTGGAATAGAAATTTTTTTCCTTTTCCTCTTTATCACTGGACTCATGCAGTTAGCGCCCCATTCCTTCCAGATATGCAACTGATTTATAGTTGTCATCTTTAATAATTTTCGCCAGTCCCAACGCCACACCCGTAACAGGATTGTCGCTGACATTCACTTTTAAGCCAGTTCCCTTCGCAATCAATTCTGCCAGATGCGCCACCTGCGACGCGCCGCCTGTCAAATAAATGCCACGTCGGAAAATATCTGCGGAAAGTTCCGGCGGTGTACGCTCCAAAATTACACGGATATTGTCTATAATCATATTAAAATATTCCAGCATACTCTGACTGACTAAGTCAGTCGGGATTTCTTTTTCCATTGGAAGTCCAGTAACAATATCTCTTCCATATACAATAGCTCCCTGTCCTTCTTCTTGCAGTTCGCGCAATGAAATCTTTACGCCCTCTGCTGTCTTGCTTCCTACAATTAAACTAAATTCTTTGCGGATTGCATTCTTAATCGCTTCGTCAAATTTCTGACCACCAACTTTAATCAATCTACTTAATACAATGCCGCCCAGTGACAATATGGAAATCTCTGTTGTATGGAAACCAACATTTACAACAAGAATACCCTGTGCATTTTTCACATCAATATCAAGTCCTAGTCCATCAGCAACTGCTTTTTCGACGCGCATAATTTTTTTTGCCTTAACATTTGCATCTTTTACCAAATCAGAAAACGCACGCTTTTCAACCGCTGTAATATCCGATGGAACCGCAATATAAAACTCTGCGGGCTTCACGGCGCCTTTATTGCAATCCAGGACAAAATTGCGCAAAAGCATCTGCATATTTTTGATATCTGCAATCACACCGTTGCACAGCGGATAGGATATTTCAATATTTGACGGCGCCTTCTCGAACATTTCAAATGCCGAATCCCCGTATGCAAACAGGTTTCTCTTGTCCTCAATTGCAATCATATTTTTCTCAACAACCACATTATCGCTGTGAGAATTATAAATTTTAATAGTTCTGGTACCTAAGTCGATACCAAATGCGTTGTTAGCCAACATAACAACTCCTTTCTGTTTCTTATAAAAGCCCTTTTTGATTAAAACTTGTATATCGCTTGTCCCCTATAATAATATGATCTAGCAAAGGGATTTCAACTAAGTCGGATACTTCCTTTATCTTCTGCGTCACCTGCAAGTCCTGCCTGCTCGGTGTCGGATCTCCGCTTGGATGATTGTGTAATATAACAATAAACGATGCTTCCTCACGCATCGCGCAAATAAAAATCTCTCTTGGTGAAATCAGTGTCGCATTTGAAGTCCCTACAGAAATCACGTGCTCACCAATCCTACGTTTCTTAATATCCAAAAGCACGACAAGAAGCTGCTCCGTCGTGCGGTGCCGCATACTTTCCATATAATAATCTGCCACCGTCTTCGGCTGGTCAAATGTTAAAGCCTCCTTTGCCTGCATATGAGAAATACGTCTTGCAATCTCCGCAACGCATAGAAGCTGTACCGCCTTGACTTCACCAATTCCCGATATCTGCATTAAATCCTTGACCGTAAAATGATGCAGGCCTAAAAGCCCCCACCGTTCCCCTGCAAGTTTTAAAACTTCCCTGCCAAGATCTATCGGTGTAAGTTCCCTTGTACCGGTTCTAAGCATCACTGCCAGAAGCTCGGCATCGGAAAGACTTCCGGCTCCAAGCCGAAGAAATTTATCGTAGGGCAGTTCATCTTTTGGGTATGTTTCTTTAAAAAGACTCATATATTGTAGTTTACGCCTTCTGCTCTTAAAAAGGGTAGTCCAATAGTTATATTACCACACTCACAACAGTCTGTATACTAAAAAGATTAGTTTTTTTTCGACACATTTTTATTTTATAATTTTTTAATACCTGCATCTACAATGCTCTGCAATGTTTTCATAATACCAAACTGCGCGTGTTCAAAAGTAAGTCCGCCCTGAAAATACACGGCATACGGCGGTTTTATCGGCCCATCGGCGCTTAGTTCAATCGACGATCCGGATACGAATGCGCCTGCCGCCATAATCACTTTGCTGTCATATCCAGGCATATCCCACGGCTCTGGTGTTACAAAACTATCCACTGGTGCTGCTGCCTGTATGCCTTTGCAGAATGCAATCACCCCTTCTGGTGTGCCAAACTCAACCGCCTGAATAATATCATGGCGCGATTCTATACTGTTAGGAACAACACGAAAGCCAAGTTTTTCATAGATATTGGCGGCAAAAATAGCCCCTTTTAATGCACTTGCAGTCACTGTAGGTGCTAGAAATAATCCATGGTAGAAATCACGCAGTATTCCAAGTGAAGCACCTACTTCTTTCCCAAGCCCTGGGGACGTTAATCGGTATGCAGCATTTTCCACACATTCCTTTTTTCCAACAATATATCCGCCAATTGGTGCAAGCCCGCCGCCCGGATTTTTAATAAGAGAACCAACCACCATATCTGCGCCGACATCCGTAGGCTCTATAGTTTCCACAAATTCCCCATAACAATTATCTACCATGCAGATAATATCCGGCCTTCTTTTCTTAATAAAAGAAATTAGTTCACCAATCCGTGTCACCGATAATGTCGGGCGTGTCTGATAGCCTTTTGATCGCTGAATCGTAACAAGCTTTGTTTGTTGATTCAGCGCTTTCTCAATCGCTTCGTAGTCAAAGCCGCCATCCGCAAGCAAATCAACTTGGCGGTACGTAATTCCGTATTCTGCAAGCGATCCCTTTGAGGGACGGATGCCGATAACCTCCTCCAATGTATCATAAGGTTTGCCCACAGGGGAAAGCAGCTCGTCTTTAGGACGCAGATTACTGATTAGTGCAAGCGCCAAAGCATGAGTGCCGCAGGTAATTTGCGGACGCACCAAAGCATCCTCCGCGTGAAAAATAGACGCATAAACTGCCTCTAGCGTTTCCCTTCCCAAATCGTTGTAACCGTAACCTGTCGTCCCTAAAAGGCAGGCTTCACTTACCTTGTTATCCTGCATTGCTTTTATCACTTTTAGCTGGTTGTACTCCGTGACTTGATCGATCTCTGCAAAACGCGATGCCAAACTGTCAAGAACTTCTTTACTAAACTGATATACCTTATCCGAGATGCCAAGATTCGCATACATTGCTTGCTGCATGGTCTGCAATTCCTGCATTCGCTGTGGTTGTGTATTTTTGCTTATTTTGTCTGCTTCTGCGGCAGCGTTTGTATATGTTTCATTCATGCGTATGCCCCTTTGATTTCATTTTTTCTAACATATAGTTTAGCATCTTTTCCTCATCATATGCAAATTTATCCTTTTCTATCCAAATCACATCCCGCTCCCGCCGAAACCATGTAAGCTGGCGTTTAGCAAAATGCCGTGTGTCGCGTTTTATCCGATATACTGCTTCGTCGAGCGTGCATTCCCCTGATAAATAGTCATAGATTTCCTTATATCCAAGTCCCTGCATTGCGGTGGAATTACGTTTGCAACCCATTTCTATCAGTTTCTTAACTTCATCCGTCAATCCCTTCTCTATCATACTGTCCACACGCTTATCAATGTTCTCATATAGGCGGGAACGTGTATCAGTGAGTACAAAATAAAAAGAATTATAAGCGGATTGTTTCTCCCGTTCTATAGTATTGTGCTCTGAAATTTTTGTTCCTGTCTGCCGATAAAACTCTATCGCACGGATTACGCGTTTCATATTGTTTGCATGAATTTGCGCTGCGGCTTGTGGATCACACTGCTCTAAAATATGATGAAGGTACTCTGCCCCCTGCTGCCTTGCCGTTTCTTCCAATTCTTTCCTAAGACTATCATCTGCCATACTATCTTGAAAGTCAATATCATACAGCACCGATTGAATATAAAATCCTGTACCGCCGACCATTATCGGAATTTTCCCCTTTGCGCGGATCTGCTCAATTGCCTGCTTTGCATACTGCTGAAACAAAACAACGCTGAAATCCTGCACAGGCTCCAAAATATCCACAAGATAATGTGTAATGCCGCACATTTCCTCCTGTTTAATCTTAGCGGATCCAATATCCATATGCTTGTACACCTGCACAGAATCCGCAGATATAATCTCACCGCCAACCGCCTTAGCAAGCGCAATGGAAAGCTTTGTTTTCCCAGCCGCTGTCGGGCCCGTTAGAATCACCAATGGATTTTTCATAAAAATCCCCCGCATTTTTCTTCTACTGAAAAACGGGCAAAAAACCACTTGCCCGTTTTTACTCTTTCCATATTTTAGCACAAACAAATAAAAATTCAAAGAGAAGTTTATGAAATTTTGGTTAATAAATTATATTTTTTTTTTAACGCCATTACTACATTGCCGTTATTGGCAGACTTCGTTACTGTTCTGCTGAAATAATTACCCTTTTCGCTAAAAGATACGTTGCGACATAATACATAATATATAATGCCGTCATTCCAACTGCAATCGCGCCTGCGATAACTGGCACTTGCTTTGCCATTGTTTCCAAATGCATTCCCAAAGCGATCTCCACGCCAATCAGCCCAATTGGAACACTCATTAATGCAGCAAATACAAATGGCAGTATAAAAAAGGAAAATGTCTGCCAAAACAGCGCACTGCTCTGTTCTTGTTCTCCTGCACCCAGATGATACAGCACTTTGTAGCGGCATTTATCCTCTGCCAGATTGGACAATATTTTCAGCGCCAGAATTGCAAATGCCATTAGAAGAAATACTGCGGCAATAAACAATGCCCCCACAACAAAGAAAGCGCTGGTGCTATTTTCCGTAATACGACCAAATTCCTGAATGCTGTAATCACAGCGCTTTCTACTGTTTCCACCAAACGGATTTTCTGCTATATATGACAGTGCTTCCATCAGCGCATATCCATTAAATTTTTTATCAGCAAGACTGTATGCGGTCATGGCATGGCTTTGCTGCATGGTATCCACTGCCGCATCCGGCACCACCACAAAAAAGTAATAACCCAACTGATGAAATCGGGGATATGCTTCCGAAATTCCTTGAAAATGGTATTCTTTTGCGCCTTCGCAGAACACCATCTGTTCCCAGTCTATTTGGCGCAGCGCACTTTGTATGCTCACGATAAAATATGTGTCCTGCAATTTTAATGGTTCATATCCAAGCGGGGTAATAAATGCATTAAAGTCACTTAACGCCATAAAGCTGTCCGTTAGTCCGTCAAATCCCTTTCCCCATTGTGTATACTGATAAAAGTCTCTTCTGCCTGTGGTGTACATTGCATACGAAAATTGATTGACAATTGGGCAGTATTCTTCAATAATACGCTCCCCTTTCTCCATAGAAAAAGAATTTTCGTATGCGTATTCTTGCGTAATAAGGTCTTTGCAGTACATAATATCATACGGGCAGACTTGGATTAACGATTCTTCTCTGCTTGCTTTCTGCAAAAAAGACACATTGGTGCCAATAACAGCAAATGTCATTAAAAACGCCAGCATTCCCAGCATAACAGCATTGCTGCTTAATGTATCGGAAAGCTGCCGGAATACAAAAGTATTGCTTCCTCGCGCTTTCAACCGCTTATTTTGCAGAAGAATTGACATAATGCTCTTTGCAAGCCCCATATGAAAAACCATAACACTAATGGCAAAGATACCGAAAGCTAACAGAAATGCCGTGTCCATATTTTTTTCTTTTTGCAAAGATTCACAAATAAACTGATTAAGAAACACAAGACTCCCAATCAGTGCAGCCAGTGCTGCCAAAGTGCATAGAAACCATAGAAGTGGATGCTTTACCGATTTTTCTACTCGTCTTTCCCCATAGACCAAATCGTATATACTTACCCGTTTTAAGTAGCGCAGCGATACTACGGATGCCATAAGAAATATACCTGCAACAATGCTGATGGTAGCACACAGCCCTTTCTTAGAATACGGCGCAATTGTAAACTCCATTTTCATTAAGTTCATTGCAAGTGCCATTAATCCTTGGTGCAGAAATATCCCACAAAGCAGTCCAATTCCTAAAGCTGCCAGACAGATAAACAATGTTTCATATATAAATATTGAACAGATATCCCGTCGGGACATTCCTAATGTTAAATATATTCCAAACTCCCGTTTGCGCAGTTTTAGCATAAAAGAAGTGGCATAACTAAGCACAAACGCCACAACAACACCGATCATAGCAACAAACCATACCATCATATCGCGGATTGTTTCATCAGCACTTGTATAAAACTGCATTTTTTCGCTGTAAATCACACCATTTATCGCAAATAACAGCGCTACTGTCAATGCAACGGTCATAAAATAGATTAGATAATTGCCAAACTGCCTTTTCACATTCCGCACTGCAAGCTTAAAAAACATCGGATTCACCTCCTAACGCAATTGTATTGGAAACGATCGCACGGTAATACTCCTGTCTGGTTCGTTCTCCACGGTTTAACTCGCTGAAAATCTTCCCATCCTTTAAAAACAGTACACGCTCTGCATACGAACCAACTATCGCATCATGTGTTACCATTAAAATTGTTGAATGTAGTTTTTCATTCATCATTGCAAAACTTTGCATTAAGAGTTTCGAGTTTTTGGAGTCGAGCGCTCCTGTTGGCTCGTCTGCCAGCACGAGCGCCGGATTGGTAATTAATGCCCGCGCACACGCTGCACGCTGCCGCTGTCCTCCCGAAAGCTCCCACGGAAATTTTGCCAGTTGGTCTACAACTCCCAAAGCCTGTGCAACGCGCTCCAATTCTTTTTTGGTCTTTACAAACGACTGCCGTTTCAGATTTAACGGAAGTACAATATTTTCTTCGATCGTCAGCGTGTCCAGCAAATTATAATCCTGAAAAATAAATCCCAGTTCCTCCCTGCGGAATACAGCCAAATCTTTTTCTTTCATCTGCGGCAAATGCTTGCCACGAATACAGATATCGCCAGAGCTGACACGGTCTATCGTAGCAATTACATTGAGCAGCGTACTTTTACCAGACCCAGAAGCCCCCATTATCGCTGTAAATTCCCCCTCACCCACCGCAAAGGAAATACCATCCAGTGCCTTTGTCACCATATTTCCCCTGCCATAATATTTTGTAACATTTGTAAGCTGCACTATTTTCTCCATTCCAATCCCTCCTGCTTTTCTACCGCATCATCAACTTATAATCACAAGCGCTAAGGCGCTGTTCCTTGGTGCTTGTTCGTATAGTTCTATTTTTATCCAGTATAACATAACAGGCAGCGTTTTTTTCTAACATAAGCACCGATCTTTTCTTACGTTTTTGTAAGATTTTCTTTTATATGATTTTCTTTTAAATACGAACAGAATCAGAAGATAATTCCTATACAAAATGCATAAATCTACAATACCCTTATTTATAAAAAAGCACTATATTTTTCTTTTATTTAGCAAATAAATTGCATATTTTTAACAAAAGGACTATAATGCAATTGTTTTATGGGATGTATACATTGTTTTATCTTTCACAAGCATTACACATTACGTTATATAGTTTTCTATACGTTATGCTGTAATCTTTCAGCAACTTAACAATTCACTCTGTTTTTACGAGAGGAAAGGAGAACCTATGAACACACTTAGAAAACGATTTCGCTGTTTCTACTTAATTCTATTCGCCGTCATACTTACCGTAAGTATGCTTACGGCTTGCGGAAACAACAACACAGAACAGACACCCGAGGAAACCGACACCACAGAAGAAAGCGATTCTATTATAACTGTAGGTTTTGCGCAGTCCGGCTCCGGCGCTACGTGGAACGCTGCCAATATTGATTCAATCCGTCAAAGCTGCTCGGCTGAAAACGGATTTAACCTTATTTTAGAAAATGCAAACGACAGCTTTGACAACCAGATTGCCTCCATTCGTTCTTTTATCGAACAAGATGTGGATGTTATCGGTTTCAGCCCGCTTGTTGCCGACGGCTGGGATGAGGTTTTGCAGGAAGCAAAAGCAGCCGGTATTCCTGTTATTTTAGTAGACCGTACATTAAATACTGCTGATGACACCCTTTACACCTGCTGGGTCGGCTCTGATTTTCTTTTGGAAGGCTATAAGGCTGCCGACTGGATTATTGAGTATATGAAACCCAATTACACAGGAACGGAAAAAATTAAGGTTGCGCTTTTTCAGGGAACAATCGGCGCCAGCGCAGAAGTTGGACGTACACAGGGCGTCGAGGAAATGCTCAACAATGCCGGCAATTATGAATTTGTCTACAAAGCATCAGGCGATTTTAAATATGACGGCGGCGTTGAAAATATGGAAAACATCCTTGCGCAGAATCTTGATATTGATATTTTAATCAGTGAAAATGACGATATGACACTAGGCGCAATTGACGTTATGGAACGAAACGGCATCCGCCCAGGAAAGGCGGAAAACCCTTTGTAGATGCGATTCGAAAGGTGCTTAACGGCGATCCCGTTGATAAACGTGTCTACGTTCAGGAAGAAATCTTCCCCGCTGATACTGCTGCTGACTACATAGACAAACGGAAATACTAAAAGGGAGGTGATTTCATATGAAAAAAATTAACAAACTCAATAATATTGCCGTAAAATTAATTGCAGGTTTTATGGTTGTTATTATTTTGATTATATTACTTGGCATTATCTCTTATAATGGTTCATTTTCCGCAATGTCAAAATCCTATCGGCAAAGTATGTCCAGCACAGTCACTACTACTGCCTCCTATCTCGAGCTTGGTATGTCCCAAACCAGTGCAGAAGCGCAAAAAATTGTCGACAACAATGAATTTTATAAGTATTATCGCGGTGCTTACCGCAATGATGCACCACATGAATATATGTTATGGAGTTCGCTCTACAACATGGTGCAGTCTGCTGCAAGTGCCAGTGATTTTATTAATACAATCACGGTATTTGGTGCCTACGGCGAAGGGCTTTCTTCCGCTGGAACATTGGCAAACGGTTTCTTGGATACATTTCAGGCTACCATTTCAGGAAACGCCGAAGATGGATACTGGATTGGTGCACATCCTGAACTTGATACGGCACTAAAGATTGACCGAAACCGCTATGCTGCATCTTATGTGCAGTCCTTTGTTAATTTTGACGGATATGTAGTAATTGATATTAATGCAAAAGCAATTACCAAAGTATTAACCAATATCGAACTCGACGATGGTATTATTATCGGCTATATTTCACCAGATGGAACAGAAATTTTAAATACTGATGCGCAAACAAACGTTTTTTATCATCAGGATTTTTTTGAAAGCGCAGCAGCCTCTGGCAGTGACTTTTCTTCCATGATAAAGTACCAAAATCAGAATTACTTATTTGTATATTCTCCGATTAGCACAACCGGCGCAAGCGTAGCGTGCCTTGTACCAGAATCCGTTATGTTAAATCAGGCATACGAAATCCGAAATATCACAATCGGTATTTCCATTGCTGCGATTATCATTGCTTTTATTATTGCGCTGTTCCTTGCACTTAGTATGCATAGAGCCATTCGTCATATTGTTGCAGTACTTGAAAAGGCAGCAAACGGTGATTTAACAGGACGTGTTTCGATGCGGCGCAAAGATGAATTTGGCGTTCTTGGGCATAGTATCAACAGCATGATATCACATATGAAGATACTGCTCAATCAAGTAAATCAGACCAGCAGCCTTGTAGAGTCCTCTTCGGATGATGTAGCGCAGACCTCTAAACTGCTCGTTACCTCCTCCGATGAAATCTGCAAAGCCATTGCCGATATTGAAACAGGCGCTTCTGCACAGGCAGGGGAAGCCGAAAAATGTCTACAGAAATGGCTGGATTATCTGAAAAATTTAATATTTTATCCAGCAATACCAGCGCAATTGAAACGATATCGCATGATACAAAGTCCTACGTTACACAAGGAATTGATATTATCGACAAACTAAACAGCCGTTCAAAAGATACACAGGAAATTACCAATGCCATTATCGAAGGCATTACAAAGCTAAACGACGAATCCAAAACAATTGAGGGAATTGTTGATGTTATCAGCTCCATTTCCGACCAGACAAGTCTGCTTAGTTTAAATGCTTCGATTGAAGCAGCGCGTGCCGGCGATTCCGGAAAAGGATTTGCTGTTGTCGCAGACGAAATCCGCAAACTTGCGGATGAATCCATGCACGCTGTCGGCGGAATTTCGGATATTATTACAAGGATTAACCACCAAACGGAATTAACTGCGGAAACAGCAAAACAGGCAGGGCAGATTGTCGGCTCTCAACAGGAGGCATTGGAAACCACCGTTAAGCTATTCCATAGCATTAACCAGCATGTCGAAGATTTAACTTCAAATCTTGACAATATTTCACGCGGCATCGATCAGATGTCCGCCGCAAAAGACCAAACGCTCTCCGCTATTCAAAGTATCTCAGATGTTTCCGACCAGTCCGCTTCGGCTACAACGGAAGTTTCTGCTACTATTTTGGATCAGTTGGAAGCAGTTAAGCACCTCAATGATAATGCAGATACGCTCAATCACAATTCAAAAGATTTACTGGAAGCAGTTTCACAGTTTAAACTAGTATAACTCACACTCGATACAATTTATACTGCTTATACTAACAACCGTTAAGATTTTGTAACAGTTCCGCTTTTGGCTTCCTGTTACAGGCATCAAGCCATGCAAAACCACTTCGTGGTGGCTTGATGCATCTCTGCCACTACGCTGTTTCACGGACTTTGCAGTAAATGCAAAGTCCTAGGCTGAATTGTTACAAGATTTTCCAATTTCTGCACAGTCCATATTGCAAAAGTGGGCAATACGTGCTGTGCAGAAAGGAAAATCTAATCGCTCGTGAGTATAACATTTAAAATTTCCGAGTAACCGGACTATATAACGCCAACCATATTCGTTTAACCAATACAATACGGTACGATAAATTCTGGCGTTATGTAGTATAAAAACTTTTATTCTTTTCTAAAATCTAACACAAACCGCGTGTACTTCCCACGCTCTGATAGAATCGAAAAACCAATTTCCAGCCGCCTGCATAGTTGATTCACAATATACAGCCCCATACCTGTGCTGTTTGGAAATGCCTCTCCATTTGTCCCCGTAAATCCACGATCTGTAATGCGTGTAATCTCATAGGAGGGTATTCCAATTCCATTGTCCTCAACCGAAATTTGATCGTTCTGCGCCATAATGCAGATATGACAACGAGGACAGTATTTCGCCGCATTTATCAAAAGCTGCTGTATGATAAATGAAAGCGACTTCTTGTCGGAATAAATCACAAAATCGCCATCTAGTTCCACACTGATTCCAGCAGCAATTAAAATCTCCATTTGATTTTTCACAGCTTCTTCAATAAAAGCCGCCGCGGAAAATGATTCTACACGGATATCTCTGTCCATGGTGCGCAGCCTTGCATAATATAAAATTGTTTCCGTAAGGTTGTCTGCACGCTTTATCTCTGCCGCAATCGAATGTTTCCCACCATTTTCTTGATTTGATAAAATCAACGAACACGCAGTAAGCGGCGTTTTTATCTCATGAATCCACTGCTCCACATACTCCAAATATTCCTCTTTTTCCTGCTTTGCCGTTTCTGCAGCATTAATCGCCGAACGGGAAACACTTTTCATCACTTCATAATAATAACGCTCCACACCGCTTGATGGAGGCGGCAGCACTTCACCAGCAAGATATTGCTCTGGTAAACTTTGCAGCAGTGTTTCCAAACGTTCCAATTTTCTTTTTTGTAATAGATACGCAGTACTGACTGACAAAATTCCAAACAAAAAGCAGCCTCCAAACAATACCTGAATAAAACCAGCCGATACACCAGAAGCCGCAAGAAACCAGAATAAAAAAAGCATTCCTATACAGCAAAATAAAAGCGGAATTGCTTTCCATTTTAAATACTCCCGCAAACTCATAGGCGGTAACCCACGCCGCGAACAGTATGGATAAAATCTACTGCACCGATCCGCCGCAGCTTTTCTCGCAGCCGATTGATATTGACATACAATGTATTTTCGTCAATAAAACAGCTATTGTTCCACAAATCTTCAATAAGTTCTTCCCGCGTGCATAAATCCTTTTTCATTAGGCAGGCAAGAATCCGTGTTTCGTTTTTCGTTAATTCTTCTGATTGATTGGCATAGCTTATCCGCATATCCGCCAAATACAGCACCAAACCACGCACATTAATTACTGACGTAACACTATGTTTTAATAACCTTGCGATGCGCATTAACAGAACAGAAGAATGATACGGCTTGCGGATATAATCATCTGCCCCAACGCCGAACCCGATAATCTCATCCTCCGCCGTATCGCGCGCTGTTAAAAAAATCACAGGTACATCAGACTGTTTCCGCAACCGCTGACAAATAGCAAAACCATTCTCTTCGGGAAGATTAATGTCCAGCAGTGCCAAATCACAAGGCAGACGATCCGTAACCTGATAACCATTTGATTGTAACAGCGTTGTTAATTCCTCCCGAATCACAATATCATCTTCAATCACCATTATTTTTTGCACATTTTCTCCTTAAATAACGCCTTGTTCCAATTCTTCCAAGACAAAATGCCACCAGTGCTCCTCCTGCGCCAATGCCAGCGCGTCGATTTCCTGAAATTTCTCTCGTATTTTATTCGTAATCTTAACATGCACGAAGTCCAACTCGTCAAAAAAATCATCCATTTGGTTCAGTCCATATAATTTCGTAATACGTGCTTCCTCCTCATTTATCTGATTCCAGTATTCCATATAAACCGCCAGACATTCTAATAGCTGGCGCAAACTGCTGTTCACAAAGGATATATCCTTTTCCTTCTCATTCTGATATCCACTAAGATAATTGTCCAAAAGACAAACTGCCCCCTGCTGATCGATACACAACAAAGAATCATACTCGCCTTCTCCTATTACTACCCAGTCCGCAAAGCCTGCCACATTGTAAGACTGATGATACTGCGTAAGATAAACCGGTTTATCCGGCTGCGTATAAAATTCCAGAAAAAATTCCAATTCAGGCAAACCGATTTCGCATAAAATCTCCTTATCTGTTTCCGATAAATGACATTCTTGATATGCTTCTCTTGGAACAAGTGTAAAATCTTTATACAAGTTACGCAAAAAATTCCCATTCATAGCAATTTTAATCCCTTTTCCCATACCACTCATATTTCTCATTAATTGAACCTGTTTCAAAGAAATAAATTATAATATCCATCAATGTTTCTTTATCTTCACAGGTAATCATTTTGGGAAAATAATAACCGGCAAGCGCCACTTCTGTTTTATCATCTTTATATTTCAGATTTTTATAATTATATGACATACCTTTGATTTCATCATGAATCACAAGTGCAAAACAAGATTTTTCCATATAGATACTAATATAATACGCTTCCATATCCCCGTAAAATGCGTCCAGTCTTTCTAGTGTTTCACTTTCTACTGCCTTTGTTATCAATTCTACTGCTTTTGCCGCAGATTCTTTGTCCCTTAAATCATCAAAACGACGATATCCCTTATTCGTGATGTAAATGGATAAATTTTCAATATTATAACCTTCCATTTTCATTGCTGTTACGTTCCTTTCTATTTTTCACTGCCAGTTAAATTGAATCAATGCCGCACGGCAATGACTGCCATATATTAAATTCAAACAATACAGTGGCAATGTATTATCTTCGTTATAAATATAAAATCTTTCAATCTCCGTATTTCCAAGCAGGATACTGCGCAGCAGCTTATCCCCCCGATAATCGCAATACGCAGCGGTTAGTTTTTCCATCGGATAGCAGTATACCTCCTCACCGTCACTATAATAATCATATGCTTCGTTTGGGTTTGTTTTACTGCAATCCACCTTAATGCATTCCGTAAATAAGAATCCATCCATATTGATAGACTCTGCGGGATATTCTAAGAGTCCACAGCCAATCTCTTTTTCTTTATTATAATACAGTGTCAAATTGACGTCGGAATGCTGCCATATCACCCCGTTCGTATCACTATTATGCCATTGATACCGATAAAAAACCTCCTGTTTTGGTAATCCTGCCTGCCGCAGAAATGCATCTACACCATTCTTGGGAATCGCTGCCCATCTGTCACAATTATCAATTATTTCATAAACAGCTACAATATGTTCCATTAACGTGAGGCAGGAAAACGGTATCATGGATTCTTCTTCATAGCAGAAATAATAATCTTCCCACTGATCCCGTTTATTATTTAAACGGATATATTGCAGGCGCTCCAATTCATCATATAGATAATACTGGCTTCTAGCGCCATAATTATCAAAAAGGTTCTCATTGTACCAATATTCTTTTTTCCACAAAGTTCCTTGTTCTCTATAAAGAAAGGAAACCTTATAAATTTCCTCCCCTGCTGCATTGCCATCACGATCTTTTCTATGTCCTATTAGCGTATAAGAAGAAAGTCTTCCTTCTAAATCATAGTTGTAATTATAATCATAAGAATCGAACTCTTGTTTCATGCAATCTGGGATCTCATTTGTTTCCAAAACTGCAGCACCATCATATGTCACATCTGTGGAATAGGGATTGGGATAGTTCCAACGAAATGTTGTTGCATAGCCATCGCATACAAACGGAAATTTCCCATTGTCCACAAACTCCCCATACTTCCATCCATAACCTTTTCCTGTTTCCTTATCCATATAGAACGCAAGCTGCAATTTTCCATCCTGTCCCATAATACAGGTTGAAAATTCGTTCTGTGCTTTGTATGTTTCTTGAGTATTTGATAAGTCAATGGTTGACGCCAAATGATATACACTGTATTGATCTTGCTGCTTTAATTCTTTTTTTGCAGACTCTGCTTCTATCTGCGTTGTTTCTTTTTTGCCGCAGCCAGTCAAGGAAATGCATATTATTAGAAGCAAAAAATATTGCCGTTTCATGCTTTTTCTGTCCTCCCAGTTCCAGTATATTTGATTCTTCTGTTTCCTTTTCCTGTTCTCTTTTATAATATCATTATACTGTTTTGTATTTATATTCACAAGTAAATTTTTCTATTTCACCTTTTTACCTGCTAAATCTTAATTTCACTTTTATATTATGATTAAAGCGTCAAAAGGGTTAATTAAGAAAAATGACCACAATATATAGAATATGAATATCTGTCCAAATCACAATATATTGTACCATTCTTTTGAAAAATACCCTTTTGACGCTTTAATCATATTATGTTTATAAATAATTAAATTTTCCTTTTTAAATTTCGAAAGCAGTGCAATCAGCAAAATAGGCAAGCCTAACATTAGGCTATGTTTTCTGTCCAAACGCCCAATATTTATTAATAACAAAATTAAGAGGCACACTTACCAGCAAATTAATAATAGGTGCAACTAATTCAGATATATGACATATTTTTACCCAGAATACAAGCAAAATGCTATTTAGAAATAATCCTGTAAACGAATATGATATATATGTCTTCACCAAAACCTTCCAAAAAGGACGCTTTTTTTCTTTTTCGATTACAAATACCATTTTATTATTCCAGTAAAATGACCACAATACGCTAAGGATAAATGCCACGAATTGTGCTATCAAATAATCAGACTCGGAAAACATATTTAAGTGCCGAAACCAAATCAAGCTACCTGCATATATCAAATACGAAATGCCCGTATTACTTAATCCCACTATACCAAATTTAATAAACTGCATAAATGTTTCATATACATTATCCGTCAGTTCTTTATTCATGAATTTAAATACCGCCTTTAACACAACATGGCACACAGTTGCTACCATGTGCCATGACTTTTCCCATAAATTATCCACTTATAAAATGCATTCCTCTAATAACATACTTTGCGGAAACTGATATAAATGTTTCATCCAACTTAAACCCAATTCCTGCATCAGAATATATTTGCTTTTCAAATACTTTGATAAAATCTCCCCTGATATCCCCAGCATAAAAAGGAGTAATTGCATAAGCATCTTTAAGTAATGTAGTTTCAAATTTAAAATTGCAAGGCAAAACCCAGTGCAAGCAAATACGCAATGCCCATTACCAATGGAAGCCACACCAACGCCTCCAATCGAACACCGATCCCCGAAACAGCAACGACGAAAAATACAATCATAAAACAAAACAGCATATTAATAAAATTGGAGGTTACACACGCAAGCGGCAGAACTTCCCGCGGGAAATATATTTTCTTTACCATTTCACCTTGGTACCGCACACAGCCTGTTGCTTGGCGCAGTGACATATCAAAAAACAACCATGGTATCATACCAGTAATCATATATACATAAAATTGTTCCAATCCACTGCGGATAATCACGGAAAATACGACTGTATACACAATAATTTGACACAGAGGATTGATAAACGTCCACAAAAAACCCAGCACAGAACCTTTATACTTTCCCCTTAAATCTCGTTTCACAAGGCTATTTACCATATCCCTGTATTCAAAGATTTCCATTAAATGTTTTCTCATTACATAGCCCTTCTGATTGATTTCATTTTATGATTTCATTTTATGATTTCATTTTATATTGCTCATCTCTATGTTTTTCACCCTTCTGATTACCATTCCTCTTTCGTATTCTCTGTTTTAATTTTTATCATTTTAAAACATTTTGTTTTAAAAT